>JAABUL010003205.1_pt1 | contig 24847 bp, 30 predicted proteins | sample 5559151 | NCBI WGS metagenome assembly JAABUL01 (sample SAMN10711876, study PRJNA513368) | rock metagenome | isolation source: Antarctica rocks | place: Antarctica: Victoria Land, Pudding Butte sud | reverse complement strand
TTCCCCTCCCCAATATCATTCGTTCGGTGACGTGGAGATGTGGGGCGGTGGGGGTGGGGGTGGGGGTGGGTTGAGTGGGAGGGAAGAGTGAGAGGGATGGGTGAGAGGGATGGGGCTTAGAGATGGACAAATAGAGGTAGATAATAGGGGTTAGGGGCTAGGATTTAAGGGTTAAGAGGGAGAGGAGAGGGAGATTTATTGGAGTGGAGCGGAGGGAGATGGATTAAGAAAGCTGTGGGTTCGCAAGTGAAAGAGGTTGCTGCTACGGAAGTTGAGTATTGTAAGAAGATTGCTGCGGGCACTGGCAGCGCGTTTGAGGGTGAGGATTACTTGGTAGGCTTTTACTTGATAGACTTTTACTTGATAGACTTTTACTTGGTAGACTTTTGTGAGCGATGCGCTTTGCTTAACCTGTTTTTGTCTTGGTATGTAGATTGGGCTTGGTCAGTTGCTCAAGTAACAGATGCTCACCGTAGCGGAAGTCATGCCGACTGTTTGGACATCGCATAGCATAGTCTCGAAACAAGACAGTAAGCATTATTGATATTTGGGCGACTCCCATATATTATGGTTCGCGGGGTTGTTCTACCAAGCAGTGATATCGCCGACTTCAGCTTCCCCAAATGTACTGCTCCTTATCATTTCTCCTGGTCCATGACCATTAACATCGTTCCCTTGTGTGGCTGGTGCCTCCATGATATCGGGTAGTGCATCTTTGAAAAAATCCACAATATGATTGTTCACCTGCTCAAACTGCAACAAAAAGGCGTCGTGACCCTCTGGACTATCGATGGTGCGCAGCCGCGAGTTCGGTATTGAGGCTGCAATCTCCTGCTGCTCGGCAAAGGTGAAGAGACCGTCGCTTTCGATACCAATCACCAGTGTTGGCTGTTTGATCTGCGATAACGCCAGAGCAATGGCGTTAGGAGTGTCTGGAGGTACGCGATATCGAGAGACGTCGTGGGTGTCTAGCTTTCGGGTGATGGCGATGTAGCAGTTGCTGTCGAAACGCTTTACGAACTTCTCGCCTTGGTATCGAAGGTAGGATTGAGCGGAGAAATACGTCGCTGTGCGCTTGCGATCGGTTGGAGGTGTTGGGGGACTGGACGGCGAGAGAATGGTAGCTCCGTGGAACTGGGGATCAGTGAATTGTACTGCATTGTCGCTTGTGGCGGACGATGAGGTATTGGATTGAGGTGTGCAAGGAGGTGAGGCGTCGCCAAGGACGCTTGAGGGTCTCGTCGAGCGGCAGCTCTTATGTCCATCATTGTGTACCGCCCAGTGTTCGTTCAACGGCGTCGACTGCATAGGATTATCGTTGATGGCTTGCTTGCGTGATGGATCTGGCGTGTTCCTCCCAAACCTGACTTCAAAAGAGTCCCGGCTTCTGTAGGTCAACAACGCAGACATGCGTGCAGCTCCAAGCCCTGCTGTAGGCGGGTCGTCAAATGAGTAATAGCCATCCTCGTACTTAGGATCACAGTATATGCTTTGTCGCTGGGCCTCACCCCAGCTGATGCACCACGCACTATGCCGGCTGGACGTTGCCAATGGCACTATCGTTCGAACGTAGTCGGACCCAAAGTATGCATATTCCAAGACAAGCATGCCTCCCATGGACCCTCCAACTGCCGCCGCTATTTGTTTGACACCCAAGTCATCGAGTATGATTCTGTGTATGCTACTTCAGGTCAGAGCCGCGCCTCAGAGTAGGCGTGAGAAGTATGTACTTCACGTCATCTCTTATCGTAGTCAGAGGAAACTCTGGGCCATATCGCTCGCGGGTTGGATCGCCGTCAACACTAGTGACAGGGCTCGCGCTCCCATACGGGCTGCCCAGGCTGTTCAAACACACAATGAAGAACCTGCTCATGTCGAAGGCCTTGCCTGCGCCGCCCATCAAGGGTCCCCACCAGTCCGCCACATCAGCACTTCCAGAGAGTGCATGACAAACGACTAAGGCATTGTTTCCGTTCGGTGATAGACTCCCTCGTGTGCTGTATGCAACCGGGACATTGCGCAGTGTGACGCCCGATTCGAGAGTAAAGGAGGGAACGATAGCGATATGTTGGTCAGGAATGAGGGAGGCGAAGGGGTTCTCGGACTGCGCGGAGGCTCTCTCTACGGGATTTAGCATCTGTGCAAGGAAGCAAGGAAGCATGATGGTGGTACTGACGGAGTTTATGGGTCACCGAGGCCTTAATGACAGTTTCTCTCTGAGCTGCCATTGTACCGAGCTGAAAATAGTATTCATGAAGATGAGGAACTTGACGCTGAGGCCGGAGGGTGTCTCTTCTGTTAAGTTAGAGTGGATGAGTCAAAGCACCTTTTTTTTTTGCAAATGTCGAGATCCCGCCAAGAAATGACGAAGATCTTGGCACCGACTCAGCCCTACAAGGCGCCCTCACTAGACTGCTATCTTAATTCTGCACTATGCTTCTTATACAACTACCCTGCTTCTTGGCCATCAGTTGCACGGTGGTCAATGGCAGCTGCTAGAGTTGCAAACGGCTACAGACAAGAAGCCCCAATAGGTTTTGTGAGTCCTCGTGCGCAGCCAACGGTGATATGGTTTCTGCATGTCCATTCAGCTCAATTGCGCGTCGAGGGATTGTATCTGCACAACGTCAATTGACGCTGTCCTAGTCCATTAATACATCTTATGAGCTAGACTCTCGTGATACAGTTAGTTTCTTGTCTCTTGCAGGGTCTATGATGTTGCGAATCCTGCGTTGGTGATACCTTTATACAGGCGATTTTTATTTGCATTCGATCGTTTACAATAGGTGGTGCGTTTCGAGATCTTCCTTGTTCACAATGTAATTTTTGTCCAATACCGCAAAAGCGTGTGTAATGGTTTGCAAGCATTCGTTCTGTTCTTGCAATAACATGGCTCGCTTGGCACCTCAGCCCCACACCTAGGTACAAAATCCCAATTTTGGGGCCCGGCATTTTCAACCAACACAAAAGATCCGGACTGGATCGTTTCACGTTACTATCTTCCTTATTGGATGGACCTAAGCAACATGTATGGGTCGGCTACTGGAGAACATTACGGCAATGATCGCATATAGCCTAAAAAGGCATGGCAATCTCGTGGCACATGACATGCGAGATGGGATGTAGTAAAAAGTAAGTGGATCCCCCATGAATAAACTCACAAGGGCCATACCTCATTATACCTGTCTAGCGCGGCCTGCACGGGCCTAATACCTCCACCACCCTCATCACTCCCTTACAGAACATGGCTTTCACAACGTCTCACCTTCTCACCTCCCTAGTCTTCTTGGCACTGGGCTCTATCATCGCCTCCGAAGGCCAAAATTGCAAAGGAAATGGGTGCAGTGACTTCTCCAACCCGCAAGACATTTCCATGCTCGACCTATCCCTCAACCAATCCTCCGATACGCGCATGTTTCGCAACGGCGAGAACATCGCCTGCATACCCGGCATCTCCGGCAACCTGATCAATGGTGGCATCTGTATCTGGTTCTGGAACACGCAGAATACGAGCACGGGTGCCGACGCGAAGCAGCTATACCCATACATAAGGAGAAACTGTGGCCTTTGTGGCAGTACACCGACCAACATCTGGAAAAATGATGTTAGCGAAGGAGAGTTGACGATAGGGTGGAGTCCCAATACCCCGTGCAATGGCCCCTGCAATGAATCTGGGGGGAGCGATTATCTCCATGGTGTTGTGGTCCCGGGCGCTGGTCTCGGGACTTCGGCTCCACCATCTCGAATTCACAGATAGGACGGAAGTGATTCGGCGGTTTGGCTCGTCTTCTGCATGCACAATGGACATTCTACGGGGCTAATGAAGACAAGGGGAGGACAGCATGCTGGTCCTTTTCTGTATGGGCAATCTTGAAATCCGGCAGTTTGCTGATCTTTTGCGTACTAATGTTGATGGAGTGGTGAATGTCTTGGCCCTGAAGAATTGTATTTAGGGGGCTGTTGGCCCCATTTCTATTGCTCTACAACCCGCATATCAGCATGGCAATACCAGATGATAACAAGACTTTAAACCCTTCTTTAACGTACAAGATAACACTGAGTATGGAAACATCAAGATCTACAACTTTCTCAACGGAGATTGTGTTGCATATGGTCAAGAGCTCGTCAAAAGCCGCTCCTCTCGAGTCGACCTTATAGAGCTCTGCCGTCCGCTCTGATTGATGATGGTTCGTACTCCACGCAAAGCGATAAACACATCTGTCTACTTCCCCTCCAGGCAATGATACCGAATAGGGAGAACCATGTCATATACTATCCGCAACGAGCATCAGTCAATCCCATTTTACTATTCAGCGGAGTCTAGTAGAATATACACCTTCATCCACAGCGCCGGGGTCCCCGCATAAAGCGCCTGTTTTCCCTTCTCTTCGTTGCACTGCGGGCCCAAAGATCAGTAGAACGTCACGAGCAGGTATTGGGATGGCCTGGAGATTTGGCGAAGGGGGAAAGGGCTTTATTCAAAGCATACGAATCCCGAATGGAATTGATGTAGCGCGAGTTTCGTTAGTAGAAGTAGAAACAGAATGGCTTGGATCAAGGATGTGGCACTGTACAGCGTGTTGCAGACAGTTGTTCGTAGGCACATTGTTGGAAAGGTATTGCAGCTAGTACAGCTCTCATTGAGCTCGCTGATGCTACGCTAAGAAGCAAAAGTCTTATCGATAGCTTTCTACTGCAAAGCTTTCACCAGACAGTCGTCTTGTGCAATGTACAAAACCTCCCCTCTCTTTATCAAAGCTGATGGTAAAACTCATTGCTCCTCATTCTTAGCACAGTCATCATTCTTCCTCCCCTTTACGACGTACCACCAGAAATTCTGATGATAGGTCTCATACCTCGCCTCAAAAGACTCAAAACAAGGGATTAGCCCCCGCCAGCGATTTTGCTCAGGCCTGACGAGGAATTTGGCACCTAGATTTTTCAACACGCTTGCCTCTTCTAAAGCTTCTTTTTGATTGTATGTGGTGAATACAGCTGGCGTTCCTGTATCTAGGATTCTTTTTAGCGTTGGTTGCCAGCTATGAGACTCTGCATCTGCATGTCCTGAGTTGAACGCCACGAGCATGTCGGGTGGGTGCTTGACGGCAAGTGGGTTTTTTGAGCAGAAATTATGATACAGAGACCGTGAGAAGAAGATTTGGCGGGTGCGCCCTGCTGTTTTGCACTCTGGGCAGGACTCAACGCTCGTTGCTTTCTCCGAATCTTTTCCTGTGATGGGGAAGTCGGGGCCCACGAGCCCTACGATCAGATGTTGCAGATTTGGGAGGAGGTGTAGTAGTTCTTCGTGTAGCCGCATGATCTTTAGCTCTTGCAGATCGGGTCCGAGGAGGTGGAGGGTCAGGCTCGTGCGGCTTGCTAAGTCAGGGATGGCTGATTCCAATCCAGCAAGGATGGTGAGGATGAATGAGCTTGATTCTGTTGCTAGCTTGAGTAAACGCCATATTGTTTTCACTTCTGCGTCGTCCTTTAGAGGCTGGAAGTCTTTGTTGATGGCTGGTGCGAGCGGGTTGCCGGAGAAGTCAAAGTATTCTTTCCATGATTGAAGGGTAGACAGCGGCACGTACGATGAACGTGGACCCTCGGTGGGCATTAGGACTCCCAGTTCTCCAGTGTCTTTGATACTTTGAATCTTGACGGTTTCGCAGGCTGCGTGTTCTTGGAGATCTGAACAACGCTGTTGCTGGTGGCTGTCAAGGCTTGTTGATCGGCAGGCATCGGAGCAGAAGAAGGCCATGTCGCAGTCCTCACACTTCATCAACTTGCGGTATTCGTGACTCTCATTGTCGAAAGCGGTGCGAAAGCATTGCTCGCAAGATGGCTGATACTGTACAGCCCTCTGTGCGTTCGTTCGTACATCAGGGCCTTTCTCAAGTGCTAGACCCAAGCGGAGCCGCTGTGTGAGACCTCAGTACTGACTTTCAATATAACATTGAGGGACGAGTCATACTTGTAAGTCTTTGAAATCCAGCCATGTCAATTGACCAGTCGCTGTTGGGCCGTTGTTGATATGCTTTAAGACCTTGCACAATGACTTATGCTCCTTGTTCCAATCCTTCTTCTGGCATTTTGGACTGCAGTATCTTTACGAAGACGATGCTCTCTAACGTCAACAGTGCACTTTAAGTCCATCATTCCCAAGGGGCCCAACTTACACTGCGCGTTTACAGCCTGTACATCGGCTCAGCGAGTCAGCTCCCAATGCTGGGTTGAAGCATGACCAGCATAGTGAGCCAGCCACAGCGAGTAGCGGAAGTGCCAGGGTCGTATCTTCATTAACCTGCATAGTGAATTTTGCCGATACGATGTCTTTTCCGTCTTAACGACCCAAGACAGCAATCAATCGAGACTGAGGCCCTATCACAAGTAGCGGTAAGGCCCCAGTCAGTATTGACCGTGTGCGACAATCGCTGATATTCATGTACGGAGTACTGTCATTGTTGGTTGAAAATGGCCAAGGCAATGCTCTTCTTGGCATGGTTATTTTTTCAATGGCGCTGCCAAGACCTGGTATATAACCGCTAACGTATTTTACCACTAGGAGAAACATCCTGTCTCGATGCGCTTGCGATGCTTGGGTCAACGCAATCATATTTCTCCATCGGAGATTGATCTGTTATGAATTGCTTTAGATCGGAAAAGGTGCTGCGAGTATGAGGTCCTACATTCTAGAACTATCGAGTTTGCGAATTGACTGAGACATTATCCAGTGGAGACCCTGTTGCACCTCCACTAGTCATCAACGCTGGTCATCAATCGTGTCACTTCGAGAGAACGTGATGCCTCTGGTGATCTCATTCTGAGGCGGAACGAAAGGTCCCTTGGCCAGCAACATCTGTCCAACACGTATTGTAGAAGAAGCGATCAAAGAATACATCTCAGCGAACCTCCTGTTCTGAAGCATCCAAGCAGGAGTCCGCCTCAGCGCTTCGAGTAAATGACTGTACTGGAAATATGGCGGCTTTGTTCGTGGGATCCGTCTGCTTTGCAGGTAGACTTCTACATGGGCATTGGCGAATGCGGAACCCATGTGGAAGGCACCCTCCACTTTCTCGTCCATTGGATGTTGGGCTATGAGCTTGATGGTGCCCATGACCATGATGAATACGTCCTTCGGTGGAAGGTTCTGAGCGTCGGGTGTGTAGACTACTACCCAGGAGAAGCGGCCAATGCTGGCGTCAAGGTTTGTTGTATTTCCTACCACCGGTGTTGTAAGGCCATTTGTGAGATTATTGGGATTTGAGGAATCATCCAGTGGTTTCGTGATATAGACGTTCCCGACAAGCCTGCCTTCCCAACTGAATGCAATGTCACTCTGCTTGAACATGTTTCTGCCTACGAGCTCGATCATCCCTCCATAGATGGCCCAAACCACAAGGCGGACTTGAACAGATGTGGATGGTGCAGCTGGTAATACAGCAATCTCGATTTGCGGGTACGACTCCAGTACAACGCCGTGACGACCATGAGTTCTGCCCATATATTCCATCTCCGCATACTGTGCTAGAAGCTCTACAACGTTCATCAACACAGGGGTGGTAGGAAGCTCAATTTCATCGTATGTGATTTCCAGGGTGAACCTTGGGTCGTCTGCCTCTAGCATGCCTGTACTGGATGAGGAGCCATTGATAAGGTCGCTCACAATATTGGGAGTCAAGACAGTAGCGGCGACTGTGCACGCGATACGCAAGCCTACTACTAGAGAACCGAAGAGCGCAGAATTGGTAGCTGAGAACTTCATCTCCGAGTTGAGGCACTTGGCGGTGGTGTCGTCCTGAGCGATTATACATAGACCTTTCGATGAGCCGATACGCGATCATGGTAGCGATATGCGAAGTGAACGTCCATTGGCCACCAATGACTGAAGCGACGCTGTGTGAGTTCATAATTTTCAAGCGATCATCTGCGCAACACCATTGCCGGTATTATATTCCAACTTGATCAATAGGTCGCCTTGATACACCGTGGAACCCCCGAGGAAATTATTCCAACGATATCTACTCTTGCACGCGGCTGTCAGCTCGAGAGCCTGAGATCGAACAACAGACCACTGCCAAGATCTTGTCATGCTCCCTTCTGTAAGGCAGACGCTCACGATACATGTCCTACGAAAGGCGTGTGGTTAGCGACCCCACAACACTTGACATATGACTGTTGTCAAAATGTCCGGAAGTCGCAAGTGCAAGGGATGAAATAGCCGATTGGGCATATGCCGTAGATCATCGATGAATAACCAAGCACATTCACCAAGACTTACTTGTACGAGATCTTGTAAGGTACGGATGGGCCTCTCTCGGGAAGCTCTGAGATTGCTGTCCGGCAGTCTCCAAAATGTACACGATGCGAGAAAGAGAACGTCCCGGCATCGCAGTGCCAGGTACCCGATGGGACTGTCAAGTTTGCGGTAATAATGGGTACCAGCTGAGGCGATGTGCTGTTCACGGAGAGGAATGGGTCGGAAAAATTTGGCAGAGGGATGTTCAGGGAGAGCACTAGAAGAATGCATGGAAACGCGTATAACAGCTGTAGGACTTGTGATCTCATCCTATAATAGTAGTGGTATTGGACCTTTTGGATAGCTTGAGCGGCTTGGAAATTGTGAGAAATGATCAAGTTATAAAGGCGGTTGTATTCAAAGACAGTTTACTCAGAAATGCGCTTGCGACGACTTACCCGCGGTGTAGCTAGTAATATACGCGAGTTGAACGGCCATTTTCTTGAGCTGGCGTGGGCTTCCCAAAAGAAGGCACTTCCTGCCTTTTTCGTATTGTTGGTAAGGCGACGAGTTCTTTTGAATTCTGATGTACAGCCGTAACATACTTGGGTTCACAAAACAATCTTCTTTGCCCGAGCCGTCCTCATCGCGTATGCACGTCTCGATACACGGCCGCGGCAATAGCACGTAGGAGCCCTAAATGACACCATCATAGAGGCATATGGATTATACTTGGTTTGAAATCTTGTCATTCGAAGATGAGAAGTAGGAGTCTGGATTCAGGATTCCTCAACTGGCAGCTCGGATGGATCGTTCCCAAGATCGCATTGAAGACCGCGGCGCACGTGATGCCATACCACTGGCAAATGGCACGGAGAAAAGCCAGATGCTGAACAGGCGCCGCAGCTATCACTAGAATGGTCAAAAAGATCCGAGATTCCGGTCACTGAGTCAGCAACACGTGAATGGGGTATTATGTTTCTTCTATGGGCTACAGTCACGGTGACGTTCGCTTCTCTCCCGTTGTCCTTGGCTTGGGACATCGTGCTAAACCGATGCAGGGCGATCTGTTCGACCGCCTTCGAGCCGGCTCTGTGCTACATCATGGCAGACTTCGAAGTCCACAGCGATTTTCTCGCCTCATTCAAGATATCGATCTACGTAGTAGGATACTGTTTCGGATCGCTGATTATCGCACCTGCCAGCGAGCTGTACGGGCGTATCGTTGTCCTGTATCCGAGCTTCATCGTCTACCTCGTGACGCCGGCTATATGCGATAGTAGTGCTAATATTGCCACTTTCATCATTTTTTGGGCCGTGATGGAGTTCGTTGGCAACGCCTTTCCTATTTGCGGAAGAGCGGTTATTGAAGATATCATACGGCCGCAAAGGCGCGGTATTGCTTTGAGTCTCGTGACGAGCGGGCCCACGCTGGTGAGTGGGATATGGGGCTAGAGTAGTACTTACAATGCGACTGACACCAAGTTATAGGGTCCTACGCTGGGTACATGGTGGCTGCAATAGTGGTTGTACGCGATGGCTGACGGTACTGATTAGGTCCAATTATCGGAGGCTACATTGCAGAAACTATCGGCTGGAGATGGATATTCTGGATCTCAATCACCTGTGTAAGTTAGCTTTTAGGTTTCCTAGATCATTTCGAGGTATCCAGGCAGCCCTCCATGTCATGAAGCTGGGTTGACTTCAGTACCTGTACGCTGTCCATCGCTGCTACATTCCTGCGAATCATGCCGTTGCTCTTTGGAACATTGCAGCTGACCGCAATCCAGCTCGGAGCAATAATGATAGCATTGGTTCCCATATTGAAAGAAACGTTTCCTCCAATCCTTTTGGCCCATCAGCGAAAACATCACCAGCCTCATCTCTCTAGCGCCTTCGCCAATCCCTCGCAACCAAAAAAGGGTGCGTCACAGGTATTCCTCACCGCATGCACTCGACCTCTCCGATACATATCCCGAACTCGATTGATCCCCCTGTTCACGCTATACATCTCAATCACAAATTCCTACCTTTTGATCCTCCTCGCCACCCTTGGCACCACGTTCGAGACCGTATACGACTTCTCTCCCGGCGTAAGCGGCCTTGCATATCTGGGTATGATGGTAGGTTTCCTCATCAGCAAACTCTCGCTCGGCCTCTTCTCGGACAGCTATGCCACTCGCAAAGCCCGTCGAGGTACCGACAGTGTTGCAAAAGCCGAGGATCGCCTTCCACCCCTTATTCTTGGGGCGCTGCTCTTGCCGGCGAGTCTTCTGCTATACGGCTGGACGCTGCAGCACCGAACCATGTGGCTCGCGCCTGTTGTTGGAAGCGGGCTCGTCGCGTTTGCAGCTATGTACTCGTACATCCCTGTCTAGATATACGTCGTCGATGTGTATGCTTTGCACACTGCGAGTGCAACAGGGGCGATGTCGATCGTTTGCAGTGCTATTGCGGCGGCTGTGCCTCTTGGAGCGGACCCGCTGTTTAGGCGGATGGGATATGGATGGGGATATACGTTGCTGGCTGGCCTAGCACTGCCGTTCATTAGCTTCGCTGTGGTGCTAGTGAGATATGGTGAGCGGGTTCGAAGACTGGATTCCGCGGTTGAGTAATGGAGAGAACATCTAACGCAACAAATTCTCCACTCTTGAGATACTTGTGTATCGTTACCTAAGGATATATGGTAAGCCTTTGCAAGGATGCTCATCCTAGGACTTGGCGTGGGGGCCGAAACGCGTCGGCGTACCCAAGCGCGTCTGACCTTTCTGTTAAAGTACAACAGTAAAGTACCCGATTCACAACAGTAAACAGTGATCTAGGCTTGGATCACCTATCAGCATACCATTCGCCATGGCCTCATATAATGCCATTTGGTAATCTATCCACTCACCAGAATTGTATGACTTACAACATAAACTTGAAAGTATCTCATTGATCAAACACGAGGTCCTTGGATAACACCACGAGAAATGGGGTCTGAAAAACTGTCCGCAAGCGAGGACATCGGCAAAGACTACGAGATTCCTCCTCCCGTTGCTCCAACTTCGTTCAGCGTCCTGAAAGAGCGAATCAGACACCACTACGAGATATGCTCTGACTACTACTATTCCCTCTGGTATTTACAACCACTTTTCCACTTCAAGGGCACTTACTCACACTGTCATCGACTATCAGGGGAGAGCATATCCATCACGGCTACTTTCTCTCGCCTTCGGACACGAAAGAGCTTGCCCAGACCCAGCTTATCGACCTTCTGATCCAGCGCTCTGGTCTCTCTGCTGGTGTCGATGTGCTTGATGTTGGATGCGGCATTGGTGGTACCTCACGCTATCTGGCGAGGAAGAAAGGATGCAAGGTCACTGGGGTCACTATCAGTGGCCAGCAGGTCAAGATGGCGAGGATGCTGACGTCGAAAGAGGCAGGTGTTGCGGAAGCAACAGATGATTCGGATGGTTTTGTAGGCTTGGGTGATGGGGCAGTGCGTTTTATGGAGCTTGACGCTGAGGCTTTGGGGGAGGCATTTGGCGTAAAGTCCGAGAAAGCTTCCTTCGACTGCGTTTGGATCTCCGAGGCGTTGAGCCATTTGCCGAATAAGGAGTTGTTCTTCCAGAATGCATCATCTTTGCTGAAGACTGGTGGGAAGTTGGTGATTGCGGACTGGTTGAAGGCAGAGGACTTGACAGAGGCGCAGGTGGAGGCTGATATCAAGCCAATCGAAGGTAAGTAAGTCTTGAATCTCCATTAAGATCAAGTCTGACCGTCCCGAAAGATGGGATGTTACTCCCAAGACTGTATACGCAATCCGAATACGTCCATCTAGCCGAGGATGCTGGCTTGAGTGTTTTCTCCAAGCCATTTGACATTAGCAAGGAAGTGTCCAAAACCTGGTAACATAATCCGATCTGGCGAGCATTGCTTGCTTCACATCACTGACCTTGCGCAGGGATATCTCGTGGTCGCTCATCCAGTCTCCTGCTCTGTGGGCATTTGCTTCTTCTCAGGGTCGAGACGGCATAGCCTTCCTCCAAGCTTTTCGTGCAATGAGACGAGGTTATGCGAATGGGACCTTTCGATATGCTGTCATGGTTTTCCAGAAGTCATGATTCAGACTAAGTGAGGTTTGCGGGTTGAAAAGGTAGAATGTGCAAGTGTGGAGGTCGGACATGTAGGTGATGGTCATAATAGACATTGTATATGATATATCTCAGATTGTGGGCATAGTACTGCCTTCGCAGGGTACCATTCGCATTTCATGATTTACACATAGCCCGCGTCGTATACTAGTAGGCGAGTTATTCCTCAAGTCAATCCACAATGTTCTATTTAGATACGGTGCACAGAGTCGGACGTCGATCCGGCGACAATAGCCGCGGTGTTACTGTCGTTCATAGATCCCAAAGAACGAGAAGCATGGGTGGAATTGCTCATTGGGCTTCAAAACAGGAAGAGCTTTTGAGCAGCTAAGCCCTTGTGAGATCCATTTGCTTCCCAGCCATAAACCTCATTAGCTGCGAGTCACTGGGTAAGGGTCTGTGAGCAATCAACCAACCAGCATCGGTTCCTCTTTCATTTTATCAAGCTACAATACGCTTCGCTTTTGGTCGAACGCCTGCCTGAATTGCATCTGCGGAAGCTGTCTCGCTATGTGAGCTGATATCTGATAGTGCTTTTGGTCCTCAATGGTCGTGATATCTAAAAGTACATTGTATGAAATTGACCTGCTATACAGAAATTGAAACTCATATCAGTAGCTCAGTATTGGTTCTTGAACTCATGTAATCATTGACAGTGGGAATTGTCCTGTGATCGTAGGAGCGACGTCGATGCGGTAACCTGCCAGGTTTCGCAAGCCTTGCCGGACGACATCGTAGCAGAAAATCGTCTAAATGACATCTTTGAACATGCGCTCTCAACATCTTTGGCTTTGGTTTTGTGTCCCGGGAAGCACCGTGGTATTAGGCATTTTCAAGTCGTGGCTGCGTGGACACGGGTGCGCGAACGGCGTGAGAGCTAGTTTGTTGTTTGAAGGCCTGACCACATATCAAGAAGCAGGTTGGAGGAAAGAGAACTGGTCATTGAATATGGACGCCGCAAACTCGCTACCTGGGACGATGAATTCTGGGTACAACGGATCGGCAGCTGGTGGAAGCCGACCCTCGCTGTTGAAAGGTCTGTCATCGTTGCGACTACTCTTGATATGATGTTCCAGCGTTGTAGCAGAGAGGGAAGTCATCGAATACCCATGATGGAGGCATGAGTACCGCTCTTTCAGATCGATAGGATTTCTATGGAGAGTCAGTAATTTGTTCGGCCCATACCGCTTGAACTTATCGAGAATACCTTACCCGTAATCATCAGCTGAGAGAACTGAATTGGAGGTCTCGGCCGCCCATGGTTCCGGAGAAAAGTCTGCGGGATTGGATTCTTGGCTAGGGTGGAAGGTAAAATTTGATGGCGATGGTAGCTTCATCGCCCTATTCGTTGCATCATTGGTAGGTGCGCCGTGCCCCGAGTCGAACAATAACGGTGAGCAATAGCTTTGTGTATGGCGATCTTCAGTCCCCGGACGATACAGTGGAAATGCGCTTGTGCCAACATCACTCTGAGTCTGGAGGTCTTGATCTGTTGGCATGCGAGAAAGTGGCGAGATGTCGAATGGCTTGGGTGAAACCTGTCGTAAGGGTGCAAAATGAATGCGGGACCTCTTGATACCGACACCTGTGGCCATGCACCCTCTTCTAATTCTCATGTCCACTCACGGACACATTTGCATTACATGAGCCACATTGCAGAGTCGAGCAATATCCTTGCACCTCTGGCGCTGATCCGTCCGGTGTACCGGAGTCATCCTCACACCAAGACCATGAGATTTTATCATTCCTAACCGGGAATCTTACTACAACGGCTTTCCACTCATGAGCTGTAAGCCTGTCCCAATGGCGATGAGCGTCTTCAATGAGGCTATCTTCGGTGACATCTGCACTGAGTAGATTTATTCTTTCGGCAATGACGATCATGTGGTGGGTGAGTATGCGGAGCAATTGTTGTTGAGCATTGATCATTCTGTAGGACTAGGAGCAGGTCCGTAAGTGTTTTCACAGCACTGGATAGAGGGAACACATACATCTTCGACCCGACACACTGCGCTTATATATCCGACAGAAATGATCGTCCCAAACAATACCACAAACACCGCTGTCAAACGTGGCAGTGTGGCTTTCGCGAGAGATATGCTACTCAGTAACGACTCCAACTCTTGCATAACTTTGGTCCCAGCGTATGCGCAAATGTTCCATAGGTCTTTGAGGCTATATCCCACCAGCGATGCATCACCGTCATGGTTGTATATGATCGAAGAGATCTTTATTAGCCACCTGAACCATTGACAGAAGTCCGGGCTTAGCAAGCCTGACAGGAAATCCTTAAATCGGTCTGACGACAAAATCATAATTCTGCTATTCACAACTTGGGCACTGTTGGCGTCGGAGGTTGATAGATCCTCTCTTACAGGCACGTCTCTTTCTTCCATCCACGACCGTAAGATCTCTGTTGGGATCTTGTAGTATTCGCCTGGTGATTTGGTGGACTTGTTGCTCCTTTTGGAATTTTCTTTTGAGTGGAAATGTATGCGTCGCAGATGGGCAGCATTGTTGTAGTACGCCCCATAAGTCTTATTTTCTCTGCACGATTTACACTTCGACAAAAACGTCTGGTCAGGAGAAATATCTTTGCATACCCACGCTTCACGAGTCGCGCCATGATTTTCTTCGACGTGCCGACGAAGGTCGTGCAGGCCACGAAAACCCTCTGGCTCGATGCTACACATGGTACAAGTGACCTTCTGGAGTGATTCAGACATCCATTTTGCGATTTGGAGGGAGATTTCGTCTACATTGCAGTCGACGGTGGAATGAAACTCATGGTGCACGGCCTCGAGAACAAAATATTTGGAAAGTCGGTACAGGGCCTTGTGATGATCGTCATCACATGAAGTAGCTGTAGAGATCAGCATTGTTTGTTGATGGTCATTGGAATCGACTCACACATAGAATAAAGATCGACGTCTTTCAATGAGAACGGAAGACAACGCATCCACTTGTATCTTGGCTCGCGCTGAGAGCAGGATGTCTGAACCTGCATACATGATCTGCATGGCCTTGCATTCGAGCACTTACAGGTTAATCGTCGGCAGTGGGGTCTGTGCGATAGATAGACGCTGTCACTCACTGAGACCTTGAGGTATCGACACCTCAGGCAGGCGCCCAGTCCTCGAACCTCTGCGACTTCTTTGCGACGTTGTTGCGGAAACTTTGCGCGTTTCGGCTTTGTGGAGTCTGATCTTGCTATAGAGAACGAGGAACAGCCGGGAAGGTCAAGAGGGCTATCGTTTTTCTTTGATTTTGCGGTCGCTCGGGCAACTGCATTGTCGGCTGGCTCTGGAAGCTGTTCGGGATATTCTGTGATCTTACCCGATTGTGTCTCAATATTATCAAAAGCTGCATTTGATGGATCGCCCAAGTAAGACGCACAGCTTTGAGAGGGGAAAGAGAAGTTGAAAGGATCATCATCGGTCCCGGTAGGGTTTTGGACAAATGAGTCAAAGTCGATCCAATCAGGCACTGCTGAGTCGGTGGTAAGCGAAGCTATGGCAGAGCCTGATGGGGCATAAAGGTCATCAATGTTGTGCAAAAACCAATCAAAGTCTGAGAACTCTCCGGAATTTTCCATTGTCGATGATGGAATCAACTCGCTGGGTTCGAACTGCAGCAATGATTTCCAGTGCAAGATGAGGGAAGGAGGTATGTTTTATACCTAACACCGAGCCCCAACCAGGACAAGGCTGAAGCTCATCGGTGTGCTAAATAGGGTCAAGCGCGGAAAGGCTCACCGTGTTTCTCAATAGGAAAGAGATAGAGAATCTGAGAACTTGTCTCAGCCTGGATCATTTCCTGGCCTCGATATGATATCAGGATCACGCATAAATCGCAACATCGTTCTCGACTGTTTGCATTTGGAAGTTCTATCTTGCAAAGGAAGCTCGAGTCAAGGGTTTGAGGAGTCTAGACCATAAGTAGAGTAGTAGCGCGTATAGCCGTGAGCTAGCCTCTTGACGAACTAGCGCTCGAGCTCCGCTGGAAAAACCGCCGTCAAGGGTCCGGGGAGTCTAGACCATAAGTGGAGTGTGGCGGGTATAGCCGGGAGCTAGCCTTTCTGGGAACTAGCGCTCGACCTCCGCTGGAAAAACAGGCTTCCTTGGTGGATTGCTCTTCAGACTCGACCGTTGCAAAGACTCTGCCAGGCTGGTCAGAGCTTGGAGTCACCAATATAAGTTTATCCGAGTCTAGGGTGGGGACGTGCTTGTGCCAAAGGTCTTCTCCGAACAAAGAAAGTAGCCCTTGCTCATACCTCAAGATGGTCTCCGACCAGGCAATCAAGCTTTGCCAAGCGACACCATCGGTCAGTGAGGAGTTCGCCAAGAACCCGAAAGAGTCGCCTACCGAGATCACCAAGAGACTGTTCGGACATCAGAAGCCGACCACCACCCATGATGCCTCCAGAGTCGATAGGCCCCTTGCAACGGTGGCAGACCTCGAGCGAGCACGCCAGTGCGGCAAATGGGAACCCAGTCAACCCAGCCCGTTCTTCTTACGCGTCTTTCACGATGTGCTGTCGTGCCTGGATGCCGATCCATTGGGAGGCATGGTCTCTCCGTCGCTCATGGGCAGCTATGGCACCATACCCTTGACCATCATCGCTCCGCTAGCCGATATCTTTCGTCATATGGCCAACCTTATCGTGAGAGCGGAGAAAGAAGTCATCTTCATCACGTGTTCTTGGTCCCCTTCGGTCGCTTCCAAGCTCATCAGTGATGCATTGAAAGAGCTTTCTGCGAGAGCTGGACGTAGGGGTGAGGGGGTTGTGGTAAAGGTCATGTACGACAAGGCTGGGGCCGCCCAATTTGTCAATAACAGGCAAGAAGTCAAGCCGGAGGCATACTCTGGGTAGATATTCTTCTCGTCTTATGTAAGTTGGTAGAGCCTGCTGATTGATGACCATAGCAAAGCTATCCAATTGCCGAAACCAGAAGAGATGCCGCATGTCGATTTTCAGGCCATCAATTACCACAAGCCTTTACTTGGAACGCTCCACGCTAAGTTCATGGTCGTGGACAGGAAGCTTGCTGTCATTGAGAGCAACAATACCGAGGACAATACGAATATGGAGATGATGACGCACCTTGAAGGACCCATTGTTGACTCCATCTACGACACTGCGTTAATCACCTGGGGTAACGCCTTTTCCCCATCCCTACCAAGCTCTAGCAATCCTGCCACTGCAGGGGGTTTGAATACCGTAGACCAGCCCAAAGAATCTCTATTCATGGATCGAGGCGGTGCGCGAGAGCAGCACCAAGTTGTCATGGACGGTCAGGCAGCACAGCTTCCAGAACTGATGCCTGGCGAGCCCCACTATGATTCGGACATGGCAGGAGAGATCACCCGAATGCAATCAGCTTACTCGCCAAAACCCAACGAGTCACGACTACAGGCTACCAACCGACAGCTCAACATCGCGTGTCCCAAGCCTTTCGAACCAACTGCGCCAGAGATCCTTGATGGGGAGGAGTTCACGCCGTACATACCTATCTCCACTCCTTCGCCTATCCCAATCGCAATTGTCTCTCGTCCACCATACGGCCATCCCAACAACAGCAACGTCTTCGTGCCTCAGAACGAAGCCTGGCTTTCTTGCATCCGTAATGCTCAGAAGTCAATCTTCATCCAGACACCAGATCTGAACGCTACCCCGCTGCATGCCGCTTGCATCGCCGCGCTCAAGCGAGGCGTCGAGATCACTTACTACGTTTGTCTTGGTTACAATGACGCTGGTGAAATCATGCCCGGCCAAGGCGGCACGAATGAGATGTTCGCTGGGAATCTTGTCGACGCCTTGTCCGAGCCCGAACGTAAACTCTTACATGTCTGCTATTATGTGGGCAAGGATCAAGATCACCCAATTCATCACAATTTCAAAGCCCGCAGCTGCCACGTCAAACTGCTCATTGCCGACGGTCATATTGGTATACAAGGATCCGGCAATCAGGACACTCAGAGCTGGTATCACAGTCAAGAGATCAACGTCATGATAGATAGCGAAGAGGTCTGTCGAAAGTGGAGGGAAGGCATCGAGCGCAACCAAAATACAGCGAAATACGGTAAGGCGGGTGTCGATGATGGCGTGTGGAGAGACAAAAATGGCAAGGAAGCAGAAGGCAGCATGGGTAAGCCCGGAAAACAGATGGGCTGGATCAAGGGCACCATGGGAATGGTGAAGAAGATGCAAGACAAAGGCGGGTTCTGAGCCGCCGTTTGGTTTGTTCATCTCTCTACCACGCATGTGCGAGACGTTTCATTGAACGTGTATGAAGTTTCTTTTAATCTACGGCAGTGTTATTGCTCCCAAGGCCGCTGCTTATCCTTTTGAGAGTGATACCGAGTCCACCCGGCAGCAAGGAGGTGCCAGCAAATCCTCCCGCAACGCAGATAGCATTGATCGCTACCGCACCAGCCCAGAGGTCGAACCATCGTCCAGTGACAGGATCGCGGCTTTCAACGTCGACTACTGGTTCCATACCCAAGGGTGCTTTGAATAATCAGCAGGACTAACACTTTGCTATGGCTCACCTAGGGGGCGGAGCATGCATACCAACGACCCTAGCTTTGGCAAACTTCTTCGGAACCGTCACTTCTACCCCAGATTCTCCTAGCGGACCGAAGGTCTGGTTTTCAGTGCTTACGGGGATCATACCTAGTAAGTCTTGCCCTGCCCCTCTGAAGGACTCAGGCGGCCCGTAGCATGCCACGTGCGGCGCGTACACGCTAAGTACTATCACAAGATTCTTATTCTGACCTGATGAGGAGATCATGAACCTCAGTAACGCAACCAATCTGGACATTGAGAACACGCAAGCCGCATTCAAATCCACAATCCGACAGCACGACCTGCACCACGGCAGAAAGACGATGCAACCTCTTGTCAACAAGACATAACCATATGCTGCTGACCTCAATGTGAGGGCTGACATACCTATGTCCCGTGTATAGCCACCCTGATTAGGAGACTGCGGATCTTTTCTCGTGAGGCAGGCCTGGAGCAACCGATTTGCCGCCTGTGATATCTGCTGGAAAGTAGCCACATCTCGGTAATAGCCGCCGCGATTGAAGATGTCAATGGCACAAACACCGTCTCCTACATTTCCGACTCAAAAGTGTTATTGAGCTGCCAAAAGAGTAGTCATGATGTCGAAATACGAGGTTGAGATCATACCGCTAATGAATCGTCGTGGGAGTGGTATATCCATGCGACCAAATGTCCTGTCGCCGAATTCTCGTCTGCCTTTTGTGAGAGGTATACTGTGCAATGCTTGGAAACAGCTTGCGCGGTTTAGATTGGTGCCGAGGAGTGCACCCTTGCAGACGGGGGGCGGAAGGGAGTCTCCAAGATTCTCAGACGCATTAGATAAGACGGCGCCAAGGTTCCAGGCGAAGCCTGCAGATTCGTTGTTTGATGCAAGTGGCGGTACTGGAGCTAAATTTGGAGGGAGAGTGAGTGCGAAAGTGAACGAGAACACAGCTTCCAAGCAGAAGTATGTCCAGAATGGATGTTGAGCCATCTAGTCTAGGTCTCTGTGACAGCGGTCGGGCTGGATGGCTGACAAGGAGAAGGCTAGGAGAAAGCATCCCGATCAATGCAGTGGCAAGGTGCGCGAATACTCGAACAAGCTCGCTCGTACCTAATTGGGAGCGCGAATATGCATGGTCGCTAATAGGTTATAAGGAGGGGTGAGAACAGCATGAGCATCAAGGTTCAAACAGATGTGGCTGCGTTGATGGCAGTGTAAGAAAGAGGACAGCGGCTCGGCAACCGTGCGGATGGAGCCTTGTTCATATCCGATAGTTGGAATAGGCGCTTTCGATACTTATCACAAAGGGAGATGGCCGTCGTTCAGCCGGCCTGTCAAACAGCTAGAGCCTTGGCGCATATGCGTCTAGGCTTGGGTTTAGAGCATTCCAGCCAATCGTTGCGCGACCCTTCGGGGCGAGCAGCAGCAATTCGAGGGGGGAATCGCATCATTGGAGTTTCCTATTGGACGACGCAGCTCAAAGCGTGTCCTCTGGCGGCACCTCAATCGTCATCGATTGATTGGCCCTTCCCGGCTGTAAAGCTGCCTGGACGCCACGAAAACAGTATCTTTAGCAGTGTCCGGCCTCTCTTGAATTTCGAAGTTCAAACTCTGAGAGGCAGGGAGAAACATGCGATTCGTTCCTTGGTCACATCACATCAGCTTTGCCTCAGCGCTGTTACTCCACAGCTGTACGACAATCCTATTGAAAGAAATGCTCTACTGCCTTGAGATAACAAGACGATTGCTGATATGCCAAAGAAAGCCTCAGCAAATATGTCCAGCACCCCGTGTGACGCTCGCGATCAGGACGTCAGCTATCCTGGATGCCTTTACTCTTGTATTCTCGCTTGAATTTGCGTTGCTCGCACGAGACTATTAGCCCTGATAATAGTGATGGTAGGTATAGTACTAATACTAGTGAAGATGCGTATAATAAGTATGGTAGACGCACTAACAATATGTACTACTATGTAGTCATATGTCATCCGGTTACGTATGACGACGTCGGATTTTGATTTTCAGAATGATGGTTCCGGAATGTCGTTGTAACCGCGTACTTCGGCCCCACGATGCCCCGTGGGAGTGGGGAAGAATCCTCCGACCATCCACAAAAGGTGCGTATTATCCACCTCTGATGATCTTTCATTTTGCACGCCGACTCCAGGCATTTCGCAATGGACTCGATCACGGGAAATCGTCTCGCCTTGTTGGCAGGCGGTCTTCTGGTATATTATGCTAGCTTGGCGATATATCGATTGTACTTCAGCCCCTTGGCCAAATTTCATGGTCCTAAGCTTGCTGCATTGACGCTCTGGTTCGAATTCTATTACGACGTCGTCAAGCGTGGGAAGTATACATGGAAGATTGCGGAGATGCATAAGCAATACGGTGAGCTCCCTCCTAGAGACGCGAGATGCAGCTTCAGATATCAGATGTTGACCAAGATCATAGGACCAATTGTGCGCATCAGTCCTCACGAACTCCACATCGACGACCCCGAGTAAAGGCCTCCTGGGTTCGCTGGGTATCCTGGTCTCCACTGACTTTGTCAGATACTACGACGAATTGTACGTTGGCTCCTCGCGACGAAGCATGAAATACCAATGGGCGATGAAGGGCTTCGGTGACTCAATGTCGACGTTCGCAACCGAAGGCCACGAGCGTCATCGCATCCGACGCAATGCTGTGGCGCCTTACTTCTCCAAAGCATCCGTCTATCGACTCGAGCCCGCCGTCCAGACTGTCATCGACAGATTGGTGTCACGCCTTGAGCGCGAGCGGGGGACTCGCAATGTCATCAATTTGATTGATGCCTTCACCGCACTGACGGCTGATATTATTGTGCAATATACCTTTGCCAAACCGTATGGGTTTATGGACAATCCGGATTTTGCACGTGTGTGGCATAAAGGGATGATGGATGCTTCGGAGGTCACTCACTTGTTCAAACAATTTGGCTGGATGGAACCCATGGTGCGGAGGATACCACAAAAGTTTGTGGCGATGATTAGTCCGCAATTGAGCGCGCTGCTTATGTTGGGGAATGTAAGTCGATTGACATAGCTTAGTTGCGAACTCTTACTAATTTCTGTGCAGATGATTCGCGCTCAGGTGCTCGGCGTCAAGGCTGAGTTGGATGAGGGCAAGAAACCGGATGGACAGGGCCAGAAGACTATATTCTATGACTTACTGACGAATGAACAATTGCCACCGGAGGATAAGTCAGTGGACCGTCTTGAGCTCGAGGGGGTATCACTAGTCGCCGCTGGGTATGCATATTGATTTTGCATTGACTGCATAGGCATTGAACTAGTCCACTCTACTAATATAATGGTTAGGTCGGTGACAGTTGCGCACACATTAACTGTGATTACGTATCACCTCATCGAGGATAAACGCATGCGTGACAGGTTGCAGGCAGAGTTGAAAGATGTTATGTCAGAGCCGGATGCACAGCCCAAATGGACACAGCTCGAGCAATTGCCATATCTGGTAAGCTGATGCGACCTTGAACAGGACTCACTGTATTCATATCTATGCATCTACTGACAATCTCGCAGAGTGCAATCATTCTGGAAGGTTTGAGGTGAGTCTACCACCGCGAACGCAAATTTCCCCCCAAACAGTCCTAGAACCTGGAGAAGCTGACCTTTTAAAGATGGGGATACGGCGTTACGCAGCGACTCCAACGCATCTCACCCGATGTAGCATTGCAGTACAACAACTACACCATACCCCCAGGTGTAGGTCATTCCCACTTCCAATCAAGCCCGCACTGCCGCTACGGCCATGCTCATCAAACCTCAATCGATAACCGTCAGCTAACACTCCCACCCAGACACCCGTAGGAATGAGCTCCTTCCTCATGCACAACAACCCCGCCCTCTTCCCCAACCCACGCTCTTTCTCCCCTGAACGCTGGCTGCAGCCCAACGCGGCGGAGTTGCGAAAGTATATCGTTTCGTTCAGCAAAGGCTCGAGACAGTGTCTTGGGATGAAGTATGCCCGCCTCCTCTACGATGAGATGGTGGGATAGGCTAATGATATTGTGGGAGTAGTCTTGCATACTGCGAACTCTACCTCACCCTCGCTGCCGTGTTTGCACCGGGACGCTTCGCGTTCGAGTTTTTCGAGACGGGCGTGGAGGATATTGAGATTAAGCATGATTTTTTCAATGCGTGTCATAGTGTTGATTCGAAGGGTGTGAGGGTGGTGGTGAAGTAGGAGGTGAGGGCTTCTTGGGTTTTGGCTGCTGGGGGGGTTGGGGGGGGTTGTTTTGGGAATGTTGAACGTCGGTAGCAAGTCCCTAGACGGGACCTGTTCCTAGAAGTCGCAAATCTGAAAACCAATCTCACTTATACTACATGGTAGGTTACTGCCACCTTCGATACAAGAAGCTTAGCTTCTGTTCCACATCGTATCATTTTTCATAAATTTTCGGGTACATCCCACGGGTCTGGATGGCTTCCGTCTTCACGCGGGAGTCGGATATTCGTTTCATGCGCTTGAATCAAGCCTTATACTTTAAGCAGGCATGACGGTACGTGAACAGCATTGCCGCTACAACCGCGATGTGCATGAGCTGGCTTTATCGCACCGCTGCATCCGGCCAGGAGGAGCCACAGAAAGAACATCTGCGACGAGGCAGGGGGGAATTGTTACCATGAAGCTGGTCATAGCCTCGCCACCCGTTCTATATTTTCTGTTCCTGAGTCTGGCACATGCGTCACCGCTGCAGCTTAATAAAACCGAATCATCGTTCACCTTGAGCATTTTGCCGATTGAAGGAAAGCTGTTGAATCTTACATCACTCGATTCTGTGCCAGCCAAGTATGCATTCCCCATAATAGTTTCTTCAATCAGACACAAACTTCAACGGTTACTGATGGCATAAAGATCCACATGGCCACCCATCCCCTTCACACTCAGAAGCCCCATGAACCTCCAATACCTCCACGTCATCTCCACCGGCCACCGCTTCCACAGGGCCGACCGCGTCAGCATCAGATGGACCATCGGACTGCTGTTGCTTCGGCTCGAGGAGCTCAAGGATAGTAGTCCGTGTCCGGCATACATCCGTCTCGCTGGGACCAGTCACTTGCAGTTGGAGACGCTGTGGCCGCCGCCGACGGTGGCGTTGTGTAAGTGGGCGATTGGGAGGTTTGATGGGTTGTTGGAACGGTATGGGGTTCGGGAGGTGGTGTTTACGTTTGGGGTTGGGGTGGATACGGGGAGGTTTCAGGGGGTTTTTGGGATTGGGATTGGGCTTGGGCCGCCGGTGGGGGGGGAGGTGGATAGCTTTTGAATGGAGATGGTTAGGTGTTGGTTCCGCCTAGATTCCAACGAGTTCTCAAGATACCACAGGGTGCGTATTTTGCAGAACGTCTGCCTGCTGGTGCCTGTTATGGAGGATCAGCTAGCATTCTGTAGTGGGGCGCATAAATGAATCCTGCCTATGATTTGTATGTCAATGCTCATCTATCAGAATATAGCGAAGATACCTCTCCAGGAAATTTCGCGTACTAGTTTTGTGGAGTAATCCCATTCACCTAGGGAGGAGAGAAGGGTTTGAACCTAACCATGAGCGCCCGCGACGAACCCAGCTCAGCCGTGGTTGAAGCTCCTCAGGACGAAGCGTGAGTCCCTCGATGCCGTGCGATTTCAATCTATGGTTGACGTTTGCTTTGGCGCCTTCGTAGTAATAATGGTGCCTGGACATCGCTTCATGAGGCCGCACGTTCGAAAGGACCTGACGATGTGACGCTGTTGCTTGATAGGCGCGCATGTATAGACTCCCAGAATGAGCGCGGGCTGACACCCCTGATGGTGGCCATTGATTTCGAACGCGATGAAAATTGCAAGACTCTACTGGCTCGAGGAGCTAACGTGCGATTGAGAAACTTGGAGGGTGACACTCCTTTACA
>JAABUL010003203.1_pt1 | contig 24850 bp, 25 predicted proteins | sample 5559151 | NCBI WGS metagenome assembly JAABUL01 (sample SAMN10711876, study PRJNA513368) | rock metagenome | isolation source: Antarctica rocks | place: Antarctica: Victoria Land, Pudding Butte sud | reverse complement strand
TCGTTAAACAACTAGCTTATTACCCCAAGTACCGTTGTAGCTAGCCAATTACAGCTACCATTCGCTTCCCATCCACTTCCTCCGTCCACTCCACCTGCGACCACTTCCACCTCCTCAGTACCTACAGCTCTGTCACTTATGCAGTCTAGACATATCCTTACTGCTGGCTATGCGTCTTCGCTCCTGACTATAGATTTCTAGAAACTCGAGCATAGAGCACCCTTTACCTACCCTCTCCGTCTCTGGAAAACGCAAGCGGTCGGTCCAACCCTACCTGCCAACAAGCCTGCCTTCAACGAAAAGGGCCCGGCTCACCTCCAGAAATCTTGAAGAGCACCGCAAAAGTCTGAAAGGACCTGAAAGCATGGCCCAAAGGAGGAAGTCATCTTCGAGCAATTCCCAAACCGAGTCACAATCTTCTTGCACTACAACGGGTAAACCGCTTTGGCCAACAGCTGTTCGCCAATGGTGTCGTCCACGCACGCTGGGAGGCTAAGCTTCCGAAAGATTTTGACGAGGTTAAGGTATACTTACATAGGGATCGGGCGTCTGCTTCGCCCGAGCTAGAAGACTGGCAGGATTATCTTGAAGCTGTTGGTGAAAGCAGGAATGAGGCGACTTTGCAACTCACTACTTGGTACGAACTAGTAAAACCGCCGCCGGGCAAGGGTTACCTTTGTGATGCCAATCTCGAGTGGACTGAAGTAAGGTAGATGCTCCTGTGACGGATCGGATCGGGAACGCCAAACCAGACATCACCGAGTCTTACCGCCTGCGCAAATATCCACAACAATCTATCGATGACTTGGGTGCCACCCTTGCCCCTACGTCGTACACTATGGCAATCCCCACCTTCGCCGTCGAAGCAAAGTCCATTGAGAAAGGAATCATGAAGGCAGAGCTGCAATATGCTTACTACGGTGCGATCATGGTTGATGCGGCTCGGAGAACTCATGAATCCCTTGGCAGTGAGCTTGGTTCTTTCTGAAAGACCACGCAGGTATTGACTCTGGCCAATAACGGCAATGATATGACCATTTTAGCTAACCACGCTGTCGAAACCACTAGTGCTGTCCAACATCACAGCTACCCACTATATTCTGACACTCCACGACACTCCTTCAAACACTTCAAAGCCGCTCGAAAATACATCAGGAACGCCCAGGACTGGTCACGGGAGCGTTCAACAAGGATGTTAGAAGAGTTGCATAATCATCAGTACGCTCTGCATCCGATCACTCCACCACAGTCTGACTTGGCTGTCCGTCGCAACGACGCCCATCCTACAACAAAACCTCGGCTCTCAGATGTGATTGAGAAGTGACAATCAGGGGATCTGCCGCTTTGCTAAGGTACCCATTGGTAAATTCTTTAGCGCACTTGCGTTAATTTAGAGAGAATCAAGCTTTAAGCTAGACATTGTACTGCGCTTAACCGTTCTATATTTTGCTTCGCTGTGTCGTACGGAGCTCGTTATCAGAATAGTCTCTACCCCTTTCACAAGCTTCATCTCACCCCCCAAAACGCTCAAATTCTATCGGAAGCTGCATGTTTCTCTTCGGCTTCATCTAGACATTCTAGTCGCAACTGGGCCATCTATTTCCATGTATTCTCACTATCTCTCGGACACAGTCCGTCAACAGACGTAGCACGTAGGGGGCTAGTTCGCTGACTTGCTAGTCAAGTGATCGGAAATACTTTGGTCTAATTGTTGCATCCCTCAGCGCGAGATGCGATCACTGCCATAACCCTAGCACTTAGATGAATCCTGCACCATTGTGGGCAGAACATGTATTGTTCCTAGGCGTAATCTTTTGCCATTACTTGGTTAGCCGAGTGGTAAGAGGTATTACCCTAGACACCATCCTCCTAAATCAGTCAGTTGCTCCCCACTCTTTGGGATCTCTTCAGCAAATATCAGCGGTTAGTCGTTACCCCTAATGAGCTGGAACTACGGTTTGTATATTGATGCTGGATGCATGGGTGGACGACCAGGCTGGGCGCTAAAATTAAACGGAGTGGTGGTTTTTTTTTCGGGGAAGAGGGGGGGTGATCGAACGAGTGGAGAGAGGACAGGCCAGTAGGAGAGTGGTGAGCTGACGAGCGGGAGGATGTTTCAAACCCATCATCACCTAAGGCATCCGATGAATCGCAACCACTCGAGATACTCGGTTCTTGTGGGTCAGTGCCAAATACTCTGGGTGTTCGCGTCACATGATTCGATATTGCATATGTTGAAATAATATATAATCGAATATGGCCTGGATCAATACCTCTTTTGTCACTTCAGCATCTTATAGGAATCAGCTGTATGTATGCTTCAGAATGCGTCGGGAAAGAGAAGGACAATAACCTGCGCCGCCATTCCAAAGGTCTGAGCAACAACACGAGACGAACATACAACCACTTGCTCTGCACCTAACCTTCAATCAGAGACAACTCCATCAAAGTAGACGGGCACTTCGCATATACTGAGCCTTAATCATTCAACGCACTCCAAATCGACCGAGCCATTCCTGCATCATCACAAGCATCTCCTTATGCGCTGAGAGCTATTAGACTCGAAGACAAATCAAAATTAGAGTGAGCGGACACCGTATGTTATTCATGAATTTGTAGATGACCGGCTGAACTGCTGTGGTTGTCGCCTAGGGCCTGGCGAGCTCAAGCCTAACCGCATGCGGCGCGCTTGACCATACGAGGTAATCCACCTGCTCACAAGCTACGCGGCTTAAGCGCGGCCTTCTAGGGCTGCTCGAAGCTTGCGTGCTTGCTTAGGTCACTGAAGTAAAGTACGGTTATTTTAGTCAAGCTTCTTTGCATCATAAGTTAGCCGTTTTGGAAGACAACTCAACTTCTTTCACTTTTCGACATATTCCTGAGTGGCTACACTGCATCAAGTGGGCCGCTTCCATCTTCCTGGACTAAGTCACTAACTTGCTCGATCGCCATCAAATACCTTACCTACTTAGAGGACAGCGGCAAGTTAACAAAATGGTGCTCGAGGCGACTATAATAATGTAAGCACTGATTATAATCATAGTTAAGCTTCAGCTGATTTTCGAGCCTAGGCTGGACAACAGCGAGAGCAGTAGGAATGGTGACTACGTCCCTTCAAGATGGGAAGCCCAAGCCGATGCTGTCAACCTTATCTTCTCTGCCAAAACACAAGCAAACCCCGAATCATCGGTTGGGCTCATGAGCATGGGGGGCAAAGGGCCAGAGGTATTGGTAACCTTGACAACGGACTTTGGAAAGATCCTAGATGGCATCCATCGCACAAAGATAAGAGGTAGCACACATTTAGCTACAGGTATACAAATCGCACATGTAAGTACCAAGCAGGCTCGGCCCCAATGCGCTGTCGTTGCTAACAGCTATGCTGCCCAGCTCGCCCTCAAACACCGCCAAAACAAATCCCAAAAACAACGCATCATCATCTTTACCTGCTCCCCAATAGACGAAGACGAAAAATCACTCGTCAAACTCGCCAACAAAATGAAGAAAAACAATGTCTCCATCGACTTCATCGCCTTCGGTGACCTCCGACCCGAAAACACTAAGAAACTAGAAGCCTTCAACGAAAAGATCAAGAGCGCGGAGGGTTCACATCTGGAAATTATCCCCCCAGGCCCAAGCTTGCTAAGCGACCACCTTGTCACAACGCCCATACTAGCTGCAGATGGCGTAGCACCCAGAGGCGGCGAAGACGGCATGAATGGCGACACAGGAACAGGCGGCGGCGGTTTCGACTTTGGTATTGATCCTAGCACGGACCCCGAACTTGCGCTTGCATTGAGGATGAGTATGGAGGAGGAGAAAGCGAGGCAAGAGAAGGAAAACAAGGATGCGGCAAAGGAGCCAACGTTAGAGGGTATCCCAGAGGAAGGAGGGGAGACACAGCCTTTGCTGAACGAGCACGGGGAGGCTAGTGGGAGTGGAGGGGACGAGGCGGCAAAAAAGGAGAGCAGTGAAAAGAAGGAGGATGGGGATGAGGACAAGATGGATACTGCATAGCGATGGCTCGGCATAGCAAGGCGTTGCGTTAGGGATGCGGGCATAAGCAAGGCCTTTTTGTTGTAGCGATCAGATTCTGCACCTTTGCAGCCGCCAATTCTAGCAGTGTGAAGAATGTTTTGCCCCCCGGCCTCCTTGCTTTCAAAGCCTCACAAGCAATCCAATAAACCCAGACACCAACGCCTTGCTAAACCGCTCGATAAAATCCAAAATTCCGAACCCACACGCACCACCATACCATCACTCCACGAAATTCCTCAATTTCGTAATATCGTCTAGAAGTTCCTGCAAATCCGCATCGCTGATCTTGTTCGCCAGACTCGGTATCAGCGTCTTTGCTTCCTCGGCGCTTTCGCAGCATAGACTCCCTGTTGAGACACAATACATCAGCCTCATTTGCACAAGTCCTTCCTCCTCGTAAGGAAAGGAAGAATGTAATTTTACCAAGCTGCGACCTCTCAAACAACTCCAACTCCGTCTTGGAGGTCAACATTCTCTCCACAGCCTCGATGTTCTCTTTTTGCTTGAATCGCGCAAACACATCCAGATAGTCTTGGGTCTTGATTAACGTCCTACAACCTCCCACGTCACACATTAGCCCTCCATTGCGACCAATCGAAGCCCCGCCCTTTCTTCCTCTCTTTCCATCCTCTTCCACACTACGAGCAAGGAACATTCGTAGTGCCTAGCACTCACTCCGTCTCCTCCACCTTCCTCTGCTGTTTCCTATGATCCATCACCGCGTTTATAAGCAGCCGCGCTTCTGAGAGTGTGAGCGTGGGGACGTTTTGGAATTCGCCGAGTTTGAGGTCCGTAGTTGCTTCTTCGTCGCCGGTGGCTTTCTCGCGAGAGCGGGAGGTTGGCGCTGTGGAGGCCATGGTTGGAGGACGGAGCGAGAAAGGAGGGATATTTGGCGTGGAGACGGAAGAGGACGGTAGTCAACCGGATGTGGTAGAGGGATAGTGCGGGTTGAAGTCGAAGTCAAAGCTTGAGAGGTTTTTGTAGGGACTGTTTTTGACGAAGTACTCGGAGGTTCTAGCGCAGATACTACTGTCTGCTCCGAGAGGTGTTGAAAAGTCGTGTTGTCTTGTTTGTTGAAAAGTTGAACATGTGAATCTATATTTGTGCATGTTCGAAGGGAAACCCGCTAGACTGAATGCGGTTTTACCATTTCCACGTCCCACAAATGAAGCTCTATTTTTTGGCGAATATGGAGACGCAAGTTCCACTAAAGCTTTCACCTCGAAACTGACCAGGCGCCCAAGCTCTATTCCCAGGCTTTGAAAGCTCTATTCCCCAGGCTCTAAAAGCTCTATGTCATATACATGAACCTCACATCATGTACGCTGCAAATAACCTCCTTCAAAACACTTCTCACCAAATCCCAGGGTCGTCTACTCGCTCATTATCATCAACAAAGCCGGCGGCCTAGTCTATCAGCGCGACTTCTCTACTGCCCTCAACAAACTTTCCACAAACGACTACCTTGTCCTAGCCGGCACATTCCATGGGTGCCCCGTCCCCCATACACTCTGAATGCCCCCATCTCTAACTCGAGAACCCGCTAACGTCCTTGCTCTAAAACAGCGTCCACGCAATAACCAAATCCCTTACCCCCTCCACCCTCTCCCTTCCCTCCTCCCAGCGCACCGGCATCGAAGTCCTTGAATCTTCCCTCTTTCGCCTTACCTGCTTCCAGACCTTCACTGGTACGAAGTTTTTGCTTTTCAGCGAACCGCATCAGCCGAATGTAGATGTTACTATGAGGAAGATATACGAGCTATATGCCGATTACGTGACGAAGAATCCATTCTATCAGTTGGAAATGCCCATCAGGTGTGAAGCCTTTGATAGACATTTGGGAAGCTATATCAGGACGAAGTAAAGTTATGGTCCGAGAGCTACACTAAGACGAAGTAAAGAGGAAAGGAAGAGACAACTTAGGATGTTACAGCGTAGTGGAAGAATTGCTCGGGTGCACGATTACTTGGAAGAGGTGTCAAATAGGGTACTGGAAGCACCCGGAAAGTACCTCGGCGAGAAACTAGTGGAAGTTCAGAAATATCTTGTCATCGCTCGCGCTGAGACTGCTTCTAGCATCTTACTGCTGAGCGGAAGAAAGTACTGATGTATCAAGAGTGGTGTAATTGTTTTGCCCTCCTTCGTAATATGGAGCATCAATACCGGTAAGCATTTTTCTCAGCTAACAGTTAGTGAACATCTTCAATTCGAGAGATTTCCACACACTCCCACAACAAACACCACCCTGAATCTTAGCCCGCTCTGCACTCACCTCAATCCCTTAGCAAGCGCCTAATGCTGATCGTTTTGCTTTAGCTTGCGCTTCGTGAGGTATCGAAGTATGCATTTTTCTTGATGTTGAGATCGAAGGCGATACCGAGAATGATAACAAGTGACAGACAGATTTACGCTTGCTCAATGGCTCTGGTTCATTCGCAAGGAGATGATAGTCACATGACAGTATGAAGCGGATAAGGTACTTGTCACCTGTGCACGGAAGGGTAGTACGTATCGAATTAGTTGTCACTTTGACACATCTTTCAGCCATCTCTCCATTGTCTACACATTCCTGAGTCACTTCATTCATGAGAAGCACGAACATGAAGCTGTTTTTGCTACTACGAATCCGGTATTCTTTCCCTTCACCTCCCTAGCCAAGATCTTGCTTCGCAGACCAGCTCAGAACCTCACAGAGTGTTTGTAAGATCCATAATCGGTACGGCTAGATACTTAAAAAGGCCCTTTCCCATCCCGGCCCAGATAACCTAGATACCCACCATTACCCCAATGCTTCGCGATGAAGCGCGTCTGCTGCAAAGACAGCTTGATCTCTTGTGTATGCTGCTCAACTTGATATTTGGGGCTTTCCTTCGAAGTCTCCTTGGATTCCGTCTCGTTAAGCTTCTTCTCCAACCGTGCTATGCGTTCTTCCATTTGCTGGTCAGACGGCGAGGAAGATTCACAGTTGCGCTCAGGGCTCAAGGTTGCAAGACTTGGCCCGAAAAGACGTGACCAATCTGCTTGGGCTACCTGGCCGGCTTCGTTACTGGCCAGGTACTTCAGTTGCGATATCACGACATCAGGCCGGGCGGCCAATCGTTCGTTATCAGAGTCAGAAGGTTGAAGATGCAAGCGAACAGCGGTGAACCGGTCGGCCCCATTAGCCAATGGAAAATCCCTCGCATGCGATGATGAAAATGTGCGTTCCAGCATCTCAGCAACGTCGAATTCGACTATGTAATGCATACCGGGCTTATCGCTATCTTTCCGAGTCTGTGGCGAATTACTGCCGGGAACGTGCTGTGTGGTGATTGTTATGTTTATTGGCTTCCATTTTACCATGCAGGTTCTTCGAAACCAGGATGAATCGGCTTGGCTGATGCTGATGCCGTCATCAAAGACCAGGTTCGACACTGTGGATGTTGCAGAGCGCTCCACCAACGGTGCACTCAGTCGAGTCCACGACAGGTACGATCTTGTTGGCAACTTATACTCCAGATCGCCTCGGGCGACCTTGATCGGTGAGATAGTCAGAGAAGACACCATTTTGGAGTTGTGTTGAGCTCTGATGTATGTCTGAGACACGGTTTAGCATTACGAAGTACTCAGCCCAAGTAAAACTTACAGGTACTTATGCTCTGGCCTGATATCCTTTGATAAGTCCAGGGTTTGTATGAACAATGACCTTCTTAGAAAGCCAATCTGATGGCCCGGAAGATATGAAATAACAGATAAATACGAAGCAGGAAGGAAATACGGTCTGTATAAATACACCCGCATTCTCGTCTTCGACACACTGGTTTCGGATGAATTGGTGTCTGGTATAAGACATGAATATATTACCTTCAGAAGTGAAGTATTCTTGAGTAAAAGTGACCTGGAAGCTCTATATAAAAAAAAAGGGAAGTGATATAAAAGCAAAGATTACCCCCTCCCCCCCCAGGAGTTCTCTTGAAATGAGCAATTCAACGCGTACTAACCAGTACAACCGATAAAAGAACCAGAATCATCCTCGCAACCGGGCCCACAACCACCTAAAATGTAGCACACAGTGGATTGGGAACATCAATTGAAATAGAGACCTGCGGAGGAAAAGAGCTTCTTATTTATCTCACATGACTGAAAAAGGAATATATATAGCAAATAATGTTATAGGGACGTGAACGCTGGAAGCTTCGGGAGCAAAAGAGGGCATGCGGAATACCAAATCTATGCAAATTACCCTCCGAACTCCACGCGTAAACCTGACGGCTACTCCTTACCTTTTACCATATTTCAATTTTTTTTACTTCCGCCATGTATAGATCAGGGAAACGCAATGAAACTTTCAATGTCTTTAGTGCCACACGCTCCTTTGCGCAATAGCTTCTCCATCACACAAGCTTTTGCCATCAAAGTCCGCCTTTCAAGCTTGCTCGGACGGTTTATCCGAACAGATCGATTGTTGAAATCATTGACTTTTCTACAAAAACCCTTGATGGTAGCGTTCATGAAAATCCACAACAACACACCCTTTTGCAACCACAACCCCATCCATCATCCCCGTTTTTCTCTCCGAGGCAACCGCCACAGCCCCCCCTCCTTCTCTTTCTCTCTCCGTCATGGTATCTAGCTTTACGAAAACAACCTCGTTCATATCCATCCCCTCATCAAACTTGAAGCTTTTCAAAAGAGTTTTCGGCAGGGCTTGTCCCCTTTTCGGAGATGCATGATTTTCTTTGGTAGGTTTCTCCTGGGTTCTTTTGCTGTGGTTTGTTATTTCGGTTGAGTGGGTTGTGGGGTTGAGGTTAGTGGGGATGGTTATTTTTTTAGGGGGCTGAAGATGGAGGGTTGTTCTAGGAGGGTGGTAGAGGGGAGGAGGGGGGGGTGGTGGGATGGAGAGGGGAATGATAGGTCTCCGTTGTGCTACTTTTGTTCTGTAGGGCTTCTGCTCGTATCTGAATGCTTGTAGCGCTTCCCACCCCCCCTGGGTTTGGTGTAGGGAGAGCTCGCAGAATGATGCTTTCCTTTTGTGTTGGGTTTTCTTCTATAGCGGTTGCTTTTCTAAGAGACTTTTCATACTGTGACATTACTTTCCGGTGATACTTGCATCATAATGCTTTACTTCTGAAGAGAAAATATCTATTTCCTACACCTCGGTGAAGAGAGGGGTGGTCAAGGAATAATACTTCCCTGTTGTGTTGCTTTTCTTCCACATCACTTTCCCTTTCGTGACACCCCCATTTTATGATACATCACTTTCGGATGGATTATATGCTTGTGATATCCACCACTAATTTCACAGCACTAGCGTGTGCGAGAGCAGTACTTAAACAGCTCGGATCTTCCTCTTACCTTTCATACTCTCTGTCATTTTATACTCTCCTGGTCACCGACTTCGGTTTTGCAGACAGAGTCGAATCATCGAATAGCGTCAGGCCAAGAGACACCTGTAAGTAAGTACTCCTTGAAGTCGATCCTCTCTTAAGCTAACTGTATCGCAGGCTTAGATATCTGTCATTACTTTTAGTGTTCAGAATGTTACTACAATGGAGAGTTCCTCCGGTCAGGCAGGACCGAGCCGATCTTTCGTTCAACACCAACTGGGTTCAAAAGTTTGTACGCCTTTGTACGCCAATGGACAGCTCCTCCAGCTATAGCGTCACAAACCTGTACTTCGACGATGGCATCAGCGTTAGCCAGACTGACGCACATGGAAACACCTGCACCGTGAAGCTGAAGGTCAGCAACGTAGTCATCACAGCAAAGGTCATGCCTGGCCACGGCTGTCGGGTCATGAAAGACGGCACTATTGAGCCCGGTTTGTTCTACTTCGTCGACTTTGACGTTGTTAAGGTGGTGGAGTGCAAGTTCTCAGGCCGCCGAAATTGGTATAAAGAACGTGAAATGGACTTCCCGTTAGCAAAGACGGTGTCCGAGTTCAAAACAGTTCACTTGGTGCTCCCGCCACACAAGGACCTCGGCCCTGGTCCTCACAGAGAGCCCAAAAGCATGATCGCGCATCTAAAGTACGTGGCCAGCAACAAGGCAGGCCACACAACTCAAGCAAAATGGTCAAGTATCTTCGAGCCAACGCCTGTAAAGTCAAAATCCGAGCAAAATCGTGGCTGTTCCAAAGCGGGGCATCAGCAAGGAAGACATCGAGAAGCCGCGAACCCTAAAGGAAACTGCGACTCTTCCATAGCGTACCATCGGCAAATGGAAGAACGGATAGCGCATCTAGAGAAGAAGCTTAAGGAGATGGAGTCCAAGGAGACCGTCGGCAACAGAAAATACAAGCAGCAAGAGAAACCACACGCACAGGAGACTAGGGAGCCGTCCCAGAAGGATCCGGGGCCTGACATTGATCGTCTAGCTTTCTTATTCGGCTTGGATGAATAAGTTGTTAGTGATAGCGTTTGCATACACACTGTGAAAGTGTGAGCTGTCCTGTGAGGCTGTGAAGCGAGAACCTGGCTGGGCAAGTGAAGGACTAGAATTTAGACTAGAAGGACCTTAGCAAAAGCAAACTGATATTTGTGCTCCTCGGAGACAAAGTAGCTGAATTGCCACGCAAATAAGAAATATTTTAGGAGGACGTAAACTAACTGAGTGCTGAAAGTACCTTTGAAGTGAATCGGGATTCAATGCATCAGGTATTAACCCACACTTTACACGTGTGTTATCACTTATGAAGATTTGAACTTTTCGGGAGCGCCGAGCTTTTTGCCTGCCGTGGATGTTCTGTGATACCGAGCAGCCTCCCAGATCTACATCTCCATCTTGGATACGGCATCGTCTTCGACCATTGCTCCGCTCAAGATCATCGGGGGTATTCTGGAGTAAAAGTCTGCCACTCAAACATGAATGGGTTAGACCCAAAGCATGTCATTCCAGTCGGGATCCTACGTATAACACAGCTGGGATAGTATTCGACGACGGTATTACCATCATCTGCAGCTACGTCAAAGCCACTTGCGACAGTGTTGATCTTGCAGAAGTCTGCTCAGTCCGATCGAAGCCAACCTCGACGATGGCCACCATAGACGGCGACAACATCATCTTGGTGGCTGACTGTGTTGCTGTGAGTGACTTTGCTTTGTCGGAGTGATGTTCCGTTACCAAACAAAACCTGTTCCAGCTTCTTGTATTTGCATATGAGCTACCTCGTACGCAACAAAGCTGGTCTAGTAAGCAGGGTCGACTGGCACAAAGATACCGAAACTTGCCTTACCAGTCCGTCCTTCCACCTCGCCAGCTCCATCCAATTCTACAAGACCATCACGTAGCCCTGCAGCACAAACCCGAGACGCTAAAGATGCAGAACAGTTATGCGAAGGAACTATCCAACCAGGAGAACCGACCACACGAAGATGAGATGAAGAGATGAAGAGATGGAACACGAGGAGATACAACGGGAGCTGGAGACATAAGATTGATGATGGTTCCCACTGCTGGATTTGGAGGGGCGATTGAATCGTTTTGTTAAGGAATCTGGTGCGGATAAAGCCAGTGTGGTGAACAAGGTGTCGCTCAAGCATTAGCCCCAAGTCGGATACAAAGACACTACTTTCGGCCATGACCCCAGTAATGAAAATGGACTAGCTAAACTAGAAAGGTAACAATACCTGACCTTTTCCTTCCCACATCATCCGAACTAAAAAGCCCCATTCCACCCTCCTTTTCGTCACCCTGCTCTGGAAGCCCACCACACTCCCGATTCCCATTTCCCGCAGTCCGCGGCCCGTCGACATCGTCCCTGGGCCGTTAGAAAACCCCCAGTGATTACCCCGTCCAACCCCTTCGTATTCGTCCCCAGCACCACATTCGACGTCCCAGCCACAGGTCTAATCCTGGTTGCTTCCAACGTGATCGCCGCACCGTTTGGGGCGAGCGCTTGCTCGCCGAAATGTAGTTCGAGGCGCTGTTGGCGGTGATGGTTTGGCCGGCGAAGGTGAGGTCAGGAGGTGGAATTGTTGTTGGCGCTTTCAGGGGGATGGTGGTGATGCCGATGATAAGGGCAGAGGCTTGAGGGCGGAGGCCTGATGGGGGTTTTGGAGATGGTGATGCCGGAGCCGCGGGAGAGGATTTGGCCGGAGATGATGCAGTGTGAGGATCTATTGGCGGAGGCATTGCACCATCTATAGTGTTCGCTGGGAGTAATGGATTTGCTGGTTGTCTAAGAGCAATATTAGTGCTACAACCAATGATGACTAGGGTAGCTGAAGGAGCAAGCGTCACTGGTGTGCCAAAGATCATAATTGGTGGACCACCAGGGGCAAGGATCTGGCTCCCCACAATATATCCTGTGATGCTGAGTTGGCGACTACCGGTTGGTTGTTGATAATAACAACCGGTCCAGTTGCGGTTGAAGTTGTTGGCAAACTCGTAATGCTACCAATGACTACGTGGGATGCGGATGCGGATGGGACCAAGGAGATTGGAACTCCGGACATGGTTATAGCTGCGGGACCTGGCGTAAGCGTTTGACTGCGGATCACATACTGTGAAGCAGTATTGGCTGTGATTGGTTTCTTGTTGATAGTGATGACGGGCGCGACCGTAGGTGAGATGGTCGCTAATGGAGGCAAAAAAGCGGTGCTTGCACCAATTACAATATTTGAGGCAGACGGGCCTAGAGAGATTTCGGAGCTGGATATTGTAATCTTTGGACCACCTTGCTGAAGCGTCTGGCTGCCAATAACAAACGGAGGAATTTAATTAACGTCGATAGATTAGTTACTGGTAGTAGTTGTGGATACAGGCGCTAAAGCAGCACTCGCGGACTGTGGATTGGAAATGGTTGCAATGCAGCAAACGGCAGCTTGGATGGAGTCATGGACTGGTGCTGGACCGATGTTGGGCGAAGATTGGCCTCGGTCCGGATTGAAAACTTATAAAGAAGTGTCGGATACGATCGGTGGTGCAGTGCAGTGCATGGCTGAGGCTGAGGATTTGATCGGATTACATACACCCAATGTGTGTCTGGAATTAATCTCAGTCACCACAGTGCCTGTGACGGTCGTAACAACCAGTAATCCAGACGCAGGCAGAGAGAATTGTTCCCAGGATTGTTGAGGTGCTCGTCAAACCATTTAAATTATCAACAACAAGCGAAGCGTTGCAGTAATTTGCAGCCACCACAAGAATACTCGGGTGTAGGCAATGGTGGGAGGGTGGATATTCCAGTGCCTGAACCTATTCCAATTGCAGCTGCTGCATTTGAAGAACTCGCTGACAACGACCCATCTGATTCGCGTTAAATGTCGAGGCACCGACCAGAGGCTATTGTTACTAGTGGATGAGAGAGCCAGTACACTACGCGCAGGCCGTATGAGGAAACAAAGCAAGGCTGATGACATTGTCGGAAATATTAGTCGCTCATTTTTGATCTGCGTAATCTTGAAACGAGATTCATTGAATTTGGCATAATGGAACGGGAAGGTTTTTGAGGCTGGAGAAGAGATATGTATGGCCCGAAGGCTGATAGAAGCTGAAGAAAGAGTACTGCTAGTGGACGCAATAGCGGACATTAATCCTGGTTTAGACAAAAAGATTCAGGTTGGTATGGGTTTCTCACGAATGGGATAGAGAAGAGGCCAGGAATAACCTTCAGACCGAAAGTTCGTTACTGCTTACAAGTATTTGCATCAAAAAAAGATACTCCAAGCGGATCGCGAGAATTATTCGGTCTGTACTCAAGCATCGATCGGCACATGGGTTGCAGGTATAAAAGCGTCGAGTTCAAGCCTCCCAAAAGTTATACCCCTAAAAGCTTCGAAGCAGCTGTTGGGTAGCGACCGGAACGAGATATCTCAAAGCCATTGTGAATTTCCTGATGCTGTTTTCTCGCCAAGCGGTAATGTTTTGCGACTCGATAGATGTTTAGAAGTCGTTGGCTCCCATGCACGTCCGCAAGTGCCCTTGAGGTAGGAGGTTCTGTCGAACATTCAGGCAGCCAAGTTCAAACAGGGTCCTAGGGTAACCAGCTGTACGCCAATAAACCGTCATAATCTCTATGAGGTTGTCAGTAGCAGCGAGATCTGTTTGATGAGAGGATTGTTGACATATATGGCTTATATCTTCGATCGTTGCACACATAGATCATCCAATGTTGCATATTAAGGAGTGATGAAGCGTAAGGTAGTCCCCGTGGGAGATGACAAAGTTGATAAGAGAACGCATTGCAGACAGGTAATTGCTGTATACACAGGTAATTGCTGTATACACGCTGATATCTGGCGAATGTCTAAAAAGACGGAGTAGGACTTTCATGAGGCAGCTAAGTAATGGATATCGCTCTTACAAAACCACCAGTGCCAAAATACTTCCCCTTGTCCCGTCGCCGGTCGGTTCCAGAAAGGTAATCTGAGAAACTAGATACCGTATTGTAACCTCGGTTAAAGTATACACGTTTGAAAGGGGACAAAGAACGCGAGAGTTGGAATAGACTTTGAATTCGACCAGTTTGTCAAAAAGCTTCTACAATACCGGCAGGCACGACGCACACTTCAGAAAGGTTAATCAATTATGGTTCATTAGCAATAGGAGGAATCAGGAAACGGTTGTTGAAACTTGAAAGAGGGAACGGAGTGGAGGTGCCAACTCGATCTGGAAATTAATTTCCCATATTTTGTGAGGGAGTAGGTCAAGGAAAGGTGATGAAAAATAAGGGAAGACCCATTCCAATCACGTTTATTCTTCACCGAGCGTCAAAGTGGCTTATCCGTTTGAAGACTGCGATCATCCAAGCCCTCACTTTATCCGATGATGACGCTCGTGACGCTCATGAGCCCAATATTACCTTACTGTTGATTTGCCGCCCAACTTGGGTTGCTTACCTTGAGGTACCTTATTCTAATCTAAAGCGGCACGAGTGGTTTTACTTGGATGAAATACGAGTGCGCTAAGTACCTTACCCTGGTTTGTTGTGACAGGGGCTCAAATTGCAGGTTTCAAGAGCGGGGATGAAATGTCATTGGTTCCTCGGCGTGTGAATTCCAATATGCTTTTCTTTTCACAATTACGGAGTACCTGAGAACTCTACGGAATAATCATCGTTAAATATCAATTATCATTGTTCCTGTGCGCGCCCTGTTGTTACTTCCTCCAAGTCTCTACTTTAGGATTCCAGTGCGTTGTCCCAATCACTCTACCTTAGTCTTTCTTTGCTCTGCTCTACCTTACCGATCCGCGTCACACCGCTCTTACTCTTACAACACCACTAAGCGGCTAAGGGTAATACTTACTTCAATCCACCCGGAACCCCGCTCTTGGCCAATAAGAAAATTCTCTTTCTTTCATTTCCCACATTTCTTTTGCACCACTTAGAATACCCATTCGTCCACTTCACAGTCTGTCGGCGCTAGATACTTGGACTATTCGTTCAGAGTCGCCCCCCGTCTTGCAAACTTCTTGCACCAATCATCGACGTATCCAAGTAGTTGCGGAAGATCGACTGCGCAGATTACCGAACCCAATCACTGCTCATGCGACGTCTGCACGACGTCTGTTCTACACATCACCTGACCGCTTGTTCCTTACCCGCGGGTGAAAAAGCGTCAAGCTGCTGGGCTGGTAGCGAAAAGTAGGTCCTCTCCGTCGGACTCGCTGAAAGGCTTCGCCCGACGCGACAGCTATGAATTGACCTTCTGAACATACATCGCATAGGTTTTTTGATTCGAAATCATACAGCAAACCTTTCGTATTCGCGCATACTCTTTGTCGCATACCGTCCAATCCCTCAATATCTTACCCGACGCCTTCAAGCGCTGCAACTTCTGATAAACCCCACTAACGCGCCCTCGTCCACCTGTATACTACTCACCAGCCCACCGTGCGGTACAGTTCTCATTCAGATACACCGTTCGGACATCAAGGATATTCATACGGCAATTGACAAGGTATGGTTCCCCTCTGCATAAGACGGCGCTATAAGGCGCATTGCCAGCGCATCACCGCCAATCACCTTGATTTCATACATATGGATTTGCTCCAAACCTTCGAGTCGCCACTTCGATTTGATGATTGTGGGCATGCTAATGGACGCTTTCCTTCTAGAGCCGGCAGCTTGTCAATCAAGTCCTCACACTCCAATAAACGGGTAGGAGCGACGCCTCACAAGCCCACTGATACACGCAAGAGTGGCTTTGACTTGCTGTTCTGCCAGTAGGTCGCTTCGCGAACGACAAGCACAGCCTCACAAATACCATTGGGCTAAGCTCTACGTCTTACGCAAATCCACATACCAGACTACTCCCAAGAAGTAAGACCCCGCTGCTCGGGACTGAGACTCTTCGTCTGGCGAACGCCGAATAAGAGAACGCTGTTAGAGAAGGTCAAATAACGTGGTTTGTGGGGCGAGCAATTCGAATTCGGTCTTCCCAAGTCACGCCCTCGAACACCACTGCGGCCACCGGCTTTGAGCCTCGTGCTGAGGGAGCTAGCTAATTTAATTCAGACAGCGCATCTTATCTGCATTGCAACCCAACCAACACTCAGCAGACTTGGCATTGCAATCAAGATCTGGCAGATCAAAGACGACTAAAGACAGTTGACACCGTCGAGGGTTTTTGACAATATTGCGGTTGCTGGTGATTACTTCCTTGGTACTGCTCTCCAATGAAACTTACAAGGCTTACGATGTGGTAGGGCTGCAGCGTGCATCAACCAATCCTCCAATCCACGTTCTCGCCAACCCCCGCGAACAGAAGATCCTGACGCCACTCGAAAAGCTTTCTTCCAATCAAGATTCCAGTGTCGCCGGTCCATATAAAGGAACACCTCCGACCTTGGTTTGCACTGACTAATCCTTGACGCGTGAGTCTCGCAGCCTATCCGGAGCTTCGGTTTCGTTAACGGTTGTCAAGAAAGACCACTACGGAGAGTAGCGCCTTCGCATCACGGTTATCCATTTCTACTCGCGAATCTCTACACATGATGGACTACGCGCAATATCAGACTCCCTCTCATGGGCAGCACCCCCACGCACCGCATCTTCAAGGAGGATATTCAAGTGCGCAACAGAATTCGAATACTGGAGGACCATCCATCACTTCCCCTCCGAACCCTCCACAAATGCACCAACACCCACATCAAGCCTCGCCCATACTTCCCTCTCAGGGCCACACATATCAACCACAGCCTCCACCACAGCCTAACCATCCGGTCCATCAAGGAATCAACTACCAACAGCAATACAGTGTCGCCCCTGCGAACATGCATTCTCAATACGGTATCTCACCTACACAAGCAGCAGCGATGGCCACTGCAGCAGCCTCGGGTCAGACTTATGGATACATGCCACAAACCTCAATGCCAGACGGCATCGCTCGAGATTCGCCACGGATGGCAGGCATCGCGGTAAAGAACGAACGGACGCCAAGGTCACCACCACAGGTGCCAAATCAGATGCCACCCTTGCCGTCACAGGTTCAGCTAAATCAGAACCAAAATCAAAGATTGTCTCAGAGTCATATCGGCCATCATGTTAGCAGTCCTCACATACGGAATGCGCAAACGGTCATGATGAACCATCAAGCTCCGCGAAACTCGGTCCCACCTCAAATGCCTCCACCACAACAGCTGCAACAACATCAGCCTTCACCCGAACCGGCTGCAACCGGCGCTGAGGAAGCACCGTTATATGTCAATGCCAAGCAGTTCCACCGTATATTGAAGAGACGGGTCGCTCGGCAAAGACTCGAAGAAGCACTACGACTCACGTCGAAAGGCCGGAAGCCGTATTTGCACGAGTCGAGGCACAAGCACGCAATGCGCAGACCAAGAGGTCCAGGCGGTAGATTCCTGACAGCTGACGAGGTTGCCGCGATCGAGTCTGGCAAGGGTGGGGAGCTTGGGGAGGAGCTCGGGGATAGTAAGGAAGATATAGATACATCTGCCAAAGGTAGCATATCTGGATCTAGAGGTGCAGGTTCGAAAAGAAAATCGGGTGCTCTTGGTGTTGATGGTCCAACACCAACAAGTAAGAAAGTCAAGACAGAAGTGGCAAGGACAAGCACGAGTGCAGAGGAAAGCGAGGAACCTGAAGAGGAGGACGAGGCCGATGACGATGCATGATTAGCTGTGCAATTTTTTCCGAATCAATCCGGCCTTATGGGTCTTGCAGCAGCCGCTGGCCTCTGCTCGATGATCACCGAGACCTACTCTTACGAATTACGCAGCGTTCGTGTTATTTAGCCTTTGGAGCAAGTGTACCCAGTCACTCATCTAATTTGTCCATCTTACTCCATTTCTTTTGCCAGACCACAGTCGCATCTTGCAGATACCCCGCTTGTCTTGTACAGTCGAAACTTCCTTCCCTTTCGGAGTGGGGACGGTATGTTAGTAACTAGATGGGATCCTTCATTGGAACAAAATGGATATGGATATATGGGGGAAATTCGGTCGTTACGGCTATGATGTTCCACGATTCTCTTTTCGTCTTGGAAGCGTACCTATTACCCAGCGCTTAGGTCCGCTGGCTGTTTGTATGATAATAGTTACAAGACTGAAGTAGGAGGATTGCACATCAGACGTTTAGCGCGCGCGAGAATCGCAGTTGTCAAGTTCCAACATCCCGCTTGAGATGTATAGTAGAAGTCACGAACACGTTGGATTAACCATGAAGGAGTGATAATGAAATCTGAGATGTAATTGAAACATCCAGTAGTAGAAGTCGTGCTTTGGTTTCCAGCCTGGACTGTCTAGAGCACAGGAACTGGAATATCTAGATACTATGACACGAACGACAAAAGGTGAGCTCGACATGGTGATTAGACGTCGATCATGAAACCTTAGGTCCCTCGGTCAGCGTTTGAGCGTTTGTGCCATCAGTAAGGCTGGCGTAACTCTTGACAAAATGATTGGCAAATTCAGAGCGAAGACGTTCTCGCAAAAATGTGAAGAAAAATGTGCCACTTATTATGATCCAAAGCTCCGGCAGAGCTTTGCCACATTTAGCGACAAGCCAGATACCTATTATTCTCAGCTTTCCATTCTGAGTTCTTACCTCCATTCTCATGGTACAGAGCGAGTGCGGAGAGAACTAGACAATCACCATGTGGTCAACAAGACCTTCTCTAGGCCTAACCTTACTCGGTGTACTGATATTGCAGGTACTACTATCACACGCCAAGAGAGATGGACCTCATATCGAAAAAACCACGCTTGACAACCCCCCAGCGAATCTGTTCTACTTTGCCGATACGGATATCATCCTGATACATGATGCTGACGACGGCAAAATCCTCCGATCGGACGACGCTGGGGCGTCCTGGGAACATGTCAAGGATATCGATGATGGAAAAGCTTGGGACTTGTGGCAACACCCTTACGATAATAAGGTAGCATATGTTTTGGGCCACGAATATGTCCACTGGGTCACGAAAGACCAGGGCAAGTCATGGACAAGCTTCGAAACTGAGAAACCGCCCTCACGCTATATACCACCATTCAGCTTCCACGCAGGAGACAGCGATAAGGTCATATTCCACCAGGCGGTCTGCCACGGTCTATTCAAAGCTTGTGACGAGTCGACGTCTTATACAACTGACGGCTTCGATACTATACATTCTTTGCGCGGCGATACCAAGGGCTGCGTCTTCGCTCACTCCACACCTCTATTCCGAACCAGTGACGATGATAAGGCCAACGATCGGATCATTTGCGTTGCGATGGGCAGATATTCCCCTTTGTCTACCGATAACCGCCTGGTGGTCTCCGACAACTATTTTCATGACGAGATGGAACCTTATTTAGATGGTGATCGCACCGTCCAGGGCATTATCAACATCGCCGTCGTTAAAGGCTTTCTCGTTGCGGCTGCGAAATCTGCGGGCACGGCTGAATTGGCCTTGTACGTTACCCAAGATGCCAAAGAGTGGCATCAAGCGGTATTCCCAAGTGATCACAAAATAGAAGAAGATGCATATACTGTGTTGGAATCCACGAATTACAGTATTCAAGTTGATGTGATGACTACTATGCCATTCAACCCCATCGGAGTCCTTTTCACCAGCAACTCAAATGGTACCTATTTTACCCGAAATATCGAGCACACCAATCGAGACCGCCACGGAATAGTCGATTTCGAAAAGGTGCAGGGGATACAGGGAATCGTTTTAGTGAATGTCGTTGATAATTGGGAAGAGGTGGAAGAAGCACCGAGGGCAAAGAAGAAGGTGAAGAGTCGGATCAGTTTTGACGATGGACGAACCTTTGACGACCTCAAAGCGGATGGTGAAACCTTACACCTCCATTCCATGACTCAAATGTCGAACGTTGGCAGGGTATTCTCGAGTCCAGCCCCAGGCCTTGTGATGGGCGTAGGCAACACGGGCAAGAGACTTATGGGTTACGAGGAGGGAGATCTATACGTCTCCGATGATGCAGGTGCGACGTGGACAAGGGCTCTGGAAGACGCTCATAAATACGAATTCGGTGATCAGGGATCCATCCTAGTCGCTATTAATGACGAGGGCCCAACAAAAGAGATCTCGTACTCCATTGACCATGGCAAAACGTGGGCGAATGCTGATCTGGGCGCGAAGATCCGTGCTAAACTTTTGACCACCACCCCTGACTCGACCAGCCTGAAATTCATATTAATAGGTGCTACAGACGAAGGAGATGAAGCTCAAAATGTCGTCTTCGCTATTGACTTCGATGGCCTGCACGAAGGGAGGTGCAAGGAAACTGATTTTGAGCAATGGTTTGCACGGGTTGATCAGAAAAAAGAAGGAACTTGTATAATGGGTCGCAAGCAGTGGTACAACAGGCGCAAGGCGGACGCTGGTTGTTTTGTGGATGAGGAGTTCAAGGAGCCTGAGTCAGGTTTCGATCCTTGCCCTTGTCATGAAGAGGACTTTGAGTGCGACTACAACTTTGTACGAAGCAAAGACGGCAAGACTTGTGAACCAGCTGGAATAATGACAGTTCCCGCGGGTGCATGTAAGAACGGGGCCGATACTTATAAAGGCAGCTCTGGCTTTAGGCTCATTGCCGGAAACGAATGTGTTCGCAAGGGAGGACTGGAGCTCGACAAGGAGGAAGATTGGCCATGCAAGGAGGCTGGCAAGGTTCCTGTTAGTGGCGAGATTACTCATGAGTCAACGTCCTTCCAAGCTGGCTCTTTCAAAGAATACTACTACCTTGAGAGAAATGCATTGAGCAAGGATGTTGACGAAACAGTGGTCATGCTGACCGATGATCATGAAGTCTATATCACCAAAGATCATGGGAAAAATTGGGAACAGATTCTTAAGGATGAAAAAGAAAAGATCACAGCTATTTATCCTCACCAGTACCTCAATGACGTTGTCTATTTCCTCACCGGAAGCAAGAAGGTGTTCTACTCTGTCAACCGAGGGGACAGAATCCAAGCATTCCGCGCTCCTGACGACCCAACTGAGGGTGGATTGCCAGTCCTGACTTTTCACCCGAATTACAAAAACTGGCTTATATGGACTGGTTCGAAGAATTGCGGTTCGGGGAAAGGCGACTGCCACAACGTCGCTTCTTATAGTACAGATAGGGGCGACGATTGGAAGACCTTAAGCCGTTACGTTCGCAGGTGCGAATTTATCAAAGAAGAAGGCCGAGGGCAAAGCGAAAATCTTGTGTACTGTGAACAGTACAAGGACGAGAAGCTTGATAGCCCTCTTCAGCTGCGATCGAGCGAGAACTGGTTTGCAGACTCAACAACACATTTTGATGACATTATTGATTTTGCTACCATGTCAGAGTTTATCGTGGTCGCAGCAAAGGACGATGACCAAGAGTCTCTCAAGGTCGATGCCAGCATAGACGGAAAGACTTTCGCTGACGCTAGATTTCCATCGAATTTCAACGTACCAGTGCAAAGGGCCTATACTGTCCTCGACAGCTCCACACATGCTGTTTTCATGCATGTAACGGTAGGCAGTCATGAGGAGTTCGAATATGGGTCGATTGTCAAGAGTAACAGTAATGGCACGTCCTATGTTTTGAGTCTGAATGGAGTGAACCGGAACACCCGCGGCTACGTCGACTTTGAAAAGATGTTGGTGCTTGAAGGTGTTGCTCTTGTCAACATTGTAGACAACATTGACGAAGCCGAGACAGGGATTTCTAAGAAACTGAAAACTATGATCACACACAACGATGGCGCTCAATGGGCACTAATACAGGCGCCCCAAAAAGACACCGACGACCAAGACTATGGATGTGATGTCACAGACATCGGAAAATGCTCCCTACATCTCCATGGCTATACTGAGCGAAGAGATCCCCGAGATATCTTTTCCTCTCCTGCGGCTGTTGGCATGATGATCGGCGTTGGCAACGTTGGTGAATTTTTGACCCCCAAAGCTGATGGAGACACGTTCATCACACGTGACGGAGGTGTGGAATGGCACGCGGTCAAGAAGGGGAATTTCATGTGGGAATATGGTGACCAAGGCTCGATAATCGTCATTGTCGAGGAGAACGTAGCTACCGACGTCATCTTCTACTCTATCGATGAGGGTGAGAGGTGGCAAGAGTATCAGTTCACCGAGTCGAAGATGGAAATTTCAAGCATTTCGACCGTTCCTTCAGACAACTCTCGGAACTTCCTCCTCTGGGGCAAAGAGTTCGACAAAGATGGTGAGATTAAGACCGTGAATATTGACTTTACAGGACTATGGGAGCGGCAATGCACATTAGATGAGAATAACGCCGTCAATGAAGATTACTACCTCTGGGAGCCGAAACATCCTTTACAAAAGGAAGACAAGTGCCTTTTTGGCCATGTAGCACAATACCACCGGAAAAAACGGGGTGCAGAATGCTACAACGGTCGCAGTATTCGAAAACTCTACAGTATCGCTAGCAACTGTTCTTGCACCAGAGAGGACTTTGAATGGTAAGACAAGCCAGTTATCCAGTGTGTTGGTGACTTTCGACTATGGTGCTAACGTTCGCCTTTAGCGATTACAACTACGAGACTGCCAACGATGGTTCTTGCCAACTTGTCGACGGCCTGCAACCTCCAGACCACTCCAAAGCCTGCGAAGCCGAACCTAATCTAAAATCATACTTCCTCCCCACCGGCTACCGCCGCATCCCCATGACGACGTGTAAAGGCGGCCGCGAACTCGAATACACAACTAAGGAAATGGCCTGCCCCGGCCACGAAAAACAATTCGAGGAAGAACACCGCGGCTTGAGCGGCTTCTGGCTCTTCGTCATCGCAGTCCTACTACCCGCCACCGTGGCCACCGCAGTCGGATACTGGGTGTGGCGCAACTGGGACGGCAAATTCGGGCGTATCAAGCTTGGCGAATCCGGCGGCGCGTTCGATGCCGACAAGCCCTGGTTCACGTACCCGATCATGGCGGTGTCGGCCCTTGTCGCCGTTGTTGCGGCGATGCCGGTGCTGCTAGGGAGTGTGTGGAGGGGCGTGACGGGCTTGTTTGGGGGTGGGAGGAGGTATACGACGAGGCAGAGTTTTGCGAGGGGGAGGGGGGATTATGCGGTTGTGGATCTGGATGAGGATGAGTTGTTGGGAGAGGATGAGGACGAGGAGGTGTAGATTAGTCGAGCGAGCGAACGAGCGGCATTTATGGGTGGCGTTTATGTCTGGGGTTGGGGGTGTGGATAGGACAGCGTGTAGTGGGATTCTGGTCTTTTGTAATGATTTTATCCTGCGAGCGCAAGGGAATGCAAATACCGTTCACTTCCAACCCTCCCCACCTCCACAATCCCACCCCACACCCCTCCCTCCCCCACAACCTACATACCCCACTTCCTCACACCCACAATCAACCTCCCCACACCAAAAAATGTCCACCTCCACCTCCCACTCCACTCAAATCCAAATATCAGAAACCCAACTCCGCGACCTGGGCCAACGCGCTATCAGTGCCAAAGACAGCGCTTATTGTACGTGGTTTTTTTCTTTTACTATTTTTTTTCGAGTTTGTGGGTCTTGTTTTTTGTTTTTTGGTTGAGGGGGAGGGGGAGGGGGAAGGGTTGGAGGGTTGGAGGGTTGGTTTTTGGGTGTCTCGCTCTTCTTTGAAATGTCTTTTGCTTTCCTTTCATCCTACCTCTTCTTTCCTTCCCCTTTACCCCTTCCCCACCGCCCCCTCCTAGGCCCATAAAATCCCCCCTCCCTTCCCCCCCCCCCAAAAAAATACCCCCACCCACTAACCTCCCGCCCCCCATCTTCCCTCCCTTTTAGGCCCCTACTCGCACTTCCGCGTCGGCGCCGCGCTTCTTACCGAAGAGGGTCAGTTCATCACAGGCGCCAATGTCGAGAATGCGAGCTATCCGGTTGGGCTGTGCGCGGAGAGGTGTGCGCTGGGGAAGGCTGTTGTGAGTTTTTTTTTTAGTTTTTTTTTTAGTTGGTGGGGAAGGGCCATGGGGGCGGGGGAGTAGAGGAGGGTAAGGATGTTGTGGGCTGATACTACCTACTGCGTAGACAGAAGGCCATACGAAATTCAGAGCTCTAGCGGTGGCGACGGATATAAGTCCTCCGGGTGCGTATACCAGACAGAGAATCTCAGATAGCACATTTTAGTAACATCCCCCAGCATCGCCTTGCGGCATGTGTCGCCAGTTGTAAGCCTCCTTTCCCTTACTCTCCTCTCTCCCTGACATCCTTTCCCGTATCCGTTTCACTCGGCAGGCCTGTATCTGATTCTCGGCTAACCTCCCACAAAGCATCCGCGAGTTCTGCCCTTTGAACCTGCCGATTTATATGTACGATAAGACTGGCGCGTATGTGGTGAAGACGCTTGAGGAGGTATGTGTGTTTTTTTTTAATATGTGGTTTTCTGATAGGGTTGGGGGAAGGGGCTGATTCTGTGGGGGA
>JAABUL010003200.1_pt1 | contig 24872 bp, 4 predicted proteins | sample 5559151 | NCBI WGS metagenome assembly JAABUL01 (sample SAMN10711876, study PRJNA513368) | rock metagenome | isolation source: Antarctica rocks | place: Antarctica: Victoria Land, Pudding Butte sud | reverse complement strand
CGAAGTGCGAATATCTTGTCGTAGCAGAAATAGAGCGGCTTGAAGGGCTCGGCGAACTTCGCTATGTCATATTCATCCAAGAAGACCCCGACCTCCTGGACGATCGGTTTCAGAGCGGTCACGAGAAACGGGCTTTGAATGTCAATCGAATGGTTCTTCAGCGGACTTCGGCCGGCTACTGTGTGTTGTTGGGGATCTTTGGCCTTGTATAACTTGATGGCAACGCGGTCGTATGCTCTGACGGTCTTGTCCTTCAACTGCTTAGGTGGGCTTTCTACCCAATTGTAGTGGCCGTTGCCGCTGCCTTTACCTTCGTAGAACATTTTGACAATAGGGTTAGTGCCACGATCGGAATCCTTCTCCTCGACTTGCGAAGTTGGCGTGGTTGACATGTCGTCAAGCTTGTCGGAAATAAAAGCTTGCGCGTTGTGTTTGTAGGTGGTCACACGTCTGAACATGTTTGCGGCTCTTACCCGGATCTGAATTTGCATATAATAAACTTGTACCTAAAAGAATTCTCAAGAGCGATTTTCCTGAAGGGTAGAGAGTCAATTGAGGTAGATGATAGGTCGCTGAAGTGACATATGAAAGGAACAGCGTTCTTTAAGAACTCGGGATAAAATCCCAGTGCCTTTAGAGTAGAAGCCTGTTGCCTAGAGCATAAGGCTGGGTCGATAATGGACTGTCGAGTAGTCCTGCAGGCGTTCGACAAGGCTCGATCCAGGCTGCAAGAAGCCTCATTTAGCGATTGATCCCCAACCATGCACGAGGCTGTACTGCTGCTGCCGACACTAGGTCCTCTCGACCTCGGTCATGTCGGTCCTATGCCGACTCTGCTTGACTGATTAAGTGAGTGACCAATTCAATCGTCTTCATAGTGAACAGACCCTCCCAGACGAGGCACCAGCGATGCATTGCTGCGCTAGTCGTTTGACTTGTTTTCTGATCCATTGAAGGACTAACATGGCCTGAGACTGTTCATGATCCACGGTCCATCATAGTTCACTCCCTCCGAGCAACGCACCGAAGTCTGCTTATGCGGGTAGCTGCACGATACCTTCTTGACACCGTTGATACCCATAGTGGTTATGAAACTTTCCGATCACCCTAGCAATATGATTCTCGAGGACAATGCTTTACATTGTGGGGAATGCCTTGCACAGCCTCTTTCCAGGCAGCATTGGCACCAAAGTGCTACCGAGGTGCATCAATATCGTATGAAAGCGTGTGGATCAATGAAGCAGGCAGCATCGCTAGGTTCTGATATTCTAGCGTGTTTGCGACCAGAAAGGTTTTTGTCATGGTGTTAGGTCAGCAGTCCGCCAGCTACGTCCGTCGATTGAACAACCCTTCGTCCTAACCTCGCTTAATCTTTTGAGCTCGACCTTGATTAAATTTAGGCCAAACTAGATCAAATTTAAATTAATTCTTGCTAGATATAAAGCTTGCAATCCTATATAGTTAACGTTGTTTCGTTTTTCTCTTTTCTCTTTTGTCTTTTGTTTTGTATATTAAATCTAGTATAGATTTAAGTTCTATTTAGTTATTAATTTAGATATCTCTTTAATAAAGATTTTGAACTTAGTTTCTAATATTACGAAAGATCTATATTTTTTGCAACGCTTTTACGCGTTAAAATCTAATTTTTTCAAGTATATTAATACTTATTTAACTATTAACTTAATAAAGTATTTAAAACTCTTATTAGAGATCGAACTTACTATTAAGAAGTTTATTTAACAAGTTACTTAAAATTTAATCGAAACTCTATATTAATTTTGAAAGTTTTAAAATTAAGCACAATTTAATATTAATGCTACTTTTATCTTGTTTACTTTAAGCTCTTTTTTTATAGAATTAAACTTAATATTTATAATTGTAATTGCACAAATTGTTGCTTAAACTATAAGCAATTAATTTACTTTTGTTATACAACTTTTATTGCTCTTTACAAATATTATTATTTTTATTGTTTCTAAATTTAAGAAACTTTTCGATATATTATAATATAAAAAAGATAAAAATTAGTTAAATGCATAGAAGCAAAATCTTATATAATATATAAATATAATATATAAATATAAATTATAATTGATATTTTATCGATTAAGTTAAAATTGTCTATGCAAAATTACAACTTATTATAAATAAAAAAATTTATAATTTTATAGATTAATATCGAATTAATAATCTTTATATTATTGTTTTCTTTAATAAATAGCGTCGAAATTTGCGTTATTGTTGTAGCAATTTCTTCGAATCAAAAGATGTATATTTGTATTTTCGCAAAATTCTAAAGCAAAACTTTATTAACTTTGTTAAATATTAAAATCTTTTCTATTAAAAGAAAAAACGTTTTTAAATAAAAAATACTTTATTAATTAATTGTATAAAGCGCAATATTAGTTTTTTTACTTAAGTTGTTGTTATATCTTAACAAACTTCTAATAATAAACAATTATTTATTTTTTAACAATAGATTTAAGCTTTTATTAAAATTAATAAAAAGCTTTAATAATTTAAATATTATTAATTTTATATTACAACAATTGTTGTTGCTTTAATTAAACAAAAATTCAACTTTATTCTTATTAGCAACTTGTTAAAATTTCGCATTATTACTTTTGTTTTTATTGTTTTATTTATATTAACAATCTTTATAGTATTTAACGAGTTAATAGATTTAAGCTTTGTTATTACTATTGTTTAAGACAAATCTTTAACTATTTTAAAGATTAAAGAAATCTACAATAAATAAAAGTTGTACTATTATTACAAATTGCAATATTTAAGCGAAATTGCAAAAAAATATCTTAATAAGAAATTTTTCTCTCTTTGCTTTGTCGATCTAAATAATATTTTTAATATTAATAAAGATATTTTACTATTAATAGAAAAAGTCTAGTTTCTAAGCAAAGTTATACTTAAAAATTAATATATATATTTTTTTGTCTTCTAGTTTTTTTGTTTTTATTTTTTTTTTAATTTTATAAAAAATTCTTAATTAAAACAACTTTAAAACTCTTTAAATTTAATTCTATATTTAAAGATAATTATATAATAGTTTTCTTTGTTTTACGTCAAATTTAATCTCGAATTTTTGTTATATTTTTAATTAATAATAAAGTCTTAGTTTATATCTTTATTAATAAATCTTTTGCGCAACAATATAATTTTTTTCTTTATTAATTAATCTATTTTTGTAAATTTTAAGATTTTAATAATTAAGCAATTTTAACAAGTAATATTATTTACGTTATTAAAATTATTATAGTTTTTAATAGTTATATCGAGAGATTATTTCTTTATATTATTGAATTTAATTAGTATTTTATTGTTATAAATCTATTGTAACTTTATTATTACTTTATTAATATAAACTTTAATTATAATACTTTTATTATATTTTTTTCTTTTTGTTTTAAATATTGTTGTTAATTGCTTGTTAAAATCTATAATACTATTTAAAAAGAAAAAAAATTCTTGTTTTATAAAAAATCTTAATGCGTATAGAAGTTTTAAGATCAAAATATTTTTGCAATTTTTTTTTAATAATTAAATCTTTTCTTCTAGTTTAAGTTTGTTTTGTTAAAAGATATTTAACAATTTAGTTATTTATAAGAAGCAACTTGTTTGCAAAAAGCAATTTAATTTTGTTTTTTAAAAGTAATTTAATTTTGTTTACAAGAAGCAATTTATTTGTAAAAAACAATTTAATCCTACTTTTTAAAAGCAATTTAATTTTGTTTATAAAAAATAATTTAACTATTTCGATTTTAAGTTTTGTCTTATTTTATTTAGTTTAAAGCAAGAAGTTTTTAATTGTATTTTTTAAATTATTTAAAAAAAATACTTTTTAATAATTAAGTATTAAAGTTTTTTATTTTTTAGAATTTTTATCAAACAATATGCGAAACAAGTTAAACAATCTTTTATATAATTTAATGTAATTAAGTTAAAAATTTGTAAATTTAATTGTATTATTTGCGCAAAAAATATTAAAATATTTAGTATTATTTTATAAAAGATAGATGTTTTTCTAAATTTAATTAAGATTTTGCTCAAATTTAAACTAAATTTTGTCTAAATTTTTAATTTATTAAATCTCTTAAAACTTTCGCTATTTTATAGAAATACTAAGATTAATACTTATAATCAAGATTATTGTCTAGCACTTTACTAAATAGAAAAGAAATTTTATTTAATAACTTTTACTACTTAAAAGAATTTAAAATATTATTGACAAAGCAAGAATATCAATTTAGTTACAATTTTATTTTTTAAATATTTTAAGTTTCTTAATATTTTCTTTAAGAAAAAAATAAATATTTTGCTCTTTTATTGTTTCTACGATTACGCTATTTATTTTAAAGAAAATACTTAATTTTTAGTTTTTGCTTTATACAATATAAATTATAATAAAACTTTAGAAATTTGTTATTATTTAGATAAGAATTTTAGCAAAGAATTTATTTAAACAAATTGCTTTTAAACAATAATTCTTGTTTTCTTTATTAAAAAACTTAAAGATAAACTTAGATTTTGCGTAAACTATAAAGATTTAAACACTATTATAATTAAGAACAAATATTTTTTGTTTTTAATCTTCGAAACGCTAAATTGTTTTAATTAAGTTAAAATTTTTATTAAGTTAAATATTATTTTAGCGTTTAATCGACTATATATTTAAAAAAAAAAGTTTTTATTATCTTTTATATTTGTTTTGAACTTTTTAAGTATTTTGTTATATCTTTTAATTTATATAATAAACTTGTTTTGTTCTAGAAATATATTAACAATATTTTTCGAAAGTTTCTAGATAAGTTTTGTACTGCTTATTTAGATAACATTTTTATCTACAACAATAATAAATTAAAGTATAAAATTTATGTCAAATTTATTTTTTAAAAGTTGCGCAAAGCAAATTTATAAACAAATATAATTAAATACAAGTTTTACGTTACTTAAGTCTTGTATCTAAAATTAATAATTATTATTAAAGAAATTAAGATAAACTTAATTAAAATAGATACTATAGTTAATTAATTTATTCTAATTAACATTAAAAATATTTAAAGCTTTCTAAAATTTGCAAACTTTTATAGAAAATTTATTTACAATTATAATAAAATAGTTATTTTGTTAATTTATTTAACTAAAAAGAATTAATTTTTTGTTTAATTTAAAAAATATTAATTAGTATTTATTATTTTAAAGAAAGTCTTTATCTTCGATATAATACTTTGTTACTACAATTTAAATTACAAAATTATAATAAAAATTAATGCTTCAAATTATATATTTAAAGACATTCTTTTTTAATACAATAAAAAGAAAGTTCTTTATTTAGTTATTTACTTTTTTAAGAAGCATAATTTAATCAAATATAATTATAAAATCTATAATAAGAAACTTATAATTATTGTTTGCGTATTTAAAGAATAACGTCTTAAGCTTAAGAGTTTAATTTATCTAATTAAAATAATTACAAATTATAAAAATCTAAAGTATTTTATATTAATTAAGTAATTAAGTCGTTATTAAATTTAATAAAGCAAGTTCTTGTTTTAATTCAACTATTAAATTACGTATTATCTTAACAAAATTAACAAAAAATTAGACGCTTTTATACGTTGCTTAAAAGATTTCTTTAAGAAGAGAAATACTTTCGATTTTTAATATTTGTATTAATATTAGACAATTTTAAAAATTTACGTTCTAGATTTTAAAATTGTTAAAGATCTTTAATATTAAATTATTACTTTAAATTTTGTTTAATTATATTTTTTTCTAGTTTTTTTAGCTTTTTTTGTTATATTAGCTTTGATAAAGCTAAATATAAAAGAATTTAATATTAATAACGTCGAATTTTAATTAAATTAAAAAATCTTAAATCTTGACAAAAATTTAGAAAATATTTTTATTTAAACTTTATAAAATTAAGTCGAAGCTAGCAATCAATTTGTATCTTAAGTACTTAAAGCGCTTTGCAATAAAGTACATTATTATAATAAAATTCCTTTAATTAAGTATAAAGAACGCTTTAACTTCTTATATTTTTAAAAAAAAAAAATTTTTTTTAACTTAAATTGTCTTTGTCTTCGCGTAATTTAGCTTGCTTACAATAGTATTGTTAATAGCTATTTAAAAAGAACAAAATGCTACAAATTAATTAATCGAACTTATTAATAATTTAACATCTATAAATATATTTAGCGCTTTGTACAAAACTATTATACGTGTACTTGTTTCAAGTTTTTTAAATAAAAGATACAAAAATAATTGCGTTTTTTTCTTGTTTTTAAACGTTGTTAACGTAATATCTTTATAAACTATATAGATTCTTTATTGTTTAATATCTTTATAAGTATTATGTATAAATATGTTTTTATTTTTGTTAATTGTTTTATTAAGATAAGATATTTAGTTTTTATTACTTCTATAAAAGTAAAAGAAGTTGTTAATTGCTTTTACGTTTACGTTTAAAAAAATTACAAGTTATTCGAGTTCTTTGTATTTAATTAAGGCATACAATTTATCTTCGATATTTAAAAATATCTTTGTTAAATATTAAAGATTGATGTTAAGTTATTTATTGCGTATTATTTCGAGATTAATAATTAAACTAAACAAGTTAATGTTATTATAAAATATTATCTTCGCGTTTACGTTAACTATATGCAAAATAATTAAGTTAAATAACTTTTAGACGTCAAGTTTGTTGTTAATAATATTTTTTTATTTACAACTCTTGTCTTGTTCTTTTTGATCAATTTGAATTAGAACTTATGTCTAGATTTTAAGTTTTCAAAATTTTTGTTTCTTGATTTTACAACTTAGACTCGAACTTAATTAATTAATGTTAAAAATTTTACTTAGAAGATAAAAAAACTTATTTAGTATTTACGCAATAAGATGTTTGTTGTTTAAACTATTTATAAATTTAATATTAATTGCTTTTGTTGTTTTTGTTTTAAATACTTCGCAAATAATAAAGTTTAACTTAATATTAAGAATCTTAATATTGTTTATCTTGCAATTAAATTAAATAATTGTTATATTAATTTCTTTAAAATAAAGCATATCTTTAAAAGAAATTTTCTAGTTGTTAAGTTCGAACTCTTTACGTTTATAAAAATTTATTTTGTCTTTTATACTATTTTTGTTAATTATATTGTTATTGATTCTTTTTCTAAATAGTATTAGAAATTTTGTAAATTTGTTGTCGTTAAAAATAACAAAAAATTTTGATATATTAATAGCATTTTAAACTTTAAACATAATAGACATTTTAGTTTTGTCTTGCTTAAATACTACGTTAACTAAGAAAATTATTTTTTTATCTAAAAATCTTTTAATTTTTTGAACAATTGTTAACAAACTTTTAATAAATATTATTTAGTTAATCTTATTGTCGAGAAATTACATATAGTATTTTGTATTATTTTTAACTATTAATATCAAGAAGAATAGACAATATCTTTAATCTTGTTTAAATCTCGTTTAGATCTTGCTTAAATAACAAAGATCTTTTTATTTTGTTTCGATAATATTTTGTTATTTTAAACGCGTTTAGTCTTGATTAAAGTAATCTAATCTCGCTTAAATCTTGCTTAGATAACAAAGATTTTTTTGCTTTATTTTATTTAATTTAATAAATTTAAATATTAAGTCTTGCTTAAATCTTGCTTAAATAATAGAAATCTTTTTTTCTTGTTTTAATAGTGTTTTGTTACTTCAAACGCGTTTAGTCTTAACTAAAATAGTCTAATCTCGCTTAAATCTTGTCTAGATAATAGAGATTTTCTTACTTTATTTTATCTAATTTAATAAATCTAGATATTAAGTCTCGCTTAAATCTTGCTCAAATAGCAAGAATCTTCTTTTCTTGTTTTAATAGTGCTTTGTTACTTCAAATGCGTTTAGTCTTAACTAAGATAGTCTAATCTCGCTTAAATCTTGCTCAAATAATAGAGATCTTTTTGCTTTATTTTATCTAATTCAATAAATTTAGATATTAAGTCTTGCTCAAATCTTGTCCAAATAACAAGAATTTTCTTTTCTTGTTTTAATAGTGTCTTGTTACTTCAAACGTGTTTAATCTTAACTAAAACAATCTAATCTTATTTAGATCTTATCTAGATAATAGAGATCTTTCTATCTTATTTCGATAGTGTCTTGTTACTTCAAACGCGTTTAATTTTGACTCAATTAGCTTAAGCTCGCCCAATCTCGCTCAAATCTTGCTCAAATAACAAAGATCTTTTCTCTTTATCTTATCTAATTTATTGAATCTAGATATTTTGTTTCGTCTTTGTTGTTTCTTGTTTTAACTTAATTTAATAAATTTAGTTATCTTGTTTTGTTCTATTTTGCTTCTCGAAATCTTCTCGATTCTTAATTCTTTAATTCTTTAATAATTTGTTATATTGTTTTGATTATTTTGCAAAAACTTTGTCTTGTAAAGAAAAGCTATTATTATAATGTTAAATTAGCAATTTGTCAACTATATTTGTCGATTAAACAATTTTTTGTTCTAATTTCGCTTAATTTTTTAAGTTCGATCTTAATTAAATTTGAGCTAAACTAGATTAAATTTGAGTTAATTCTTGCTAGACATAAAGTTTGCAATCTTATATAATTAGCGTTGTCTTATTTCTCTCTTTTTTCTTTTATCTTTTGTTTTGTATATTAAATCTAGTATAGATTTGAGTTCTATCTAGTTACTAATCTAGATATCTCTTTGATAGAGATTCCGAGCCTAGTTCCTAATAGTTTTCGATATCAATCTCGAATTATCTTGTGCTCTAAGGTTCCAATAATATGTGCGAGGAAACTTATTGGAATTATTTCTACCAATCGTCGAAAAGTCTTGGCGTAACTTATGGAACAAGATTTAATTACACAATATAGTAGACTCTTGAAGAGACACTAAGTTATTATTTTGCGCTTAAGCAAATTTTACAATTAAACAATAAGCTAAATTGTATACTACTAATCTTACGTAACACTTTTAGATATAATTCTTTAAATTTTATATTCTATATTTTAATTGTTAAAGATTAAAGATATCTATATATTATAAATATATTGTACTTAATATTTATTGTTAATTTGTTATAAGATTTGTCTAAAGATATATAATCTAGAATCTATATAAACTTAGAGTCTTAATAGATATATATAAATATCGTGCTTTAAAAATATATTATTTGTTTTCTAATTTAACTATTATTATTACAATTGTTGCTTATTGCTTGTAATAATATCGCAACAAACAATAGTTATAATAGTAATATATTACGAGCTTACTAAAGCTATATTAGTAATTTAGATTCTACGTCGTTTGAGCGAATTTGCTATTATGTTTGTTATGCTTAAGAAGCGAGCAATCTAAGTATAATGTTTGCAATATTTAACAAACAAGTATTGCGAACAACTATACTTGTAATGTTTAACAAACAAACAAGATAAACAATTAGTATTTTCTTAGTATATAGAAAATAAAACACAACTTTCTTATAAATTGTGTTCAACTTATTATAGATTTTTACTTATTGTTACTTTGATTTATTGAATCTCTTTTAAGATTTATTAAACATAAAAATTGTCTATAATTGCAACTCTTGTTATTAAATAATTGCTTATATTGTCTAAAGATGTTTACAAATCTCTTTAATAACACAATCTTATTCTAATACTTTTAAAAAAAGTATTAGCGTAATATTTTAAATATTTTAAGAATATTTGTATTAAGTTAACGCGCTTCTACTTCAAGTACTAGCTTATTAGTATTACGTCGATTATTAATTATAAAAAACGACAAGATTAAGATTAACAAATTCGATATTTATTATAAAAATTATATCGATTTGAAAAACTAATTTATGTAGATAAATATTTATTTTACTTTTTATTTTGTTCTAGCAAATCAAAAGACAATTTTTGTATTAATATTTTTTAAAGAAAGAGTTTAGCATTAACTTAAATTAAACTTACAAAAATATTTGAAGAACAATAGCGAAAATTTTTGTATAATATTTACAAACTTCAATAATTTTAAAAAAGAGCTTCAAAGAATCTTTAAAATATTTAACAAGAAACAAATTGTAAAAAAAGTAATTTAATATTTAATTTAACAAATCTTTGCAACAAACTACGCAATTAAATTCTAAAAATATGTTAATTTAATTAAATAAAATAATGTCGCATTTATAACAATGTTTTAACAAGATCTTAAGAACAATCTAAAAGACGAAATTATATATAACAAGAAAATTCTTAACAATATATTCGATCTTATTGAAGTAGTTATTGATTTCAACGACAAACTATATAAAAGAGCTATAAAAAAAATATAATTAATTTTAAAGAAAAACAAAAATCTTCTTTAAATTAATAATTAAATATTAGTAAAAAGAATTTTGTTTTAACTAAAAGTACAATAATCTTAATTATCGTAAATTTGTATCTATAAAACTAGATTTTACTTAACAATATAAAAGAAAAAATTTTAGAAAAAAACAAAATAACAAATTCTAAAAGACGTATTATTTATATAGCAAATTAAGTTACTTTGCAAAAGATTATCAATTACAAAACTTAATAAATTGTTAATAAATCAATATTATATTAAAAAAGATATTTGATAGCTAAAAGAATATTAAGAAGCAAATTAATATAGAGACAAATACTCTTAAGATTAAATTAAACAACAACTATTATTTAATAGAAAATCTAAATTAATTATAAAAAGTTCTAGATAAAACATTATTAAATAAGATACTTGTATTTACGCAAGAAATTAATTAAATACTTAATAAAATTATAAGAATAAAACAATTAAAAATGTTATATTTTTATTTAGTAACAAACTTCGACAACAAATACAACTAAAAGAATTTTTACAAATATCTAAATAATATTACAAAATACTTTAAGACTTTAGTTAATTTATTAAAGAAAAAAGAAATAAATTAAATTGTAAATAAATGCGAGAAAGCGCTAAAAAACAACATTACTATAAAAAGAGATATTTTTAATAAAATTAAACAACAATTGAGCAATATTAGTTTATTTAAATAAACGATAGAGAAAGCAAAAAAATATGCAATACTTAATTGAACAAAATATTATAACAACTTATGTTAGACTTATCTAGAAAACAAAGAAAAAATTAATTAATTTTTTAGAAAGTCGAAGTTATTAATTTAGTATAGAAAGAAAGCTTAATGCAAACAAGTACTTAAAGTAGAAATTGCAATACAAAAACAAAAAAAAGTTTAAATTTCTTAATAAAGAGTATACTAAAGAAATGCAATATGTTAGTCTAATAACAACAACTAAATTTAATAATATACGCACGATATTTTATTATATTAATTAAAATTAATAATTGTCAACTTATTGCAATAGTTGATTCTAGTATAACAAGTAATTTTATAGCTAAAGCTCTTATTAAAAGAGAAGAATATTCTACTTAAAAAAAGTCTAACGCATACAATCTAATAATTATAGATAAAAATTTATTACTTAACAAGAATAAAAAAGTAAACAAATAAACAAAATTACTATTAATAGCTATTTAACAATATTACAAGAAATTAACTTTTAATATAGTAAGAATAATTATTTATAATATTGTTCTAGAAATGTCTTAATTAAAGCAACACAATTTAGAAGTTAATTAAAATATACAAGTACTTAGATTTGCATAATATAATTATATAATTTATATTTAATCTACGTATTAATAACGTTCAATAATAGATAAAAGATTAAGTCGAAAATTGATTGCAAACAACAAATTTATATTTTTGCAAAAAAACAATTTAACAAAGTTTAACTTAATAAACATTAATAAAGATTAATTAAATTATAAGATTAAAGTAAATAAAAAAAATTACAAATCTTTTAAAAGTTTTAAACTATTTAATATAACAAAGAAATTGTTAAAGTATATATTACAAATATACAACAATTAAGAGCATCTATTTTAAGAAGAAAAAACAACAAAGACTTTATCTAAATATTAATTATAAAATTACGAAATTAAACTTAAATTAAACAAGTAACTTACATTTAAATTTATATATATTTTATTCAAGAAAAAGCTCGAAGTACTTCGCGAATATCTAGCAAAAAACAAAAAAAAATTTATTAAAAAATCTTAATTATAGACAAGATATTCGATTTTTTTTGTATTAAAAAAGAATAAAACTTTTTGTCTATATATTAATTATTAAAAGCTAAATAATATTACAATTAAGAATTAATATTTACTACTTAATATTAGTAAACTTTAGAATTAACTATTTAAAATAAAGTACTTTATTAAATTGAATTTACAAGAAACGTACAATCAAATTAGAATAAAAATAAAGAAAGAATAAAAAATAGCTTTTTGTATATAATATAAATTATATAAATACATAATAATATTGTTTAAGCTTACAAATGTCTCAACAACGTATTAAAAAATAATTAATAATATATTATAACAATATTTGAATTAATTTGTTATAGTATACTTAAACAATATTATAATTTACTTAAAGATTTTGAAAAAATATATTAGTTATATCTTTAAAGTATTAAAATATCTAAATATAAAAAACTTATATTTTAAATTAAAAAAATACAAATTTTATTAAAAGAAAGTTAATTTTTTCGAATTTATTGTTAAACAACATAAAGTACGTATAGATTTTAAAAAATTACAAGCAATTAAAGAATAAAATTATTAATAAATATTAAAAAAGTATAATTCTTCTTAGATTTTATAAATTATAATAAAAAATTTATTAAAAATTACTTAATAAACGCAATATTATTAACAAACTTTACAAAGAAAAATATATTATAATTATAGAAATTTGTAAAAAAGAAATTATTCTAAAATCTTAAAATAAAATATTTAAAAAAACTAATATTAAAAATATACAATTCGCAATTGTTAAATAGAATTGAAATTGACGTATTAAATCTAGTTATTAATACATACTTCAATTAAAGATATAAAAATATATAATACTTAATAATATATCTCTCAAAAAAACTCTTATTAATCGAATAGAACTATAATATTTACAATAAAAAACTACTTGCTATAGTAGTTTTCTTAAAATTATAAAGAATATATATAAAAGAATTGTTAAAACTTACAATTCTTACAAATTACAAAAATCTTGTATACTTTATTATTATTAAGTAGCTTAATAAAAAACAAATACGATAGTTAGAAAGACTTGAATAATACAAGTTCAAAATATAGTATATCTTAAACAAAGATAACAACAAAGTAGACGCACTTAACAAAAGAAATAATTATATAAAAACAAAAAAATTGTTTAATTACAATATATTTAAGATTAACAAAAACAAATTATTGTTAACAAATAAGTACAAGCTAAATGCAATATTATAAATACTTCGAGATAATACAAAAGAGTTTTTAATAAAAAAAGGAAAACTCTAGATATTTATTAACAAAATCGATAAATATATAAAAGAGCATTATAACAAATTATTGCAAAAGCATTTAAAAGTAACAAAAATTCTTTAGCTTTTGCGTTAGCATTATTAGTTTCTACAAATAAAATAAGTTATCGAAATATATATTAAATAATGTCTTAGTTATTAGTAGAACAAATATAATATATATGCGAGCTATAACAAAATTTAATATTAGAAATTATTTAAATTGTTATAAGATAAAGTTACAATAAACTTTATTATTAAGTTGTTTAAGTTAACAAATTTAGCAATTGAAGATAGATATAATTTAATACTAGTAATAGTTAATAAGTTTATTAAGTACTTATATATTATTGTATGCAAAGAGAAGTTTATTGCAAAACAACTAAAATATATTATATTAAATCGATTTATATAATATTACAATATACTTAAGAAACTAACTAGTAATAGAGATAAGCTCTTTATATCTAACTATTAAAAAACGTTTTTCTTAATATTAAATATAAGACTTTAAATATCTATTGTCTATTATTCGATTATAAATAATTAAATAAAAAGAACAAATTAAAGTCTTAAGCAATATTTAAGATATTACATTAACAATACTTATAGCAATTAAATATTATTTTTATCTATAATACAATTAGCACTTAATGTAAAGATTTCGAATACTATTAAAATAACTTTATTTTTTGTTAATTATAGCAAGAAATTAAATTTTTTCGAGAAAGAACGCACATATTTGTTTGCGCAATTAGTTATCAAAAGAGTAGCAATACTAAAAAAGATACACAATAATATCTTAAAAATATAAGAAAAATCGATTAAATATTAAAATAAAAAACAAAAAACAATATTTTAGTTAAAAGAGAGAGATAAAATATATCTTCTTACAAAAAATCTTAAAATAAGAAAATTAAGCAAGAAATTAAATTATATTAAAGTCGAATTGTTTTTTGTTAAGAAAATTTAAAAATTAATTAATTACAAACTCGACTTATCTAAGAATACTAAAATATTTTTAATATTTTATATTTTATTATTGAAACTAGCAAACTTAATTATGTTTTTATAAAATATATTTTATTTTTATTTGCAAAAAAAGAATTAATTCGAGATTAAAAAAAATTTATAACAAGAAAATCAAAAGTATTTTATTAAATAAAAAGAATATTCTATTTTAAAAAATATATAAAAACTAGAGAAAAATTTTAATTGTTGTCGAAATCTTTTAAAGAAGTTTGATTAAAACAAGATATAAAAACAATATTTTAATTTTAATTAATCGAAAGTTAAAATTATTTAAACAATATATTAAACAACAACTTAAGAGTCTTTGTAACAAATTTAATAAAATATACTTTATTTATCTTTAGATTGTTAATGTTCTTTTATTTTATTACAATTATTTCTTTCTTCTTATTCTTTAGAAAATTTAGTTGTTTTTCTAGTTGACTTAACTTCGCACGCGCATTGCGCACTTCTTTCTTTAAGTATATTTGTTTTTTATAAATTTGTTTAATTAATGTAGAAAAAATTGCCAAATTACAATTACAATTAGATCGCATATACTTTACACATTTTTTAAAATTATTATTTACACAATAGATTTTACTAGATATTGTACAATTATAACAAGAACACATTACTAAAGATATTAAATTAAAAGCGTTAAAAAGATCTTTCTTTCAAAAGAAGAAATTTCTAATATTAATCTTTCTTGAAGACATAATAAGAAGACATTAGATTTCGAGACAAAAACTCTAAAGAAAGAAGATAATATTACAAGCTTATTAAAGCTATATTAGTAATTTAGATTCTACGTTATTTAAGTAAACTTGTTATTATATTTGTTATGTTCGAAAAGCAAGCAATCTAAGTATAATGTTCGCAATATTCGACAAATAAATATTGCAAACAACTATGTTTGCAATGTTCGATAAACAAGCAAGATAAACAATTAATATTTTCTTAGTATATAGAAAATAAAATACGGCTTTCTTATAAATTGTGTTCAACTTATTATAGATTTTTACTTATTATTACTCTAGTTTATCGAATCTCTCTTAAAATTTATTAAATATAGAAATTGTTTATAGTTGCAACTCTTGTTACTAAGTAATTGCTTGCATTGTTTGAAAACGTCTACAAATCTCTTCGATAGCACAATCTTACTCTAATATCTTCAAAGAAAGTACTAGCGTAACATAATAATTAAATTAGAAAGCAAAATATATATTTTGAAGTAGAATATCTATATATATTTACTAAGACTCTAATTCTATATAGATTCTAAACTATTTATCTCTAGAAGAATCTTGTAATATTACTTATATTTTTACTTTAAACTTGCAATAATACTTTAAAACTTATATTAGAACTATATTAAAGTCTTAACATTTATCTAGAATATATAATAGCAATAATATTATCTTTAAGATTTATTGATTAATAAGTTTGCAAATATTGTTTTGTTCTAAAATATAATTAATATTGTTAACTAAAAGATTACTTTTTACTATAATATTAACAAATTAAGAAGACAACTTATTAAGTTAAAGATATAGATATAATCTAGATAATCCGGAATATTCGGAGCAGATTGTTAGTTTTGATATTTTGATATTTCGAAAATTTGAAAATTTAAATTCTTTTCATTTACAATTTAGTCCGGGACAGGCCCGGAGCTAGCCCCGAGGGCTCCCTGAAGCTTGCATTGGTGGGGCCTTGGCAAAAAGCTTCATATTGATGTTCGAGATGCGCACGAACTCCCGTCGGACTTCGATTATGTCTCCACTTGTTACTCGTCTGCACCATAGTAATTTGTATAGCAGAATCGAACGATTCATAAGATCTTTGCGTGGGAGTGATGCGGCCACATAGCATTCCCTACATGCGTGGATGACAGGGCGTGATTGGTGATGCGTGGATTGCGCCCACGCTCGAAAGCGCCCATGGGCCTTGACAAAGCACGGATGAAGCCTTGGGCAACACGGGTAATGTCCGGGGAACCCTTTACTACCCCTCAAATATTTGTTAAGGCCTAGGACTGACCCGGGGCAACTAGCCCCAGCTAATGTGACCCGAGAGCTGGGACATGCGCACAACGGCCCCGCTCTTAACCGCTAAAAGCTCCTGGGGAGGATTACCCCGACTTGCCGATGAAGAAGTTATAGTATACTTATTATTTCTTCTTCTTATAACTTTAATCTAATGTAACATAATAGAATACTTCGAAATATTAATATATAACTTAAATATATTATCATCGGCAATTCCGGAAAAGATGCTTTATATAAGCTATTCCTGCTATCTGTTCTCTATAGAGACGACATCGACATTTCTGCTCGTTTCTGCTCGCGCTAACCTAATTAGGAAATTAAAATTATCTATATAAATTAGTATTATTTTATACTTAGTTCGAAATTTTTAGCCCAATTAGGCTAGTACTAGGGACGTAATAAATTATCAAAATTAGGATTTTTCGATTATATAAATAAATTCGCGTCTATAAGCGCCAATCTATTAATAAAATCAAGAAATTCTATTTTCGATAATTTATTACGTCCCTAGTACTAGCCTAATTGGGCTAAAAATTTCGAACTAAGTATAAAATAATACTAATTTATATAAATAATTTAAATTTCCTAATTAGGTTTGCGCAAGCAGAAACGAGCAGAAATGCCAATGTCGTCTCTATAGAGAATAGATAGCAGAAATAGCTTATATAAAGCATCTTTTCCGGAATTGCTAATAACTATTTGTAAAATAAAAAAGATTAATCGACAATATATATAGAGTATTAGACAGAAATTAAATATCTATAATTATTATTTTATTTTAAAAGAGTTTGTTCGATATAGACAATCTATAGTAATTATTTTGTTAACAATACTTAAATTAAGAACTTATTTAAATTATCAATTGTAAATATATTAGAACAAAATAATTATTTATTTGTATAACAATTAAAGTATTCTTTGCAATTAATTAACAATATCTAAGACACTAAAAAATAATCGAATATTTAAAAAAATTATATAGAGAAAAATACTTAAACGTTTGCAACAATATTGTAACAATTATATAATTAGTATTTTTGAACTATTAGATTTATAACATTAATTGTACTTTCTAAACAAGTTAGTTATTAATAAATATATTTGTTATTGCAAATATAAATAATCTCTTTTTAATATTACTTTTTAAGTTATATTATTAATAAAGAGATCGAAAAGATATAATATATTGTTATACTATAATATTAACAATATAATATGCTATTATATATATTAAAAAGCAATAGACAATTTTTGTTTTAAATAATTTTTAAATAATTATATTTAGATTCTGGATTTGTATTAGTTATAAACAATATATCGATTTATTATTATTTAGTAAACAATTCTTCTATATTAAGAGTCTACTAACAATTAATTAGATTGTGCAACAAATATATAAGAACTACAACGTTAAAATTATATATCTCTTTTTTACTTATTTGACTATAATTCTATTAAGAAGTTTTTTTTTACTTAAAAAGTAATATAAACAATACTATAAAATCTACAAAATAGAGATATTTTTTATAGATTTTCTAAAAATAGATATAGATATATATAGTAAAAAAGAATTTGCAAAACAATACTTTAGATATATCGAAATTAATATATAGTAAACAACTTTATTAAAGTTGAATAAAAAAATCAAATTAATTTCGATAATCTCTTTAGATAGACAATTTAAATCTCGAAAAAAAGCTAAGAAGACTACAAATTATATACGAATTTCTATATATTTTAATTTTTTTGTATTTAATTATCTTTTTTTTCTTTTCTAATATATATATATCTACAAATATTGTATAGAAAAGACTATATTTGCAAATATATTTAATTTATCTTTGTTTTCTCTATTATTTTCTATATCTTCTTTTATATTATTTTCTCTATTTTTTTCTCTATTTTTTGTATTTCTATTGTTATTGTTTTGTCTATCTTTTTTATTGCATTTGTGTTCTATTATAAAGTTCTTTATATATATTTTTAGACAATTTTTAAGATCTTTAGATATTTTATACTCTTTTTAATTAGAGAATTTGAATCGATATATTTGTTGCAAATTGTAATATTTTTTATAGAATTTTTTGTATATATATTAAAGATTGTTAGTCTATAAAGAATTTTGTCTAATTTGCTATTTAAAATACTTTAACAAAAGTATTATTATATTTTTATACAAAACTTATATAGAACTGCTTTGTTTTAATAACAATAAATTTTTTTTTTTTACAATTAACAATCTATTTTTGATTAATATATATTTTATATTCGATAAAAGCAAAAAAAACTATTACGAAAGCAAGGCGAGAAATAGACAAAGCGAGCACTAGACGAGTTGTAATAAATAGTTGAATTTTTTATCTATTTAGTTATGCGCAAATTTATCTTTATTCGTCGAACTAGTTCTCTTAGAGATTAGCGCAACTTGTTGAGTAAAACTCGTCGAATAAAGCAATCTACTAGCTAGATATATAACAAATGTCTCTCTTAAAAAAAGAAAACAACGCTCTTGTTAATAATAATTAATAGAAATGTTTGTCGAATAAATTTATAATAATACGTCTATAAAACAACTAAAGCAAGTCGCAAAAAAAAAAGAAAAAAAAAACAATTAATTTTTAAATTTTTGACTCTTAATTTATTTACAAACTAGTCGACTTATTTATTATTTGTTAACTTGTAGTAATATGTTAATTAAACAACAATTAAAACAAGATCTTATTTATTAACAAATATTTATTAAATTATATATTGTAATTTTTTGAACAACAAACAACTTATTGCGTTGTTATTATTATTCGTATTTTTATTATTCTTAGTTTTTTTCTTGTTGTGTTCGATAAATACGACAAATCAATTCTTTATAATAATTAGCGAATCGTAGAAATTAAAAAATCGTTCTTAATAAATTTTTTTGAAGATTGTAATATACGCGTTGTGCATATGTTGATTGATAAAATATACGTTACTTTGTATAATTTGTTTGCTTCTAAGAATCGAAACTAGTAAATTTAACAACTTTTAAACAAACTTAGCAATTCTATTTAGAACGATGTCTTTGTATGTTTTTGTAATATTATTGTTTTGTATTGTTAAAGCACTTATTGCAATAGCTTCGAATTTTGCGTTAATCTCTTAAAACTTGTTGTATAATTTGTCGATTAAAGTATTAATAGTTTTGAAGATTTTTATAGTTTCGATCTCTATAAAATTAAAGCAAGTAAAAATTGTAATTTTTGTATTTTTCGTTAACGTATTGTGCAAAAAAAATAACGAAACAAAAATTTGCTTTCGCAATCTCTCTTTGTTGTTTATTAAAAAAATACTTATTTTTTGTTTTAAAGAGAATTTGTTATTTTTCGCACTATTTCGCAAACACATACGCATTAATCTATTAAAACAATTAATTTTAATTTTGTTATTAAATAAATCGACAAATTTGTAATGTTTAATCGATTTATAATTAAAATTTAAAATATATATTGTCTTCTTTTTTGCATATATTTTAATTAATATAAATGCGTCGAATGCTTTTCGTAACTTTCGCTTAATTAAATCGATAATTTTCTTAAATTAAAATTTATTCTTAATAGCTTTAAATTTAAATTCGACAAACTTAATATAAACAAAATTAATATAAAAATTATTGTAGCTTATTAGACTTATTTGATTTACAATGTTTTGCACATAAGTTCGTAGAAATTTTTTAATTATAAATAAAATTAATACGAATTTCGTTATTGTGTAAATCTTGCTTTTTATTAGATTTATAACTATATTGTTAATCTTTATTGTGCAATAATTAACATTCGATACAATAAATATAATGTCGATTTTTTCTTTGTATAATTAATACTTTTGTTTATAAATTAATGTGTAAAATAGTTTTTTGTGCTTTATAATCGCAAAAATATTAAATAATTTGCGAAATATTTGTAGATTATTATTGATATCGAAGATTGCTAGTTATAATTGATCTCTTTTATTAATTTTAATTTTAACAAGAATTATATAAATAATATTAAAATTAATTAACGCAATAAAAGTCTAAAACTAGATTGTTTTGTTGTTGTCGTTAATTAAGTTAACAAGTTTAACGTTAAACTTAAATTAATTTAAAGTTAAATAATTGTTTTTAATTGCTATTTTAAATATTTTATTTTTAAAAACAAGAAATTTTAATTCTTTTAAAAAAGAATAACAAATGTACATTTTAATAATAAAAGAGTTGTCGCAAGTTTTAATTTTGTTTTTAACAAATATCGAAAAAGCTTAAACATTTAGACAACTATAATTAAGTAAATTCTTGTTGTTGTTATTACTTTAATTTTTGTTATTTTTGTCTTTAATAATTTTGTATTTAACGTCTTTTTGCTTAAAATTAATAAAAATAATTTGTTTTTTAACTTCTTTAATTGTTATATTCTTTTAAATAACAAATTGTTGTTTGTGCTTTTTAGTTTAACAAATTGCTACAACTTTTTAAGTAGCAATTATAAATATATTAACAAACTCAAAAAATTTTATAATAACAATATAATACTTAGCAAGTTAAGTAATCGATAAAGATAATAAATAATGCGCAAACAAGTAATAAATTTTCGCAACTTGTTAAGTTGTAAAGTTAAATAAATTGTTAATTTTAAAAAAGAGATTATTAAATAAGTGTTAATAATATTTGAAATTACACATTTAATAAATAAGATTTTGTTACTTAATCTTATCAATATATTAATAGAAACGTCGATTAACATTTATATTTTATATTATTACTAATATAATATTGCAAAAATTGTTTGTTTAGTATTGCTTAAAAAATTGAAAGTTGTAATACAATAATTTGTTATAAATATTAATTTAAACTATATTAATAAAGTTAAAAGCTACTTAATTAATAATAGTTTACTTGTTTAACATTTTAACTTAACAAAAATATTTACTTTATAATTTTTAAAAACAATTACAATTTTGTTATAAATTTTTTTTGACTTTGTTAATTAAAAAGTGTTGCGATACTATAAATGTAACTTCTTCGATCGAATCTTTTATTGTAATAAACTTTGTAAATTGATCAAAACGTCGCATAACATTATTAATAAAAACGTTATATTTTATTTTGTATTTTTAAACGAAATCTTTGATTTCGTTTAACAAATCTTTGTTGTATTAACAATTAAACTTAAACTTATAATTTTTTTAACAAATTAAATATTTCGAAATAGATTTTTTGCAATCGTAACGACGAAGTTAATAATTAACAAAAAATTCAACTTCGTAAACGTATTATTTGTTATTAAATTTTATAATTAATTTAAAATAATTAGATTGTAAACAATTATAAAGATTATCTTCTTTAAGAGTTGACTCTAAATTAACGATAAAAATAATTAAATAACTTTTTTAATTAACGAACAAGTTAAATTTATAAATTAGATTATTTTTTCGTTTAAAAACTATAAAAAAATCAATTTGTTAAATAATTAATTTCGTCGATTTTACGAAAGATAAACTATAATTCTTGTATAAACAAAAAAAAACTTGATCGCTTATTTAAAAAGTTAAGAATTAATAATGTTTATTATAAAGATTCTTTATCGTTATATTGATTTAGACAATTGCGATCTTAATTTTTGTCGCATTTATTAATTTTCTTTTAAGTTAATTCTTTTTTTAATTGTTAAATTAAAAAAGAGTTAAAGAGTCTTAAGTTTTAAATCTTATAATTATTTTATTTAACAAAAGATTAATAAAGAAACTAGATAAATTGTTTAATTATATTTAAAAAGTTAAAAGAAAAAACACTTAATTAAATTCAAAATTGTTCGTTATTATATAACAAATAGCAAGCTTTATTATTTAATTAATTTTTTCGTTTTAATTATTAATTTAAGAATAATACGTAACAAAAACTAAAAAGTTAACGTTAAGTTTCTTAAATACAACGCGTCAAAACTTAAACAAAAACTTTTTATTACAATTATATATAAAAGTTTTTAATATTTTCTAATTTGTAAATTCGTTTATTATTACATTAATCTAGTTCTTAGTAATATGCGTATTTTTATTAATTATAATTATAACTTTTTTGAAAAATTTATATATCGCGATAAGTGCAACGTTTATATTTTGCTTATTTAATAAAACTAATATAAAATCGAAGTTTATTGTATAAAAGAGTATTAAAAAACTAATAATAAAATTTAAAACATTATACAATTAATAACGCTTTATTTAATAAAGATTGCATTTTTAACAATAAATTACATAACGTTGTAAACGATTGCTTAATTTGCAAAAATAAAAATTGATAAAAATTGTCTTATATAAACGAATAAAATTAACGTAATAATTTTTGTTATATACTTAAATAAAAATCTCTTTTTCGAATTTCTTTAATAGATAAAGTCTTTTTCGATTAACGTAATTTGTATAGTATAGTAGCTTATCTTTTACAAAAAATTGTATATTCAACAATATAATAAACTTCTAAATAGTATTTATAATTTTCGTTTACTTAATAAATTTAATATAAACGTTAAATAATTGTTTTTTAAAATTAGCGCTTATTTTTATTAAGCAAGCATAAAAGAATATTGTTTTATCAAAAATTATTTATGCAATTAAATTTTTCTTTTTCTTAGAAATTTATTCGACAAATTTATTTACTTTTAAGACTTTGATTTTAAATGCGAAAACATCGACTTTGTCGAATTTTTTAATGTTATTTGCTCTTTTCTTATTAATTAATGTTAATAATTAAAACAAAGCGTTAGATATTGTATTTAAACAATTTGTTTTATATTAAACGTTAAAATTAAATTGCGAAAGATATTGCGATACGTATATAAACTTAAAATTAAGCTTGTTTGTAACAAATAATAACAAAGTTGTCTATTTAATAATATTAAATATAATCGAATAATTTGTATAAACAATAATTAATTACTTAAAAGTCTTAATTAAATATTTTGTCTTTCTAATTGTTTAAATTAAGCAAAAAATTTTTAGTTTTATCGATCAATAATAAGACTTAACAATACTTAATATTTTGAACAAAAATAGCATATATTAGATATTAGATTTTCGAAAGTTATCGTCAATAGAATTGCTTTTAACATAATAAATTTTAATTTCGTATTTTCGTTTTTTTATTATATCGAATCTTACAAATAAACAACAATTAGCGTCGAAATAAATAAAGAAATTTAACGTTGTAAAAATATGTTAAAACTAATAAAAAAAGTTTGACAAACTTAATAACTACTTGATAAAAATATTTTAAAAATATATCTTACGCTTTTGATTGCTTTGCGCAAACGAATTTTTAAGCAATTGTATTTTCTTTTGTTGCAACAAGTTAATATATTATATATATTAAACAATTTTGTTGCATTAATAATTGACGAAATCTAAATATATTTTTAACGTTTTAAGATTTTTAAAAAATTAAATAATTTTAATTGCAATAATCTATTTCTTAATAATAAATAAATCGAAGACGTTAATCTTTTGTTTAAACAAAATAATATTAAAATAATTAAGATAAATTTTTGTAGAATTTAACGTAACTTAAAGTTTAATAAACTTAATAAAGAAATTTCGTAAATAATCGAAATAATTTGTAAAAAATTAAAAAAAAATAACAATATTATCGATATATATCTTGTAAAACTTGCGTAAAAGTCGCAATTATTTATTTATTATTCGTTATATATAAGTTAAGAAATTTTTGAATTTTATAACAACAATATTAAGTTGTTTTTTATTTTAATAAATAATAAACAAAAACTTGTAATAATTTTGTTCGATTATTACAAATTAAAGAAAGAAGACAAAATTATTTATTAAATTTATGTAATTGCAACTCTTTAATTGCGCTATAATATTGTTTTGCATAAATATTAAGTAATTATTAATAATTGTTAATTTGTTTAAATTTTTAATATTTGTAATTATTTAATATTTTTTAGCAAATTAACTATTAAAGTTGTTAATTATATATTAAATAACAAAGATCAAGAAATTAAAAAAAGTTAATTGCGTAAATTACTTTATCTTTTTTTGCTAATAAAGTTTGTCGAATTTCTTATTAATTATCTTTTTGTTTTATTTGTTTAACAAATAGATTTTTTGTATTATTTTAAGAATTGTTGTGAAGTTTTAATTGTTATTTAGTAAAACAATTATTTAATCGTCTTTTATTAATTTGACAATTCTATTATTGTTTTTTTAAAAAATAGCGAACTTATTAATAAGAGTGCGAAGCTCAATTATTTTAATTAATAAATCACAAATATATAAATTATTAAATAGAATTGTTTAATACTTGTT
>JAABUL010003199.1_pt1 | contig 24876 bp, 27 predicted proteins | sample 5559151 | NCBI WGS metagenome assembly JAABUL01 (sample SAMN10711876, study PRJNA513368) | rock metagenome | isolation source: Antarctica rocks | place: Antarctica: Victoria Land, Pudding Butte sud | reverse complement strand
GGCAAAGGCCTTTGGGTCATCACTACCGGCGCTCTGATGCTAATGGTGCCGTTTGCGATCGCGCTGGTCGAGGAGCAGCAGATTGTGGAGCAGGAGAAGGAGATGAAGGCGCAGGAGAGCGCGAGGGAGGTGCTGACGCCGGGGGTGGGTGCGGCGGCGGGGGTGGGGGAGAAGGGGAGGGGGCTGTGAGGGGGTGTGATGAGGGGAGAGGGGGGAGGGGTGTATGATATTCTCTGCTCTTGTGGTTTGCGTATAAGGGGATTGGTACACTACGTTGAACTCTTTATATGAGACTGATTCTGTTCTTTCGGCCGATTGCTTACGAGAAGTGTGATTGGAATGATGTTGTGTTGATGAAGGTATCTACTGTTACTGCTCAATCTAATGTACAGGTGTCATCAATCGTATCATGTGCAGGGACTCCCAGCCTCGCACAAAGTATCCTACCCAAGGTTTTCGCCAATCGAGGTCATAATCCACTGGGTCGCTCCCCCATAATGGGATATCCAATCCACCCAACTCGCATTCAGAATACCCAAGATTTCCAGTATGTTTGCAATCAATGACTGTTCGAAAAGTGGTGCGGCTACCAAAACCTTAGCAAACATGCCAAAATTCACTCCAAGAGATATACCTTCGCGTTCCTAGCCGCTTCCAGATTCTCTTTGAATTGCTTGTAAAGCTGCTTTATCACGCCCGTCGTCTCCATGCTATCCACGACTTTATTAGACGCCTTTTCTTGCTTCTTCTGGCGCATGTTGGCTCGCTCCACGATCTTTTCAGGGGTGAGTTGTCCGTCTGCAGCCAACCATTGGAGTACTGTCTGGTTCAAGGAGTATCGCCAGTGGTGAAGGGCATGGGCCATTTCAGCATTTGCGCAGCAGAATCTGTGGGCATCAGCTGAGGAATATTTGGATCTTGCGGTATGAAAAACTTCTTACCTGCCAAGAAAGAACTCCTCCTTGTCGTCGTCGCTGTCGCTTGTTTCGGGGCTATCATCCTCTTCACTATCATCATTATCGTTGTGACAAATCGTCTCAAGTGTGTCCCTGTCGTATGGCTTGCCGGTAAAGGTTACTCTGTGCTTTGGAGGATGGTTAGATCTCTGGCATGCATCACATTTGCGCTCGAACATCGTAGGGACGTCGACTCTGTAGAAATCAGGCCTCGACTTCAGCGCTTTCACAAAAGGTTCCTTCCACACGGATGATAAGAATTTGGCCGATCCGAACTGTTCAACCTCCTTGTCGAGCTTGTCGTGAGCCAACAAGTAGATTTCGTCGTGCCTATCGAATGCTGGGTTCAGTTTGTTGTGGACCATCCATTCCACCTCGGCCTTGAAGTGTCCAAAAGGTTTCTTATTGGCGTGGTAGGTGAGTTCGAGTGGTACACCGGCGACGCCTAGATCAACGCCAACAGTATCATTTTCATCATCCAGGAAGTCATCCTCGTACTTGTCTAAGTCTCCTCCCCTACGCATGGCGTATTGGATGGGCTCATATCCAGACTCTGAATCGTCCTCAGAGTACTCTTCCTCTTCGTCGTCATCACTCTCAGCTCTGATGCCCGCGCGGCGCTGTCGAAGCTTTTCGAGTTTGCGCTGGCGTTTACTACGTTCTGAGGCATCTTGCCTACCCCTGGTACGGGTTTTGCGGAGTACTGCCATTGAAAGGGCGTTAATCTGGGATCCAGTAACAAAGAACGAGGTTACAGTTTGCGGCAGTAGCCCAATGATTTGCCAGCATGGACTCACCAGTATCGCTCAGGTCGGCCACATCGGCAGCCAAGTCCTGAACCTCCTCCCCTTTAGATAGTTCTCTTTGAGGTGTAGTCTCGATAAGTGCTGCACTTCGTCGTCTACGGGCCGGTGTTATTATATCAACCTCGCTTGAGTCCCCCTCATTTCCACTCGAAATAATCAACGGTTCTAGTGTTCCCTTAGGATTATGTCCTTCGAAACGGCTCCTTTTGGGCGTAAATTGGGTGCCATTAGGCTGTGATGTTGGTGATACCGAAAGCTTCTGGCGCAATCGTCTTTTCGGTGAGGCAACATCAGCCTCAGACGAAGGTGAGCTTGCGAGGGTGGGTAAAGTCCGATGCGTTCTCGACTGCAATTTCGGAGTTACTGGCACAGGCGCCACTTGATCGTCCGAGTCTTCTTCATTACTCAACGTGACAGGTGCCGCTCTAGCCCTCCGAGCACTGCGGATTGGCGTAATATCTTCCTCGCTAGTTGACTCTATAGTCGCGGTCCCTTCGAGCGCCTTAGTTGTACCGCCAAATACTGGCGTTCCCCCATTTGCACCATGGGCGTGCGCTTTAGGTTGACCGATCCGCCGGGCATCATCCTCGCTATAGTCTATGTCATGCATCACATTAGCTCCACATGCAAGCAAGCGGCAGAAATACTAACCTGCGTTCTCTACTCTTACTTGGCTTGATGCCGCAGGCGTGGGTAATTGCTCAAAACTCTTACTTGGCGAAGGGATCACCACCTGGAGTTTGTGCTTCTCAGCGCTTGAAATAGGACTGAAGGGCAACTTATATGTCGAGTGATCCGCTACTCGACGTTTCTTGGTTGGTGACATGTCGCTGTCGTACCGAACGGCTGCAGCCCGCCGCTGAATTTGCTCAGGATATTGAGTTGCGGCTGGTGATGAGGTTGGGAGGGGGCTAAAGCTAAGTTGGGTTTGACGCTTCTTGCGAGTAGATTTTCGTGGCTGTGACATGTTCGCAAATGATGTGCAGTGGAAATACGACCAAAAGTGAGGTGAACGAAGTTGTGAACCATCAGGTTGACGCGCAGGTAGAACCGCGTTTGCCAAGACCGAAGCCCTATTCAATTGCCCTAATTGCTTTGTTGTTGGAGCCTGGTTTGAACCAATTGACGGCTTAGAGAGCAGAAATTATGGCAGGTCGGTCCGATATGGGGCAATCATGATGAATGCCTTCGATTGGGTATCCTATGGACAGTACGCTACTGTCACACTCTACAATGTCTATCGATTATCCGTCGTAACACCTTCGCTATGCAGAACATGTTCGTTCAATCATGGCATCACAAGCTCCACTTCCTTAGCCATTTCCCTGAGTTCTGCAAAGGCCCCTTTCGCCTCGGTCACGATGTCTTTAGCCCCAACTGCATTACAGAGATCGTCCACCTCGCCTCCTTTCGATGCTGCATACCTAATCAGGCCGACAGCCAACAGCAATCCGCTCAGTGCTTCTTTGCACTCCCTCTCCTTCCCTATTGCCTCCAGTAGACCGGCCACCAGTTCTACTTGGCTGCCTTCTGGTAAGAGGTCTTCTTGCTCCGACAGCCGCCGCAAGTGATTGGCAGCCGCGATGTTGAAAGCTAGCGAGGCTGCTGAGACACGGACAGGAGGATGCTCGGTATCAAATAGCGAAGTAGTTACCAGATGAAGGAGAGGCGTTGATAAATTAGGATGCGAGAGGAGCTTTGGAGGGAACATTGATGAGGTGAAAAGGTTGCAGGCCATCTGCAAGGTGACAATGCGGAGAGTGTGCGGGCATCTTTCGCCTAGATCCGATACCTTTGTAAGGATTGCAAGCACGGTCTCAGAAGGATCTTGAGCGAAATACCCACTAAACCGAGGATCACAGAGGGCAACTCGGAACAGGTCAATCACAGGAAACAAGGATTCCGGTGGTAATGTACTCATCGACTTATAGATGAAGGCACTAAGGTCTGGGAGAGCGGGAAGTGGGGCATCCACAGCGCCAGCTTGTTGGCGTGCTGTAACGAAATGTTTCAAGGCGCTGACGGCTGGGTCGGAGCCAGACGGTCCCATCTTGGTAATGAGTTTGTCGATTGGAGGGACTTTCGGATATGTGACGGCTTTGTGCGTCCGGCGAAGCATTGGTAGCCTGAGAAGAGTGTGTGGATGTGCGGGGTGGGCCATTTGCAGTAGCAAGTTAACATTGCCACGAAGCTGGCTTTCGTTTGCTCCAGACCACTCGTTCTCCTTTTCACCTTTCAGGAAAGACATGAAAGTGGGGGTCACCCGAACCTGATATTTGGCGCCGATTTCGTAAGCCTCGGAAAGGTCCACTTTGATCAAGACAGCCTTGTTGCCAGCATTCGCTGCCAACTCGTCGTATGCTGGATAGACTATTTTGCAAGGCAGACATGTGGCGGACGTGAAGAAGATGACAGCACACGATTCTTTGGCCAATTCTAGTAGCTCGTCAAGCTGCTTTACCCTCGTCGGCTTATACACGACGCCTGGGATCTGTGCTCTCTCTTTGGAGCCGCTACCGTTCAGTTGTGCGTTGGACGATAAGCCGTTGGACATCGATTGTGCATGGGCACCTGGTCGGGGAACGTTCGTAGGTGGCACAGGGGCCTGCGTGATGCCCCGCATGGCAGCATCCAACCGAGGCTTCATCATTTGACCGAATGGCGTGTTCAGAACAGTCTGGGGAAGTGAAGTGATGTGGTTTGGGATGTTTTTACCAACCAAGAACATGGCAAAGTCATTGGTAAAGTTGTTGCAATTGTGAAGAAACAAGTCATAAGACTGATTCAGCCCATATTAGCGCATACCTTGCTACGAGCTCATCCAATCTAGGCATACCTCTGTCGTATAAACCTCTTTCAAGGATTCGAGGTACTCCAATATGACTTCCACCGGTAGATGCGTTTTTCCCATTGGGATTACCTCCATAGGCTTGCCATGATGGGTCCTTCCAGGATAGGACGTCTGCACTCCCGCACCGAAAAAGTATTCCACACCACCAAATACCAATGCTGTGTGGTACACTGCATCGATCTGTATCCCGAGGAAGGAGGCAGACACCTGGCAGTAATCAGTCAGTCAACAACGTCAACGAAAGACCGCGATTGTATACTTGTCTGGCAAGACCCTAGACATGGATCGGTTAGCCTGGTAATGGTGGGAAGAGAAGCAACAGAAATCCTACCTGGGACAGATCGTAGACGTACAATTGGACTTCCATTCGGCTGAATCGTAGAGTAAGGCAAATGCGAGACACGACTTCAGTCATAGGTAGACATATAGAATTGTCGAGTATTCACGAGCATGTTGGCAGTTTATAACGAAGAGCTTGGAAGCTTCTACAACATTTGAACATACTGTGGTATCCACCGAATTAAACGCTAGCGTCTTGGCAGACGCTAGGCGAAATACCGTCTGTTTCTAGAAATTTCCATGTATCAAAATATATAGAATTCTGCCGTCTCTCTAATATCTTCTCCCTAATAATAAAATGGACGTACCATCGACCCTAAAACGCTCCCAATTGACTCGCGATGAACGGCTTTAGGTATATACCCTTGCTAGAATCGGCTGGGATACGGAGAGAATCGCTAAATATCTCAATATTACTATTACCTAGGCTAGATACGCAGCTAGCCATTAACTTACCTCCTAAAACCGTAAATCAGGCCGGAAATTTATTATTAATACGTCCCGCCATGCCTACCTTATCTATTATATACGAAGCTCTAAAGAAATAAGACGTATATAGTATAAAGAGGTAGTAATAAGACTAGACTAGAATATATTAGCCTCCATAATTTAACGTACTCTCTAGAAAGACAGCTTTACTTAATAGGTTACGCGGAGAAAACCGCCTATTTTAGAGGTAAATTGGGTGGCACGTCTCTAATAGGCTTAGGAATATATTAATTAGACTCGGGAATAATAGGAGATAATTCTCTAGACCGACGAAATATAGGTAATAGCTAGTAGATATACACGTACGTAGGTTACTAGGACCGCTAGCGAAGAATATAACCCGACGTATATTATTAAGAGGTATCCTAGGAGATAAGGATAGATATTTTCAAACTTATTTATAAGAAATACTAAAGGACTATATCTATTTTAGGAGAAAGACTAAGGAATAATTAATAAAGAGATATATTTTAGGCGTATTATCCCCCTAATTTACGGCTAGGTATAGATATATCCCTATTTATCTCTAATATAGGATAGTATACTAGGGTATATAGCTATTAATACGCTAAGGGAGCTCTCTAAGCGTAGTATCTATATTATTAAATGGCCTACATATAGTCCTAACCTAAATCTAATTAAGACAGTATAAAATAAGATAAAGGATTAGATATAAGAGAATTACCCTAAAAAACTTAGTTATAATAACCTCTAACGCGCTATTACTACGGTATAGGAATAGATATCACCTGAATTTTTTAGTGATTTAGTAGATAGTATATAGGCACGCTGCGAGGTAGTTATTCGAGCTAATGGTATATATACGGAGTACTAGTGGTATCAAATATGTAATTTTGCTAGTGTGCCTTGGCACGCTAACATTCAACTACCTGGATACATAGTATGACGAATTGAACGCGGCTGCCTAGAACATTCGGCGATAGCGACACCTGCGCTTAATGTTGCCGCTATCTTAGCCCCATTTTCCCCGTATCAGTGAGCAGGAAGTACCCAGAAGAGCAAGCCTAAGACCATGAACAATTTCGTATACAACATCGCAATGTCGAATCCCTGCACTTGGTAGGGTCTCACGATAGCTGCACAGACTCCGAATGGCAGAGATTTACAGGCCCTTAACAAGTGAAACTTCTCAGCCACGTCAACGTACGATAAGGACTGAAGAGATTTGGCATTTGAGGACACTTGATTACACCTGTCTGGAGCTGATTGTGAGGCACATCTCCTGCATGGGTTTGACAGGGGTAACGCTTCCTCTGTGAGCATACACTCCGTACTCCCATCGACCAGCGTTTACCCATCAAGAAGTGGCACGAGCGCCATGGATACCTTTCCTGAACTCTCATATGCGCACATATTGGATCTAGAGCCGTTTTACTCATCCTCCTCTCTATTATCAAAGTCACTTTCGGGCTCTTCCATCTGGCGCTGGCGGCAAGCAAGGAAAACCGCATCCTTTGGGCCCTGTATCTTGGCCTTTAGTCGTACTGTGAAGGCTGGAGAGCCATGATCGTTGATCTCGAACTATTTCGTATGATCAGGCAAGGTTGGCATGAGGTGGCAAGACAGGGAAGACTCACCCGAGTGGCGCGAACCTTCATTAGAGGCAGCAAGCAATTCTCCCCCATATAAGGCTTCCCTGAAAAGCGACCCGCACCCCATATCGCCGCCCGATGTGGCCCACCAGTGTAACTGTTGATGTAGTTGACTTCCAACCATTTGAGGTCATTGAGACTGAGCTTCTTGCAGAGATTCTCCATATTCGCAAGGGTCTGATCGTATCCTTCCTTAACCGCCTGCCATGAAATATCGTTGTCGTCACCTTGGAAGCTGACGAATACATGCATCTTCGTGACCAGACGGCTGTAGCGACGTGGAAGAATGGTCTTGTCGGATTCGATCGGATGCCACAACTTGATAGGACAATTCCCAGCGAACATAAAAGTGAAACGATTCTCGCCATATAAGACAGTAGCGGCCTCATCGTGGATCTTTTTATTACAGGCTAAAATCTGTGGATGCAGTCCAGAACCAGGATTGCCACACATCTCGGGCGGGTCCAGGTCCTGTTCATCTTCGTTGATGAGTAGCTCCCGGTAGATCTTGAGGCGAACCTCTGCTGGAAATGCCTCAAATCCGAGGGCTTCTAGATGAGGCATTGCGATGGATCTGACACTCAAAATTAGCTTGATCGCTACGGGTTGGCTTTCTAGGAAGTGACTTATGGGTGAGTGATCTCACTTATGGTAGGTAGCCAAATATGATTTTGGCCTACAAGGTAGGATTGTGCAAATGTGATGAGCGGAACACCGACGAGTCTGAAGATGAAAGATACCTTGATGTGATGAAGCCGATGGAAGATTTCAAAGCACTTGTGAAGGAGTGCAAAGGGTGAATGAGGGACAGGACCATACAAATATCGAGGCTGCGTCGTCACTTCACAGTTGTTTTTCATCTATGAATTTGTTCATCTGTGGATCGAGTAACGTTAATTTAGGAAGATTTAACTCACTTACTCCCGATAAAGAAATACTCAATGGCACATTGCCTGACGGTCTATTGCCTACCTCAGCGTTCTTTGATCGGCTGCCGTAAGTTACTGATCAGGTTACATTAACAAGACCTGACCGTCTCACTTCGAACAGGTCCGGCCGATTCTGCCGGAAACGCTGTAGTGGGACGTACAGCCTGGGTTCGTTGACTGAGATAGCAGGCCTCCTCTTAACATGATTTACAGCTTCCAGTGCAGTACGGAAGCGTCGACGAGAGTGGTAATCATCAGTCTGTCACAGTGGCGAAGTTACTCAGACAACTCGGAACTCTGCTTTTTTGGCTCGATCTCACGATTCCAATTTGAACCAGACTATGCCATCCAAACATCGCCGATGTATAATCTTTGCTGGGATGGTAAGGACGTGCTGTGATAGCTTGCGAAGCTAGGTTTGCACAAACGACTTGAGCAAGTCGACCGAGGGGTCGACCAAGCTCCATGAAGCCCCCGTTGCGACAAGATGTGATTACAGGCATTGTGTTTGGCACTTCTTGACAACTATTGCCGGCCGGTTTTACCTCGGACAGCAACCTTGACGAGTGTTAAGGAATTCGGCAACCAATAAACGGAAACTACAAAAACTTGACACAGCAAGCCTACGACACCTCTTTTCATCAACCATCTCAAAAACTTACCGTCTCTTAAAATCTATTGGTTCCCCTACACTCACCACACGGGGCTGTATTCAAATAGGCACGGCATTCTCATAGCTTCGTCAGACAAAGGTACCAGACCCATCATCAACACGCAGCCTGGTCTCTTCGCTCACGTATCAACGAGTAGACTCGAGCAGCGTTCAACACCTTCTCAAACAGGACCGCTATTTATCATGGACGAAGCCCTTGCAACTTTACAGCAACGCCTTACATACCCCTCCATCGATGAGCTACAGAATGTTGGAATGTGCCGCATATGCTGGACCGATTACGAGGGAGCAGATTGTCCAGTAAAGCTACCATGCGGCCACGTATTCCGCAAAGAGTGTATTCTTGTTTGGGCACAAGGCACAACCTCCTCCGGACACCCCAATGGCTGCCCATTTTGCCGCACCGAGCTGCTCCCACCAAGCTTTTCTTCCCGGCTTAGAGGCCTGATATACGATGGTGTTACTATCTGGCTGCTATTCTTGTACTCTGCCGGCGGATATGTCGGTTTTGGGTTTTATCTCGCTCTGCGGACTTCCAATACTCTCCTTAAGATGTTGCCCGAATCTCAAAATGGGGTGTACATTCAATGGGTGATCGGCTTACTTTTAAGCATTTATTGGGCGCATAGAGCGTTCAGTCTTTTCGGATGGGGCTGGATGCTATGCATGTTATTGGTTAGGGAGGTTTTGATTGAGCAAGAGTATCTCATGGGGTAAGATTGCTGGTATGGATGCTGAGTCATATTGTTACGGACTATCAACCTCGCTTAGGGAGCTCAATCAGCATTCCGTACAGAACGGGAGCCCGACGATTCAAGTACTCTGAGGTTCAGATGAGAGGCCTTACTCCTGATAACACGGAGAAATTGATCAGTTGGAACACATCTTACCCTGAGTTTGTAAAGTACAGATATTATTTGGATCAACGTGTGATCGATACATATCGGGTAGCTACTTGCCAAAACCATTCATCTACCCACTAAAGGCTACGAATGGTACCAAAGGTTTTTCAACAAAATTTGCCCAATCTACAGAATGGCCTACAGGTACTGAAGATGGATCAGAAAGACAACACCCTCAGGCTCAGCTCCCTAGAAACTCGATATCCCGTATAAAATGAGCGTCTGGTCAGCCAAATGGGCGAATTCATTAGTGTCAGACAACTTGACGACTCTGGAGTGAACCACCTTGTGTTTCAGTCTCCCAGCAAACCCGATATCTCCGCTCGCTCAATCATCTCAGCTTTCATTTTCCGAGCTTCTGATTGCCTTTAGGCCGTTTGCAATGATAACGATCATAGTTGCCTGCCCCCACAATCACGTATCACTGCTCCGCCGTCAGACAGACCATCGCCAGGTCTTTCAAGTCACAAGGAATGAGTTCTGAGAGTTCTTTTAGATCGGCTTTTCGACGTGGTTACGCATCTTTCCATCCCCACCAGCCTATTTTTCAGAGAATCATGTTGTAAAGCGTATCTCACAAATGCTAATCATGACCGCTACTGATGTCGCACACGAGATCTCGAGCTCTTTTCAGCGTCACTACCTATCTTCGATTTGTATCTTGCCATTTCCCGCGATATTGGTCCACTGATGTTCATCTGATGTTTCCTCGAATCTTCAATCAGAAATCAGCATGTTGTCTAGGATATCTCCTTATCTCAGCTGCAGGGCCACCATGTGCCTCCACGAAGGTCGCCTGAATTAACGAAGACTTTGGGTAGGAGAGTCACCTATATGATGTAAACTCTGGGTTAGGCCAACGGGGAAAACTTCGAAGTGTAGCTGGGACAGCGTTTACATGATATTAGCAATGAACCTTCCTTTCCTGGCCTCCGATATGACCAAGAAGGACGTTCGTGGCCGTCAAATAACCATCTCGGTCTCTATGGACATTCCCGAAAACCCTAGCATGAACCCTTTTCCCAGTCTCCTCTTTCACTACATCATACAAAATATAAATCACTATCTACCTAAGAAGAAGTCCACTCCCAAGTCGAAATTCTAAACCCATCGCGCTTCTCCAACCTACATCATCTGACTTTCTGCCATCCTCGCCTCCAGCATTCAGCTTCGTATCGGAATCAAGCGCGCTCTCAACACCACCTTCCTCTCAGCAACGACGCCCCCTATATCTCTACAATAAAGCGCAAGGTTGCCTGATAAAGCACAACCATCTCCACAAACACTCACGCTCATAAAAGCGCAGAAATACACATATAACATCATAGCACTCTCCACCAAACATGACTCCCTTCGCCATCAGAAGTTTCATATCCCTCGTTTATTCATTCGTTTTATTCATACCCCTCACTACCCCACACAATCCATCTCCCCTCTCCACAACCCCCAGATCCACAGGGCTAATGTCCATCACTATTACCAACACATAAATTACCACATCCACATCCATATAGAAATTCTACGCTCAAAAACTTCCCCAACCTCCTCATCCACCAAAACACATCAACAACCTAAACCCGAATCCCATCTCAACCCTCTAATCCCCCACCCCAACTCCATCCTCATACCTTACCCGTCATCCTACCTTATGGCAGAGCATCTGAAGACGGGAATGGAAGATAGCGACGGAGAATAAAGTAAAAAAAAATCGGCGGAAGTAGTTTCAATCGATGACTTTGCTTTATCGAGATGAGACCCAGCGTGTTTACTTGTAGATCTAATTAGTGGGAAAGCGGACGACTTGTTCATATAGTGATGCAGGAGATGGTAGCCGGGGGTTCTTAGACTCCTTTGAATTAGCATGGGAGCGATTGTTTGGCTCGTCTGGGTGGGTCTGACAGTAGAAATAAGAGGTAGGTAAGATAGAATCGTTCCGGGAAGCTTAAGGGGAGAGAGTGGAAGGCTTGGTGGGGTATTTTTGTATGAAGATTGACTAATCGATTGAACGCTGGATATATTCTGAGCTTTTGCTAGAGTTATCAATAGATCTGGGATTCACCCGGGTGTATTCTCTAGAGGTGGTTTTCTGTTAGATGGTTCAGATATGATGCGTGGGGACTCGCATACTACCCTAGCCAATGTTCGATGTGTATGGTGCATCTTTGGCATTAGATCGTGAGCCAGCGGACGATCTTTTCAGAGTCAAGGGTTGTTGCCAAATCCTAAAACCGATTCCGTGTAGGTTCCAAGCTCGTCCCAAAATAAGACCTTACGCAGGTCCCTAACGTCACCTCAAAAGAAGTCAATCTTCAATTTCTTGAAATCGGGTTGCCAGAGATCAAACTCTCACAGCTATCTCTTTCACACGACAAGGCAAAAAACCACTCGGCTCCCCCTTACCCACCTGATACGCCCTCTCCCCATCAACACTCCTCAAACCTCCCCCCCTCCCCCTCCCATCAACCTCCCCATAAGCCGCGCAAAACTCAAACCGCCTCGCCACCAAACAAAGCACAACCCTCAACTCCACCATAGTCAACTCCCGCCCAATACACGCCCGCGGCCCCTGCTCAAACGGCCTCCAAGCCCCCGCCACAGGAAAGAGCTCCTCGCCCTCCTTCGCCAGCCAGCGCTCCGGCAGGAACTCCGTCGCGCGAGGCCAGAATGCGGGATCGTGCTGGCAGGCGTGCGAGACGAGCCAGATGAGCATGTCTGGGGAGGCGGGGTAGGAGAGGGTGGTGCGGGGGTCGGTGATTGTGAAGGAGGGTTCGCCGCGGCGGGTGGTGGAGGCGGCGGGGAAGAGGCGCATGCTTTCTTTTATGGTGGCGGTGGTGAGGGGGAGTTTGTTGAGGAGGTGAGGGTCGCGGGTTATTGCTGTTGCGGCGTCTGAGGGGTTGGGGCCTAGGATTTGGTTGTGTTCTGTGCGGAGGAGGGAGAGTGTGTGGGGGTGGGTGGAGAGGAGGTAGAGTATGTAGCATACTGTACTGCTGGTTGTATCGTGGCCAGAGAAGAGGAACAGTTTCATTTGGTTGATGGCGATTTCTTTGAAGAGGGGGTTGATGGTCTCTGAATTGCTTATGTTAGGGTTTTGTTTTAGGTAGGCTGTTAATGCGAGGTCGATGACGGATTTACTACGCGTGTTTGAGAGAGACGTCTTTCCGGGCATGGAAGAGTTTTTGTGCATTTCGAAGCGTGCGTCGACCTCGGGGGAAATGACGCGGTTCATCTGGTATGTACTATACCAGTGCACAAATGAACGGAAAGGGTGATATTGTTGGAGAGGATTTCCTTCGCTACCAAATGCCATCCAACGCATTTGCCGGCGAAGAGCATTGACCAGTGTATTGCTTCTGCGTTGGCAATCAAGGTTTGAGTCCCTAACCATAAGTAAACATACATTTGAGCAATCGGCCTTGAAAGACTTACAAAACGACTTTTCCAATGACATCCATAGCCAAATTATCCGTCAAAGTCTTCATCCGAAACACGTCCTGTTCTTTCGCATGGGTCTGCAACAGATCACAAAACACCTTCGTCTCCCCCACAATATCCGGCACCAAAGTCATGAGATGGCTAGCACTAAACCCCGGATTGAAGATGCTCCTCCAATATTTCCATTCCTGACCGTCCATCGACACGATATCCTTGCCATTCGCCAGAGGATATAAGAAGTCCTTTATTGCTGGGAATTTAGGTAGAACGTGTTCAGTCGTGATTTGTGCCAGGGTTGCAGGAGAAGCAACCACAAGGGTAAGCGTGATAAAAGGCCATGCGTCCAGGTAGAAGATCGGACCCATATTGGGATAAGTCTGCCGCAGCTGGTCGGGCAGATAGTGCGGGTGGACGTCTTTGGGAAGTTTGGACATGACACGAGCGAGGACGACTATGTGGCCAATTATGGGATGATGAGGTGGCATTGCCTGATTGGGAGTAAGACTTTGGATCAGGATTCACGCTATTCACTTACACAACCTTGCTTTTTCAACCAAATGGCTCTGCTCCGCTCTTGATAGCCCTTTGATAAGAAGACGGCCATGGAAGCAATAAAAACGGACGTGATAACAAACAATAATGATGGAACTTGAATGCCAGCCATGTCCGCGGTTGTTGCTTGAAAAGTCTAGACAAGACTTTACAGTGGTCTGTTATATTGTGGTAGGTAAAGAAGCTCAGATGCAAGAGTATGCTGATCAGTCACATGCTGCACTTGGCGGAAGAGAGTCAATAAGCAACGTCTGAGCGATGTTATTACCGCAAGCACCCAAAGTCTTCCCCGCCATCATTATCAACACCTTTACTACGTCGCTGCCTCGACCTTCATTCAAGCACAGCAGCTGAGCATTTCGACGTTGCCAAAGATCTAAGGTTCAACGCCGTCACACCGTGCCGTAACGCTTATCGCAACAGCATTGCGGCTGAAACCTAATCTTAGCTTCTGTAATTCAAGCCCTGAATACCATACCAAAGCAAGCTAGACGTAAACTATCATGTTTCATCTCAGAAACTACGCCCCACTCTAGCCATAGCCTGCAGTGTCCAGCCAGAAATACCAACAATGCTCTACAACATATAACATACGGCACAGTATAAAAGTTTCATGCACGTGTTCTTCTGATTGCATCATGCAGTTCGCACCTATGGCTAGATGTGGAATATGCTGCGCTAGCACTTGCACCACCAGCTTTCCACCTCCCCCCCCCCCCTTCCCCCCCCCCTGTCGACATAGTTTCATTAGAAGTAAAGTGGTCAAATTACATACTAGGAAGCATTGCCTCGAGATTTCTAGCTCTCCATGTTAGTAGTGCAGTAAGCTTGGTGTTAGCTTTAAAAAGTTTGTGGTTGGCTCTAGGTGATTTTCCTAATGGTGTGCAGTACGCCTACAACATCAAGCGGCATCTTCGACCCGAGCGTTATGGGCCTGGAGTGAGGGCTATGGTATTCCACGATATATTGAGCCTGGTTTTAGGCAGATAATTGGAGCCTAATGGTTTGTATGGGCCTTTGGTCAATTATAGTATCTTCGAAGCGCTGACTATAGCCGGACCTCAAAATAGTTCAAAGGCTCACGAGGGGGGTTGAAGGCAGACCCTCCTCCCCCTCCTGCCTAGGTTGAGAGAATCTACCAGGCATATAATCACTCCTCAATTCTAATCGTCATGTCGCCTCTGGTAGTTCGAGCTGATCAACTTGTTAAGTCCATGCTCTTAATCCATGGCGCCTGTTCCACACCATTCGCCGGTGACCGGCGTCGATCGATAGTAATTCAATAGGGTAGACCTTCGATAGACCACGGCTTCATTCATAGACCATCTCCACTCATCTCGCTGGCACAAAGAATCCAAAATTGTCGGCAAATGTTATACGCCATCGATGGGCGGAGCTACACTATTCGTCGATGTTGAAACTAATCCATTTTGTATAACATTTGCTATCCACCGTCAAAAGACTTAAAACAAGTTTTCACTCACAACTCAAATCAAAAATTTCTATATCAATAATTATAATTTACCGAAGATACTAATCATCTATGGATAAAGCTGCGTCAACTGTTGGTAATATGTCGACAAGATAAGTAAAGACGGTCCACGATCAAGCATGTTCATCCATCGATTAGCTTATTGAAATACCTCCGTCGACAGATGGAGATACCCTATCGATTGACGACGAGACCGACGAATGCGGTGGAACATACCTCCTAGAGTATCTATTCAACAAATGGACCGTTACCATATACCACATTACAAATAGGACATACAGTCCTACGCCACCGGCAAGCCCGCACGCAAGGACCTTCCAAGCATGTTGGATGTTGCCAAACACTCCGAGATTAAGAGCCACAACGATAGTAGTGAGGCTAGGCAGACCTAGAACCTTCCATGTCAACCTCTCAAGCCGGCGTCTCAGCTTATTCTGCTTCTCAAATCCCTGGGACCTCAGGTGCCATTGAATAAGGATTGAAATGATTCTTTGATACAAGTACCTTACCAACTGAAGCTTCGGAGAGCCAGTGACTTGGAAGAAAATCAAAGCTAGAAGGCCCATGTCAACGCATACAGCCACAAAATCCCACAGAATGAAGTGTATGTCTGCAAAGCGATTTTGCATGCTCAATATGCCGGCACCTAGCGACAGAGGTAGAAAGATCGAAGCGAGGACAGCAAGTCTTTTGACTGCGTAAGACTCTCGCAGATTAGATCGCGTGATGTAGTTGTTGAGTCTAACGTAGTGCATGTCCTTCATTCGTTTGACGCACTGTTTCATAAAGTCCAAACGTACAACCAAGTCCTCGGCAATTCTATCAAGCGAATCTGCGCTCTCTGGCCTGAGCTTTGTGCTTGTGGATAACTTGAGACTTTCAAGTAATGCAATTATCTGATCAGACAGCGTATCGATTGGGTATTCCGGTGGGTCTGCGTAGGGAAGACCGTCGATATCCATTCGCCCCTCCACATTTCTAGTATTATCAACCTCCCCTTTAAGTGCTGCAATTCCATTCGAGATGATGAATTCCATGAAATCCACCAGGAAAAGTTTGCCTAGTGTCTGGAGTGTGTCATCGCCAAAGCGGATAGCGCTTACAAATTGATGCTTCGATATCCAACGCAAGAAGGCTTCCCGGTTGCTTGTCGTCCAGTCCTCTGCATCGAACAGGATCATACCTGCATGTTTTAGCATATCTTATCTATTAAGGGTTGTATGAGACCCCATGTACATACCTACTAGATGCTCGGGTGGAGCTTTCATCCACTTGAAAAGTATTTCATGTGTGTTTAGGGCCCTATGTTCGGCCCAAAAATGATACCGACCCCAGAAAGCCGTATGCTGGTCCCCAAGGCAGCATCTTAGAAGTTTTCGAAATTGGGCGGGGTCGTGTGGCCCCCACATTAGATTATTATGGGGGTAATTATTTTCTTCGCTGCCCTTGGTTCGTTCTGGCATCCAACCGAGAGGTTCCATACGAGAAGAAGTATACTTGGCTTTCTTGGCAATGAATAGTCGAAGCTCGTCCTTTGGCGTAGCGTCAATCAGCCTCGTCAGCTGATTGTCAAAGTATTGCTGATTCTCGAATACACCATCTAGAAAACGGTGAGTGCCATCCTTGGCAATATCTACAATCTTGATGTCAAAGACACCTTCAAGCGTCTGATCAGGGAGTATGCTCAAATTCTGATCTGGCCCCCTTTCGAGCTTCGACGGCGTAGTCTCAGAAGTATTCGTCGCAGGAACAGATGTGATCGGATCATTGACCACTTCATTAACCTTCTGTTCCTTGACGGACGTCATCGCAAATCGTTTCTAAATGACAGATCATGTAAGAAGGAAGGAGAGACCTAAACCCGGAAACTGTGGAGATGAAGCCTTATGTGAATGAACTATGCTCAGCCTTACCAGCCTTGCCAGCTGTAAATACATTGCATCAGCCATGCTATTTCTATTTATTTAGTCGGACCAATCGGCATGAGAGCGATTCAGCAGGCGCTTTACCTAGAAGATACCATCGTATAAGTTTCATGCGGCGGTCTTGGCATCAGCGGGAGAAAACTCGCATAATTAGCCTAGGCCACATACCAAAAAACCATACTTTCTCCACAGTTACTTATTAACCACGTCGGCCTAATTAGGTAATATTAAAGCCGTAGATACCTTAGTTATTTAATCTTATTAACTTTATAATATCTTCTAGATATTATATTATACCTCTACGTAAAAAGGCTACCCCTAAGTAGCCTACCTCTAATAATATATTTATAGTAGTAGAGCTACCTAATTAATAACCTTATATACTTAGTTAATATACTCTTAAGGTAGTAGAGGATACTCTTCCTCTTTAAATAGCTACCTTTATATTATTATTATTAAGGGAAGTTAGCCCTAGGGTTTATACTTTAATATAAATAGGATAGTATTACGGTTCCACTTACTCCGAGGAGGATAGACCTATGATTAGTTCTCTTGAAGAGGAGTATTAAGGATGTAGATAGGTAGGCTTCGTTTAAACAGGTCTAGTACAAGTATTATATTTAGTACTTAGGAGATATCTAGGATTATAATATAAGTTAAGCACGAAGCTCCTATCTACTTAAAACATGTAATATATATAGATATAGGAAACTCCCTTACTTACTATACTCGTCGTTAAGTAGGACGAGCCCTACTCGCCTTACTTATCCTTAAGTAAAGCGAGTATTACTTAGTAGGAAAGTAGGCTATTATATAGGTACCTATAATATAGGATACCTATACTAGTATTATATATACTACTTAACTTAACTAGCCGTAATATTACCCCTCCTTCCTACTATCTTCGTCCCGAAGATTCTATTTACTTACTATGTCACGTTAGTAACAAAATCGTCTTCGTCTTACTTCTAAAATCTAGTAATATAGTACTACTATTAACTGTCCTTACGACTACTATTTATCCCTAGGTAGTCTCTACATTATTATAGAAGACTCCTTATCTTGATTAAAGTATTCCGAATATATTCGTGCTAGGAAGCTGTATATAAATATATCATGGTAGTCCTTAAATCGTACTCGTAAGGAAATATCTTCTAAGGTAGCGGAAGATAAAAAGGTACTAGTAATAGTTATAACTAGGCTATTACATAATAAGAAAATTCTAAAAGAGATTAATTTAAAGGCGTAACGGAAAATATAGTATCTACTATCTAAGGTAGAGGTAGAGGAGGACTCTGATTCCCTTAATTATCCTATGGCGGATATACTCGTCAGGCTATCCCTAGCTCTCTGGTTATTAATAGCTATATTAGACGACTTCTCTAGCTTTAATAACGTTACTACTAAGCCTCCTAAGTCTAATAGAATTAGCGCAGAAGCGTCTAGTAATTCCGAAGGTATCTAATAGGCTCCTAGGTACTTTCTAATTCATTATAATCTTTCCACTTAATGAAGTATTCCTAACCTCTCTATTCTAGGATCTTCTTAACTTCGTATTCTTTAGTCTCAGCCTTAAACTTCTAATCTTCCTAAAGTAATATTTAAGAGTCGGCTAGTTTTAATAAGGAGATATAAAATACTAAGTATATCCTAGCGTTAAGTAGTAATTATAACTTATAGTTAATAGTTCCTCTTAATTATTTAATTAAAAATGGTCTAACTTTAATATAATCTAATTTCTTATTTAGTCTCTTACTTTTTAGGTTTTTTATATAGAGGTAAACCTTATCCCCCTTCTTTAATTAAGGATATATTTTTCTTTTCTTATTTATCCTATTTTAGGTCTTTATATTAACCTTACTAATCGTTAATTATATTTCATTATATAGTCTTTTTATATTAGAAGCTAGTACTATCGCCTTTTCTACTTTTAAGCCTTCTCGCGGGTCTAGAAATAGGTTTATATATCGTCTATAATTTATAAAGAATAGTGATAGCTATATAATATTTAATCTTTTATTATTAAATACTAACTATATTATTAAGAGTAGTAAGACCTAGTTATTTTACTTATAATTAACGTAGTATCTTAGGTATATTTCTATTATTTAATTTATATATTCTATCTAACTATCTGTCTCTAGGTAGTAGGCGGTTAATATTTATAACTTAGTTCTAATTACGGCGATTAGAGTCTTTTAGTAATAAGATATAAAGAGTCTATCTCTATCTAATATAATAGATTTAGGTATACTATAATCTCTTATCAGCCTATTAAGGAGTATATATCCTAGCTAATCTACTTTATAGGTTTCTTTATAGGGAATTATAATAGCGTATTTTATTAACTTATTAATAATTATTATAATTAAGTTAAAGACGTCCTTTATAACTAGATCCCTTAATTTTAGTAATTTAATAATAAAGTCTATTGTAACATCCTTTTATAATATATCTGGAACCGGTATAAATTATATTTACCTGTATCTAGCGTGGCGTGTAAACTTATTCTACTAATAATAAATATATTCCTTAATATATTTCTTAACGTGCGTTTATATTCGCGGTATCGCGTATATTCGTTAAAGGAGTTCCATTATTTTAGATACTCCTAGATACCTAATTATAGGGTTATTATAATAATTCCTAATTACCTCTTTAATATATTTCCTAGGTAGGTACGTCCTTCCCTTATATTAAAGTAGTTCTTATCCTAGTTATTAATTCCGTAGCGTTATAGCTAGATTATTATTAATATAGCCTTCCCTTAGGATTAGGGATATATCCTAGACTATAACTCGCGTAGTAGCTACTAAACTTTATATTAGTACTAGTAATCCATCCTTTTCTTATTTAAGAATTAGCTTCTTTATAATATCCTTAGATTCTATATAATTAGCTCGCCTACTTAAGGTATCTACTTAACTATTATCCTTTCTAGGGGTATATAGTATTTTAAACTTATACTATCTTAATAATTCTAACTAACGGACCTATCTTCGATTTAACTCCTTTATTATTATAAAGTTAAGGAGGTTCTTATAATCTATAAAGATAGTAAGTTTTAAATAACTTTCTACGTATATCCTCTAATTCTAAAGTATATATACTACCGCAAGTAATTCTTTATTATAGATATTATAGTTCTATTCTACTCCTAATATCTTACGGGAGTAATAGGCTATAGGGTACTACCTATTATCTTATTATTAATATAAATAAGTATTAATTATAAGATCTAAGGTATTTATTTTAACACGCGCCGGTTTATTAGCTTAAAAGGTATAAAGTACTAATAGATCTATATAAGCTTATTTAAGTATCTCGAATAATTACTTCTAGGCTAGTCCCTACTAAAATCTAGTTTCCTTCTTCGTAATATCTATAAGTAGAAGTACTTTCTTTAAATATCCTTTAATAAATCGCTGATTAAAGTTAGTAAATCCTAAGAAACTCTAGACTAACTTAATATTATATAGTATAAGCTATTCCGATATTACCTAAATCTTTTTAGGACTTATCTAAATACCTATAGTACTTACTATAAATCCTAGGAATTCTATTAATTCCTTATGAAATTCGCACTTTTCTAGTTTAAGGAGAAGTCCCGCCTGTAATAGGCATAATAAAACGTCCTATATATACGTAATATACTCTTCCTTATTCTTAGAATAAATTAATATGTCGTCAAGGTAAGCTATTACCGAATGATCTAGCTAAGCTTGAACTATACTATTAATAAATACTTAGCAGGTTACTAATATACTAATAAGCCCGAATAGTATAATTAGGTACTTATAATATCTATAATAAGTCTTAAATATAGTCTTTTATTCTTCACCTTCCTTTATCCTAATTAAGTTATAAGCTCCTTATAAGTCGAGCTTTATAAATATCTTTACCTTAGAGAGTCTATCCTATAACTCGCTAATATTTAGTAAAGGATATCGGTTCTTAATAGTAATATCATTTAACTTTTGGTAATTAATATATAGTTAAAGCGTTCTATCCTTCTTTAATATAAAGAGGATTAAATAACCTATTAGTAATTTAGATTCTTAAATAAATCCTTTTTTAAGGTTCTCGTTAACATATTCCCGAAGTATACTAAGTTCCTTTTCTAAAAGTATATAAATTAATCTAAATATTAAGGCCTTTCCTAGTTTAAGTTTAATCTTATAATCCTAAGGTTAGTACCTAGGTAACGCTTTTATTATTAACTCTTCCTTAAATAGAGCTACGTACTTCCTATACTTTAAAGGGATATTAGGAGGTTTATCTTTTCCCCTATTAACTCTAGCTTATTTACCCTACTAACCCTTACTAGTATATACTAAATCGGACCCTTGTATAAGGTTATCCTTATTTAAAACTAAAGTAATACAAGCTTTAACCGGTCTTTAATTCCGTTTCTTATCTACTATTATCTACTATCGGCGTATAGGTTATATACTAGCGACGTTTCTAGTATTTATAAATGTAAGTACTCCTTTCTTCTAGTTAATTACTAGGTTATACTTCTTTAATTAAGGCATTCCTAAAATAATATAATAAGTGGCTATCCTAATAATATTAAAGGTTAGTTCCTTATAGTAGCGTTAAATTATCATGTATAACAAGTATATTTCCTCGTCTATTCTTCCTATTAATAGTGTTAACCCGTCGGCTATCTATAAGTTATACTAGTCTTTTTTCTTCTAAGTTAGTAGGCCTACCGACCGTACTAAGTCTTAAGAGGTAAAATTCCTAGTCGCTCTAGAATCTATTATTATAATAGTTCGCTGACTATTAATTAATACTAGTATATTTATATATATATCGTACTAAGTAGTATATAGGAACTATTTTAGGATTAATATATTAATCTACCTATATCTCCTTATAATATAAGAGATTACTCTTTTTCCTATTCACGGAGAAAACCGCTTTATATCTTTTAGCGTATATATTTCCTATACCTATCATATTTATAAGTATACTATTCTATTAAATAGTAATCTGTTATATCTAGATATTACTTTAACTAACCTTAAATACTATCGTACTATCCTTTAGATAATCCTAGGAATCGTAGGTTCCTACGTTTATTAATTAGATACTAGTTATAATTATTATTATAATAGTTTTCCTATTATATATTCCTATATATTATCTTAACTATATCCTTACTAATCTCTTTTTAAGCTAGCTAGTAGTATTTATAGTACTTATCTATATAAGCCGTCTAGTACATTACGCCGTATTATAGGTATATTAAGTTAAATTAATAATCCTTAATATAAAGCTTATTATTTTATATTTTCTTAGAGTCCTTTCCTTTATTTAATCCTTATAATATAATAGCGCAAGGTTAAGAGTTATTTAAAATCCCTACGTCTAGTTTATAACGCGGTACTTCCTCTTCTAAACTCTTTTAATCTCCTTATCTATATTCTAAGCTATACTCTAGAACCTTACTATTATTTAAAGATTCTAATTCTATCCTTCTATCCTAAATATCTTAGAGCTATTATCGTAATTACTTTATATTATCCTAAATATTATTAATCGTATATTATAAAAACTCTTTAAGTTTTAAATCTTTATATCCCTTCTAGATAAGGTACTATTTAATTCTTTTATTAATATCTTAAGGCGACATCTATCCCCTTAATAGATTCCTGATGAAATGAGGCACTTTTTAAATGATATTAAAATAGTATCTATCTTTTATAACTTCCTCTAGTTTCCCTACCTTAACCTATTCGGGAGGTAGATTAGAGTTATATTTTTCTAGATTATTAAGAGGTTTTATATATAGAACTCTTCTTAGTATATTTAATTATAGACGTAATACTATATTCTTCATCTTATAATCTCTAGCGAAGTGGCCTAGTTTATTATAGTTATAATAGGTTATTACTTTCTTATCCCTTTCTTTTTACTACTTCTTACCCCTGAATTTTCCCTTATCTTATTTCTAAGTGAAGTCTAGTTCTATAGGCGTATATCCGTATAGGTTATAAGGCTAGAATCGTTTCTTATTATAACTATTACTAGAAAATATTCCTAATAATCCTATTCTAGATATCCTACTATTATATCGTTTCTCTATTATTAATTTATAAAGCTTATTATTAACCTTTATAGCCTCTATTATAAGAGTATTAAGATCCTTAATTTATACTCTAATTTATATAAGTTCTTCCTTAACGTTAAACTATAATCCGCGGTAGTATATAATTATTAAAGTGTTATTATCCTAGTCTATCTTTATTATATACTATTAAAATTACGTGGAATACTTAGTAGTAGATTTCTTTTAAGATAGATATTAAATGACTTATATTATTACCTTATTTTTATTTAAGGGACTAAAAACTCGTTGAATTTCTACGCGAAATTATATAAAACTCTCTATCTATTACTTAATACTTTAATTATCCTTATTATCTTTATCTTTAAGGTACTTCTTAAGAGAAGGATAAACCTACTTCTATACTCGTCCTCTTATATAAGTAATAGCGAAGGCGGGCTATTAAATAGCCGGTAAGGCTAATCTATTAAAGGCGAAGTAAAGCTAAAGCTATATAAGCTAGTCTTTTAACTTCTCCTTTTTATTATAATATAAGTTAGGTTTAATAACCTTAGGTCTATCTTTATTATTTATAATCGGGCGTCGTGAACCTTAACTACTTAGGGGGGGGTTTCTACTTCCTAAGGTACTTATCTTAAGGGTACTTAAAGTATCACGGTTCTACTTACTCTAAGGAGGGTAGACCTATAATTAGTTATCTTAAAGAGGAGTATTAAGGATATAGATAGGTAGGCTTCATTTAAATAGGTCTAATATAAGTATCATATTTAATACTTAGGAGATATCTAGGATTATAATATAAGTTAAGCACGAAGCTCCTATCTACTTAAAATATATAATATATATAGATATAAGAAACTCCCTTACTTACTATACTTATTATTAAGTAGGACGAGCCCTACTCGCCCTACTCGTCCTTAAGTAGAGCGAGTATCGCTTGATAGGAAAGTAGGCTATCATGCAGGTACCTATAATGCAGGATACCTATACTAGTATCATATATACTACTTGACTTAACTAGCCGTAATAGATAGGAGTAAAAGTATAAGTCTTATATATTAATATTTATATAAGTATCTTTACTATTAATAACGCCCCTATTTATATCTTAAGGGCGAGCTATATTAATATTTAATAAAGAGGAGGAGTTAGATATTAAATTAAAGTTAGAGTATATATAATTTAATAAGGTCTTCTTTAAGAGGGAGGAATATAATTTATATAATTATATCTATATTATTAATAAATTTAATAAGGATAAATATATTAATATATATACTCTTAAATATAATAATATATAAAAGGTAAATATAATTATTATTAGAGTAGGATTAGCCTATTAGCTTATTAATATTAAGGTTACCCTTATATAAAAAAGTTAAAAGAAGGATGAAAAGTATATTATTAATATTAATATTAATTAATAAAATATTAAAAAGGTAATATTATATAAATAATTTATATACTTTAAGAATATTAAATTATATATTAACTTTTAATATACGCGTACCTTATAAGGGTTAATACTAATAATTCTTACTTAAGTACTATTAAGTAGTACTCCTCCTCTTACTTAAGCTAGTTAAAAAGCTACTACTATTATAATAAGACTACTTTATAAGGTAATAGAGTAATAAGTATATTAAATACTTTTTAAATAGTAGATAATTCTACTTATAACTACTTATAAATATTATAATAATAGTAGTATATATCCTAATTATTTAAATTATTACTAGGTATATCTTAAATTAAATAAATATTATCTTATAAATTATAAGAACTTTATATAATAATAATTAATTATAAATCTAAATAATAGTTTAACTAGTTTGATAAGG
>JAABUL010003198.1_pt1 | contig 24878 bp, 26 predicted proteins | sample 5559151 | NCBI WGS metagenome assembly JAABUL01 (sample SAMN10711876, study PRJNA513368) | rock metagenome | isolation source: Antarctica rocks | place: Antarctica: Victoria Land, Pudding Butte sud | reverse complement strand
CCGCGAAGGCGGTGCATCGCTCGCGCTGAGCTTCAAGGCCGAGGCCGGAGCGGCCCTGCCGTTCGGTCGAGACTCTGCAATAGTTAATGACAGGGATGGCGCTCATGTGCCCATTTTGGGCTATTTTCCCTATGTAGCAAGATGCCAAACGCACGTATGGCCTCTTGACGAGGGCACGGGCCATATCACGCCTGCACAAAATGAACGCGGTCACGGCTTTGCAGATCACGCGTTTTGGTGATCACAATACGCTTGCAGATCGTCGCTGGCGCTGCCACGCTGCTAGCACTGTAGCATTGCTGTGAGGAAGTCTCTTATGAATGACGTCCGATTATCTGCGGCATCCGGCGCTGCGGTCACCATACGCGGGCTCGCTCCAGAGCTGAAGTCCAAGCTACGGATCCGCGCGGCCCACAATGCTCGCTCGATGGAGGCCGAGGCCCGGGCCATTCTGGAAGCAGCCCTGTCGGCGCCCGACGAGGACGCGACAGATTTCGGTGCCTTCGCCCGTGGCCTCTTCGCTCCATTAGGCGGTGTTGACCTGGAGCTGCCAGCCCGCGGTCCCGCCCGTGAACCCCCAACGCTCGACTCGGAGCAGGACCACGCGGTCGAGGTATCGCCGGCGGCTGCCGAGCGGGCAGGGGCCTCGGATGTCTCGCCCGAGCAGGAGCATCCGCCCGTCACGGTGAAAGCCAGGCCCGCCGCGTCCAAGCCGAAGGGACGTCGGCCATGATCATGCTCGACACGGACGTGGTGTCAGAGTTGCTCCGGCCTGAGCCGGATACAGCCGTGCTGGCTTGGCTGGCCGGGCAGCGCCGCGGCGAGCTCTACACCACGACGATCAGCGAGGGGGAGATCGCCTTCGGCCTCGCTCTGCTGCCAAAGAACCGCCGGCGCGACATGCTCACCCAGGCTGTGGCACGCCTCCTCGGCGAGGGCCTCGGCGGGCGCGTGCTACCCTTTGACCGTGCAGCCGCCGTGGCCTATGGCGAGATCACTGCCAAGCGCAGGACCACCGACGGGGCAGTCGCGACCGCCGCCGGGCAGATCGCGGCAATCGCAAAGGCGCGAGGCGCGCGGTTGGTCGCGACGCGTGATACGGCGTCGTTCGCGAACTCTGGCCTAAAATGTAGCGACCCTTGGGTGCGCTGATCGTGCTTGAGCCGACCTCGCCGGATCCGGCTCAAGGCAAGTCGTATCGGCTGATGTCGACGTCGCCGGTCGACTCGGCCGTGATCTCAACGACCTGATTGTAGGGCTCGGCTCCCCCGAGCTCCGACATGGCCAGCAGAAAGAGCCGGCGCTGCAGCGCAAGGCTCATCATGCCCGCGGCCGCGTTGAGGCAGACAAGACCCACATGCAGATCCTCGCTCCCGTATAGAGTGGAGAAGTCCGCGGTGTTGTTCGTCACGAAGATGAAGCCCTCGTCCACCGCCCGCCGTGCGATAGTCCAGTCCTTGGCCGAGGTCAGGCCGAGCCAGGTGACGTGTGTCGACTCCAGGTGTCCATACAAACGGGCGATCTCCACCAATTCCGGGCTCAGGCATTCGTCTACCAGGAACTTCATACGGGCGTCGGCAACTCGTCGGTATGGACCTTCCTGACGGTCCTTGGAGATCGGCGCCATGTCGGACCATGCTTCGGCCGCCCGCGACGTGGGTAGGCTGCGGCATAGACTGACGCGAGACGGATACGGCGCTCGTCGATCGCGGGGTATGCCTGTAGGAGTGCCGCGGGTGTGTCGCCGTTGGCCAGCATATCGGCCACATCGTGGACAGGGATGCGGGTGCCGGCAAAGCATGACGTTCCGTCGAGAATCTCCGGATCGATCGACACCATGTCCCTCGCCGCCGCAAGTTCGGCCAAACCCTCCTTCAACTCCGCCCCGATCCCTTCCAACTCCACTACCACGACCCGCTCCCGGATCTCCGAGCTGTCTGGCAGCTCCAGAACGCGCAACACCGTACGTCGCCGCACCTCGGGCTTGAGTGCGCCCGCTGTGACATAGGCGAGCTTGAGCGCCAGGAGGCCGGAGACGCCGATCAGGCGGGTCCCATGACGGGTCTCGACGGCGCCAGGGAGAAGGCCGGCATCGATGATGCGATGGACCTGCTTGAGAGGCACACGCGAGGCAACGGCCGCCTCAGTCATGGTCAGTGTCTGCGTGTCCACGTAACGCGCTCCGATAATGTTTCCTCACTCATGGAGAGATTATAGGATCACGCCGTCAAATGCCAACCTCACGCTCACCGCATTCCCAACCCGGCGATATGAGAGCTCAAGGCGGAGAGTTCATCGCCTCCGCAGTCATAGCCGGAGTTCGGCTGACGACCTCACCACAGCCATTAGCAAAGGCGGGGCGGTCGGGATGACAAGGGCAGGCCAATCAGAGCGAGCCATGTCCGGCCTGCCAGCCACCGGCGACCTACGCGCGGGCGGTCCGCATCTCACCCCCGGCCCCGGCGGCTGCTGCGTAGAGGCTCATCAGCCTGGCGGTGCGCGGGCCGGGGCGCCCGTCGCCGATGCTCCTGCCATTGATCGATACCACTGGTACAACGAAGTTCGATGCGCTGGTAAAGAAAACCTCTGCGGCCAAGCAGGCGTCCTCGACACGAATGGCTTGCTCGTCGAGCGTCAGCCCTTCCTCGGCGGCGAGCCGCATCACGGCGAGGCGTGTGATGCCGGGCAAGACGGCGTTCGACAGCGGCCGCATGACGATCCGGCCGTCCACCGTGATGATGAAAACCGTCGAGGAGCCGCCCTCCGTGATGAAGCCGTCCTCGGCCATGAAGACTTCGGAGGCACCGGCCGCGGCGGCCTGGCGCTTGGCCGCCCGCACTGACAGCCCGGCGTCCAACGCATGGACATCGAGGAATCCGGCATCCGCACCGCCGTCATGGAGACCGGCCACCAAGTCGACTGACCGTTCGCGCCGTCGATTGAAGTCGACCGCGGGTCAGTCGTCCGCCAGGATCGTGATGCCGACCCGCTGCGCCGCGTTGATGATGTGCTGCTCCATGGCGTCTCGGGCGCGTGCCGGCGCCCCATCCATGATGGCGTCGTGGATCGCGACATGCTCCGCGATCGTGATGTCGACGATGTCGTCGAGCTTGATGTTTGGCCGGCGGCGGGTCGCCATGATACTTTCGCGCATGTGCTCGGATACGAACCCCACGACCCGGGCGATGTAGTCGTTGCCCGTCGCGAGCGCGACGGCGCGATGGAACTCCAGATCCGCGTCGACCCCCTTGTCGGCCCATTTCTCGATGCCGCGCATCCTGTCGAGCGCCGCCGAGATCGCGGCCCGGTGGCCGGCGGTGCCGCGCTTGGCCGCGAGCCCGGCCGCCCGCACCTCGAGCACGGCGCGCAGCTCGAAGACGTTCGTGAAGGACGCGCGGTTGCTCGATGCGTCCTGCTCGACGCGCAAGGTCGGCGAGGGCGCGTCGCGCATCACGAAGGCACCGATGCCCTGGCGGGACTGCACGACCCCGTCGGAACGCAGGCGCGCGATGGCCTCCCGCACGACGTTGCGGCTGACCCCGAAGGTTTCGGCCAGCATCTGCTCGCCGGGCAGGCGGTCGCCGGGCTTCAGCCGCCCTTCGCCGATCTCGCGCCGAATGGCTTCCACGACGCGCGTGGGAAGGTGCGGCGTCCGATCGATCATGTCGAGATTCAATGTGGAACCCTCCACTTGCTCAATCGAAGATGCGCCCCGGGTTCATGATGCCCCGCGGGTCGATCGCCGATTTGATCCGGCGCATGAGGTCGATGTCCAGCGTCGACGCGCGCTCCAGAAAGGCGCGGCGCTTGCTGCGGCCGATGCCGTGCTCTGCGCTGATCGACCCGTTCGCCGCATCGACCTGCCGGAAGATGACGGATTCGCAGCGATACAACAGCGCGATCCTCTCGACCTCGCCGAGGCCGGGCGGCGGCAGGACGTTGAAGTGGATGTTGCCGTCGCCGAGGTGGCCGTAGGCCAGGGGCAGGGCTTCCGGCTCGGCGACGGCCAGCGCCGCGTGAGTCACGTCGAGGAACGCGGCGATCGTCGAGATCGGGATCGACACGTCGGTGCGAAGATGCCGGCCCTGCTGGGCCTGCGCCTCGATCAGTCCCTCCCGGATCTGCCAGAAGGCACCGGCCTGCGCCGAACTCGCCGCCAGCGCGCCGTCGCTCAAGAGGCCCTCCTCGATGACGCTCTCCAGAAAGCGCTCGACGAGGTTTCTCAGGTCGACGAGGCCGCTCGCGCACACCTCCAGAAGCACGTAGAAGGGGGAGGGCGCGTCGAGCGGGTCACGCTGGCCGGGCACGGCAGCGAGCGACAGCTCGATGCCGCGGCGCGGCAGGAGCTCGAAGGCCGACAAAAGGTCGCTCAGGTCGCGGCGCGCCCGCCCGAACAGTTCCACGGCGGTTTCCGGCGAGTCGACGGCCAGGAAGGCGGTTTCCACCTGGGTCGGCTTGGGGAAAAGCTTCAGGCAGGCGGCCGTGACGATCCCGAGCGTGCCTTCCGAGCCGAGGAACAACTGTTTGAGATCGTAGCCGGCGTTGTTCTTGCGCAGCTTCCTGAGGCCGTTCCACACCTGGCCGTCCGGCAGCACCACTTCCAGCCCCAGCACCAGGTCCCGCGTCATGCCGTAGCGTAAGACGTTGATGCCCCCGGCGTTGGTGGCGATGTTGCCGCCGATCTGGCAACTGCCCTGGGCACCGAGCTGCAGGGGGAACAGGCAGTCCGCCGCGGCCGCGGCGGCATGCACCTCATCGAGGACGCATCCGGCCTCGACCGTCATGGTGAAGTTGGGCGCGTCGATTTCCCGCACGCGGTTCAGCCGCTCGAGGCTGATGACCACCTCGCTGCCCCCGACGGACGGCGTCGCACCGCCCACCAGGCCGGTATGGCCGCCCTGGGGGACGACGGGCAGGCCGAGCTCGGCGCAATGGCGTACCACCGCGGCCACGTCTGATGTGCTCCTCGGACGTACGACGACCTTCGGTAGGCCGGTAATGTCCCGCGACCAGTCGGTGTTGTACCGATGCTGGTCGTCGGGCCTGACCAGGGCACCATGCGCCTCGAAGAACTGCATCCCCTCGTCCAGCATGACACCCTCCCGTCCACCCTATCATTTTTGAGGTTGTAGGACATTAGGACAGTATGGCATAAGGGGACACAATAAGGAAGAAAGCCGAAAAAGGCTCGCGAGCGCCGCGGACGGGGAGGATGCCATGTATGTCACGCCTCAAGGGGACAAGGTTTTCGTCGTCGACGGCCACATCCACCTGTGGGACGCCCGTCCGGAAAACCGGCGCAACCGCTACGGCCTGACCTTTATCGAGAGCTTTTGGGGGTCGCACGTCGGCATGACCCCGCCCGAGCAGCGTTGGGATTTCGACCGCTTCTGTTTCTACGGGGTGGAGAACGCGGCCAAGGACCTGTTCGAGGATGGTTACGTCGACGTCGCCGTCATGTTGCCGACCAACCTCAAGGACTTCTTCGTCGACGGCTTCAACACCACTGAACAGTGCGCCGCGTTCAAGCGGGCCTATCCCGACAGGGTCGTCCTGAATGGGCGCTGCGACCCCCGCGACGGCCAGCGCGGGCTCGATAAGCTCGAGGCGGATCACGAAACCTTCAAGTTCAAGGGCGTCAAGCTATACACGGCCGAATGGAACGGCGCGTCGAAGGGCTACACGCTGCGCGACGACATCGTCGCGCCCTATATGGAGAAGTGTCTCCAGCTGGGCATCAAGAACATCCACGTCCACAAGGGCCCGACGATCCACCCCTTGAACCTCGACGCGTTCGACGTGCGCGACGTCGACTATATCGCCACGGCCTTCCCGTCGCTGACCTTTGTGGTCGACCATTGTGGGATGCCGCGCATCGATGACTTCTGCTGGATCGCCGCCCAGGAGCCCAACGTCTATGGCGGCCTCGCGTTGATACCGTCCTTCATCTACAGGCGGCCGAAATACTTTGCCCAGATGCTGTCGGACCTTCTGTATTTCCTCGGCCCCGATCGGCTGCTGTTCGGTTCCGACTACGGCATCACGAGCCCGAAGTGGATCGTCGAGCGGTTCATGGCCTTCCAGTTCCCCGATGAACTGGCGCAGGAAGCCGGGACGCAACTGACCCTCGACGTCAAGCGTAAGATCCTCGGGCTGAACGCGGCCCGCCTGTACGGCCTCGATGTGCCGGCTGAGTGCCGCATCCCGGCTTCGGCCGCATCGGACGGGCAGGTGTCGCTGGCACGGGCCGACGTCGAGATCGATGCCGCGGCTTGACGTGCGCGAGCCCTCGTCGCGGCTCGGGGCGGATCCGTCCCGAGCGGATGCCGTGATGGCCGCCCTCGACACCGTCATGGATCCGGAGCTTGACGAGTCCGTCGCCGCGATGGGCTTCATCGAGAGTGTCGGATTGGCGGGCGGCGACGCCGAGATCGTGTTCCGGCTTCCCACCTTCTGGTGCTCGGCGAACTTCGCCTTCCTGATGGCCAGCGACATGCGGTGCGCGGTCGAACAGCTTCCCTTCATCAGGACCGCGCGGGTCCGGCTCGTCGACCATTTTGCAGCCCGCAAGATCAATCGCGGCGTCGCGGAAGGGCTGGGCTTCGCCGAGGTATTCTCCGGGGAGGCCCAGGCCGGCCTCGACGAGATCCGGCGCGCCTTCCGCGACCGGGCGTTCCTTGGGCGGCAGGAGAAGCTGCTCCGGGTTCTCGTGCCACGGTGGGGCGTGGAGGCCGCGCTCGCCGCGACGATGGCCGACCTGCAGACCCTGGTCCACCATGACGACGGCGACCTCCGCCTGGCGGCCCTGCGCTATCTCGCGTTGCGCCGACACGGGCCCGCCGGGACCGAGGCGGCCGCGCCGGCCTTCGTCGCGCTGAACGGCAAGCCCATACCGCCCACCGACTATTCCGCCCACCTCCGGTCGGTCAGGAGCGTGAGCGGCGCCGCCGAGGCCAATGCCGAAATGTGCCGGATCTACCTCGAAGCGCGCATCACCCATCCGGCCCCGGGCTGCGAGCCCGAGAACCGCAGGGAAGACCACGACGATGGCTGAAGGCAGCAAGTTCCGCCTCATGCACACCATGGTGCGGGTCAGGGACCTCGATCGATCGTTGGATTTCTACACTCGGCTGCTCGGCATGACGCTGCTGCGGCGCATGGATTTCCCGGAAGGCAGGTTCACGCTCGCGTTCGTGGGGTACGGCCCCGAAGACAGCCATGCCGTGATGGAGCTGACCCACAACTGGGACCAGGATGGCCCCTACGATCTCGGCACCGGCTATGGTCACATCGCCCTCGGGGTGCACGACATCTACGGCGTCTGCAAGGAGCTGGAAGCCGCCGGCGCCCGCATCCCGCGCCGGCCGGGGCCGATGAAGCATGGGACGACCCACATCGCCTTCGTCGACGATCCCGACGGCTACAAGATCGAGCTGATCGACCTCGACACGAGAGACTGAACCGTCCTCGGCGCAATCAACCAAGATCAGGAGGAAACAGGATGAGCAGCTCCCTTATCGATCGCCGCGCCGTGCTCGGCGGCGTCGCCTCAGCCGCCGCCGTGCTCGCCAGCGGATCGCGCGCCCGGGCGGCAGACCAGAAATTCATTCCCTACAGCAACAAGAGCCTCGATTATTACTTCTTCGTCGCCCAGGAAGAGGCGGTGAAACGCGCGGTTGAGGCCCAGGGCTGGCGGTTTCAGGCGGTGAACGCCAATTTCGACAATACAACGCAGCTCCAGCAATGGGAGTCGATACTCCTCAACAATCCGTCGGCGGTGATCAGCGACCCGATCGACAGCCAGGCCATCGTCAGCGTCATCAAGAAATACAACGCCAAGAAGACCCCGGTCGGCATCATCGACACGCCCGCGACGGGCGGCAGGGTCGCCATCACGGTCGACTTCGACAATTACCAGGGCGGCGTCATGGCGGCGGAGGCGATCGCGGATCGCCTGAAGCAGAAGCACGGCTCGCCGAAAGGCACCGTGCTCAACTGCTACGGCGCCCTGCAGAGCGTCGCCTGGCGCCTACGCAAGGAAGGCATGGACGCCACCTTCAAGAAGTACCCGGACATCAAGCTCCTCGACCGGCCGACCGAGGGAGAGCTCAAAACCATGCTGAGCGTCACCACCTCGACCCTGGCGGAGTTTCCTGACCTCGACGCTGTCCACGCCCCGAGCGACACGCCCTCCCGCGGCATCGTCACGGCGCTCCAGCAGAAGGGCAAATGGAAGAAGGTCGGCGAGGATGGCCATGTTATCTTCGTCAACATCGACGGCGAGCCCATCGCCTTGCAGTGGATCAAGGAAGGCTACATGGACGCGGTGGTCTCGCAGGACCCCGTCGCCTACGGCCAGATCACGGTCGAGATGTTGGCCAAATATGCCATGAACGGGCAAGCGGTCCCCCTCGGTCCCTATGAGAACAAGAGCTATTTCTGGGAGAAGGGCGAGATCAAGGACTCGGATTCAGGTCCGAGCCTCGTCATTCCGCCCTTCGTCATCGATGCCAAGAACGCCGACGATAAGCGCATGTGGGGCAACGTGACCTTCAACGATTGGGGCCTGAAGTACAAGTAGGGCTCCGCATCCACCGAGCCGGGTCCCGCCGGCGGACGTCCGGTAGCGATCAAAAGGAGGCTGGCCTTGGACAAGACGCCGTTGCTGGCAACGCGGAACGTGACCAAGCGTTTCGGGGGAGTGACGGCCTTGAAGGACGTGTCGCTGACCGTCGAAGCGGGGACGGTGCACGGCCTCCTGGGCGAGAACGGCGCCGGCAAGTCGACCCTGGTCAAGATCGTGGCCGGCCTGCAGGGGCCGACCGAGGGAGAGGTCATGCTCGACGGGGCGGTGCTCGGGCCGGCCGACGTCAAGGCCATGGAAGCGCATGGCGTGTTCCTCGTCACCCAGGAGCCCGCCATCGTGAACTCCCTGTCGGTGGCCGAGAACCTCGTGCTCGGCCGCTGGCCCCACCAAGGTCCTTGGGTCGACCTGCGGCTCATGTATCGGCGCGCGGCCGAGTACCTCGAAGGCACCGGCCTCGATCCCCGGGACAGGGCGGGGCGCCTGTCGGCGGTCAACCGGCGCAAGCTCAACATCCTCCGTGCGCTGCACAGCGGCGGCCGGCTCATCATCCTCGACGAGCCGACCACCGCCCTCACCCTGGCGGACCGGCGCGTCCTATTCGACTTCATGCGCAAGCTGAAGGGCGAGGGCGTCACCTTCATGTTCATCTCGCATTATAATGAGGAGATCCTCGAGATCTGCGACGCCGTCTCGGTCCTCCGCGACGGGGAACTGGTCGCCGGCAACCAGCCCGTGGCGTCCCTCGGTTCCGACGCGCTGAGCGAGATGGTGCTCGGGCGGGGCCTCGACCTCTTCACGCGGGACCGAGGTGGGGCGGCCATGCCGCCCGTGGGAAGGACCGCATGGTCCTTCGAGGGTTTGCGGGGGCATTCATTTACGGTGGATCACCTCGCGGTCGCGGCCGGCGAGATCATCGGCTTTGCCGGCCTCCCGGGCTCGGGCGCCCAGGAGGTTGCCCGCGCGATCTATGGGCTCGCGCCCGCCGCCGGCACGGTCGAGCACGGGGGAGTGACGCGGCCTTTGCCAGCCGATCCGGCGGCGGCACTGGCCTCGGGCATCGCCTTCCTGTCCGAGGATCGGCTCAAGGACGGCATCGTCGGCATCCACTCGATCGCGAAGAACATCACCCTGTCCAGCCTGTCGAGCGTCTCGAACGGCGGCGTGATCCGACCCACCCGCGAGCGCTCGCTCGTGGCCGACCTGTTCGAGCGGCTGTCCATTAAGGCGCGCGGATCCGACCAGCTCGTCGGGCAGCTCAGCGGCGGCAATCAGCAGAAAGTCCTGCTGTCCCGCCTGCTCGCCACCAAGCCCCGGCTTCTCATCCTCAACGAACCGACCCGCGGCATCGACGTCGGGGTCAAGGAGGAGGTCCACCGGATCATCGACGCCCTGACGCGGGAAGGGGTGAGCGTCATCGTCGTCACCTCCGACCTCGACGAGATGCTGCGGACCGTGGACCGCATCGTGTTGTTCGCGGAGGGCCGCGTGGTCGGGGATCATGGGGCGAGGGCTCTTTCGAAGGACGACGTGCTGGACATCGCCTTCTCGACCGCGCGCCAGGAACGGACCACCCCGAGGGTCCATCCCGAGACCGACATACGACATCAGCCGGGAGCTTCGATGACATGAGCGCTCATACGGACCAACTCGCAAGCCATCCCGCGGCAGTGCCCCTGTCCGCGCGGCACAGGCCGACCATGGCCCGTCGACTGCAGGGCGTTCTCGCGCATGTCGTTTGGTTCTGGCTCGCCGGCCTGATCCTGATCTTCGGCGTCCTGAACCCGTTCTTCTTCTCGACCCCGAACCTCCAGAACGTCCTCGTTCAGGCGACCGTGCTGGGCCTGCTGGGCTTGGCGCAGTCGCTGGTTCTGCTCGTCGGGGAGATCGATCTGTCGATCGCCGCGATCACCGGCATCTCGTCGGCATTGGGCGCGCTGACGATCCAGAGCCTCGGCCTGCCGGTTCCGGTCGGGATCGCGCTCGGGGTCGGCATCGCGACGCTGATCGGTTTCGTCAACGGCCTCTGCGTCACGCGGTTGCGGATGGTCTCGCTGATCGAGACCCTCGGCATGATGATCACGCTGCAAGGGGGCCTGCTGGCCATCACCAAGGGCAACACGATCACTGATATGCCCGACAGCTACAATTGGATCGGTCAGGCCACAATGGGCGGCTGGCCCGTGATGCCGCTCGTGCTGCTGTTCGGCTTCGTCGCCATGGGCTTCACGCTGCGCCGCACGATCCTCGGGCGCAGCCTTTACGCGACGGGAGGCAATGCGGCCGCGGCCCTGGTGGCGGGCATCCGCGTGCGGCAGGTCAAGATCATCGCCTTCACGCTGTCGGGCTTCATCTCGGGCGTCGCCGGCTGGCTACTCGCGGCCTGGCAGATGGCGATCACCTCGAACCAAGGCGAAGGCTTCCTGCTTTACGCCATCGCGGCGCCGATCATCGGGGGCGTCAGCGTATTCGGCGGGCGCGGCGGCACGCTCGGGATCCTGGGCGGCGTGTTCCTGCTCACCGTGATCCACGTCGGGCTCGCGATCGTCTACGTGCCATCCTTCTATGTCACGATGATCGGCGGCATTCTGATCTTCATCGCCGTCGCGGTCGACGCGCTTCGGGTCAACGTGCTGGGCGACGGCTGACGCCGGATCGCTGCTGCGCAAGAATTGTTAGGAAGGACCGCCATGACTGAACCGCGATACTTCGTCGAGGAGAACGACGTCTGCGCCTTCGGTTTCGACTGGGGCCGGACGACGTTCACGACCTCGCCGACGATCAACGGCTCGTCGGCACTGAGCGTCGCCGTGGCGTCGATGAACCCCGGCCAGGGCCACGCGCGGCACAACCATCCGGCGGCCGAAGAGGTCATCTACGTCCTGTCGGGTTCGGGCGAGCAAATGGTCGAGGACGAGGCCGGACGGCCCATCGTGCGGGCCATCGGCCCCGGCACCACCGTCTACGTGCCGCAGGGGCGGTTCCATTCGACGCTGAACATCGGCGACGCGCCGCTCAAGATCTTCGTCGCCTTCAGCCCGTCGGGGTCGGAGGACGAGTTGCGCGCGCTCCCGGATTTCAGGCTGATCCAGCCCGGCCAGTGACGCGCGGGGCGCGCCCTCCCATGCCGACCGTCGTCCTCATGGGCACGCTCGACACCAAAGAGGTCGAAACCCTCTTCGTCCGGGACCGGTTGCGCTCCGCGGGATGCGACGTGGTCCTCGTCGATGTCGGCGTCGTCGGGCCGGCCCCGGCCGAAGCGGACGTCGGTCGGGACGCCGTGGCGGCATCTGCCGGAACCACGGTGGCTGACCTGATCGGCCGCGGGGACCGCAGCCATGCCATGGAGGTGATGGGCCGCGGCGCCGCGGAGATCGTCGGTCGCCTTCTCGGGGAAGGCAGGCTCGACGCCGTCATGGCGCTCGGCGGCTCCGGCGGTTCCTCGATCGCCACGGCCGCGATGCGGTCCCTCCCGGTCGGCATCCCGAAGCTCGTGGTGTCGACGATCGCGTCCGGCGACATACGCGCCTATGTCGGGCAGAGCGACATCACGATGATGTATTCGGTGCTGGACGTGTCGGGCCTCAATTCGGTGTCGACGCGTATCTTCGAGAATGCCGCCGCCGCGGCTGCCGGCATGGCCGGGGTGGCGGCCGCCAGGGTCGCGGGCCCCTCGACGAGGGAGGCCGTCGCGGTCACGATGTTCGGCGTGACCACCCCGGCTGCCACGACGGCGCGCCAGTGGCTCGAACGACAGGGCTACGAGGTGCTGGTGTTCCACGCCAACGGTGCCGGCGGCCGGTCGCTCGAGAAGTTGGCCGGCGACGGCGCCCTCGCGGGCGTGCTCGACCTGACCACCACCGAACTCGCGGACGAACTGGTGGGTGGGGTCCTGTCGGCCGGGCCCGACCGTCTCGAAGCGGCCGGGCAGCGTGGTCTGCCGCAGGTCGTTTCGCTGGGCGCGCTCGACATGGTGAATTTCGGGCCGTTCGACACGGTGCCCGAACGCTTTCGGGGGAGGCGGTTGCATCCCCACAACGCCCAAGTCACGCTGATGCGGACCACGGTGGCCGAATGCCGGGAACTCGGACACGTGCTCGGCCGCAAGCTCCGCGGGTCGCGCGGAGCCACGGCTGTGTTCCTCCCGCGCCGGGGCCTGTCGGCCATGTCCGAGCCGGGTGGGACCTTTCATGACGCCGAGGCCGACGCGGCCTTGTTCGAGGCGCTGCTTCAAGCTCTTCCAAGCACCGTCGAAGTCGTGACGGCCGACTGCGCCATCAACGACCCGGACTTCGCCACCGCGATGGCTCGGCGGCTCCATCACCTCATCCAACGACAGCGAGCGCCAAGCGATGCCCAAGGCTGACATCATGGACCGCCTGCGCAGGCAGGTATCGGCCGGCACGCCGATTGTCGGCGCGGGCGCAGGGACGGGCATCTCGGCCAAGTGCGAGGAGGCGGGGGGAGCCGACCTCATCGTCATCTACAACTCCGGCCGGTTTCGCATGGCCGGCCGGGGCTCGGTCGCGGGGCTCATGCCCTACGGCGACGCCAATAAGATCGTGATGGAGATGGCGGCCGAGGTCCTCCCTGTCGTCACGAGAACACCCGTGCTGGCCGGGGTGTGCGGCACCGACCCGTTCCGGCAGATGCCGCGCTTCCTGCGGCAGCTCAAGGACATGGGCTTCAGCGGCGTGCAGAACTTCCCGACGGTCGGCCTCTTCGAGGGCCGCATCCGCGCCAACATGGAAGAGACCGGCATGGGGTTCGACAAGGAGGTCGAGATGATCCGCCTCGCGGGTGAGCTCGACCTCCTCACGACGCCTTACGTGTTCACGGCCGACGAGGCCCGCGCGATGGCGAAGGCTGGGGCCGACATCATCGTGGCCCATGTCGGCACCACGGTGTCGGGTGCGATCGGGGCTCTGTCCGTTATGTCGCTCGACGAGGCCGTAACTCGCGTCCAGGAGATGGCCGATGCCGCCCGGGAGGTCGATCCCGACGTCCTCGTGATCTGCCACGGCGGCCCGATCGCCAGCGTCGAAGACACCCGCTACGTGCTCGAACGAGTCAAGGGTTTGGCCGGGTTCTACGGCGCGTCCAGCATGGAGCGCCTACCCGTGGAAGTCGCCATCACCGAGAACGTAAAGCGTTTCAAGGCTCTTAGATTGAACGCCTGACACAGGGTAGAGCACGCCCGTGGTGGCGCGAGCGGCCACGGGCCGGCTGCGTTGCGGAACTGGGAGTAAGCGGATGTTTGCCGAGAAGCTGAGACTGGACGGGCGCATCGCCGTGGTGACTGGAGGCGGACGCGGCATCGGCCTGTCCTGCGCCGAAGCGCTCTGTGAGAACGGTGCGACGGTCGTGATCGCCGATATCGACCTGTCGGTCGCCGAACAGGGTCGGGACGAGCTGCGAGGCAAGGGCTACGCGGTCGACGTGCGCCGGCTCGACGTCACCCGATCCGCGGACGTGGACGCAGCGGCCGAAGCGATCCTGCGGGACCGCGGCCGCCTCGACATCCTGGTGGCCAATGCCGGCATCGCGCGCTCCGGCACCGCCGCGGAGGATCTTACCGACGAGCATTGGCTCGCCGTCAACGACGTGAACTACAACGGCGTGTTCTGGTGCAACCGCGCCTTTGCACGGCCGATGCTGAAGCTCGGCCGGGGGGCGATCGTCAACATCGGCTCGATGTCGGGCATCATCTGCAATCGACCGCAGAAGCAGAGCTATTACAACGCCTCGAAGGGGGCCGTGCACCAGATGACGCGTTCCCTTGCGGCCGAGTGGGCCGATCGCGGTGTCCGCGTCAATGCCGTCGCTCCGACCTACATCGAGACCGCCATGACGACGTTCGGTCAGGAAGACGATGGGCTTGTGACCGCCTGGCTGCGCGATACGCCGATGCACCGGATCGGGCGTCCCGACGAGGTCGCCTCTGTCGTCCACTTCTTGGCGTCCGACGCGTCGAGCCTCATGACAGGTTCCATCGTCGTCGCGGACGCCGGGTTCACCTGCTGGTGAGGACCGCACGTCGGCCGGTCCGTGCAGCAGCGATCCGATGAGCCGGGAGGACATGGAGCCCCCCACAGCGCCAAGTCGCCATCGTCGCGCTCCCGGAGACCGCGATACGGCGAGGCCGTCGTCGGGTCACGGCAGGCCGGCGGCGGTTTCGCTCCGCCACCGAGCCGCATAGGCGTCGAACTTGCTCCGAGGTCCGATCGTGCGCTTGGCTGCGGCGCGGATGGCTCCGCCGGCGGCCCCGCGCGCCTTGCCAAGCTGGCCGACCCGGCGCTCGTGCCGGTGCCGCCCCGCGACGCCGCATCGCAAAACGTCTGGCGCAGGGTGGAAGGTCGCCCGATTTAACGCGGCGGTGTTGCTGGGGCAGGGGAGTGGACTGGGCAACGTTATGGAATGAAAGTGAGTCAACTTCCCTGCCAAATCTGCCAAAATGGAGTTCTCATAATTTATCTTGGACTAAACGGATCGGTCTGACCGTTTGATTGGAATGTCATAGACGGGCCGAGCGCGTTCGGTCTCGTTCGGCTTTTGTTCACTTGCCTATCTTCTGACGGCCTCGATTGCGGGACTATGGAGCGGCGGCCTGTCGCGCTTGATCTCGCAGAGGAGCCGTCATGACACCACTCCGCCAACGCATGTCCGAAGACATGCAGGTCCGCAATCTCGCGCCACACACGCAGCGGTCGTATTTGCAACAGATTTCCCAGTATGCCCGCCACTTCGGCAAATCGCCGGACCTGCTTGGCCCTGAAGATATCCGGGCCTACCAACTCCATCTCGTCCAGGAAAAGCGCTTGTCGGCCAGTTCGGTCCTGGTCGCGGTCGCGGCCATCCGGTTCCTTTACAAAATGACCCTCAAGCGGGATTGGAACATCGACGACGCGATCCCCACGTGCCGCAAGCCGCAGAAACTTCCAGTCGTGATGAGCCAGGAGGAAGTCAACCACTTCCTCGTCGCGGTCGACAACCCGAAACACCGAGTTATTCTCACCGTGTGCTACGCGGCCGGCCTGCGGGTCTCCGAAGCGGTCCGCCTGACGTCCGATGCGATCGACAGCCAACGCATGGTGATCCGCGTCGACGCGGGCAAAGGGCGCAAGGACCGCTACGTCATGCTGTCGCCCAAGCTCCTGGACATCCTGCGGGCCTACTGGCGCAAGGCACGGCCCCAACAATGGCTGTTCCCGGGCGATCTGCCCGGACAACCCATCTCGACCGCCGCTGTCGAGCATATCTGCCGGCAGGTGCGCGAGCAGGCCGCCATCTCCAAACCTGTCACGCCACACTCCTTGCGTCATGCCTTCGCCGTCCACCTGCTGGAAGCGGGCACGGACCTACGCACCATCCAGTTGCTGCTCGGGCATCGCAGCCTGAGCACGACTGCCCGCTATCTCCGCCTTGCGACCAACAAGGTGTGCGCCACCGCGAGCCCCTTGGACTTTTTGCAGCCGGTCTCCCTAGCTGTCGCCGTGCCGGCGCCTGCCTGAGCCGATCCGATGCGTCCCGCGCTGGAGGTGGCGGATATTTTCCGCCGCCACGGCCCGGCATATCGGCACGCCCACGCGGAGCGTCTCGGCGGAACCGAGCGCCGGGTGATGGCGGCGATCGAGGCGTGTCGAACGCCGGTGCTGGGCGGCCACGTCGAGCACTGTGCCGACTGCGGACTGGTCCGTTGCGCGTACAACTCGTGTCGTGACCGCCATTGCCCGAAGTGCCAAGCCCTGGCGCGCGCCGACTGGCTCGACGCGCGCCAGGCCGACTTGCTGCCGGTTCCCTATTTCCACGTCGTGTTCACGCTGCCGGCACCCGTCGCCGAGATCGCGTTCCACAACAAGGCGGCGGTCTACGCCATTCTGTTCCGCGCGGCGGCGGAGGCGCTACGTGGCGTTGCGGCCGACCCCCGCTACCTCGGCGCCGAAGTCGGCGCCGTCGCGGTGCTGCACACCTGGGGACAGGCGCTCCATCACCATCCGCATCTTCATTGCATCGTCCCTGGCGGCGGGATCTCGCCCGACCAGACCCGCTGGGTCCCCTGCAAACCAGGTTTCCTCCTGCCCGTTCGTGTGCTGTCCCGCCGTTTCCGCGACCTGTTCGTCGATCAGCTCCGCGCCGTCTTCGCCCACGATGAACTCCGCTTTCCCGCCTCAATCGCGGGGTTGGCTGACCCCGCCGCCTTCGCCGCTCGGCTTGTCGAGTTGGCCGAGATCGACTGGGTCGTCTACAGCAAGCCGCCGTTCGCCGGGCCCGAGCAAGTGCTCGGCTATCTGGCCCGCTACACTCATCGCGTCGCCATCGCCAACAGCCGCTTGATCGGGCTCGAGAACGACCAGGTCAGCTTCACCTGGAAGGATTACCGGCAAAGCGGCAAGACCAAAGTGATGACGCTCGCAGCCGACGAATTCATTCGTCGTTTCCTGCAGCACACCGTGCCCGACGGCTTCCACAGGATCCGCCACATCGGATTTCTCGCCAACCGTCACCGCGCCGCCAAGCTGACGCTCTGCCGCGACCTGCTCGCCGCGCCGTCGCCGCCGGACCCGGAGCCGCCACGCCGTTGGCAGGATCGTCTGCGCGACCTCATCGGCCACGACATCGATCTCTGCCCTGGCTGCGGCGGGAGAATGCTGCCCCAGGGTACGTTGCGGCCTTGCCCACCGCCACGCCCGCCGATGTGGTGCGACAGCTCATGACCCAGCCTCGATCGCCAACCCACCGCACCGCTTTCCAAGGCAACGCCAAATTGGCGACGAGCAACTCGCGTCGCGCGCGGCGTTCTTCATCGTCGTTGCGACAGTGATGGCCCAGGATCGCGCCTCCAATCCAATTAACCGGGCGTCGAAGCATCCGAGCGCCAAGGCGTCACGTCGAACCCAGCATCCGGGTGGGCCGATTGGACCAATCGACCGCAGCTCCGACCGCAGGGCTGAGCGATGCAAACCCCATAGGCGGGATCGCGGCGAGGTTTAGTCCAATCCGTTTTTTGCTCACCGGCGCGGCCCCGAGCCTCGTGCGCTCATGGCAACGTTCGTGCGCCGCGCCGCCGAGCAAAAAACGCTCTTCATTATGGAACGCGAGCCATGCTATACCGCTGAAATCGTCCAGCAGTTTCGCTCAGTTAATCGGGCGAACAATGATGTCCGGAGTCGCCTGCATCGATGAGGGAGAGGCCGGAAACCGCGGTGGTTGCGCATTCTGCTGACTATGCGAACATGGCTGAATGCGAGCGCCAGACCGGCGCTGGCCTGAGCGGGTCCCGTAGGGCAAGGCATGGTGGACGTTTCGCCGAGGGGCTATAGCGCTTCGCAGGTGGTTTTGCACTGGCTGGTCGCCGCGCTCGTCGTCTTCCTCTTCGTCACGGGCGACAACACGACCGAGGTATTTTCCGCCGGCCTGAAGGGGACGGCGACCGGTGTGAATTGGGCCTGGATACCCGTTCACGTCATCGTTGGCCTTGTCATCCTCGGGGCCACGCTTTGGCGCTTGTCGCTACGGTGGCGGTTGGGCGCTCCCGAAGTGCCGACATCGGAGCCAGCGCTCCTGCGTTGGCTCGCCAGTGCCGTGCATACTGCACTATATGCCGACATGATCGCAGGCGCGATCACTGGGATCCTCGCCTATTTCTGGCTCCCCGGACTTGCCGGCTTGCACGATTTTCTCACGCGGCTTCCGCTCCTGGTGCTTGTCGCGTTGCACGTTGCGGGCGCGCTCTGGCATCATTTCTACTGGCGCGACGATGTGCTGAAACGGATGATGAAGCCGCTTAAAAAGTAGGAAGTGTCGATGATTTGTCGAAATGGAAAAGGTGCGGCGCGCATGCGGGATCATGGGCAGTGCCTATGCCGGAACGGTGGAGGACATCCGCAAATAGATGAGCGACAATCTTTGCCGCTGCGGAGCTTATGCGGGCATCGTCGCCGCGATCCGTTCGGTCGATCGCGACCGACGTGAGCGTGGCGCAGAGGAACGCTGCCGAGATCTCCGCGACGAGCTCCTCCTTGGCGTAGAGCTTCGAGCCAAAGCCGCCCGACAGGTCGCGGCCGAGCCGGTGCGGCGCACCCGACCAGTGCGACAGCTCATGGCGCGCGGTGCGGTGCCAACTGATCGGCTCAAAATAGGCTTCCGGCCGAGGGACCTGGATGTAGTCCGGACCCGGTGCGTAGAAGGCCTTGTCGCCGCCGAGCCGGAGATCGGCGCCGCTGGCCCGGATCAGCGCCTCTACCTCCGGCAGGATCAGGCCCTCTTGCAAGGGCGGTGGCGCGGTCGCGAGGTCTTCGGGCAAGCCCTCGCACTGGTCGGTCGAGAAGACGGTGAAGCGCTTCAGGAACGGGATCGCCTGGGCGTCGTCGCCGGTCTCGCGGGCGCGGCGCTTCTCGTCGTCTGGGATGAACCGGTCGGCGTAGACGACGGTGGTGCCGCGCTCACCCTTGCGGACGTTGCCGCCCAGCGAGAGCGCCTGGCGGAAGGTGAGCCAGCTCTGGCAGGAGAAGCCGCGCGCAACGACCGCCCCCCAGAGGATCAGGATGTTGACGCCCGAATAGGCCCGGCCGGTCGAGGCGTTCTTCGGCATCGCGAGCGGGGCCGACACGCCGGCCGTGCCCCAGGGTTGGATCCAGGGCAGCCGCCCGGCCTCCAGCTCGGCGATGATGCGGGTGGTGATCTCGTCGTAGAGGTTGGCGCGCTCGGCGTTGGACGCGCGCGGGCAAGAGGAACGAGGCATCTCGGATCTCCGCGACGGGCCGGCCGGGAGCCGCTCTCTCGACCCTGGAGCCCGTCACGGCGACAGCCGCGGCCCTCTCCCTCTCACCGGGGGCATTGCGGGGCCGAGCGCCCGCAGAAGGGGTCGGGCGAGACATAAGGCTCGTCCGCAGGGGAAGGCCTTCCCCTCCCCCCGTCCGGCTCCGCACCGGCGGTGGGATCACCGTCACGCTAGAGCCTCGCTAGGCCCAAGGAATGCAGATGTTCATCTTATGTTCTTTGGTGTAGGAATGACTCGATATGCCGCGCACGTCAGCGAGGGATTCCAGCCCGCCCCCACGAAACCGTGGCGCGGCTTGGGAGATGCGGCTACCACTGACGACCGTGAACGGGTTCTTAGGCGCTCCGAGCGACGGTTGATCAGCAGCGGCAAGGGAAGGAGGCAGATATGGCGACGAAACATCTCCATGCACTCCTGACCTCGCATATCGAGGGTGACGAGGAGCGCTTCCTGTCAGTCGCGCTGCAAGCCGCGGCCCAAGAGGCTCGCGAGGGGCGTACGGAACAAGCCGACAAGCTGAAGCGCCTCGTGCAGAAGGCGCGTGACCAGCAGCGCACGGGTCGGCCGGCAGGCGGACAGACACCGATTCCGCTGGCCCGCCCACGCGGCGAGTTGCAGGGGCTGGTCGAAAGCGTCTACCCCAAGATTGGCCTGACGAGCATGGTGCTGGCCGAGGAGGTGCGCACTCGCCTCGTGCGAATCGTTCGGCAGCAGCAGGAGCGTACAGCGCTCCGCGATCATGGTCAGGTTCCGACCACCCACATGCTGCTCGTCGGGCCGCCAGGAACGGGCAAAACGATGACCGCCTCGGCGCTCGCCGGCGAGCTGCACCTCCCGTTGTTTACGGTGCGGCTCGAGGCGCTGTTCAGCCGGTTCCTCGGCGAGACGGCGGGAAAGCTCCGGCTGTTGTTTGACCAGATCGCGCAGACGCGCGGGGTCTACCTCCTAGACGAGTTCGACGCGATCGGCGCCCGCAGGGGCGACCCGAACGACGTCGGCGAAATCCGACGCGTTCTGAATTCGGTGCTCGCGTTCATGGAAGAGCCGAACACGACCGACAGCCTGGTGCTGGCGGCGACAAACCACGTTGAAATTCTTGATGAGGCGCTCGCACGTCGGTTCGACGAGGTTGTCGAGTATGCGCTGCCCGACACGGATGCAGCTCGCGCCATCCTTGAGCGAAGGCTCGGCACGTTCAAGCTGGCTCCGCGAAGCTGGTCGATGGTCGAGCCGGCGCTTGAGGGCCTAAGCCAAGCCGAGCTCGTCCGCGCCGCCGACGCCGTTGTGAAGGATGCGATCCTGGAGGGAGCTGCGAAGGTGTCCCCGGATGCCCTGCGCGATGCGCTTCAGAACCGGCAACTCCTGAGGGGCAAGTTCCGTCGTCAGTCCAGTCGTTAGACAGGCTATCGCCGACCGGACAGATGGGACAACACTTGCTCAAGTAGGATCTTATGGCGGGGCCTGACGACTTCGACGCGCGAGATCGCGCACATCTCTCAATCAACGCCTTCCGCGAAGCAGCCGATTACGCCTTTCCATCGCGCAATCAGACGCGCAAGCCGTTGCGGGATGACTATGTCGCGCACGCCGATTCGCTTCTGGGTCAGCTCGCGGCAGCCCTCGGGGAGGTTCCGGGCGTAGGAGCGCGGCTTACCGTTCAAGGGTTGAAGGCGGGGACCATTGTCGAGGTCGCGACCGCCCCGCCGCCCGCCGAGTCGCGGACCAAAGCGGTGAAAGTGCCTTCTGCGTTGGAGTTCCCGGCGCACGAAATCGTTCTCCTGCGATCGGAGCGGCGCGACGATCGATCTGAGAACGCCATCCTCTTCGTTCCTGACGACGCGCGGACCTTCCTGAGGGGACGCATCGCCGATTACGGCCGCGACCCCGGCAATCAGCGCCGACCAGATGTCGAACGCTTCGAGGTCGTTGAGACGTTCCAGGCCGTCGACGTACGCTCCCTGTTCTCCGGCCAAGTCGATTTCGATGCGCCCGAAATCGGCTGGTGGGAGCTTTGGGTGCTGGAGCCCGGTGACCGGGCGGATCGGCTGGCGGCAGTGGCTCGCCGCGCCGATCTTGACGTCCATGGCGATCGCTTGTCGTTCCCGGACACGACGGTGCTCTTCGTCCACGCGACGGTCTCCGCGCTTGCCGCCTTTGCGGAGCGTGTGCCGGGCGCCGTCACGGAAATCAGGCGCGCGAGCGGGACGATCGAGCCCTTCCTAGATCGTGGCGAGGGTAAGCTCGGGCAGCAGGATTGGGTGGCTGAGCTTGCGGCCCGCATTACGCCGCCGCCGACCGACGACACTGTCGTGTGCGCGCTCGATACCGGCGTCAGCGGAGCACATCCGCTGATCGCGCCGGGACTGCGCGGGGCTTGGGCCTATGATGCTGCGTGGGGAACGGGTGACCATGCGCCCGGCGGTGGACATGGCACTGCGCTCGCGAGCCTCATTCTGCACGGCGATCTCGAACGTCTGATGAACGATGCACGCGAGGTGGCGCTCACCCACGGCGTCGAGTCGATGAAGCTGCTTCCTCCGCACGGCTTTCCGGCCACGAAGCCGCCAAGCTACGGCGTGGTGACCCAGGGTGCGGTGGCGTCCGTCGAAATAGAGCGGCCCGACATGGTGCGGAGCTTCTGCCTCGCGACCTCGGCGACCGACTTCCCGCCAAGCCGGCCGTCGAGCTGGAGCGGCGCACTCGATCAGGTCGCAGCCGGTTCGATGCCAGGTGATGCGGATGGCAACACGCCGGCGCCGCAACTGCCCAAGCGTCTCGTGCTCGTTGCGACCGGCAACGTGCCCGGGGGCACGATGATGGACGTCGTCCCGTCTCAGCCGCTTGAAGATCCGTCGCTCTGCGGCGTAGCGCTCAAAGCTAAGCCTGACAGACACTTAGGTGCCGAGACCGCGTTCAGAACTCTTGAATTTTGCACGTACCCTTTCGAGCGATCCCGCTCATGGTCCGCCAGGCACTTAGCCCACCCTGCTATATCGCTCGAAATGGTTCCCTTTTGCGCGATCCGAAGAGCGGGATTTTCAGATATCGCTTGGCGTTGTTTTCGGGCGCCGGCAGCCGGCCACCCCGGATGTTCACCTGCAACGAGTGCAGGATGAGCTTGGGCATCGGCAGCTCGCTATCTCGCTTCTGCCGTAGGGAGACGAACTCCTCCTCGGTCTTGGCTTTCGTGAGGTGGATGTTCTTAGCTATAGCGGCGCGCCAGCCAGCGATTGGCTTCCGCTTCGGTGTCGGGCTGGTGGAAGTGGTACAGGGTCTCGTGGGCGTCCTTCACGGTGCGGAAGGGCCGCTCAACCTTCCCTCCGCCTGCCATCCAACATTGCTTCGCATGTCGGACCCTTGGCAGGCTCCGCCCTTGGAGCGGGCCGTGGTGCGTCGGCCGTCCGACCCGGCCGGCATGTGCGTCATCACCTCGATGCCCAGGCTCTCCATCACGCGCCCGAACACCGCCGACTTCGCGACCGGCCCGTTGTCGAGGTAGATGGCCGAGGGAATGCCCTGGAAGGGGCTCGCTTCGGCATCACTGTCAGCGGCCTTGCGCGACATGGCGTTGAACAGGAAGCGGAGCGCGCTTTCCACGTCCTCGCCGTAGACGCATCGGTACTCCTGGTAGGCGACGCCGGAGCGGTCGTCGACCACGCTGAACAACATGAGCGTGGGGGCGCCCGACCGATCGGGGTCGATCCAGGGCGGCGCCTTAAGCTGCTTGAGGTCGGAGGGGCTCATGTCGAACTGCCAGAGCGCGTTGGCGTGCTCGGCCTGAAAGCGGACGGCGGGTGGCTCGCGAACCATGCGAGCGTGGTCGTAGCCCAGACGTCGAAGGTGGCGGTTGAGGGTTGAGGCGGTCAGCCAGCCTGGTTGCAGCTTCTCGAAGCCGTCGGGCGTGTCGATGCCGTACTCGGTGAGCAGGCCCAGGACGCGCAACGTCGACAGGTGGCGTCCCTTGCGGTTCGTGGTGCGGACCTTCATGGCCGCCACGATCTCGCACCACCGCTCGATTTCGGAGAGGGGCATCAATCGCGGCCGGCCCCGGTCGGTGCGATGAGCGTCCCGCGGGCGTCGTTCACCGCGCAACAGACGGTACAGGGTCGCCCGGCTGACGGCGTAGAGTTCGGCGGTCGACCTGATGAGGACCGTCCGGTCGGGATTGCGAACGGGGAGCGCCGCGAGACGCCGGCGAAGAGTCGCCAGGGCCTCGACCGGCACGGCTCCCCCGGCCGGCATCACACGATACCGGACTGACTGGGCGGTGGAGGCGATGCTCCCCTTGGAGTCCTGCCCAAGGAGACTGCGCCGTCCAGCACCGCCTGGCCCGGAGCCTTGGGCGTGCCGTCCCCGTTCACGTAGGCGTAGAGTGTCGTCGTGGTGATGCCGAGCCGCTTGGCGACGTCCGCCGCGACCGCCTTGGGGTCGGCCATGGCGGCCATGGTCATCATCAGGGTCGCGCGATCCATCTTGCGGGGACGCCCGCCCATGCGGCCCCGCGCTCGTGCTGCGGCCAGCCCGGCCGTGGTGCGCTCGGCAATCAGCTCTCGCTCAAACTCGGCGAAGGCTGCGAAGATGCCGAAGCCGGGCCGGCCGTTGGCGGTCGTCGTGTCGATCTGGGCTCCAGCGCCGGCCAACACCTTGAGGCCGACACCGCGGACGCGCAGATCCTCGGCCGTGACGACGAGATGTCGAAGATCGCGGCCGAGACGGTCGAGCTTCCATAGGACCAGGGTGTTTCCAGGCTGAAGCGACTTGAGACACGCCAGCAGGCCGGGTCGGGCATCGTGTCTTCCGGAAGCGAGGTCCTGGTAGATGCGCTTTGATGCGATGCCGGCGGCGAGCAGCGCGTCGCGCTGGGGGGCGAGCGTCCGGCTCCCGTCGCTCTTCGGGACCCGGACGTAGCCTATCAGCATGGGGCTCCCTGGTGCCGTCAGGAAAGACGATGCCCAGCCTGCAAGCTCGCGCTCATTTCCGCAATGGGGTTTCTCGTGTTTCAGGAGCTCCGTTCAGCCACTTGTGTGAAGGGTTTCAGATGCCGGCCGTCGACGCGGGTGCGACCGGGATCACGGCCGGCGTTTGAAAGCCTCCGGGGAAGGAAACCGCGTGCCGGTTGGCCGCACCGCCCGTCCGAGGCACCCGCTATGGGGTTTATGGCCGGCCGAGCAGGGGTGTTTGCGATGCGAGGCGGCGGGATCGCAGGAAGCGTTGCGACGCTCGATGAGACGCAGTCCGCCCAGGGGCCTGATCGAGGGTCCACAAAGGCCCGCCGCGTGGTGCTGGATGGCGTTCCGGGACGCGTGGGGTCGAGGTCGTCCATGGCGTCGTCGAACGCGAGGGGCGGCCGGGTCGTTCTCCGTCGTGGGTCGGCACGGGCGGCGTCATGAGCTGTCGACCGTGAATGCGGAGGTGGGGCGGGAGCGCGGCGTGCAGCCCCGATCGAAGGTCTCGATCACAAGCATGCGGCCGCCACAGCACGGGCATGGACGAAGCTCCCGCGGCCCGTCCCCG
>JAABUL010003197.1_pt1 | contig 24878 bp, 43 predicted proteins | sample 5559151 | NCBI WGS metagenome assembly JAABUL01 (sample SAMN10711876, study PRJNA513368) | rock metagenome | isolation source: Antarctica rocks | place: Antarctica: Victoria Land, Pudding Butte sud | reverse complement strand
GGCCCCCCCCCCCCCCCCCCGATGCAGAAAGCCAGGCACTGCTGACGCATTGCGGCATCACATTGCCTGAGCTCCCTGCCCCAGATTCTGACACTCGAGCTGGGGTACACAATAACCCACGAGTTACAGTCCAATTGCGCTGTGGAGGCAGCGCACGTCGTCGACGTCATTGAAGGGATCCTCGTCAGCGTCCTCAACAGCGGTGTGGACGGGCAGCCCGTCAGAGCTCAGCCAGCAGTGGGAGACCAACAACCACCGAGACCTCACCTCCACGACGTCGTCGGAGAAGATCTGCTGCAGCGTCTTCATGGGCGGCTTGGCCGGGCAGCTGTTGTCCGTCTGCGCAAAATCGTCCCAGCTGATGCCTGCGCGGGAGGCGGCTGCGCGCAGCTCCGGCTCGTACTCGGGGTTGAACTTGGGCTCCCTGCAGTTGCAGGAACATCAGTTGCAGGAAACATCAGTTGCAGGAACATCATCTTGTGACTGGGCGGTTTGAGACTCGAAAATATTTAGTCCGATGCAGGGAGCTTTGCCTGCATGAACCACAGGAGCTGTTGTGGTAGTTCAGTCCCCCTGTGTTGCATTACATAATAGGGCGTCCTCCGAAGATCCATGCGGGAATAGGTGGCAAGGCTACCTCAAGCAGTTGATCCCGTTCCGGGAGTCTAGCCCTCCATCACCTCATACACGGTTGGGACGGTCATGTCTTCTGTGAAGTATGGCGGACTCCATGACCGCACCAGCATGCAGACTGGGGGACAGGCAGCCATGCCCCCTTGCCAGTGACTCACGTATGAACACCCGCGTATGAACACAACTGGGAAGGACGAGACCTGTGGCTATTGAAGGAGGGGTGCGCACCTGGTGTACAACACGGCGCCGCCGTAGCCCTTCCAAGCATCATTGTTGCCGCTGCGGTGGGCACCAGCACAGTATCAGCAGACAGCATGCTGCAGCGGTTGTTCGCAGCGCCCCCAGGGAGCGTGTGCAGCAGCGGGCAAGCGAAAGTCGCGACAGGGATGCGCCCGGAATACAGGGCGATGAATCGACCCGACGGCCACTGGCCGACCATCATATGCTTGGCTGTGCTTTGCAGAGCAGATTGCAGAGCACAGCAATCCAGGGCGACGAGAGGAGTGGGACCCTACATGTAGTAGACAAGCACATACGAGTCCGGCTTGCTCGCCAGCACATACCTGCGCATCGCAAAAGTATTGTGAGGATCCCGACATTGCCGGCACTGCAATGAAGGTAGCACAGATGCTGTCCCTCGTTGAATGCACTGGAGAGGTGCAGATCAGCAGCTTGCAAAGTAGAGAAGACGCAGCGCGCTGCCAGCGTGCCGGGGTGTCTCACCAGTCGTCCTCATAGTGGAGGTATGAATCTGCAGTACATTTGTGTAATTGGTGTAATTGGTGTAATTGGAATTAAAGGGGACAAGTGTCAAAACAGGGGAAAAGCAATAATGCTGTGCGGATAAAACGGTATTCAGGCGATGTTTGATGTGGCAATCGTACGGAATGCTAGGAGAGCTTGGGACACTAGATGCTGGGGGTTGGCGAGAAACGCACTGCCGTGATTCCACAGCATGTCGGGCTCCGGCTGCTGGCGGAAAGTCTGCACCACGGAGCGCTGCAGGAAGTCGCCGTCTGGCTTGGGCACCCGCCAGTTGATCTTCGCGTACAGCAGCCCTGCAAATGGGGTCATCAGTTTGAACGATACATGCACCACGGAGCGCTGCAGTGAGTCGCCGTCTGGCTTGGGCACCCGCCAATTGATCTTTGCGTACAGCAGCCCTGCGGTCGGGGATGTGTATTCATGATGTGTGGTAGACATGTGATGGACATTTGATGGATATCTGATGGACATACATGCACCAAAAGAGCGCACGGCAGTTGCCGTCAGAATTCAGCACCCGCTAGCTGATGTTCGCTAGCTAGGCCTGCATGTTGATGCGAGGGAGACCCATCATCATGACCCCACTTCAAGGCGCTGTTCAGCTGTCGCGCCCCCAGTTCATCTTTGTGCGCAGCAGCCCTTTAATTGTGAGTGCTGATCTGCTTGATTAGGGCACATAAGTGAGCAAGCTGACAGGCGCCGTGCGGCTGCGGCGCCCGCCAGTTGATTACGCATGCAGCAGCTTTATAATAGCCCGCTTGAACATCTGCGATCACTGGGTGACATACACATGCATGAGGGGTGTAAAGCGCGCACCGGGCTCGGGCACGCCGAAGAAGTGTTCCTGGCAGGGGAAGGTGTCAAACAGCTTGTTGAGGCCGGCGGTGATGTACCAGCGGCCCGTGAACATGTTCAGATCGAAGCTCTTGTCGCGCGCACAGTCCGGCGGCACCTGCACATGCGACGTCATTGCAGAGCGCTCAAGTCCAGGCCTGGGGTGCAAGGAGGGGCCACCAAAAGAGACGATGCAAAGCCGCAGTGGCAAGGAGTGTCGCAGTAGCACATGTGGACCTGCAATACGTGTGTGCGCAGACACGAAGCCATCGGCCTGCTGCCGTGGCCTGCCGCCGTGCCGGCTGCGCTTCCGCTCCGGCTGCCAAAGGCCTCACACGCTGTTCACAAACATGCGGATGCAGGTACCGCTGATGCGTTGTGCTGCCCGGGTCACAAGAAGGGAGTGGGCACGGCATGTCGGGGAGTGATGATTTGAGGGATTGTTTTCTTCATGATCTTAATGATCTAATTAAACCCTGGTCTCACCGGGTACGCATCCTGGTCCACGCGCTGCGGCACGCACTTCTTCTCGCTGACCGCGCACGCATTGAACATCTGCACCGCCTTGTCCTCGTACAGGTCTCCGCACTTGATCTGCAGTGGGATGGTGAAGCTACTGTTGGACAAGGCAGGCTCGAGTGGGGATGGGTGGGGAGAAAGCTGAATGAATGGGAATAATCCGTCAAACATCTGCACCGCTTTGTCTTCCTACCGGTCTCCGCACTTGATCTGCAGCGAAAGGACGAAGTACTGCTGTGTTGGACAAAACAGAGTTTAGTGAGGTAAAAAACTGGGTGTTATGGGAATGATCCGTCGAGCGTCCGCAAAACCCTGTCCCCGTACAGTGTGCGGCACGACTTGATGTGCAGTGGGCGTGAGACAAACTTAGCGCGAGCTATGTCACATTTCCGAGTAAAAGCATTGTCTCAAATGTCTGCACCGCTGCGTCCTCGTACAGGTCGGCGCACTTGCTCTGTGTGATGGTGACACGATCGCAGAGCATGCTGTGTGATCTTTTCGTGAGCAGAGCAGCGCGTTGAAACATCTGCACGGAGGCCTTGCATGGGGCGCCGCACTTGCTCTGCCGCGCGGACGTTTAGGTACCAGGACAATTAGGTACCAGAACATCCGCACTGTGCGCTCTTCCCAGGTGAGGAGGTGGTGGAGCGGGCTCAGGCTCTCGCGGCGCTTGAAGTGAAAAGAGAAAAGGCACGCAGCAGCTCAGACATGTCCAGATGGGTCCATGGTTGCGGTGCTCACCTGGCACTCCGTCTCGTCCGGCCGGCCTGCAGCAGCGACAGCGGCGCATTGGCAGATGCCGGGACAACACAGAGCTTTGAGAAACAGGAGACCGTGCACCAGCCGGGCCAAGAAAACGTGCTCAGAAGGCAGGCCAAAGCGAATGCTGCCGACTGCGCAGTGGACATCATTCGGCGGCTCACCATTGCAGGAATTCAGGCAGACCAGGTCCTGCAGACAGTTGCCGTCCGCCAGGCACGATGCCAGCGCCAGCTGGCAGCTCTCCAGCAGACATGTCCCGACCTGCAGCAACGGTCCAAGTGCACACTTGATTGCAGGTGAGTCAGCGTGTGCAGCAAGCCGCCAGGCATTCTGCCAGCGCCAGCTGGCAGCTCTCCAACAGGCGCGTCCCCAGATCGGGCCGGTGCCAGTGCACAGTTGATCCACGTCGGCTATCATGTCGTTCAAGGTCAAGGCAAGCTGGGCGAGGCAGTGCAATCGCCAGCTGGTGCTGCCCACTGAAACGGTTGTGGTTTCTCTCAAGGACTTCGCAAACGCCGCGATCGTAGTGTCGTACGATCGTGGTCGTCGTGTCGTACTGTCCACGCTTCAGGCACGGGGCTGGCGGTCACAGACTGTCGATGCTGCAGGGGAAGGCCGCAATGCTGAAATTACTATATGCTCCTTGGCCCACCTTGGCGGTGTCTGCCGCCCAGGCCTTGCCGACCGGCGAGGCCACCAATGCTGCCGCCAGCGCAGCGGCCGCCGCCCCCGTCAGAACCCGCTTGTGAAGCGGCGCCGCCGGCCGCATTCGCCGCTGTGCCTCCTCTGCTTCCTGCCGCCGCATCGGGCCCGCCCGTGCGGCGCACCGCGATGCCGCACGGCTGCACCGCCGCAGCTGGCTGCCGCGGCAGAAGGGGTGCGCGGGCGGCCTCGCCGCCGGCAGCGCCACCGCCGGCGCCGCCATGTCAGCCAGGCGAGGCGCGGCCAACATTGTGCGCGCCGCCTAGCAGCATGATGCAGATTTATGAGGCAGGAGCAATTCTGAACGTAAGCACGGCTGCAGACGAGCCTTTGCGCTCAGTCATCAGTATACGGGCTGATCCAGTCATGTCGCTCGGCGCCCCTGTTGTGCGCCCCCCGGGCAGGCATGCAGTACGTCAATCTGTAGGATAGCCGTACTCAGGGCCTTGTGCAAATGGCATGGAGCGGTCCAGATAGCTGTACAGCTAACGCCGCGAGCGTATCTGCCGGCAACTGAGGTGAAGTTGACAGACTGTGCGATGCCAGACAAGCCACCTGTGAGATCGGCGTCTGGCGGCGATACAGCGCCACAAGGTCTAAACGCCAATTTGATCAGCGGCACTGGCGAGAGCGCGGCTGCAGCAGCGGCTTGTGCAGCACGAGCCGCGGTGGCGATGCTGATGATAACGGTCGTTACTGCAGATCTGATTCCGCTTGATTCAGGGAGGCTGCACGGCGTAGTCTATGGACTTCCGCACTGCCTGCCGTGCTGCAAACGGGAAAGCTACGAATGTGTGAGCTCTGCAGCAAGATTGCCACGTCATATCAGGGCAGGTGGATAATCTTGAATCTCCAGAGGCAGGGGGAGTAGTACTACTCCCCCTGCCAGAGGGGCTCGGGAACAAGGGGGGCGCCCCCAGGGGCGCGGAAAATGCCCCTCGGCCCCTGTCACATTCCACTTGTTTGAAGTTAACTTCAAACAGATGTCAACGTTGACATGCAGACCAAATGACATGCGGTCCAGTGTGCATTTGCAAGTTCGGTGGATTGATGCGCATACGGCAGGACGCAATATTACAGTAGCCCTGCATCCTGCGGTCAGCAACTTTCAAACACACGACCACTCGAACCAATGAGCGAACTGAGAAGGGATGAATGACTGATGGAGTCAGCAGCAACACATGGCACACCACACTCGCTAGCCTGTCGCCCCGGCTGACGCCGGCCGGCGGGCCGTGCGACGCACGCGAAAGCAAACCATTGTCGGCCGTGTCGAAGGCGTTGGGGTTGCCCTTAAGTAGAGGGAAGCGTGGGAAGGGCCTCGGGGGTGTTTGCGCCGTGTTCAAAAAAGTCGTTCGGCACTTGGGCACACCTCACAGCAGCTCACAGGGGGCCCTTGCTTTCAGGTTTCTCTGCGCTACAGGGTGGGGCAGTCGATACGCATTGCAGCATGCTAGTTGGGCACTCTGTGGCGATGTGAACCGTCTCAGATGCCTTTGATGTATGAATCAGGAGCCCTGCTGGGCGGGGTGGTCGCAAGTTGGCCCGATGTTGCTGGGCTGCGATGGCTGTGCAACATGGTTCCGACACAGCGCGTTTCCGGGTGCGGTGTACATATCAAGAGCTTCCAGAACCTATTCTAAGGCCTCCATCCGCTGCCCGCATGCCAGGTCGCACCCTGCAGGGCGTGATCGCCACTTCCTTACCAGCGAAGTCGTCGACGTGGCACGCTGAGCGGGCCGGATATGTGGACGGAAACCCTAAATAGATTTAAGCGGAAACGAACGATCAACCACGGGGGCCCCGGCTCGGGGCAAAAACCCTACTGCCAGGGGGAATATATTCCCCCTCTATATTCCCCCTGCTACTACAGCCCCGGTCAAGAGAGAGCAGGGTTCGTAACGGAACAAGTCAGAGAAAAATGTAAGACTTGGAGTTGACCAAGCCGTAGAATAACCCTCCGAGCCGCGGGCAGAGGAGGTATGCACGGAAGCACCTTGCTGCGCAGGGAAGCTGACCATTCGAATGAACAGTGACTCTGGCGGCCGGCGCCTGACACTCAAAAATCCTGGTTCAACCACGGATTTGATTGCAAGCGTGCCAAGCACGCCGTGGTTGAAAATGCAATGGGGTGTGCGGCCCATTCCATTTCACTTCACCCACATCACGACTTCAATTCAAGACACGTTGCGCAGCGATTAAATTTCCGGCACGGACAACAGACCCAAGCAAGCATGTACAGTGAGAACCGTCCAGCGAAAGAATCCTTCCTGAAAACGAGCACAGCCTGAAAAACGCTGCATGCGACAGTGCTGCCGGCGCGGAGGCTTGCTTGTCAGGGCTCAGCGCTGTTACGGCCGCCATGAACAGATGCACACTCTGAGGTTGGGAGCTTCTGAGCTCCCGGAGGAATGCCGGTTATGTCAATTGCATGCGCCGCACCCCGCTTGTGGTACGGGCACTTCAGATGGCAGCCAATTTCGCTGGACCAGAACGCTGCACCCGCCATCCAGTGCAAGAGCGTCACAGAGGGTGGCGACTCGTCCCGCCCTTGTGTTCTCGAGTGCGCGTACTTATGCGCTGGCAGGGCTTGGACGCCGCTTGGAACCTTGCCATAGTGCGGCAGGCTGCCCTGAACAGACCCCTGAGATGAAACGGTACAACCACGGCGGTGCGCAGAGGCAAACCACCCGCACGATATGTCCGGCCCCATCCGCGGGCGCCGTTTTTTCAGAGTGTTTCCCCGTGACGGAGGTGCCTGGCAGGCTGCGACCGCCTCCTCATCAGCCCACCGCCACACCAGCATGCAGCCACGCCGCCGACTACGGCGCAGCGCCCTCAGCCGCCGCATCAGCAGCGGCCGCGCCAAGGCCGGCGGCTGCTGTGTCATTGGTGGATTGCACCCCGGCCGCTGGCGCCGCCGCGTCGGCGTTCTGAAACGCCGATGCCTGCGGCAGTGGCAGAGCCACCTGCTCCTCCGGGATGGGGCTCGGCTTGCGCGCGAGCGGAGCGCCCACCGTGGGCGGCTGCTGGTCTGGCGCTGCGCCAGATTGAGGCTCGCCGCCAGAACCAAATGAAAAATTCTCCCCGGATCGCATGCTGATGCTGTAGTTCAGCGGGCCGCCCTGCGGGAAGCGGGGTCCAACATTGCAAAACTGCTGTCCAAGCTAGCAAACTGTTGTGCAGGGCTCATTTAGAGGGCTGGGTGTTTCGCCGCAAGCCATTGGCTGACAGCAAGGCAACTGCGGCGACGAGCTTCCCTGGATCACATCACTCCAGCATCCATGCTCAAGGAGCGTAGTCAGTATGCACCGTTTGCGAACGATGTCCGAGTACGCAATCGCACCTCAGAGATGGACTGCTGCACGAGGCGCAGGAAGCGCTCGCCCTCGGACTCGCGCTCCAGGGTGGGTTTGCGCAGCGGGCCGCCGCCGCTTCCACCAATGCTGCCGCCGTCGCTGCCGCCGGGCTTGGACGGCCCGAGGCGGCTGCTGCTGCTGTTCCCGCTGGAGTGCACCCGCTGCAACAGCCCCAGGTCTTGCAAGCTGGGCCTGCATGGGGGCAGCCTTCGTGTTGTGTAAATCGCGTTTGCATGGGGTGTTATTTCTTTGGTTAAGAGTGCGCCCGCTGCAGCAGGCGCAGGATCTGTCGGGCCTGGGGACGGAGATCCGCATTTCAGGCTGTAAGTGAAGGGCATCTGGCGGCACTGTGATGTCCCCACATGACTCCCGCAGTTGCGGGGCAGGTGAGCATTTACAATTGAAGCACTTTCGTGTGCTCGCTCGCAGCAGCGACCAACAATGTGGTTGTTGGAAGCAGGCAGCTGTGCTCGCCCACGCTGCCTGCTTCCTGGAGCAGCCGACGCAGGTGATGATTGGCAGCAGGTTGTGGCTTTCATCAGGTGCAACTGCTGCAGACAAGGCTGCCAACATCTGGGGTATTTACCACGCCCCATGCACTAGTGTTCCGCGCTGGGTGCTGAGAACACTCATGGAAAAGATGAACAGTCTTTGCGCTGGAATTGGGGGACAATGGGACAGGACAAAGGAGGTGTCGTCAACCACAGAAGACGTGGTGGCACACAGGTCGTATCTGCAGTCCATTCCAGTTGAGTCCCCAAAGAGGGGGTCACCTTTCCACGGGCATGTGCACGGGGTCCAGGTGCGCGCGGGCGCTGGAGGCGCGGCTGAGCGCCGCCGGCGGGCTCGTCGTAGAGGTGCCGGGAGTCGCCTCGGAGGCGCTGCGCGCCAGGCCGGCGGCGTCACTGGCCGCCAATGCGTCGCTCAAGCCGTCTCGGTCTGCACAGCAGGCCGGGGGGTGATACTGAGCCGCGAAACGAGCACGGCGTGTCCAAACAACTAGGCGTGCCGGCTCGAGTGCAGCACGTTCCACTAGTGCAAGCGGATGCATTCCGTTGGTATGATTCACCTGCTGTGAACGGCGACAGGCGGTGCCCACCGGTCGGTAATGACGACGGCTTTGGCGCAGGGTCCAGGCTGACGGCGCTCCTGCACGAGAGGAGACAGATTACGCTGGAAGCCAGAAGACTGACCGGACTTGTGGCCTGATGTGTTCGGTGCTTGAGGCTGCTGTGCAGTGCTGGATGGGGACTGGCAGATACGCCCCTCTACCCAGATGTCAAGTTACTGTCAACGCAAGCACAGCCTCCTGCTGCGCCATCTGCCATACTGGTGCAACCACCTTCGCGGGCGCGACACACAGCAGGGCTACAGCAAGAGGGAAGGAGCCGCGGAGGTGCCGCTGACGATCCTGCGTTGCCGCAGACGCAAGCCGCTCACCATGACAGCGTATTCAGGCAGGCCGACATTGCGCGCCCAGTGGTGGTTCGAGCCGCCAGCTCCATCTCCAGCAGCGCCGACAGCTTGCGGTCCAGCTGGCGCACCAACGGCCTGCACCACCATGGGCCGCAAATCGTGTCAGGACATGTGTGAAAGGTGCTGCACAAGGTGCCCCCAAATCGAAACAGGGTATAGAGACACCACGCCAGCTGCGTCTCCAGCAGCGCCGACAGCCTGCGCTTTCAGTAGCGGATGTCAGCCTGCGCAACCTCTGCTGGTTCTGTTAGCGCATGCTCTGCAGAGGTGCCCATTGCAGCACGTGCAGGGGTCCTCATCGAACCGAAGATGTACCAGACCGAAGATGTACCAGACCGAGCAGTTGAGGCAGCCAACGCGGCCATGGAAGAAGCGCCTCAGCCGTGGCAATGGCCGCTCCACCCTGGAAACCCAAGCTGGCTGCAGGCGTGAGCCTCAACAGTGTGGGCCTCAGAGCCAGAACGTGCGCGCACCTATCCTCGGGGCGCTCCGACCAGCAGGCCTCGATGAGCGACCGGTAGCGCGGCGGCAACTCTTCGGGCAGCGGCGGCCGCATGCCCTTGTTCACCACATTGTACATCACCTGTGCCGCCAGGGTTTGAGGTTCATATTTGGGAGACAAGGAAAACGTTTGGAAAGCATCCGGAGAGCGCTGAAAGGAATTGCTGCACGAAAGTGAGGGTCCCCGCAGCGGCCACACCTGCATGGTGGTCATGCCCTGGTGCGGCTGCAGCGATGTCAGCAGCGACCACATGACGACGGCAAAGCTGTACACCTGCGGGTACAGACGTTATTCATCGGATACAGAGGTCGTGATTCTGGCATTCATGTTTGTCGCGCCTGCCGCAGCAGAGTCGGCTGGCACGCAGGCGCAGGCACACACTCAACGGCACATGTGCAGCCCGAGAGGTTCTAAGGCGGCAGAGACTGGCACCAGATGCAGGAGCTCGAAGTGCAAGCAAGGGAGGCGGGACAGCAAGGCGATGCATATGCTGCCGGCCGCGCTCACATCTGCGGACTTGCCCATGCGGCCGTCGCTGAGCAGCTCGTGCGGCATGTAGGGCACTGTGCCAAAGGTCTGCGTGGACACGTGCGTCGCGTTGAACTCCAGCATGCGGCTCAGCCCAAAGTCCGCCAGCCTGCGGGGTAGCAAGGTGCCGTCAGGGGCATCATCGACAGGGGTGCTTCCAGGCTTGAGAACGGCATACGAAGGAGTCGGCCCAAGTGGACAAAGAGCTGCCGGTATTTCCTTGGCAGGCGCTGGCCCAGCATATGCGCAGCGAGTGCTGGTGTGCAAGGAAGTGCAGAGCAGCGCAAGGAACAGAATCCTCGCCACAGACTGTGCACTTGTGCAGCAAGAGGACCTTCACCATATGCCGGATCCTACTGGCTTGCGCGCGAGCTGCTGTGTGGGGAGATGCTGCACGCAGGCTCGGGGCAGTTGGGCGGGTCAATGCGCACTTGCAGATGAAGCCGCGAGGGTCGGTGACAGTGGATTTCAGCAGCACGTTGGCCGGCTTCAGGTCGCCGTGCACGATGCCCAGCGAGTGCAGGTACTCCAGGCCCTTGACGATATCCAGCAGCGTGCGGCACACCGACACCTACGGCCATTACGACATCGAAATCTTGCGAGTCCTTTTCAAGATGAGTTCAACGGGGCGGACAGCTGACTACCCATTTGGGTGGAGCTGCGGACGGGTGCATGGCAACCAAAGCAGCCCATGCGACCGATGGCCATCCCGAGTTTCGTTTGTTGGTTCATGCAACAGATGTAGGCTTGGGTGATGACTAGAGGGGCGCGCACCATATCGAGCTGGCTGCGGTCCGGCTTGCGCATGAAGCGCCGGTTCTGGATGGCCTGCTCCAGACTGCCGCGGTCCGCATACTCCAGCAGCATCCAGGTCTCGATGCCGTCCTGTAGTGACAGATCAGCAGGGCCGTCGCAGGGAAGGGGGCTGCGACCGCAGCGCGGGACAGGCACTCGAAATATATTGTGGTCCAGGCAGGCGAGCGTGCGAGCGCTGACGAGGCAGTTGTTGTGGACTGGCTTTCACGTGCAGCGTGCAGGACACCCATTGTGGTCTCCTGACACTTGCTCCGCCAGTCACGATCACAGGGCAGAGACCTCACGAACTCCAGCGCAGATCCACAACAGGGCCCTTGCAAGGCGCTGCACTTGCAAAGCTAGACAGCTGCAAACACAGGCACGTCAGACCTTACCTGATCTTCGGCCGCCTCCACTACCGGCGGCACCTCCATTGCGGGGTCCTCAATGACCTCCACATGTGCCGGCTTGAAAAGCATGTCCGCCGACCGCCGCCGCGGGATGGAGCGTCGATGCAGCCCTGCCACGCAACAGGCTGAATCATGGGCCACGGCTTGACGAAACGCCAATTCCACATGCTTATTCACGGCCACGGTGCCCTCGCTCCAGTAGCGCCCGGAGGCACAGCTGAGAAGGCCACGATGTAAACTGAGCTACCAGCTCCGCCATCACCGCGTGGCGGGGCCACCACCGCATCCAATAGTGCAAGGAGAGCTGCCGCTGGGTGATAGGATCCACTGCAGGATCGCAGCAAAGGAAGAGCTGCTCGGCACTTACTCCTTGCCGGGTCGGAGGCATACAGCATCTCCGCCAGCGCCTCGGTGCCGCTGGAGTCAACGGAACGTGCATTGCAGCCCCCGCCGCCGGTGCCGCCGAAGCTGCCAAAGCCTCCGCTGCCGCGGCCCACTGTGCTGTAGCTGTCGCGGATCGAGCCGCCGCCGGTGGATACGGACTGCAACGAGCCGGCCTTGTGGGCGATGACCGCGAGCGCAACTTCCGCCGACACGGAGGTGGCGGTGGCGGTGGCGCCGCTGCCGCCGCCGCCGCCGCGGCCGCCGCCGCCGCCGCGGCCGGCGAGGCGTATGCCGCTGCTGTTGAGGGAGCTGACAGGCTCGCCGTCGCCGCTGGAGTGGGAGGTGGGGAAGCCGTCCGCGTCGGTGGCGCCGCCACCATTTTGACGGATTAGCACCGAGCAGATTTTGTAGCAGCAGATCTGCGCGGGAAGGCACCAAACCAGGTGAGGCGTCGATTCAGCAGCGGCAGAGAGTCAATAGTGCAGCAGTGTGCAGGCACCTGCTCGTATCCAAAAAGACTTGTGCACTGGCACCGGCAGCTGGCCCCACCTTGGCATGAGACTGCCCACGCCAAGTACCATCATGCATGGGCACATCAGTTGGGAGTCTGGCCTGGGGTGGAGCGCCGCATGTGCTTCCGCAGTTCACATGCCCTTCGCCACTTGCTGCCGGGTCTTGAGGAGGCAACAAAGAAACGACAGCCGACCAAGCAGGAGTGGTGTGTGACCTGATGCAGGCCCGAATTAATCAGAATGCGTTTCACGCACCACATTGGGGTGGGAGACGGAGGCGGTGAGCAGCGACTCGCGGGCGCCCTCCACCACGATTGCGGTGCCGCCCATGTTGTGCTCAACCACCTTGATGGCCACCAGCGCGCCCTTCCAGCGGCCCTGCGCAGCGCATGTGGTTCAGTTTGATTGGCTTGGAAGTTGACGAGAAGCACAAAAAGGAAACACGGGTTTCGAACTTGGTTTTGCATCAAAGGCAAGAAGCCAAACGAGCCAGCTTCTGCAACCAGCAGCACATCGCACTGTTGCATGCACGGATGCTTTTGCAGCTTAGGATCGTAATCCTCATTGTTGACGACCGGCACGCACTTTGTACACTTTTCCGTATGACCCGCGCCCGAGCAGCGGCCCTATCTCGATGCCCTCAAGGCCGCCCTCCATGCGCATCTTGAGCAGGTAGCTGTGATGGTCGCCATACTGGGTGTCCCCTGACGTCGGCTGCCGGTCCCGTTCTAGCGCCGAGGGCGACGTCGGCGCGGCCGGGCTGCCCGGCAGTCTGCGCAGCAGGGGTTTCGTAGGGGTTTCGTAAATTTGAAAGTCGGCAAAAAACGAACCTATAGGGATGCCGTCAAAGCAGGGAGGGGGCACAAAGGGGCAGATGAGCTCAAAACAAGCGGCATCGGCCCTGGCAGCTTACAGGTGCGTGGCCATGGCGCAACTGCGCCGTCGCAGGCTTCCAACGGCGATGATGCAAACGCGATGCCTCGACCCGGTGAGCGGGTACTGTAATATGCTTCTGTACGCAGGGCAGACAATAGAAGCAAAGCTGGCTGCAATTGAACGATTATGCTGGCAGCGATCTGGGGGCTGCAAGCGCACATGTAGGGCATGACCAGGCTGCCGCCGCTGCTGTGCTGCATGCGGATTGACGCCGCGCGGCCCAGCAGGCTGCCGTCCACGGACGGGGGGGCGCTAGGCAGTGTGCCATCGACGCTGCCGACGCCCGCCGCATACGCCGCCGCCTGCGCCGCCGCCTGCATATCCGGCTGACGGAACGATGCGCAGACTGCCAGTCATTGGCTGCCCTTTGGCCGGGCGGGGCGAAGGCAGAGCAAGCACCTTGACGCCACACTGAGCATCCCCACGGTCCCAGCTCTCGACACAGCAACAGTCCTGAGGCAGCGCTGCGGTCACCAACCGCTTCACCAACCTGTGCTGCTATCATCGCTGTCTCATGCTTGCGCTGCGTGCGCCCCTGCGCCGCAAGCAGGCCGCAGACGGCCACGGCCGCGACGGCGAAGGCCGTCGCAAACGCCGCAGCGACAAACTCTGGCTGTAGCACTGCCGCTGCCAGCCGCCAGAACACTGCACTCAGAACATTTCAATGTCTTGATGATATTTTGCCTGAAACAACTGTGCATCAGCGAGGGCCAGGGGCAAGTGCAACCGTTCCACCTCTATATGTGCACTTAGCGAGGATGCTTCAGGGAAGACATGTGCTGCTGTGTTTCTCGTGGAGAAAAATGCTTGCTTACCGTTCGGGGGCGCGCCGCATGACTCGTGCTCACAGGAGCCCCGCCCCTCTACGCACACGAAAGTGTTGTTGTTGCGCGCTGTCAGCGTCGCCTGCCTGCACAGTCCAGGGATCGTGCAGGCGTTCAGCCGCTGGGCGACACGAGAGGGTGATCGCCTTCTGTAAGCCTGGTTCTGGACCATAATGCATGCCTGTCTCAGCCATCTGGCGGGTCGGCCAGACCTCATGCGCTCTTTGCAACGACCATGCACCCAGCATGCAGACATGCCAGCGAGGCGGCAGGGATCAAAGCTGTCGCGCACCCGATGCCCCGCCCGTAGGACTGCAGCTCTATCGTCGCGGAGACAGTGTCGCCGGCAGCCAGCATCAGCGCCCCCGAGGGCAGCAGGTCCACTGTCCCGGCAGAGTAGCGCTGCGCATAGACCGCCCGCAGACTGGCCTGGTGCGCGGCGCAGTCGGCAAACTCCGCGCGCCGCTGGTAGCGCAGCTCCACGCTGTCAAGGCTGACCTGGAGCACATAACGCATCCAGCTGATATGAGGCCTGCACATCACTTGTTTCGACTTGCGCACAGGGACCGGGTGAGCGAGTACCAAATTCTCACAGAGCAACACCTCGAAACAGTTTGTTGCTGGCAGTGGCGCCTGCACGCAGTGGCTTGCACATCTCCTCAGAGCACACATGGGCCGAGATGTAAGGCGCCACTGACTGATAGGCGCCCTCACCGTGCCGCCGGGCGCGAGCTGCACCGAGGGCCACACGATGCTGTCGACGACGGGGCTGCCGCGGCCACTGGGCAGCGCAAATCCCGCAGCGCGCACACGGCGGAGGGTCACGACGCCGCCGTCGCCGACGAAAAGCACGTCCGACGTGCCGCCAAAGTCCAGCACGCTGCCGCTGTCTCCGGCTGCAGCACCGTAGGCAATGCCTGAGCACATATGCAGCATGGCATCCCAGGCCCCGCCGGGTGGTTGCGGGTTGCGCTGACAGCAAGAGGCTGCCGCTTCGTGCCGGATGCTCCCGCAATGCTGCATGTACGGCGGGGTCGTGCATGCAGCGCATGCGCGGAGGGGCACCTGAGGTGATGGTCACATGGCGGTCGCCGCCGACGAAGGCGGATGTGCGAAAGTGCCGCGGGTCCACGCGGACGGAGCCTGCGAGTTCACGCGTCGTGGTCTTCGTGAGGCAGCTGGAAGACCGAGCACAATTCAGCTGCTCAGGGTGGCCTGGCTTGAGGCAGGGGAGCATGTGCGCATACTGGCGCGGCTGCCCCCTCACATTACCTCGCACCAGCAGCTGGAAGGCGGCGGGTGGGTCTCAATTCCATATCAAAGCATTATGTCTCACATAGCAAGCAACCAGCACGGTTGTCAAGCCTCTGGGGCCAGATAATTGGCTTGTGCTCCCCGACCGTCGAATGTCCCTCTGCGAAAGTACAATGTTTGCGGCTCGGCGGCCTAGTCTTGCGGAATGCTGGCAGAATGCTCAATGAGGACATTCTCAGTGCTGGTTGTACGCTGCGCGACAGGGCCGGCAAGCTGCTGCTGTCGGGCAGCTGCGTCCGGAAATAGCTCCACAAGATACAGTACGTTTCCGATCAGCAGCCGGCGTGATCAGCCGGCTCGGGGCCCGGCGAATTGCTGTGTGCCGGTGAAACCTATACTCGCAGCCCCATCCCGGCCCTAGTCTACCGAGACACGTCGGTATGGGTGTTTGCTTCTCGGTCGACGGCACTACGGGTGTGGCGGCCTGCGAGCGCCTGATTGTTGTGCATGCTCAGCGCACGAAGAACAGGACTCAAATGACGGCAGAGACGACGGCCGCGGCGTCTCTGAGAGATTTACTAAACGACAACTTCACTTTTCCGGTGAGCGTAGAAAAGCTCGGAACCAAAGCGCAACCCGCGGTCGGACGAGCTGCCCCGCAGGCTGCATTGCCCGCTTGACCCCCTACTCACGCATCGCAGCCCAGCTGGTGAACTGTATGATCACCTAAGACCCCCGATATATTTGCGCCAGTGGAAGGCTCACCCTTGATACTGATGCGCAGGACCTCAGGGGCCGCCAGCGCGGCTGCAAGCGCCTCGCTGTCCTTCACGACAACACCCGCGGTGTGGCTGCAAGAGGCAGCACCGATCGCCAGGCACACGAAAGCGGTGGCTGCCAATCGGCGTGCGCATAGGCCCATATCAGGCGCCGACGCACATTCCAGACTGCGGCGCGGCGTGCTCGGAACGAAGCTAGTGCGAAATGGATATGGAGAATCGACTGTCTCCGGATGTTTGCGTTCGTGACGCAGACAAATGTTCCCACAAGTTCCAGGGGGTGTGACCATGTGAAGTTTTGAGGGAGATTGCTTGTGTCCACCCCTTCCATTTCCAAAGGCGATATCAGAAAGGGACGGACCCCCTCAAAAATGTCCTATCAGTTTTTTTTTGCCCTAATTAATGCAGCGGTGGCCAACTATGGATGTCAAGCTGGACCTTCCATACACGAGGGCAAGTAACCTTTTCAGCTCGTGTGTGTAGGGCTGAGCCATGGTGGGTGCGTCGCCGGCCAGTGCAACTTATTCGACTTGTGCAATTTGCAGGCGTATATCAAAATTGTCTGTGATACCTGCACAGGTACTTGCAGGGTGGATCAATTGATATAGGTCCCGAATTCGTGCCCTGATTGCATGTGCAGTGATCAAGACTGGAATCACACCTTTTACCCCAGACAGTAATACTTAATGTGCGCTTCTTCCTCTTCCCGTTCATTCGCCGGCTGTCTGCCTATTCATTCGTGCCGTAGTGCCGCTCTGGGAAAGACTCCTCGATGGACCGGAGGTACCGCTCAGCATCCTCCATCTCGCTGTTGGGCGGGCCCTGCATCACATTTGGGACAAGGAAGCTCAATAAGGGGATTGTATTTCCGGGACGACACATCCCAGCACCTCAGCTTGAGCGCACCAATGAAGGCAGAAAGCTCGGTGTGCATTCCCTCTTTTCCGGTTTGCCACAACGTCGGTGGACATGGAACTGGAACATGCAGCAGCGTCCAGTCCTGCAGCACTGCCCTGCACGCGACGCAGTCCACAGGAAAGCCAGGCGGAGACCCACCTGCCCCTGGCCCTTCCCGGATGCCGAGTCCAGCTGCCGCTCCAGGGTGGTGAAGCCGCGCCCTACTGACCGCAGGCCGCTCGCCACGAGGCTCTCGTCTCCCAGCTCCTTTGTCGCTGAGCCCACCCCCTGCATGCAGTTCATGCAGTCTCCGACCAAGCCGGGGCCGGGACCACCCATCACGCAGTCCAGTCCTTAGGGTTTAGGGTGCGCTCTTCCGCTGCGACACAGCTACGCGTGCTTTGCGTCTTCAAAGCATGCAGGCTCAGCAGTCTCTTGACAAAATTGATTCCGATGTTGTGGTGTTGGTCTTGCGCAATCTCTGCTGAAATCTCGTCATCCGAGGGCGAAGAAAACCGTGCGCATGTGGGCGTTTTCTGGCGAAACATCCCTAGAGTGCAGTATCGAGGATCTGATGGCTCACCGCTTCAAAGGCGCGGCCGACGCGCTCGAAGGCCGAGCGCGCGCCGCGCCGCGGCGGGCAGCTGTTGTCCGTCAGCTGGAAGTCCTCCCACCGGCGGCCGATCTTCTCCAGCGCCGTGCGGATTTCTGGGACGTACTTCTCGGGCAGCTCTTTTGTCCTGCACATGTAGGAGATGTACTTCTCGTCGTGCTGTTGCAGTTGTTGGGGCGCAGGCAGGCGTGCTCACACTCATGGCTAAACCCTGTTGTACGACGTTCGGGGAAGTGACACAGCACCTGGAGTACACTGTTGCGCCGCCGTATCCTTTCCAGGCGTCATTGGAGCCCTTGGTGACGGAAATGGTATCAGCAATGTCAGCGCCGATACGGGACACAGTGCAAGAGCTTGCAGCAGAGATGCGCAAAAATGTCTGCATCGCGGGCTCCACTTGCCTTGTAATAAACGAGCAGATACTGGTCTGGCTTGGACGCCAGAATGTACCTGCATCAACACACGCAACTCAGCACTCGAGCAACTCAGCACTCGAGCAACTCAGCACTCGAGCGTCAGCATTGCGAATGAATGGGGTTTCGACAGCATGCAGCTTGACGATGACCGAGCAAAGAGCAAGACTCACCAGTCGTCTGTGTAGTTCAGGTAGCTGCGATACGAGAGCAGCAGAGCTTCAGTTCGCAGGTTTGGTAGATACATCAGCTTTAGCACTGGTGAGGCAGTGGCTGGCCATTGGCGCAGGCTCGGCAGCACAGTTTGCAGACTTTTGGCTTTTCCTATTACTGAAGGCTCCGAGAAGTAAAAGCAGGTCAGGAGGGCACAAACACGCACTCATTGCCGTGGTTCATCAAAACGGCGGGGTTGTCCTGCTGGGTGAAAGTCTGTATGGTTGTGCGCTCCAGAAAGTCATCAGCAGCCTTGTTCTTGGGGATGCGCCAGTTGATCCTGCCGTACAGTTTGCCTGCGGCACAAACATTGGGACAGGCGTCACATCACCTTCAGGCCATGTGCTGCTGCAGACGCCAGTGCGCATCTGCTTGGCAGCGAGGTGCATCTGGAGACTGCTCTGAGCCCATCAGTGCAGGCACCGCAGTTTGAGAGTGCCGTCAGGCGCCACCTGCATGATGAGCATGTCGGCGGGCTGCACACATGCTATCCTGTCAATCTTCAAGGGCGTCATGGAGCCAGAATTATAGCAAGTGCACTTGGAGCCAGTCTTGCGGCGCATGTCCATGGCTGAGCACACAGTGTGCTCTGCAGCATGCGATCTCACATGCCCTGATGGTCCAGCGTCTCCACACCCGCGTGTATCAAATCTCCATATGCACCAAACTCGTGGCGTTTTCACAACCCCTGCATAACCCTCGTGCTCACCCGGCTTCGGCACGCCAAAGTAGTGCTCCTGGCAGGGGAAGACGTCAAACAGCGGGTTGAGGCCCGCAGTGATGTACCAGCGCCCCGTGAACTTGTTCAGGTCGAAGTTCTTGTCCAGCGCCGAGTCCGGCGGCACCTGCACATGATATGAAAAGTGTGGCGTACATGGTGTTGCGTCGTTCAGAAGCTACGTGGGGGGAACTTCCAGTCTTCAGGAAAGGAAGAGCGCCCCTCACGGCGCGGCCGCCTCCAGGATGCGCAGGTTGGCAGAGCATGTGCCTCCCATATGTATGAACGCCTGTGGGCCAAAAAGGACACCATCGAGCGACAGAACTGTGAGCCGACTCACCGGCCACTCTGCGTCGCTGTCCACGCGCTGCGGCACGCAGTCATTGCTGCTGATCGCGCATGCGTTGAACGTTTGCACCGCGACGTCCTCGAACAGGTCGGTGCACCCGATCTGCATGGCGCAGCAAGGTGCCACGGTCGGTGCTGGCAGCAACTGCAGCATTGCCGCCTCCACAGTTGCCCGAGCTACTGCTTGACCCGTGTCCCCACGCACAGTGGTCCAGTGGCATCCGCATGATGGCAGCAGACATGATATCCGAAATCCACATCCCCCAGCGGCGTGCTACCACTATTATCGATGCTGTGCCTTCCTGCTTTTCGATTCGCCCCAGAACTACCCGCAGAGTTGCCGTACCTGGCACTCCTGCTCGTCGGGCCTGCCATTGCACTTCTGCAGGCACAGCAGCGAACCGGCGCAGCTCGGATCCGCCAGGCACCGCGCCAGCTGCTGCGGGCAGTTCGTCAGCAGGCACGTGCCGACTTGCGCAGTGTCTGCCGCCATGGCCGCCGGGCTGAGCTGCCCGAATGCCATGCCTGCTGCCAGGCCCGCCGCCAGCGCCTTTGACGCAAAGCCGCCGAGCCACTGCTGCGGCGACGAGCGCCGGCTGCCCTCGGCGCCTGCTGCGTCGCCGGTGCTGGCGCGCGCGACTGCTCCGCGCTGCACTGGCAGCCTGGTGTGTGCCAGCGGCCGCGCCGCAGTAAATGGCCGCCAACATTGCCGTGTGCAGTGTGGGCTGGCCCCGCTCACTGGCGGTCGGCTTGCGCCATGCATGGCGACTGTCGGCAGGTGTACGGAAGCAGCGACCTGTCGGCAGCGTTGACGTTGAGTCTTGTGAAAGCATTGGGAAGCATCTGCGCAAGGCGCAGGCGCATTGCATGAGTGCACGTCGCTGAACACAGAACGCACCTGCATAGCGGTTGACCGAGTATCTGGTTTCTACACTGCAACCTCTTCTGGCGCGCTAAGGCACTACTACATTCGACGCGGGCAAGCACTGCTGCCCCTGTGGGATGGTCGCACCGCACAGCACTGCAGATTCTTACAGCGCTTGAAGATCCTTCCCCTCGACAGACCGCGCGGAGCACTTTAAAGAACAGTGTTCTGAAAGGTCGAGCCAGATCGATCTCTGGGGTGCAGCCGATATGCAGGGCGACACAGTCATCAGCTTCCTCGGCTTAGCTCTTGCTGAAAACTGTCCGTCACTCAATTGATCCTAAGCGAACAATCGTTCCGCATGTCGGATTCGCAAACGGCGATGCCTTGCGGCAGGTCCAACCATTTTTGTGCGCCGCTTTCTGTTGGTTCTGCTGTAGGCATGCATGGTATGCGCGATGACAGCGTCAGGTCCATCGTCAGCTCACCTGCCAATCCGATCGCAGAATAGCACAGGACATGAAAACTCTGCTTTAGAGAAAACTCTGTTTCAGTGCTGCTGCAGAACGGTGGACTGTGTATCAGCTGAACGCTTCTACTGCCCGTACACATTTCTTTTCAGCCATGCATGCGATGTAGCGTCACTTGAGCGCGCGCCAGGCAATCTACGTGCGGTCTGCAATCGATTAGATCACACTCAGGACAACCTCACGTTTGGTAACGATGCCGGGATGGTGTTACAAATCATGTGTGAATGTGCTGCCGGTCAAGTCAGGGCCTGGACCGCTCCAGGCTGTCTCAACACGTTTCGTTGCACATTTTGTCCCTTCAGCCGCGCCTGCAATCAGGCATGTTTGCCAACGGGGATCCGACAGCCGTTTCGCAATTCTGCCCCCATCGTGAAAGGAGAGCCAAACTCTCCCATTAATCAGAAGGAGACACTGAAAGGAAATTTCAGAACCCCCAGGCTTGCTTTCTCTGCTCCGCCCTGGCCCCTCACCGCGACGCGTGTCTCGAACGTCACAAGTTGCCTCCGCATACAAGGCCTCCTGGCCGCGCGCCCGGCGGACCCCTCGGCCCACCGCAAAAGTTAGTCAATCCACATAGAGGCTTGGGTTCGCTTTCCACCTCCTGGGCGGCGTCTGCGGCGGTTCACGGAGCTCAGGTGAGCCAGCAGTGAGCAACGCATCTTACGTCCTGCTGGACGCGCGTGCGTGCGACGCATTGTCCGACCGCTGGCTGGGGCAGAGCTTCACCGGCGCCCATCGGCGCACCCTTCGCCGCCAAAGGTCGTGCGGGAACGCCGTCCCTGCATGTGCAACTCGATTCGAAGCAATCTGAATCACCCCAGGCGATGCCCGAGAGCGATCTTATCGTGAAGCGCGCAGCTCATGAGCACCTGGCCTTTATAGTGCTGAGGCTTTGGAGAGGACCACTTCGTGCTGTCTGAATCAACGCGCGCCTGCAGAGCTACTGGCCTTGTGACATCAGAGACATGCAGACGTAGCAGCCCCGGCCAACTCGGCAGAGTCTTGCTCTCAAAGTGGGTGAGGCACAGGCGTGCTCCCTGGTCAGGGACTGGAGCCTTGCCATGGACTAACAGACTGCTTCACTACGGCTGACGGAGCGTGATGATGAGATGGCGACATGCTGGTGGGTGCCTGCAGGTCAGTACCCGTCGAAACGCTCGTGCGGTGAGTGCACGACTCCACCGCGCGCGGTAGGCGCAATAGCAGCGCGTTCTCATAATCAGCTGTGGACCCAGCCTCCTCTGTGGACGGCGGCAGCTGGTGGCAGGCGGCGCGGCGCGGCCATGGTGCAGCAGAATGCTGCTGCAGAATAGCACAGCCAGCAGCGGTCGCCAAGCTGCGCCAGCTGCTGACGCTGCCGCACTTGACGCTGCCATGGCGCACGGGGGTTGGCAGTCACCATGGCTGGTTGCGGCAGCTCTGGCGTGCCTCGCGTGCTGGTCGCCCGGCGGCGCGGCGCAGCTGGTCAGTGTCGACCTGACAAACAGCTCGCTAGTGTTCACCAGCCAGGGCTTTGCGCAGGCGCTGGCCGACACGCACGTCACCACCATCCTTATTGAATGTGAGCTCCTGCTTCTGCTGCCGGACTGCATGTGGCTGCGGTGCGCTGCCATGCACAGCCATCACGCCTCCACCTTGCCGCAGCAGCCTTTGCCTCGAGTCAACCGCCTTTCCTGCGCATCCCAGGCTGCATAGGCGCTTTACAGACACTATTTGCGGCTCCTCACACTGAGCGCTGCGCTCGCCCCTGCCCCCGCAGCAACGGTGAAGCTGCAGGAGAGCGATTTTCGGCCGACGGTGCTGGTCAGCCGCAACCTGACGGTGGCAGCCAGCAACGTCACTGCGAACGCGACGCTGGACTTCGACCAGGGGCTGTCGCTGATCCTGGTGAGGCTTGTTTGCTTGCTTGTTCGTGCTTTGGCGGACGCAATCCTCCCATCCAGCATCCTTTAGCAGCGCCTTGCCGGTCGCTGATCAAGGGAAGCGCCCTGCACTGCTGGCTCGGCACAGCGCAGTGAAGACCAACTGACGACCGGCTGCATGCAGGCGGGGCCTGCGGCCGCGCTGACGTTTTCCGGCATGCTGCTGGCGCGCCTGGCTTCGGCGGACGCCGGCGATGCCGCCGGCGAGAACGTGGTCCAGTCGCTCGCGCTGTGGCCTTCCGTGTCGGGCAAGCCGGGAGCGACGGTGAGCAGCAGCAGCCCTGCAGCAGCATCCTGCGGCATAAGGAGCAATCTATTTGCAGCCAGGCTTGGGCTCAGCTGCACGGTGCAGTAATGGGTGCGCGGTGGCCAGCGGAACGTTGGCAGAAGCCGCATTGCGATGCTGCCGCAAGCGGAATCCCATTGAGCCCAAGCTGCATCCAAATGTAGGATGCAGACATGACTTGCGCCCGGCAGCAGTCGTGTGTGATGCAACAACAACAGCACCCAGCCAGCTTCCGGCGCGCTGCGCACATTGCGCAAAGTTGTGTGTCTAATCTGCAGTCTCCAACCTGCACATCTTCATGTGCCCCCGCAGTTCCAGTTCGTCAACACGTCGACAGAGTACGCGGTGCCCAACTCCTTCAACAACTGCAGCCAGTACCAGACGCGGGTGGCGGCGCAGCAGGCCCAGCTGGTCGGCGCGAGCGTGGTGTCGCGGCCGACGCCCGACGAGGTGCTCGTCACCGGGCGGCAGACGGCGCGGCTGCTGGTGACGGCCAATCATATCGTCTCCGGGTGCGCACTCTGCTGCGTTCTTCCGTCATTCTACCGTCCTTCTTCTCGCCCCCTTTATCTCACCCCACCCAATGCGCGGCCGTCACATGCTGACAGTGTGCCGCTCGCAGCTGTGGCACAGCATGGCTGCAGCCTATGTGTGTTGCAGGTTTTGCATCGAGGCATTGGTAATACCCACCGTGCCTCTGCTCAAGCGTGGCCATCTGCTGATGCTGTGTGGCTGCGTGTCCTGCGCAGGTATGTCGAGTACGTCTCTGAGGACAGCAGCTCGATCTGCGTCGCCGACCAGTCCCGTGGTGAGATCCTCAAGACCACTGTGAAGCGATGAATTACCTCCTGCAGCATCCCAGTTGGATGACCCCCTCCCAGCCCTGCCCAATGTCCAGCTACATCCAATGCTGCTGCTTGCTCCTGGCACTCGATTTGGGCACTGCGCTACCTGGCTGTTGTGCTGTGGCTTCACATTTTTGCTGCTACACCTGATTCATGGGGGCGCCGACGGACTTGTGCTGCTCCCGCGGGCAGGCGGCCCCCACTTCCCTTGGTGGGCGGGCCTGGTGCTGGGCCTCGGGATGGCGCTCATCATCGCCATCGTGCTGTGCGCCCTGGCCTGCTGCTTCGCGCTGCGCTGGCGGAAGCGGGAGCGCATGTCGGCCGCGTCCAACAGCCAGCGGGACGTGGAGTCCGCCAAGGTGGGCGCGAAAATCAGCTCGGGATTACAAGGCAGCTCAGGGTTGAGGCCAGGGGTTCATGCAGTGTGCCAGTGGCACGGCTGGCACGGCCTGCTGGACTGCAGGCACTGCTAACCCAGCCTGTCATCCCGAAATCGAAGACTGCATTCCGAAGACCGCCCCACCCAGCTTCCGCTATGATGCTGCCGCAGGGCGACGGCGGCACAGCCGGCACCGGGACGTCGGGCACCAACGGCAGCGGCTCGCCGGCCGGCGGCAGCGGCTGGACGCCGCCGGGCTCTGCCGCCGCCACGGCCGGCAGCGGTGGCGGCGCCGGCACAGCCGGCAGCAACGTGTCGGTGCTGGCGCCGCTGCTGGGCACCGAGAGCGGCGCGCTGCAGACCACCAGCCTGACGCGCATCCATCAAAACCTAGGTGCTGGTGCATTCACCTTTCCAGGCTACAGCCCCTATCCTTCGTCCAGTCCTGTGGCCCCCAATCACATCGCATGCAGCTGCCTCGGCAGGCTGGTCGGGCTTTCAGGCCAATGCAGTGTCTGCGAAAATGCACAAGCCAGAGTTGATTAGGTGGTCATGCCGGGGGTGCGGGTGCCAGCGCCTGCGCATATGCTTGAAACTAACATGGTTTCTCTGCTCCTCCACAGTTTCCTCTTTAGCGTGCAATGCGCCCTGCTGTGACCACGTTTTGTTTGCAATGCAGGTCTCCGCCGCGAAAGTGGGCTGACGGAGTACCACTCCCATCTGCTGGCGATGCGGCTGCAGAGCGGTCTCGAGGGCGTGGAGGTCGGCCCCATCCTCGGCCGCGGCAGCTACGGCGCCGTTTACAAAGGCAAGAGCTCCATCTGCTCGCCCTCGCTGTAGTCCAGAATTGTAGCAGCCGCACTAGTCAATGCCTC
>JAABUL010003196.1_pt1 | contig 24884 bp, 23 predicted proteins | sample 5559151 | NCBI WGS metagenome assembly JAABUL01 (sample SAMN10711876, study PRJNA513368) | rock metagenome | isolation source: Antarctica rocks | place: Antarctica: Victoria Land, Pudding Butte sud | reverse complement strand
CGGTCGATGTCGTGTGCAGCTTGCAGTATAATGATTGGAACGGGTACGCGGCAATCGAACTGCGCATTAAAGACATCGCTGTCCGCGGCGCCGCTGGCCGCGCCATCGAGCACGACCTCAGGGAACCGGTGGCTAAAGCCGCATGGTAGACCAATGGCGGCCACGAGCGCGGCCTCGCGGAAGCGCTGATCGCCGGCGCCCGTATCACGCCGCGCGACGCCAAGCGCGGGCTACCGAGGTATACACTCCATCATGACCACTCCTCCTATTCCGTCCACTCAATCAGGCGCTGAACCCAACCCCGGCCACCGCCCGGATGTCGCGCCCTCACTTGATACGCTGCGGCTGCCAACGCTGGACATGCTGCTCGATGTCGCGCGTGGCTACCTCAAAGATGACGCCTGCGCGACGATCGCCGACGCGTACCACTTCGCCGCCGAGGCGCACGAAGGCATGCGGCGCAAATCGGGCGAGCCCTACATCACCCACCCGCTAAAAACGGCCATCATCCTCGCGGAGATGCGCATGGACCCCATCACCATCGTGGCCGCGCTCCTACACGACACCGTTGAGGATACGGCGGCGACGCTGGCCGACGTGGAGGAACGCTTTGGGCAAGGCGCCGCTCACCTCGTCGACGGGGTGACTAAGGTCGGCGCATTCAGTAGCCAGCAGATCGAAAAGACAGAGCAGCGCGAGAGCGAGAAGGACAAGGGGCGCAGGGGCGACACCCATCAGCGCCGCCAGGCCGAGAACGTCAAAAAGATGTTCATCGCTATGGCCGAAGACCCGCGCGTCGTCATCGTCAAGCTGGCCGACCGCCTGCACAACATGAGCACGCTCGACGCGTTGGAGTTGCGCAAGCAGCAACGCAAAGCCCTAGAGACGCGCGACATCTACGCCCCTTTGGCCGGCCGCCTGGGCATGGCGCGCATGAAGTGGGAACTCGAGGATTTGGCCTTCAAGTACCTTGAGAGCGACGCCTACTGGTGGCTCGTCGAACAGATCGCTGAGCAGCGCCCCGCGCGTGAGCGCTACGCGCAGGGGACGGCGGAGACCGTGCGCGCCCAACTGGCCGCCCACGGCGTCGCTGGCGAGGTCACAGGCCGGGCCAAGCACCTCTACAGTATCTATCGCAAGCTACAGCGCCCCGAGATCAACATGGACCTGCGGCGCGTCTACGACCTCTTCGCGCTGCGCGTGATCGTCGACACGCTGCCCGAGTGTTACCAAGCTCTCGGCCTGCTCCATGCCCTATGGACGCCCGTCAACGGCCGCTTCAAAGACTATATCGCCACGCCGAAACCCAACGGCTACCAATCGCTGCACACGACGGTGATCGGACCCGACGGACACCAGCTAGAGGTGCAGATCCGCACGCACGAGATGCACCGCCTGGCTGAGTATGGCGTGGCGGCGCACCTGCACTACAAAGAAGCGGGCTCGACCAGGGCCGCCACCTCGATGACCAAGTGGATTGAGTCGTTGATGAGTTGGCAGGACGAACTGCAGACCGACAGCGCCGAGTTCATGGATACGCTTAAGATCGACGTGTTCCAGGACCAGGTTTTCGTCTACAGCCCCAAAGGCGACATCATCGACCTGCCGGCCAAATCGACCCCGGTTGACTTCGCCTACCGCATCCACACCGAACTCGGTAACCGCACTATCGGGGCCAAGGTCAACGGCGCGATGGTCCCGCTCGACTACCAACTGCACAACGGCGAACGCGTCGAGATTCTGACCACGCGCACGCCGCACGGACCCGGCCGCGATTGGTCCACCTTCGTAGCCTCGGCCAGCGCGCGCTCCAAAATCCGCGCCTGGTTCAAGCGCCAGGACCGCGACGACAACATCGCGCACGGACGTGAACTCTTCGAGCGCGAATTGCAGCGCCTGGAGCAGCGTACTCTCAACAGCCTGCCGGCCGAGCAGATGCAGACGCTGGCGGCAGGGATGGAGTTCAAGACGCCCGATGACCTCTTCGCGGCCATCGGCTACGGGGCCGTGGGGCCGCAACAGGCGGTAGGCCGCCTCAAGCTGCGCGAGGAGACGCCCGCCGGGCCCGATGTCCTTGCCGTTACGCCGCAGCCGGAACCGCAGACGAGCAGCGGCCAGATCAGCGTGATGGGCGTGGGCGACTTGCTGACGCGGCTGGCGCCGTGCTGCCACCCCGCGCCGGGCGATGACATCATCGGCTACATCACGCGTAACCGCGGCGTCACCGTCCACCGCGCCAGTTGCCCGCGCATCCTGGCCGAGCAGGAGACCGAGCGCCTGGTGCAAGTCGAGTGGGGTCCGGCGGTCGCACAGTCATCGTACACGGTCGGCATCATCGTGAAAGCATGGGACCGTGAGGGGCTGCTGCGCGACGTCAGCGCCGCCATCACCGAGGAGCGCGTCAACATCACAGCGTCGAGCACGATCACGACCGACCATAGCGCGACTATCCGCATCAGCGTGCGCATCTCGAGCACCGAACAACTCTCACGCGTGTTCGCGCACATCGAGCGCGTGCGTGGCGTCGTCGACGTGTCACGCGAGAGTTCGCGTAAAGCCAATACGGCGTAGGCGACAGGCGACAGGCGACAGGCGACGGTGTGTAGGGGCATATGGCTATACGCCTGGCGTTTGCCTCAGAGATGTCCAATGGACGGCGAACGCCAGGCCGCCCGCAGCCGCTCGCGGCACGTTAGCCGCCACCGGGCGCGGCCGCGCCGGACATTGGGATAGAGTACACGTAATAATAAGAGGCACGGATACGGGGGAACCTATGACGGATGTACTGACGAACTCGCCGGTAAGTGAGGATTACATGCCAACACTCGCACACGGAGCTATCATTATCCAGTTGGGCTTCCTACTCTACGAGCATGTCGCCGCGCACGACGCGGGCCTCGTCTGTGGTCCACAGACGACGTTTAAGACGGTCGGCACGCCGCCAAGCCGCTACCCGGATCTGGCGTTCGTGCGCAAGGACCGTTTGCCCGCCAACCTCAATACGGACGCCGACTTCGCGCCCGACCTCGCCGCCGAGGTCGTGTCGGGCAGCGACACGTTCGGGGATGTCGACGCCAAGGTCCGGCAGTACCTCGACTCCGGCGTGCGCCTCGTCTGGCTCATCGACCCCATCATGCGCACGGTCACGGCCCACACTCTCGACGGTCATCCCCGCTTTTTCACTGACGCCGATGACCTTGTGGGCGACCCAGTCCTCCCCGGCCTGCGCGTGCCCGTGCGTCGAATCTTTCCGTAGCGCGCCACGGCGCCGCTCCAAAGGGAGGCTCATGATGGACTGGGGTCGGGACCTTTACGGCAACCCATGTCGGGAGTGCGGCTACGACTGGTCCATCTCGCCCGACGATGCGCTGTCGCTAATGGCGGCGATCCCGGCCCGCTACGCCGCGTTGGTGGGAGACCGCGACGGCTCACAGCGTCATCCCGACCTCAGTTGGTCCGCGGGCGCCTACGTCTGTCACGTCACCGACAACGTGCGCATCTGGGCGGAACGCCTCGCGGGCTGCGCGCTCGGTGGTGTCTGCATCTGCACCAGATTCTCGGTGTTCTCGGCCATCGGCTCTCCATCGGCGTCAGGGAAAGTGGACCAGTCGATCTCGGGTGTCGTATACGCGTACGTGGTCATGAGAGGGTATCCCTCCAGTATGGGGCGCGTGTATTACCACCATTGTACCAACGCGGGCAATCCGTCAACAACTGTGCACGATGGCGCGCCGTTATCGTATCGTTCGCACTATCATAGAAGGGCGGCCATGCGGGACGAACGGACGGTTACGACGATACAACGGGGAGATGACTATGGCGCGTAGAGGGCTCACGCCGCGGCGGACCGGCGTGGTGGACAAGGACTATCCCGCCGCGGGCGTCCGCGCGATCTCCCCCACCGACATCGCCCAGTACATCCGCATGGAGCAGTGCGCGCGCTACCTGCGTCTGCGCCTGCACGAGCGCGCGCACGGCCCTCGCTTCCTGGCCGACTACGGCGTGGCGGCCCAGCCTATCCCGCCGCTGCTGACCCGCTCGGGCGCGCGCTTCGAGGACCTCGTTGAGGGGGCCATCGCGGCGCGCTACCCCACGGTCGACCTCGCCGCGTCTGCTCTATCAAGCAAGATCCAACGGCCGCCCGACAACGCGCGCGTCACCGACGCCGTACGCGCTCTCGCCCCCGGCACGACGCTAGTCCTATTCCAGGCGCGCCTACAGATCGCGGTGGCAGGGTGGCTGATGCGCGGCGACATCGATGTGCTGCGCCTGGCACGCGACACTGACGGCGCGCTACACGTTCTGATCGCTGACATCAAAAGCTCGACCGCGGCCAAGGTGGAGCACCGACTACAGGTCGCCTTCTACCATGAGATGCTGGCCGCGCTACTCGACTGCGAGGGTATTGCGTACGGCGCGATAGAGTTGTCCGTGCTCTATCGTGGCCCCGCGGCTATAGGCGCGTTGTCCGATGACGCCGCTGGCCGGCGCGCGGAGGACATCGCCCGCTACGAGGCCGAACGCGCGCTGGCCGAGAACTACTTTGGGACGCGCCAGGGCCTGCTGGAGATCGTCGACGACCCCGAGAGCTACCGCGCCGCTGTGCGCGACCTCGTGACCGATCCTGCCTCCACCGCGGCGCGCGTGGCCGCCGCGCCCTTCGACGATGTGCCGTACCACCTCACCTACAAGTGCGATGGCTGCCTCTACAACGAGTTCTGCACCAAGTGGAGCGCCGAGCGGGACGACCTCTCACTGCTGCCGCACACGACGAGCCGCGACAAGAGCGTGCTGCGCGCGGCCGGCGTCACGACCGTGCGCACGCTGGCGACCCTCAAAGGGCCTCTCTCTCTCGCCCCCCCCGCCCCCTCCGGGGGAGCCTGGGGAGATGACTCCCCCCAGACCCCCGCCAACCACGGCGCGTGGAGATCGACAGACTCGGCCATACCCCAACATGTCACGAGCCCTGGGTCGAACCCGGCTGCTGTTGCTGGGAGCGCGGGTGTCTCGCCCGTCCCCGTAGCGCCTGAGTCGAGATCGGGGACGGGCGAGACACTCGCGCTCCCAGGGACGGGTGAGCAGCGCAGCGAAACACCCATCCCTGGGGCAGGGAGTAACGCGGCGTTGCGCGACCTCGTCGCCGCGCCGGGCCGCGAGGGCCTCGTCGCGCGGCTCGCCGCGACTCCGCCGGTGGGGCAGCGACTGGACGAGTTGGTGCAGCGGGCGCGGCGCTACCGCCGCTGGAAGGGCGATGATCTCGACGCGCTCTCCTATATCCCCAGCAAGGGCTACGGTTCGCTGCCCTACTGCGACGCCGCGCACAACCCTAACCTCGTGCGCGTCTACATCGACGCGCAGCACGACTACCTACAGGACCGCGTCTACATGCTCGGCGCCCTCGTCGTCGCCTGCGAGGACGGCGCGCCGATGCCCGCGCGACGCCGTAGTGTGGTCCATCTCACGGACGCGCCGCCCGTGAGCGACGAGCAGGAGCGCGACCTGTTCCTGCGCTGGACGACCGAGACGATCCGCGCCATCGTGGAGCTGGCCGCGCCCGATCGCGACGGGCAGCCGCGCGCGCCGATCCACCTGATCTTCTACGACACGTTCGAGCAGCGCGTGCTGCTGGAGGGGCTGGGCCGCCACGCCGAGTCGGTCCTCGGCGCCACGCCCCTGTACGACTTCGTGACGGCGCTGGCCGCGTTCGACTCGCCGGTGGTCACGTTCCTGGAAGACGAGATCCGTGAACTCAAGAATTACCCCATGCTCTGCCAGTCGTTGCAGGCCGTCGCCGCCTACCTCAAATTCGACTGGAACAGTCCCGCGCCCTACCGCGAGCTCTTCCGCGCGCGCCTGTTCGACTGGTGGGGCAAGCTGGAGCAGGACGGCGATGACGCGACAGTAGACGGGACGACACGGGAGTCGCCCTGGTACACGGCGCGCGCCCGCTTCAGCAGCCAGATCCCGCTCGAGTACGCCTACGCCGCCTGGGGCGATCTGCCCGCGCCCACGCCAGACAAGCGCGACGACCTGGCGCCCTACCGCGCCGCCACGCCCGCGCTCCTCGCCGGCTTCCACGCCCGCCGGCTGGAGGCGCTGGAGCGCGTCGCCGCCGACTTCGCGGGCAACAAGCAAACCGAGAAGACGCCTTTCGAACTGCCGTCGCTGCAGCACTTCGCCGGCGCGGCCCCCACGCTGGCGCAAGCGCTCGACGAGTTCGTGACCATCGAGCGTCACGTCGAACTGGCCGAATGGAAGCGGGCGCGGCTGGCCCCACCCGAGCGCCGCGTCCTGGCGGGTGAGACGCTGCTGGCGCGTTATGTCGAGAAGGATCAGGACGCCGAAGTGGCCGCGCGAAATCGTGACAACGTGCGCCGTGCCGCGCTCAAGGAGCGCTACTACGCCGAGTACCGCGCCGCGCGCCCGACAGCCAAACAGGTGCGGCTGCCAAAAGAGCAGCAGGCCGAGGCCAAGTGGTCGCAGGACGGCCTGCGCGTGCGGCTGCGGCTGGAGTGCGCCGGCCTAGAGTGCGAGTTGGACGAGGTCCTGGCGCTCTCGACCCTACGCGTGGGGGAAGGGGTCGTGCTGTGCCCGCGCGTCGCCGTCGACTCACGTTTGCCCGCCGACGAGCAGACGTCTTTCACACCGACGCCCAAGCAGATGCTCTACGGCGTGCGCGGCCAGATCGCCGCCATCACCGTAACGCGCGACGCGGCCGGTTGGGCTGCCGGAGCGCAGCGGAGGGAGACCAATCCGCATGGGCGCGCGGTGGAGGGCTTCGTGGAAGTGACGCTGCGCGAGTCGCCCGGCGGCGCCTGGTCGCGCGGCTTCGTGTTCGCATCCATCGCGCAGCCGCTGTCCGAGCGCGAGTACACGCTTGACCGCGATCCCAACAGCTGGTACGGCTACTGGTGCGCCAAGGTCACCGAGGGTTTGAGCGCGGGCCAGCCCAACACCCTCTACAAGCGCCTAGCCGCCCCCGCGTCCGCGTCCGTCGACTGGCCCATCGCCGCCGCCGAGGGGCAGGCGCGCTTTTTAGCCGGGCTCGACGCGCTGCGCGCCGCCGGCGCGTTGCACCCTTTCGAGGAGAGCAAGCGCGCCTACATTGGCTCCCATGGCGATGCCCCGGCGCTGCTGGTGCAGGGGCCACCGGGGACCGGCAAGAGCTATGCCACGGCCTTCGCGCTGTTCGCGCGGCTGCAAGGGGCCATGGCCGCCGATATAGATTGCCGCGCCCTGCTCTCGTGCAAGACGCACGCGGCCACCGACGTGTTGCTGGACAATGTCGTACGCGTGCAACAGCTGCTGCGTGACTTATGGGAGCGCCACCTCAACATCATGGCGGAGTATTTTGACCGGCGCCTACTCGACACACCGCTCTACCGCGCGCGGCCGCGCGGCGGCGTCCCTGATGGAGTGACGGCGCTGCGCCGCGCGGAGGAGCGTGGGGTAGACGAGCCGCGCAACGTTGATGTCGTGCTGTCAGAGCGCTGGCCTGTCGTCGCGTCCACCCCTGGCGCGATCTACGGCATGGTCAAGGAGCGCTGGTCGGACAACCTGTTCGGCCACGACGTGTGCGACCTGCTGGTGCTCGACGAAGCCTCACAGATGAACCTGCCCGAGGCGGCCATGGCCGCGCTGCCGCTCAAAGCCGGCGGCGCGCTCGTCGTCGTCGGCGACCACCGCCAGATGCCGCCCATCGTCAAGCACGACTGGGCCGTGGAGCCGCGCCGCACCTTCAAGACATTCCGCTCCTACGAATCGCTCTTCCTGACCCTGCTGGAGCGCCGACCGCCCGTGCCCGTCATCAAATTCGCGGAGAGCTTCCGGCTGCACGCCGACATGGCCGCGTTCCTGCGGCAGGAGGTCTACCGCAAGGACGGCATCGACTACCACTCGCACAGGCATGAGGTGCTGCCGCCGTTCGACCACGCCGACCCATTCGTCGCCGCCGTGCTAGCGCCGGCGCACCCCATCGTCGTGGTCGTACACGACGAGGAGTCCAGCGGACAGCGCAACCCCTTCGAGCAGCGGCTGATCGCGCCGATCGTGGAGGCGCTGACCGCGCCGGATACGTATAACCTGGACGCGGAGCACGGGCTGGGCGTGGTAGTGCCGCACCGCGCGCAGCGGGCGGCGCTGCAAGAGGCCGTGCCAGCGCTGGTGCGGCGTGACGCGGCGACGGGGACGGTCACGCTCTCAGCCGTCGACACTGTGGAGCGTTTTCAAGGCGGCGAGCGCACCGCCATCCTGGTGGGCGCGACCGAGAGCGAGCGCGACTATCTGCTGGCGTCGAGCGAGTTCCTGCTTGACCCGCGCCGCCTGACCGTGGCGCTCAGCCGCGCTAAGCGCAAGATGATCCTGGTCGCCTCGCGCTCGGTGTTTAGCCTGTTCAGTGCCGACGATGAGACCTTCGCCAACGCCCAACTCTGGAAGAACCTGCTGCGCCGCGCCTGCACCGTCAAGCTGTGGGAAGGCGAGCGCGACGGGCATGAAGTGACCGTGTGGGGCAATATTCCCAGTGAACAAATTGCTCCGCAACCCAGTGACGCAGCAATAGTTGACCACACTGAGCAAATAACTCTACCATATAAACATTGATTAACTGCCTGCTTTAGTGATAGGTGGTAAGGGGCAAACAGATGCCATTTCTTAGGGCTCACTAGGAAAGCGCTCCACTGTTGTTGTCGCGCGGCATCCATACCGAACTCAGGCTGCAGGACAGCCGGATGCGCCAGAAACGGCATTTCACGCCGTTCGGCCGTGCGCTGGATCGCCTCACATAGGACCGGGCCATTGAACGCATAGGCGTGAGCCAATTGGTACACGTCGAAAAAGTCTTTCATCCGTGTGTTGGCGAACGATAGCTTGAGCATTGCCTCATACTTCTCCGCGACAATAGTCTCGCGGGAATAGGCGAGTACCGTCGGAACAGACATGCCTTCCAGTAGCACCGGGAACTCCAATTCGAGCGGGACCGGCGTAATAACGTCGCCAAAGCCGACATCAATCTGGATGCGTGACGCTACCGACGCCAGCTTGGTGGGAATGGAAAGGCGTACACCTGGATAGATGGCGATCTCAGCGATACGCTCGGATACCAACCCTCCCGCGTCGAACAAGACGCCATCCTCGTCCAGCCGGACAGCACAGATCTCAGCAAAGGTCGCGCTAATCGTTTCGATGCTATTGGCGATGCTTCCGGCGCGAAAATCCAGGTCCTTCGTTGGGCGGGTGAGCCCCCGTTCCCCTTGCATGGCAAAAGCCCAAAGGAGCGCGCCGCCCTTGAGCACGAACTGCTCACGATGTGGTGATAGGGCCAGACGAGCCAGGAGCCGTTCGCGGAAGTACAAATTCAGGATAGAGTTGTAGTCTTGACCGTCGCGCTTAGCCAGCGTTAACAAACGGTCGCGCACCGAAATGTCGACGTGCTTTGGCGTTCGGGGACGCTGACTCATAGGATGGCCTCCAAATAGGTGGTCATGCGTTGGTAAACCCGGCAGATGTCGGCCGCCCTTAACAGTTCGTCGACGTCGCGATGCGGACGGCGCAGGTACTCGCGCAACACCTCGACCACAATATCGCGCCCTATTCTATTGCTAAAGTGTAGAGCGTCGGCGATACTCTTCTCGCGGCTATACATGCGAACCGTCGCGCGGCCATCCGGGAGCGCCTGCTCGGTGATACCGTAGTGGTACATACGCTCGTTGTAGCGGATGACGTTGAGGGGTGGGTAGTCGAGGCGCGGGGGGCGCGCTTTGCGAGGTATGGACACGTAGACCTCGGGAGGTATGGTCGTCGTCAGGCCGTAGTACTCAAGGGCCGAAAGCAGGCATATAACGGCATGAGGCGCGGCGGCATTAACATCGGCCAGTCCTACATAGGCCGAGTGGGCGTCGGCACGGCGATAGAGGCCGCGCACGACACGCTCTAGCGTGCCATCCGCGACGAGTTGGCCCAAGATATGCGGATCTACAGCGGCCAGGCGAATGTCCCGATCGCGGATATAACCACCATGTCGACCAAGCTCATACAAGACACGCTCACGCGTTGTCCCGGTAGGTGAAGCAGTAGTCATGTTCCTCACAACGCGTCGGCGTTCTACTTATTTGCCGACACTTTGTGAGTATACACGTTTCTACGCCGTCACGTAGGTATCCGTCGGCCCATCGGGGAGAAGCCGGAGGCGCCGTGCGACCAGGTCGGGTTCGGCGCCGAGCGCTTCCAGCGGGATAACGCCCAGGAGCGGCCGCGTTCCAACGGGTCGTTCGAGCACGTCTACCGTGACGCGGCGCCCCATGACGGTCAACTGGGCGTTGCCAAAGAGGCGCGCCTGCTGGCGTCCGGCGGCGGTCGCAATCGTTAGGTCCCGCAGGAATCTCAAGCCCAAAGGAGCGAGCAGGTCGGCCGGTAAGCTCAGGTATGTCGCGCCGGTATCCACCAGCACACCGTCGAGGGTCACGGAGCGAACAGCGGAGGCGTCGAGTTCGCCGGCCTCGGCGCGCTCCTGATCGATGATGTTGACGACGGTGAGCGTTGTATCTACGCGGCCCATCGGGACCTCAAGATTAGGCGATAGGACTGCCATGGATCAGTCTCCATATTCATAATCTTGATCACAGCGCTAGTATAACCGTTTGGCCGATGGGCCGTTGGGTTGATGCGAAACGGGTTCGCTAGCCCAGGATACCGGCGATCTGATCCAACATCGCCGCGTCAAGATCCCATCCCGCCGCCCCCGCGTTCTCCTCGACCTGCTCCGGTCGCGTCGCCCCCGCGATCACGCTGCAGACCTCCGGCCGCGTCAGCAGCCAGGCGATCGCCAATTGCCCGACCGTCTTATCGTGGGCGCGTGCGATCTCCTCCAGCCGCGCGACCTGCCCCAACCGCTCGTCGGTCAACTGCTGCTGCAAACGCTCGTTGCCATGATAACGCGTCCCTTCGGGGATCGGCGCGCCGGCGCGATACTTGCCGGTCAGCAACCCGCTCGCCAGCGGAAAATACGGGATCACGCCGACGCCGAATTGGGCGCACGCTGGCGCCAACTCCGCCTCGACGCTTCGCTCAAACATATTGTAGTGCGGCTGCACCGAGACGAACGAGGCGTACCCACGCCGGTCAGCGATCCACAAGGCCCAGGTAAGCTGCCACGCCGCGAAGTTCGAGCAGCCCACGTAGCGCACTTTCCCGTCGCGCACCAGGTCGTCGAGCGCGCGCAGCGTCTCCTCCAACGGGGCATCGGGGTCCCAGGAATGGACCTGGTACAGGTCGATGTAGTCGGTCTGCAGACGCCGCAGGCTGGCCTCGCAGGCCGCGACGATGTGGAGACGGTTCAAGCCCTTGTCGTGCGGCCCGGCGCCCATCTCGCCCCGCACCTTGGTCAGGATCTGCGCCTCGTGGCGCCGCCCACGCAGCGCCCGCCCGATGATCTCCTCGGAGCGTCCCTCACTGTAGACGTCGGCCGTGTCGATGGTCGTGACGCCGCAGTCCAACGCGTGGTGAATCACCTCGATTGACTGCGCCTCCTCAGTACGCCCTCCGAAATTATTTGCGCCCAGCCCGATGACCGATACCTGAAGCCCCGACGCGCCCACTCGACGATACTGCATATTTTCCCTCCACCGCCCCGCGGTCGCCCCGCGGTGTTCTCTACGCAACACGCAGCCCATATAGGCCACGACGAGGCATGAGCGCACATCTCGTGCCTCAGCAGGATTTGAAGGCGGGGAGGGCCAGCACGAGCGCGTGACCCTCCGACAGGGCCATGAGGTGGTTGCAACTCCCGTGCTCCTCGCGGACATACGCCACCTCCAGGATGAAGTTGGACTCGACGTAGGCGATCATAGCGCGTCTTGCGGCTTGACCACTCCGCCAGCGATGGCGTGATACAACCCCGACTCGAACAACCAGGCCTGATGAAAGCCAGCCGTGTCCGCGTCTATATGGGAGGCGACGAGATCGGTGAGCCACGACGACACCGCCAGCGTGAGCCCGCCCTCGCTCATGGCGCGCAAGGATCGCCCGCCGTCCGCGACGTACGGCGCGAGCGAGCAACGGCGCCGGGGCGACGTCATAGTCCGGGGGCACAACGACCAGGGGCGCGGGGAGGCGGCGCCAGAGATAGAAATGATCGGGCAAGGCAAGCAGGAAGAAGGGAGCGTTCGGGATAGCGAGATGCGCGGCCAGGTTCCGCCGCATCCGCGCCGCCCAGTCGGCTGTCGCGGCAGTCTTGCTCTTGACCTCGACAACCAGTTGGAGTTGATCATCCTTGGAATACACAGCTATGTCGACACGCTCGCTCGTCGCATAGTCCGCAGGCGATGCTACCATATCTCCACCTTTCATCATGCGTCTCACCCTTTGGATCGGCATGGCGTCATTAGTTCGCGCGGCCAACTGGATGCGGATTGCAAGGATACGTTACTATCAACTATACGCCATGGGCGCGTTACATGAGCGAGAAACGTTGGACGAATCGTTGAGGGGGAGGCGCTCAACGGCCGTCATGGTCTACGCGTCGCTTGGCGATGATGTAGCGCCCAAACCAGCGCATCCCATCCTGGCAGGCCGCTTATACTAGACAGTATGGATACCTCGCGCAAGCGAAGGACGGCGAACGACAGAGAGTGGCTAAGTAACTGGCCCTGGTATGCTAGGGCATGAATGACTGTCGGAAATGTCACAACAGCACGCCGCAGGTGAAGGCCGGGCACACCTCGGCGGGCAGCCAACGCTACCGGTGCGGCGGGTGCGGCTACAAGTATACGCCCGCGCCCAAGGCGCGCGGCTACCCGGCGGACACGCGCACCCAGGCGGTGCAGGAGTATGTGGACGGGGGCAACCTGCGGCGCATCGCGCGTCGGCTCGGCGTGGTCCACCAGACGGTGTCCAACTGGGTCGCCGCGCACGCCGACGCGGTGCCCGAGCGGCCCCCGCAGCCTGCCGGCCCGGTCGAGACGGCCGAGCTCGACGAGCTCTACACCTACGTCGGGCATAAAAAAACGTTGCCTACGTCGTGACAGAGGTGGATCGCAAGACGCGCTGTATCGTGAGCTGGGCCGTCGTGTGGGAGCGGAATTGGGAGGCCATGCAGAGGGTGGTCGAGGGCGCGGACCCGGCGCGGCAGTACTATTCAGATGGCTTCGCCACCTACGAGACGCTCGTCTACTATCCGGGGCGTCACGAGGTAGCGCCGGGCAAGAGCCAGACCTACAGCGTGGAGGCCGACAACGCCGAGTTGCGCCACTACCTGGCGCGCCTGGCCCGTAAATCGCGCTGCTTCTCGCGCTCCATTGAGGCGCTGCGCCAGGCGGTCAAGCTTTTCGTGCACGCCTGGAACCGCCGCCAGCTGCACAAGCGCGCCTTCCCGCGCTACCCCTGCCACGTCAGGGATTTTGTAGGGCCACTATGTTAGACACTCCCAATTTGCACCACCGCTTCGTCGCGCTAACCGCCAGAGCGGGCGTACCGCGCATCCCACTGCACGGCCTGCGGCATACCCACGCCACGCTGCTCATGAAACACGGCGTCAACCCCAAGGTCGTCGCGGAGCGATTGGGCCACGCGGACATCACGCTCACGTTGTCCACCTACAGCCACGTCCTGCCGCAGATGCAGCAACAGGCCGCCGACGTGTTCGCTGCGGCCATCAGGCGGGAGGAACCGACGGAAGGAAAGGCGGCGCGGGATGTGGAGGAGGGTGAAGGCTGAAACGCTTGTGCGCCTCGGCCCCCGCGAGACTCTTTGTGAGCGTCGCGGGGGCCGACTTTACGCGTGAAAAAGGGGTGAGAGCGCAGGGAATCGAACCCTGAACCTAGTGATTAAGAGTCTCCCCTGGAGCCTATCGCTAGGACTCGCAGGGTATCGTCAAGACCCATTTCACCCGTCATCACCGCGTCGTCATGCCGCCGGGACACGCCAAACATCGCCTCGTTGTGCGGCGCTTGTGCGCCTCTTGTGCGCCTCACTGTCGCCGCGCCACGGTGGGATGTGGCCGATATCGGCGCTCATCGTATTGCCTCACGGAAGAATGTAACCCGAGCGGGGTTGTTGCCTCACAGAATATCTTACCGCAACTGCCTCATACCGGACGTATCAGGTCGGCGAGGACGGCCCTGTGTCAGCATCCAGACGCGGTCGAGCCGCTGCGCCTGACACAGGGCCGCCGCAGCCGAAACGGGGTTCAAGGGGCTGGCCCCTTGGTCCGGCGCAGCCGGACAGGGGACGCGGCCTGAGCGGCTGATCACGGGGGCACGGTGGACGGCTAGGGGCGCACGCCCCCGCGTGGCCGACCGCTCACGCCCGTGGAGGCTCCACACATGCCCTCGCCGGAGGGAGAACGGGAGTGTTTGACAGCCGTCACGCAGGTTTTCTATAATACGTGCGTGACGGTCTAACAAGGGGGGGAAATGGGGGGCAAACAGAAGCGCATCAAGTGTGCCCGGTGTGGCGAGCGCGAGACGGTGATGAAGGGGGAGCGGGGGCCAGCGTCGATTTACTGCGATCTCTGCCGCGATGAGGTGAAGCGTGAGCAGAACGCTCTGCGCGCGCAGGCTTACCGTCAGCGCAAGGCGAGCTACGGGGGGATGCGCTGACTAGCTACGGGGGGATGCGCTGACTGCCCCTCCAGCTCGTTGCTACCCCGCTCCGGTGCGGTGCCGGACGCGCAGCGCTTGCATGCGGGCGCGGGCCTGCGCGCGGCGCCGCTCGTCGCCGCACCGGGCGCAGTAGGCCGACGTGCGTTCCCGCCCGCGCGGGAACGCACTAAAGGGGTCGCCGCAGCCCTGACACCGTTGACGGCGTTCTGTCCGTACCCCGTCGGCGCTCCACCCGGTGGCGGGCCGCTCCGGCTGCGCCGCGAGCCAGGCGTCGATGGTGTCGGCCTCGCCCGCGAACGGATCTGAGGGTGTCGCGCTGGTCTGAGCTTGTGCTCCCCGGTGCGGGGAGGCACTCCGGGTGCGGGGGACTGCGGCGCCCCGCAGGCTCACGACCCCGCCGGGCTCCGCTGCCACGCCAGCGGGTGCGGCCTGGGGGAGGATGAACCGCACCGTCGGTGCGGGCGGCGCGGGCGGGGACGCGACGGCGTGCCGCCACAGCGCCTCCTGTAAAAGGTGGAGTTGCCGCAGCGCCTGCACCGGATCGAGCGCCTCAGCGAGCGCCATGAGGCGGGCGCGCGACGCCTCGTCGAGGACAGCGGCCGCGAGCACGCGCTGGACAGGGGTCCGCGCCGTATCGTAGCGGCGATAGACCTGGCTGCCCTCCCGCCGCTTGAGTTGCAGCTTCAGGGACGGCTGGAAGACGTTGACGTACAGGCGCAGGGAGCGGTACACCTCGGCGAGTTGATGGTAGGCCAGTTCACCCTCGAAGCGGTCGTAGCCCACGATCTGCCGCACGATGGAGCCGTTCTTCTGCTCCACGTAGCATTGGTCGTTCTTGCGATAGGCGCGCCCCCGCGTGAAGGTGATCTCCGCCCGCGCACAGTACTCCAGGAGCGGGAAGTTGAGGAACTCGCCGCCATTGTCGGTGTCCAGGCCCCGCAGCGGGAACGGGAGCAGGCCTCGCACCTGGTCAAGGGCCCGGAGCACGTCGTCGTAGCCGTGGCGCAGGAGCGGCAGGCACTCGGTCCACCCGGTGGCGACATCGGTGAGCACGAGGGACGAGAGGTAGGGACCCTCCGCCCGCGTGCCACAGTGCGCCACCGTGTCCACTTCCATGAAGCCGGGACGGACATCGTCCCACTCCGCGAAGGTGCGGATGGGGACCTTGTGCTTGAGCAGGGTCCCCGCCTTGGTCGTGCCAATGCCGCGCGGCCGGGCACGCTCCCGCAGCGGCCGCAGCAGCCGGTCGGCCGTGGCTGGGCTCAAGGTGAGCAGTTGCGCGCGCACCTCGTCGTTGAGCGCGAGATGGCCATGGCGCTCCAGGGAGGCCACGAGGTCCGGCAAGAACGGCACCAACCGCTTGGCGCAGACGTCATTGACCGCCGCCCAGGCCACCGTGAGGGCCTCCACGACATCCGGACCATAGGTGCGTGCCCGTGGGCGCGTGACCGGCGCCCGCGGCGGGACGCTGGGTTGCCCCAGGAGCCGGATGGCATACTTGCGCGCATAGCCGGTCGCGGCGACGAACTCATCGAGGATGGCACGCTTCTGCTGTCGCGGCGCCACGCGATACCGCGGCCCCGTCTGCGCCAACAACTCCCGTTTAGCCTGAAAACTCATGCTGGACCTCACTCTTCTGCCCCCTCCGCTGCACCATCGGCGCGATTGCTTTGGGTTACATTATTGGTGAGGCAACGGCTTCCCCTGGGTTACTTTTCCCGTGAGGCAATGCGCTCATCGCGCGCCTGACTATGGAGCCGCATCGCGTAAAACCTGCTGCGCTGACTTCCGCGCGTAACGCGGCCGCGCTAGGGATCGGCACGTCCTAGCTGCCGTAGAGGACGTGGTCGATGGCATGCTCACGCCCCGTTGGCGGCTGGCTCTCGGCGGGCGAGGCCGGCGCCTCGCTCAGTAGGGTGGCGAGCAGCAGGCCACCGGGCTTGAGCGCGCGAAACGCCGCCCGCAGGACGGCCACGCGGCTCGCGGCGGGAAAGAAAAACTGGCTCCAGAACAGAACATCGGCGCTCGCCTCCTCCTCCAGGGTCCCGGCATCGGCCTGGCGCAGCTCCAGCCGGGCCTGGACACCCAGGCGCACGGCCCGGCTGGCCGCGATGGCCAAGACCTCGGCATCCAGGTCCACTCCCAGCGCGGTGGCCCGTGGGTAGGCCTGCAACATACTCAAGAGGCCGCCGCACACGCCGCAGCCGAATTCGACCCAGCGCCCTCCGGCTTCGAGGCGTGCGATAACCTCCGGCACCGCCACGAGGGCGTCCACGAGCAGGCGCGGCGTGAGGGGCGACGTGGGGTCCAGGGTAACCCACTGCGCGAGGGCCAGGCGGTCGGCCGTCGCCGTCGTCCAGTAGGACGCGTCGCTCGTCACCGCCGCCACGAGGGCGCGGGTCACGGCCGGCATCGCCTCGACGCGCGGGCGCAGCAAGGGCAACGCGGCGGTCGAGGCCAGCGCCCGCCATGCATCGGCCAGACGATCGGTCGTGGCTTCCCGCACAAAGATGCCGTGCGCCTCCAGTGCCAGACAGACGGCCTCCACGCGCCGGACGTCCAGCCGCGTGTCCGCCGCGAGATCGGCCGGCGTGCGTGGCCCACGCGCCGCTTGGACGATGCCGGCGGCGAGCGCGCCCTGGAGGAGGACCAGCGCCTGCGCGCCCTCGAGCCAGGGGGCCAGCGCGGCACTGGCCCGCGCCACATCCTGTGCGTCGGTCGGGACGTCCTGAGGAATCATCGGGCGCCTCCTTATCTCCTACGCGCGTGTTTGCGCCGTATGTCAGCGACCTCGCCATACCGTTGACAGCGGCGGCACTGGCCGTGACCATCAATCGCGGATGCGCGTAGCAGCTATCGTGGGTGGTGCGACGCAGGATCGCGTTCTATCGCGTGGCCGATCGTACACAGCCTGCGCCTCATGCGCCATACCCTCTGCTAGAACCCAGCGACCGCTGCGGCTGCCGACGCCGGCGCTCTGGCCGCGACATCCTTCATCTCCAGGGAGAGGTCGATGGCCAGGTTCAGCGCTCCGCGCGGCACGGCGTCGTAGGAGCGGTGTTCGCCGTCGATGACGGCGATCACATGACCGCCTGGCCAGGGACTATCGACACGTAAAGATCCGTTGTAGGTCATCTCGACCCGCAAGCCGTGGTCACGGATCGTTCGCGCCCAGCTCTCGGTCGGCAACTCCTTCATCGGCACGACCTGGCGGCGCTGCTCCCACGCGATTGGGTCGAGGCGGCTGACCCGTAGACCGTGGGCCTGCGGGTTGTCCAGCGCGGCGACATCCTCGCGCGCCATGCGATAGTCCTGCGCGTCCATCAGCTCCTGTACAGTTCGGGCGGCACGGCGACGTAGGATCGGCTGCGGTCGTCGTCGATCTCCACGACCACTCCCCCGCGATACGATCCCTCGGCGATAGCCCCCAGCGGCGTCCACACGACGCTGTAGCCTTCCGCGCGTGTGGCCGCGATCCATGCCTCGACCGGCAGCGGTTCGCTCACCGGCAGCAGGCCATACTCGTCCTCCCAATCCTGATCGTACAGGAGGATCACATGTCCCTCGACACGAGGGACGATCCGCCGCCCCTCCGCGTCGAGGCGGTCTGTCGTGCGCCGTCCCATCAAACTCACCTCCTCATCCGCATCTCTGGCGCCGTCGGGCGAGCGCGCCGTTTGACAGCACGCATGCTCTCCACCCGCTCGTGGCACCGGTTCGCTACGCGCTCGCGCTCCGTTCGCCTTAGGGGAACCTCCACGCGTTTGTCCGGCTTGTTCTGTGCCGCCCGCGTCGCCCGCGACTCCTGCGCGCCCCGCTCGTCGCCGCCCCGGCGCACGGCACGCTTCCCTTCGTTAGATCGCCCGATAAGGGGCCGCCGTCTCCGGGTCGCCGGTGTTCGGCGTCCCCAACGGCTCGATCAGCAGCAGTTCGGTCTCTTCCTCCGCGAACGGCTGATGCTCCACGCCGCGTGGCACGACGAACAGCTCACCCGGCTCCAGGGTTACGTCGCGGTCGCGTAGGTGAATGACCAGGCGCCCTTTGAGCACCAGGAAGACGTCGTCGGTGTCGTCGTGCGAATGCCACACGAAGGCGCCGCGCACCTTGACGACCATGATGGCGTGATCGTTGAACTGCGCGATCGTGCGCGGCGCCCAATGGTCGGCGAATTGGGCCAGCTTGTCGGACAGGTTCACCTTGTCGTTCATCTGATTGCTCCTGTCGCTACTTGTGCCTGCCGCGACACCCACCTCCACGGCGACTTCCCGCACCCGGCACGGTAGACCACCCACATACCAGGACAGGCATAACGCCGCAGTCCTCTGGAGGTAGTGTAGCCTATGCCGACCGTCGTCGCGTCCGGTTGTCCGTTATCCACATAGGTCATTGACAACACCTCCTTCATCGTGTATATAGAACATGCGTTCTAACATAGATATTGCGAATAGGGCGGTTCATGGCGTATCGACTCAGGCCCCGTCGCGGCCCTACGGCCCACCGCGCGGCGCTGGACGTGGTCGTCGCCGCGCTGCGGCGGCGCTACGGCGCGCATATCATCCGCGCCGCCGGCGATCTCGTGTCGCTAGGACCGGCGACCAGGATGGGGACGCCCTTGCTCTCGACCGGTTCGCTGGGCCTCGACCTGCTCACAGGTGGGCTCGTGCGCGGCGCCCTCACCGAGTACGCCGGCATCGATGGGGCCGGCAAGGAGACGCTGACGCACACGGCCCTGGCGCGGGCACAGCGGGACGGCGGGTTGGCGCTGCTCCTCGACGCCGACGGCGCGTCCGACCCCGACGCGCTTGCCGCCGCCGGCGTTGACCTCAAGGCCCTGACGCTGGCGTGTCCCACCACGGCCCAGGAGGCGTGGGCCGTTTTGGTCGCGCTGGCCCGCTGCGGCGCGCTCGACCTGCTCCTGGTGACCTCGCTCTCGGGGTTGCTTGACCTGCCGGGCGCCGGCGACCTGCGCCTGTTGCGGGTCTGGCTGCCGCGGCTGCGCCTGGCGTTGCGCGGACGGCGCACGGCGCTACTGATCACGAACGCGCCCCTGGCGCGAGACGACACGGATGGGGCGCGGGCCTGGGACACCGTGGGGGGAGCGGTCGTGGCGCAGGTGACCGCGCTACGCGTCGCGCTGCGTCCGGCCGGCCTGCGCTTCGGCCCGCACGGCGACGTTGTCGGCCTGGGCGCGACAGCCACCGTTGTCAAGCATCACGGGTTGTGGCGCGGACCGGCCCTGGCGCTGGAGCTCGCCAACGGCGGCACGAACCAGGCGCGGGAGTTGGTCACGCTCGGACTCCTGACCGGGCGCATCACCGCCACGCGGCTTGGCCTGGTCGCGGAGGGCATCGCGCTAGGGCGTACGGAGGTCCGCGCGGCCGCGACCCTGGCGGCCGACCCGGATCTAGCCGCGGCGCTCGAGGCACGCATCAGGCGGACCTGGAGCGCTGCGGGTGCCACGACGGTCTCCGCGCGCTCTGTCGATGGGGCGGCGCGCTGATGACCACGTCCACACGCTCGTCGACACGATCGGCGCGACGCGCGCGTGGGCGGGGAACTGTGCGCGTCGACGCTAGACCGGCGATAGGCCCGCTCGTCGCCGTCATGCTCCATCCGGCGCCGCTTATTCAGACCGCGTGGCGCGCCCGGCCGGCCCTGCGCGGCGCGCCGCTCGCGGCCGCCCCCGCCGGTGGCCGCGTAGCCAGCGCCTGTCCCCTAGCGGAAAGCGTCGGCGTCGCGGATGGCCAGAGCGTCGCGCAGGCGCGCCTGCGCTGCCCTACCCTCGCTGTCGTCCCGCCCGACCCCATGGCCGCGGCCCTGCTGTACGACGAACTGCTGTACACCCTCGTCGCGTTCTCGCCCGTCGTCGAGGCGGCCGATGCCGACGCCGGCATGGCGTACCTCGACGCGCACGGCCTCGCCGCGCTGTGGGGCGTGGACCCCACGCGTTGGGACGGCAGTGCGGTGGCGCGGGCTATCGTGGACGCGCTGGCCACGCGGGGTATCGACGTACGCGCCGGGGCGGGGCCGACGCGCGTGGTCGCGCGGGCGCTGGCGCGCCGGATGGAGGCAGGGGAACCGCGCGCCCTCGGATCTGACGCAGCGATGGCGTTCCTGCGCGCGCTGCCGCTCGCCGACCCCGCGCTGGGCCTCACGCCGGCGGCGGTCGCGGCGCTGCGTGACCTCGGGATCACGACGGCCGGCGCGCTGGCCGCGTTGCCGGAAGCAGGGGTGTCCCTGCGCTTCAGCGACGACGTGCGCGCGGCCTGGCGCGTCGCGGCGGGAGCGGACGAGCCGCCGTTGCGCCGTTGGACGCCGCTGGCCCGCCTCACCGTCACGCGCACCCTCGATGGCGGGGTGAGCGACGGCGTGGTCCTCGCGGCGGTGGCGCGGGAGCTGGGGGAACGGCTAGCCGGACTGCTGGCCTGCCAGGGACACGCCATGGGCGCGTTAACCCTCCAGCTCACCTGTGAGGATGGGGCGCGCCACGCGCGACAGGGGCGGCACTGGCCGCCAATCCAGGGCGCGCCGGCCCTCGTGTCCGGCGCCCTGGCCCTCCTGACCGAGGCGCGGCCCGTCACAGCGGTCGAGACGGTCGAATTGTGCGCGACGGACCTGCGCGCGCCCGACGCGACGCAGCACGGATTATGGGACAGCGAGGGGGCGCATGTAGGGCGGCGACAGACGCGCCTGGCCGCCGTCCTCGCCGCCCACACGCGGGGCGACGGCCCCGGCCTGGCGTATCGCTGGCGCGCGGACCCGCACACCGACGAGGGCTGGGCGCGCGACGCGGTGGACCTGGGGCCATGACGCGGAGATTGCGGCCGCCGGCCCCGCTCGACGTGCGCCGGGGGGCGGATGGGCTGCCCGCGCGGGTGCGGCGCGGCGGCCGCGAGCGCACGGTGACACACGTCGTCGCTAGTTGGGTGCGTCCCGCCCCGTGGTGGGCGGAGAGCGACGGGACGGATGAAGACGGCGTGGCCGACCCATTGCGCGGCGAGCGCGCCTACCTGAAGATTGTGCTCGACGGCGCGCTCGTCTACGAGATCTTCTCCGTCGACGAGGGCGCCGCGTGGTTTGTCGAGCGCATCTACGACTGACAGAGGGCTCGTGCATTATCGAAGCCTGCGACTGCGGTCGCATGGCAGCAGACGGACACTGCGGTGTCAGACCCCTCCGACCGCAGTCGCAGGCCAACGGCCGCCAATAGTTCACGAGCCCTGACGACTGACAGGACGAGGGCGCGGCGCACCCGTCACACGCGGGGATCGCGCCGGACAGGGGGTTGACAAACGCCGCCGGCGTCACGAACGAGGAGGATCGACGTCGTGCAGAGACAAGGGACCGGGGGCGACGGCACGGGCTGGTGCGAGTTGCACTGCCACAGTGGGCACAGCCTGCTCGACGGGGTGTCCCCGCCCGAAAAGTTGGCGCGGCGCGCGGCCGCACTGGGATACCCGGCGCTGGCCCTGACCGACCACGACGCGCTGGCCGGCCTCGTCGCGCACGCGCGGGCCTGCGCTGTCGTCGGCATCCGGCCCATCGCCGGCGCCGAACTCACGCTCGACGACGGCAGCCACCTCACGCTGCTGGCCCGCGACGCTTGTGGCTACAGGTCGCTGTGTCGCGTCGTATCTGGCGCACAACTCGCGGGAGAGAAAGGTGCGCCACAGGCCACGCTCAGCCTCCTGGCCGAGAACGCGGCGGGGTTGGAGTGCCTGACCGGCTGCCGTGTTGGTCGTGTGCCGGCCGCCCTGCTGCGGGGAGATGAGCGCGTCGCGCGGGAGTCCCTCGGCGCGCTGTACGACATCTTCGGCGCAGCGCACGTCTGGGTCGAGGTCCAGCGCCCCGGCCTGCGCGACGACCGTACCCTCTCTTTCGGCCTGACGCGGTTGGCGCGTTGGGCGCGCGTCGGGCTCGTGGCGACGGGCAACGCGCACTACGCCGACCCGCGCGACCGCGACCTGCAGGACGTACTCGTGTGCATCCGTGAACGTGTGCCGTTGACGCGGGCGCGGCTAGTCCTGCGTCCCGGCGCGGCGTGGAGCTTGCGGTCGCCCGCCGAGATGGCGCGGCGCTTCGCCGATCTGCCGGCGGCGCTGCGCGGGACGGTCGACGTGGCCGACCGCTGCGGGTTCGCGCTCGCCCACATCGACGCGGCGCCGCCGTCCTTCCCCGTCCCGGCCGGCCACACCGCCGCCACGTATCTGCGGGAGTTGGTGGCCGCGGGCGCGCGCGACCGCTATGGCGCCGCCGCGGGCGCGGCGGTGCAGGGGCGACTGGCGCACGAGCTGGGCGTCATCGCGCGGCTGGGCCTGTCCGACTACTTTCTCATCGTGTGGGATCTCGTGCGCTATGCGCGGGGGCGCGGCATCCTGTGTCAGGGGCGGGGCAGCGCTGTCGGTTCACTTGCCTGCTTCGCGCTGGGGATTACCGCGGTCGAGCCGCTCGCGCACCACCTCAGCTTTGAGCGCTTCCTCGACCCCGGCCGCACCGACCCGCCCGACATCGACCTCGACCTGCCGGCGGACCGCGCCGACGGCCGGCCGGGGCGCGCGGAGGTCATCCAGTACGCCCTAGCGCGCTACGCCAAACACGCCGCGCTCGTCAGCACCACGATCACCTTCCGCGCGCGCTCGGCCGTGCGCGACGTCGGGATGGTCCTGGGGCTGGCGCCGGAGCAAATCGACCTGCTGGCGCGAGAGCAGGACCGCACGACAGCGGACATAGGCATCTCCACCACAGCGGGGTTGCCGCCGGGACCCGTGGCTCAGCGGCTACAGGATCTGTGCGCGCGGCTGGAGGGATTGCCGCGTCACCGGGGACAGCATCCCGGCGGCGTCGTGGTGACGGCGCGTCCCCTCGCCGAGGTCGCGCCGCTTGAGCGGGCGCGCATGGCCGGCCGGATCGTCGTGCAGTGGGACAAAGACGCGGTGGAGTTGGCCGGCCTGATCAAGATCGACCTCTTGGGGTTGGGCATGCTCACCGTGATCGACGCCTGCTTCAGCCTCATCGCCCAGGAGAGTGGCGCGCGTCCGGCGCTGCATGGCTTTCGTTGCGACGACCCGCTCGTGTACGACCACTTCTGTCGCGCCGACACCGTGGGCGTCTTCCAACTAGAGAGCCGCGCGCAGATGACCGCCTGCCTGCCCCGGCTACGGCCACGCACGCTCGACGACCTGACCGTCGCCGTCGCGTTGATCAGGCCCGGTCCGATGCAGGGCGGCGCCGTACACCCCTACCTGCGGCGGCGCCAGGGCCAGGAGTCGGTGCGCTACCCCGGTGGGACGGCCGGCCGGCGCCTGCTTGAACCGGTGCTTGGGTCGACCCTGGGCGTCTGCCTGTTCCAGGACCAGGTGATCGACCTGGCGCGGGCGGCGGGGCTCGACGCGGCCGACGCGGCAGAGTTGCGGCGGTCCATGAGCGGCGGGCGCAGCCGGGAGCGCATGGTGGCGCTGCGGGGACGGCTGGACGAGGGACTGGCGGCGGCGGGGCTCGACGCACCAGCGCGGTCCGAGGTGTTGCGGACTGTCGAGGCCTTCGCGGGCTACGGCTTCGTGCGCGGGCACGCGGCCGCGTTCGCCTACCTCGCCTATGTGAGCTGCTGGCTGAAGGTGTATCACCCCGCCGCCTTCTGCGCGGCGCTGCTCAACGCGCAGCCGATGGGGTTCTATCCAGTGGAGGTCGTGCTGCAGGACGCCGCGCGCCACGGGGTGCGCACACGGCCGGTGGACATCCGTCACAGTCGCGTGGGCTGCACGGTCGAGGCGGGGGCCGTGCGGCTGGGGTTGGGGCAAATCCGTGGGCTGGGCGCGGACACGGGCGCGCGGATCGAAGCGGCGATGCGGGGCGACACGCCGCCGGAGAACCTGGACGACCTGTGCGTGCGGGCGCGGCTGGAGGAAGACGAGGCCGTCGCCCTCGCGCGCGCCGGCGCGTTGCGCGGTTTCGTGTCGGAGCGGCGAGAGGCGCTGTGGCACGCGCCCGTATCTTATCAAAAAGTCGGGGGGGGGGCAGGTATACTGGGGCCAATGAGTAGGGGTGCCGTAGGGTAGGGTAGAGATGTTGGACGAGGTGGATCTGAGCGGGGTCACGGACCCGGAGGCCCGGCGCATCCTGGACCTGCTGCGCAACGTGATCGAGGTGCAAGCGGGCGAGCCCGCGACGCTGCGGGCGGAGAACCAACGTCTGCGCGATGAGAACAACCGCCTCAAAGGGGAGCAGGGCGCGCCGACGATCGTGCCGTCCAGACGCGTGGCCGCCGATCATGCCAGCGAGCGCGAACGC
>JAABUL010003195.1_pt1 | contig 24887 bp, 22 predicted proteins | sample 5559151 | NCBI WGS metagenome assembly JAABUL01 (sample SAMN10711876, study PRJNA513368) | rock metagenome | isolation source: Antarctica rocks | place: Antarctica: Victoria Land, Pudding Butte sud | reverse complement strand
GCTCAAAGTGGAGGATTTCCTGGAGCGGAGACTCCAGACTTGTGTGTATAAATTGGGCTTGGCGAAGAGCATCCATCACGCTAGAGTCTTGATTCGGCAAAGGCACATTCGGTACGCAATATCTCCACCTGTTCGCGATTGGAGATTTCTAATGCTGATGTGAAATTAGTGTGGGAAAGCAAATCGTCAACGTTCCCTCCTTCGTTGTCCGTCTAGACTCGCAGAAGCACATCGATTTTGCACTGACATCGCCATTTGGAGGCGGGCGTCCTGGTCGCGTTAGAAGAAAGAAGGCGAAGGCTGCTGAGAAGAAGGATGAAGGCGACGGAGGCGAGGAAGAAGAGGAGTGAGGAGTAAGTAGTGAGAAGTAGATGCATATCATGTTTGCGAGACGATATGCGCTTGATGGTACCATGTCATAAGCTTAGTGGCAGTCTAGTATTACCAAAGATACTCAGTCCTTAGAATTAAACAAGGTCTATCGATGCTAAACGGCTATTAACCGTTGAACCCGCAACACCCCGGCCCATTTGTCTCTGTGGAGATAGGCAATCTTGACGCCCATATACGTTCTCCCGAAATCTATCAATTCTCTTTACACGCGAACAGGAGAGGAGGTGGGCCTCTAATGGTAGACACAAGAAGAAATCCGTCGTCACTTACCCTAGACTCCGTGAAGATGGAGAATGGTTATGAAATCAAGCCTTCGCCCCTAGTAGCGGCAAAATGAATTCATACCTGCACGTCGTCAGCCTAAAGCAGACCATTAATCGAAAAGAGGTACTCACATCCCAAACATGATGGCTGCACTGGGTACAACCCTCAGCATATGCGGCGTGAGCCCGCCATACAAAGAGGCTATACCTTCCTCTTTCCAAATGGTGGTGAAGCACTGCACAATCCCCGTGTACTTCATGCGACCATCCTTCATAGGTGCCTGCCGTAACCTTGTCCTAACGACTTCATGTGGATATGTGACGATCGCTGCACAAAATTTTGCAGTCCCAGCCCCTGCGACTTTGCCGCCCCAGCTCAAGGTGTGGTCCCAATACGATGGTGCTCTGCCTGATGCTGCCAATCGCTCCTCTCTGCCTTTGAGGTACAGCTTCATTTGCTCATACAATACCCATTGTAGGGTACTCTCGGTGACGCCAAGATAGCTTGCACTCAGGCCGCGGTAGAGTCCCCTGATGCCCTCTGCATGCAGCGTCTGCCTGACACAGTCCAACGAGTTCTTATACTGTCTATTCGACAGCGTCCCCGTCTTCTCTGCATGACTTTTGTCGAGCTGCAGCCGCGTCTTGACGAGCCAGATGGGGTTCGTGAGTGTCCCCGTGATAATACCCGCATTGGCAGCAGCACAGAGGTGCACCCAGGCTGATTCATTTCCGTTGTTGAAATTCTGACTTATGATTCTCTTGCCATTTCCATAAGCGTAAAAGTTAATGGCCCTTGCCGGTACCACGCCCGTGAGGTTAGGTCCTAAACCTTTGAAAAGAGCTCGCCAGCCCTCAACTCGGTGGATAGAGAACAATATCTGGAAGGTCTCCCGGAAATGTAGGGCCGCACTGCGAGGCAGAGAGAGTGAGGAGGGCGGAGGAATGCCGCGCGCATTTCGTGAAGCAATGATTTGAGATTGGTAGAAATCGGACTGAAGGCGTGTTTTGAGGACGTCGAGAGGAGATGTGAGGGTCGCGGAAGTCATACCCCCAATCCTAGGAACAGTCAGTAGATGTCGAGGCGCGGTATGCTCGAACGACTCACCCCCCAGCAACGAAATGAGCCCATGGCTTGGCCTCGGGCGCTGCTCGCTTTGCAATCGATGCATCTTCGAAATGTGGGTTTGGGATTAAGTCTCCGGTTTCTCTGGACTGGGTCAGCGTCGCTGCATTGGCGTTTGACAGATCTTCCTCTGTGGGCAGCGGCGCAAACTTTCTTGCCGTAGGGGGAGAGGTCATGAAAGGTCGCGAGCCCGGCGCATAGATATCTATCTGGCTAGAAGAGGCATGGTGCGGAGAAAAAGGTGGTACTTTGAGGCTTGCACAGTGCATAGAAAGTCCAATACCACACTCTAGCTAGTTGGTCACTACGGAGGACCGTGTACAACATACTTTACTTTATTGTTTGGAGATCCCGCTCGGATGATGCTCTTCTTGGCTGCACGTGCCCCAAACGAGTCTAGCGCCTTGGGCGACAAGAGCTTTCGAGCTTTTCATTGAAACTGGCTCTGCGGTCTTTGTAGATCTACTTTATAGAGTCCCGAGAAAGACCCTGTGCTTACATCATGCCTTCGATGCATCTCTTGAACCGTTTGTTGGAATCCATATCTGATTAAATTGAGGGCGACTTCAGCTCCGCCAGCCTTCGAGAAGAACGCCGGCCTTCTTCTCTGCTGTCAAATGAAATCATTCAACATCTCTGCAGTCGTAAGTGGGGACAAGTGTGCCAAGAACCGAAACCTTGACCCAGCCATACCAGTGCCGATCCGTCTATGGACGGCCAATTGATCACCATGTTCATCCTGCGAACCCTTTTCCGAAAATTGGACCATTGCATGCCCTAATCCTCACGCGGTTTCCTGACCCTAATGCATAGACGCTTCCAGGACGATATAGTATCGTAGTCACTCACCACCCGCAGCAAAAGGACTCCTCGCCCTCAATTTCTGGCCAAAGTACCATAACAAGAAGGGTGCTGGTAGCCCGAGTCCTACAGCAATGAAGCCCAAAAGACTATTACCCCAGCCGTATTCTAAAGCGTTGTACATGTACGGTGCGAACAGAGGGAAACCAAATCCTGCCAAACTCCTGAGTACTGTTACAGCCCCAATAGCGGATGCAGCAAATCGAGTATAGGCGTCAACGATATATGTCTGGATGCACTGAAAACCGATGATGATGCCAGCTGCAAAAATGGCCGCACCGATGTTAGGTCCTATCCAGTGGGTGTGCTTTTGAGCACTCCAGCCATAGATGAAGAGGCCAATTGGAACGAGGAGACTTCCAGGGACCATGAGTGGAACGCGGAACTCTGGGCGGCCAGTGTTGTTGTTGGTTTTCTTCAGTCGCCGGTAGATACGATCGTTGATGGGAGCACAGATTTGCGTGCCTAAGAAAAAACCAAGACCTAGTGAAATGTAATTCAAGCCCCCAATTCCAATGGACTCATGATACACGTTCTCCCAAAGACCAGGAATCTTCGACAGGACGAGATACATGCTGCAGGAAATCGCGAGAGTCAGCAGCGCCGTTTTAAGATGTGCAGTGAATGATGCCGCACATCCGCGCGATAGGTGCCAACAAATGGTATTGAACCAGCGCTTGCAAGCACATTAGGAGCAACAAAAGATACCGAAACGTGGCATAGGAGGCAGGGTATCGATATTGACGAAGAATTTTGGCTTAGACAATACGTACATTCCATAGAGGTAAGCCATGTAAACGGCTAGCGCTTGCACGATCGGCTGTGTACCCAACAGCACGAAGGGACGGACTAGGCTGCCTTTCATAGTGTTGACGAGTGTGAGCTCCGGGTGCTCAAATTCGGTGTGTAGGGCGGCGTTACCGGTCTCCCTCCGTAGCTTCTCTGCCTTCTTATGCAGTAGTTTCGGTGGATATGTTTCCCGAAGAAAGAAGAGACCTAAGATTCTGATGATGGCGCTCCAAAATCAGTGACTGCCATTCTTAGAAGTACTTCTAAGTCATAAGATGTCTACGACGAGTATGCGTGCCTCGAAGCTCGGGGTTTGATACAGAAAAGAAAACGGTGGGCTAGGGAACACCTACTGGATGACAGCATCGGCTATCGAGGTAGCCCAGAAAGCCCACCGCCAGCTGACGTTCTCAGTAATGAAGCCTCCTGCGATAGGGCCCACAGCCGGTCCCAACAGCGGAGCAAGACTGTAGATGCTTATCGCCCTGCCTCTCTCTTCCGCACGCCAACAGTCGCTGAGAACACCTATGATGGTTGCTGAAGTTAGCAATACCCCGTTGGACAAAAGTCTAATTCTGACTATGCCCCAGGAGTATCAAGCTCTCGAAACAATTCGCAAGACATAAGGTATTTTAGAGTGGAAACACAATTGAACAGAAAAGAAACTTACCACCCCCCAGCGCTAAAGGAGCGCTCCCGCCGAGACCTGACAGGAAACGAAAATCGATCATCTGTCCTTTGCTGGTCGACGCCCCACACGCAAGGTTGAAGGCGAGGTAGAACAAGTTCGCGAGTTGCAGAACGGGGACTCGGCCATAGATCTCTGAGAGAGGAGCAAGCATTAGAGGGCCGATGGCGTACCCTAACACAAAAATACTAAGCACGAGCTGCGACTCCACTTCGTTCCTTATGTGAAATTCTGCAGCAATCGAAGTCAAAGCTGGCGCCACCATCGAGGAGGAGACAGGCGAAATGAAGGTGAAAGACGACACGATGGCTGTTGCAGCCCACTTCAGACCCAAAGACCAGTTCTTGGGATTTTCTGGGTCGTCTGGACCATCCCATGAGACCTGAAACAGTCAGCCACTTTATCAAGTAATCTACTGGACGTTGAACGCTCACAAGGTTCGGATCCTTGACGGATCTTCTGGTCGGAGTCTTCTCTAAGTTCGCCTCTAGATCTTTGTCATCAGGGATGCCGTTCCTGTGTTCCGGAACCTCTTTATCTCCAAGCTGCTCTATTCCATCGTGATCTTCCTGCCTGATCATCTCAATATTGGCTGAATCCAAGGTCTCGTCGCATTCATCCCGGTGTTGCGAGCCATGATCGCCGTCGTGATAATTGGATACATCATCGAGATGCTGTGCAGAGAATACGCGGGACTGGTGGGCACGATTTGCTGTGTTTGACCGAGTACGGCCGGCCGAGGACCTGCTAGATTGGGTGGTGGGTGCCGAACTGCTGGGCTCGAGGATTGGCATAGCTTGCTGTGATGTTGTCGAGCAATAGTGGGTTAAACTTTGGTGAAGAAGCGAAGTATATAGGTAATTGAATTGTAGACTCTCAGAATTGTGGGATCCATTTTGTTTCTGTCAAGGAACAAACCAAGGAGGGCGCGGAGGCGGCTGTAATAGTAGGAAGTGATGAGAAGGCCAAAGAGGAGGGTATAAGTAGAAAGCCATCATATTAAGTGAATGCAATTGCACTCGGCGCCTCGGCAGAATAAGATGCGAGTGAAATCGATCGGGCTCACGGCAACAGCGACGAGCGATGATAATCTTCCGTGCTTTAGGTTTAGCCTTTCTTTTAAAGTACCGACTTAAAGTACTTTACTCTACTTAGCTCGCGGTGGAAATAAGAATCCGACCATGCCAAGCCATACAGAACCCCTAATCTTTGGTGGGGCTGACACCCTGAATGGTCGGATTCTTACTTTATCTCACCCGTGAGCTTAGGCATGCAATGCGCGTAGTTTAGGCAAGGCCCGGGCCTTAAATCCACTACGGAAGCGTGCGAGCCCGACCACTATCCCTTGTGCATGGGGGGATTCCAAGTATTTCGGCGTTCGATATGTCCTCACTGATAAGCTGTAGTTCAGCTGCAGCTGCAAGTCAATGTCCGAATGTTGGACCGACTCCGCTCGTGACTTGAGTTCATGGCAGCCCTCGACCTATCTCTAAATGCCAAGGTCACTAGCAAGTCATCCAGAGGTTGCAGTTGAATACAATACTTACCAGCTTGCGCGATGTCAGCTATAGCTCCTGATTCTACCTTCTCAGCTCTGCAAGATCGAAGAAACTCCCTAATAGATGAGACTATCCTTGCTCCGGGCACTGTGGAAATTAATGTCCAAGGAGCATTCATTGCGGACGACGAGGATGGTCAAGAGGACGGTTTGAGTGAGGATGGCGCCCAGCACGACACCAGAGACATACGGCTTCCCAACCACAAAGCTGTTGTCAGTCACGTTGCTCTAGATATCGGTGGCTCGCTCGCGAAGCTGGTGTACTTCTCTCGAGAGCCACGCTCGAAGGAGCTAGGAGGAAGACTGAACTTCCTCAAGTTTGAGACAGATAGGATAGATCAGTGCTTCCGATTCGTGCATGAGCTGAAGACAAAGCAGCAAACCCTCACTGGCTCCGAACCGGAAGAGCTATGTGTCATGGCCACTGGCGGAGGCGCCTACAAGTACTACGATACAATGAAGAAGCTTCTTGGTATAGAGATCTTACGGGAAGATGAGATGGAGTGCCTTATTATAGGTCTTGACTTCTTCATCACAGAGATCCCACGTGAGGTCTTTACATTCGGAGAGACCGATCCAATGCACTTCGAAGAACCTCGTGCGGACATTTACCCTTATCTCCTTGTCAACATCGGATCAGGGGTGTCGATGGTGAAAGTTTCGGGTCCTAAACAGTATGAGCGCGTTGGCGGCACTTCCCTTGGCGGTGGCACTCTGTGGGGACTGTTATCCCTACTCACTGGTGCAACGACATTCGATGCTATGCTGGCAATGGCCGACCAAGGTGACAATACATCCGTGGATATGTTGGTCGGAGACATCTATGGTACGGACTACGGCAAGATAGGATTGAAGACCAGCACCATCGCCAGCAGCTTTGGCAAAGTGTTCAAGATGAAGAGGCAGAGCGAAAATGAAGCAGAGGATGGCACCGGGCTGTCAAATGGGGACGAGCTGCCGCAAAACGGATCAGTGGCACCAAAGCGTTCGTTCGCACCAGAGGATATCAGCCGCAGCTTACTTTACGCGGTCAGTAACAACATCGGCCAGATTGCATACCTGCAGTGCGAAAAGCATAACCTCGAGCACATATACTTTGGGGGTTCATTCATCCGCGGTCACCGTCAGACCATGAATACGTTGTCGTATGCTATCAAATTCTGGTCTGCAGGTGAGAAGAAAGCATACTTCCTACGGCATGAGGGCTATCTGGGTTCCGTTGGAGCGTTTCTCAAGCGTCAACCACGGAACTGGGGTCGACGAAATAGTTTTGAGAAGTCAGGCAGAGTATCACTGGGTTCTTAATCATAGCTTGGTGGCGCGCAGACCTCGAGTATCAAGATCTATGCCTCCATTGTCTTTTACAAGTATAAATGAAAGGGAGTGTGGGCTGCGAAGCCAAAAAGGCTCCAAAATGCTCATCTTTTCCGCCGTTTTCGAGTCGCGACAATCAGCACTCCGACTTAGCGACATTGAAGCAAAGACCTTGGTCTGGCCATGTTATTGTTCGTTCGCCTCTCTCCCCGCTCGTTCGAGTCTCGCCCAAAACCACGGCTTCGTGATATCTGCAATCGCCGGACTCAACTTCCCCTTGCTAATCTTAAGCTTCTCCATTTCCATCTTCTCCTCGAGTAAGCAGTCGTTCAGCACCCATTTTAGGAAGTTGCCCATCCCAGCAGCTTCTTTCTGGCTCAGATACCCCCAGCCTTGCTAGAGCCTGATCTCTGTTACAATAGCTTTCGCGAAGTTGTCAACACGCTCTCGATTCCCTGTGGCTACGGCACTCGCAGGTAGTCTGTTGCTGTGGCTCACTGCCAAAAGATCCCCCTTCGATTTGAACCAAAATTGGGGGTCACTGCAGTGGTTCGTTGCCTTCCAAACTATACCCTCCCCACGTCCTGACACGCCCAAAGCCTTCGCAAAGGGGCATTCATTTTCTACTGCATCTGTCAATTTCTGTATTGCTTTCTCAGAGGTGGCGGCATTGTCAAAATGTAGCTCCTGAGTGAAAAAGCCTGCTTTGCTGATATGGAAGAATCTTGCATCTTCGTCGCAGATGTCCCCATACTCCCAGTCGGGCACCCACGCATCATTGATGTTTATTGATATGATGGCGAAGAATTTGGGTATTGCGGCGATGGCGACCTTCTTCTGAACCCCTGTACCACACCATTCACCCGCTATAACCACGTCTCCGATGACCTCTGTGTCAGGGTTAAGCTTGCGATACCTCTCCAATATTCGATCGCGCAAAGCAAAGATTGTCACCCTGTCAGTGCCCGCAAAGAAAGCGGCAAAGCCGCAATTGTCATTCTTGACGCCCAGTGCGAGCTGATTCCTTGACTGCAGGCGGACCTCATCGGTGTTGTCCACGAAGACGATATCCGCGTGTGTACCGTGAAGTTTTGCACTTCCAGTAAGATGGATTGATGGTTTTGGACCCAGTCCTTTCGCAGCATAGATGAAGTCTGTCAGTTTCTTGATCTTTGGATAAAGCGTCGTCCGCTCCTTTGATGAGGGTTCTGACTCCTGTATGGATTGCACAACGGCAGGCTCCTTGGCTTTCAAAGACAGTTGTTCGATAGGAGGCACATCTATTGCTTCAGTGGGTGCTTCTCGAGAAATAGACGAACTGGGCGTTGACATTGTACTTGGATCGATCTGGTCCGCTATAGTAATCTTCAAAAGCAATAACGGACGTAAGTAACTTGTGCTATATGTTCTCTGTTTGAAGATGAATGAGAATGCAGATGTTTTTGTGGTAGAAGATTGCTAAATGGAAAGCCTAAAAGAAGGAACACTGACTCATCGGAGAGAATGACTCACCCACGCCGTTGCGCCAAACTGTTTGGCAAGCGGCGTATGTTATAGGAAAGATCACTCGCCAGCCGACGTCCCTACCAGTTGGAGACATATCCATGGTCTGAGTCCTTTCAGTATCGGAATCAGGAGACGCTGATTGTTGAAAGCTCTGAGATATTCAAGGATTGATTTTTAGCTGCCAAGAAGTTCTCCACTATATGGTCAGGGAAATTTCTGGAGTATAATTCTTCTCGACGGTCATGCGCAATGTTTAGTCCGCTAATGTAGATTTACTCAGCCGTCTCCTCCGCCAATGGACAAAGGATTTGCCATTTTCGATCGCTGAGGCACTGCACGCAACTTTCTTGCCTTTCCTGTGAACTACCTTTGTCGAAACATGCCTTGAATCAATTTATATCTCCTTTCGTAATTTTTGCATTGGTTGCTTGTCGTTCCGGGGAGTAGAGATCTTTGGACTGGCACTGCACTCAGAACACGAGACGATATCAATGTAAGCTGCAGAATTGTGTAGATCCGGGCACCTTTGCGAATACCATGGCCCAATCTCAGCATCTTCGTTGTCCCAATACTGTCTCTGTCCTCTCGAGTCTTCTTCGACCGCCTGTCGTCAATACAAGAAAGCACGTGCAACATGGACTCGCGACTCAGAGGAAGAGAACGAGGGAGCGAGGAGGAAAGCGCATACTGACATAAAATCCTGACAATTACATTACGACATGGCCTGCATGGCTCGATTACAGCTGAGAATGGAGGAAAGAAACCGAAAGTGATTGATACTTGCCGCTCCTGCGAAGACAAGCGAGACCCTGTTGCAGAAGGTCTATCATTATCAGCCTGAGTACCCGACAAGGAAGACTAGCCGAATAACATCAGAGCAGAATCCTAGCAAAGTCTCACTGACACCAGAGTCCAGAGGACATCCACTGATAGAGGAGATTTCGCTTGGACCGAGCGCCCGGAGGGTTCAACTTCATAGGTCACAATTCCTCATCCACCAGTTATCTCTCTGAAAACAGTCTCAACCCTTTAGTCTGAACCATGAATCTGTGAAGTACCATACTATGGCCCTCTATCTTAGATTCACTGGACTCGTACTCGGGTTTGGAAGTGTGGACCAGAGGATAGATGTGGTTGATCGGAACGAAATCGACTTGAACCTCAAGGTGACAGGAAAGGTATAAAATTTCCGTGGTTGTCGATAGCCTGACATTCCGGTTCAGGATTCAGCAGTGCAGTTTGAGTATGTAAAGGACGCTGTGAGCCAGCAACGCCGCAAGGATCTACGACAAGAGCTAGGCTGTTGAAGCAAGCGATGGGTAGCTCGCCCAAGCTTGTGTTTTCTTTGTCGATTGGTCAGTCGGAATCATAACGGCCCTCGTGGTCGCTGCTTGATTACGGCGTCACACGAAATGTGTGGTTATGAGCAGCTCAAGTGAGTCAAAACCAGTCGAGTACAGAATTAGCAAGGGAATTCGACTATGATGAATCAGGTCTCTGATCCCAATACAACCATTACACGGCGAATCGCCACGAGCATTCGGGCAGCTGGCACGTCCCAGTCTTACAATAAGACTGGAGCTCGAGATTGTGCTACTCCACGCTATCAAGAAAGGATCCTGATAATCTGACCAAGCATGAGAGGCAGATAATTCACCAAAGCTGCGTATCCTGAATCGCTATCTCGTGCGTAGTGTTTGTAAAGATAGAAGACAGTTTCAAGTCGGCGAGCCAACAGGATACGATCGGCGAGTATGGGCATAGGGCCGCAAGGGAAGTAGTTCTCAATACAAATACCATGCCAGTATTTTCCATCATTCTCGACAGGCAAAGACTTGCCAACATCCACCGAAAGTTTAGCTCGAAGATCTATCGTGGCGGAACACAAGTGTCCATGAAACACAACAGTCGATTGTATGTCAGGCTAGGACCCATTGGTTGATAGAGCACCCGGTAGAGAGGTGGTAGACTTACAAGATCACTTGACAGGTCAGCAGTGCAGCCAGCGGATCAGCGAACTTATATAGCCTGCAGGAGACGAAATCGTACAACACCGCAGCCTACAGCAACGACAATCGAAACACCAAGCCTGCCGTCAGCGCCTTCACCGATAGGACCGCCATCATGACCCCCTCGTTCCGTAGAGGCTTAGAGAATCGTATTAACCTTACAGATGCCAGAGAGCTTTTCATTTATGAACGAGCGCCGCAACAAGGCGTGATACGAGTGTTGGGTGGCACATATTCCTTTTCTCTGGAAACGTTCAAGCTCTCTGAATTAATGATGCTCGTGAAGGACCACAGCAAAGTAGAAAATTGGACTGTCGCAATTATGACGGTCGGAGCAGAGGGTGGATTTAGACTGATAGAGTATCGGCTTCCCCGCCACCCAGGCTCGCCAGTTGAAACGTTCCGTGCGGCAATGGATATGGCTGGGGAGGGATACCATACACATATTTATGTTCATCCAGTTGCTAGAAAGACAGACATAGTTGATTGGGAGCAAGGGACTCGGAAATGAAGCTTTCCCACAGCGAAAGCACGCGAGTAAGGGTTTTCTGTCGTTAATTGAAGAAATGCCAATCACGGGAATGACAGCGAAAATCAGTATAAAGCTTATACAATTAAACCCCATCCACCCAAGATCTGCGATTTTTAGCACGTGACCTTCCTCCCTCACCGTTGTTGGCTTGCCAGCACACCAGACAAGTGCTGAGCAGTTCCAAAGGCTCTTTTATCACTCAAGGTCGTGTCAAATATAACGGAATTTCGATTCGTGGTTCAATGATTTCGGACAACGATCTTGCTGCCTGCTGATTGTAGCTACAGTTTTCACAAATGATCAGGCACTCTCTGTTCTCCTCCAAGCCGTGAATTCTTCAATCATTCTTTCGCAGTCACCCCCCTCGCCCCCTTTGGCGCACCAGTCTGGAAGCCATTCTTAAACTTGCGAGGGATCTCCTTCATATATCGCATGCGGCCGGTTCCGGTCGTCTTTCTTCTCTTGGCCTTCATGCCCCAATTGTCTAACTCTCAAATTAGATATGGCCCCTCGTGAACGATCAGACATCAGGAAGCGTGCGGGATCTGAGGATCTCAAATGGAATAATTCTGTAGAGGAAGGATGTAAGGGACAAGGCGTACATTGACGAATCTTAGCAGCAGGATATCCACAAGACGAGCACGTATGTTTTTGGATGTGGAGGGAGCGACGTCCTAAATCGCATTGTGTGATTAGCCTCCGTCTCACATCCTCGAACTTTGTCCTCAGTTGCACCGCGCTCAACCCGTGATGAAGACCCAGTGCTTACCGCAACGTCTACATAGAGTGTGGGTCTTGTTGTGGCGCTTGCCGAAGGACGAGGTACCCTTTGCTGTCGAGGAAGTCAGTTGCTGCTCGTTCGTGGTCTTCGGTTTGGACTGCGAGACGCACTCATCTTGGGCAAGGTTTCTGGTAGGGAACGTCAGTGTCTCTCGATCGGCGAAGACAGGCTTGCTGACTTACCCTCGCAACGCTGGTACGGTTGGTGTAGTTTGCTACCGATCGATCTTCAAGCGCGAGGTTGAGGTCTCGCTTAGGCCTTGTGCGGAAGGTCTTAGCGCCTAAGAGAGTCTTGGCATCTACAATCTGACGACGAAGGGGATGCGGCCTCTCCAGACTACCACAACCTGCGATGGCTAAGTATTGAAGTGTCGGCATGCTCGTGTCACGTGATGAAGTGCTCGTTGTTACCCTCAGCCATACATTCGCCCTAGATGCCCTCACACCCACCGATCCCACCCCTGCTATCTCAGCACATCTCCGACTTCCCCTCCGGCTCTCTTACTCTTCTCACCTCGACTCTCGGCGCTACCACGAATTGGCTGCTCCTACGCATCATACATGCAGCTTTGAAGAACTCAAGTCATGATGGACCAAACGGTGTCTCTGGAGAAACAACAGTCGTGTTGGTGAGCTGGTTGCGGGATGCCAATTTCTGGAAAGATGGAGCAAGGAAACTGGGTATCCACTCCCAGAAATTACAAGTCATCGATGCTCTGAGCAACGGACTTGGTCTGAGTGCCGATGGTCTACCGGGAGCGGAGAAAGAGGTTATGAAAGCCGTTGAGAGCGCAAAAGAAGCTATGAAGGAAGAGGGAAGGGTCTCGCTGGTATTGGATGGGTTGGACTTCTTGATCGCAGCCACGGCATGCCCGGTGTTGGATGCTATAGACACGGTTGGCGAACTACGAGAGGTATGCTTCCATCCACCCACCACTCGCCTTGAAGCGTTCCCTCCTGATTTCCAACCCTTCCGTCAGCACGTGGACTCGACATTCATCACAGCCTGCGCCGACTTCGCCTTGACCCAAGGCCCCAACACACCCCTTGAGACCTCTCACTCGGCCTTTCTGATGAACATGGCACATCAAGCAAAAACAATCATGAGCGTAAAGGGGTTAGACACTGGGGTCGCAAAAGACATCAGCGGTGTCATAAGAATTAGCAGAGGAGGCGGTACTGACTTCGAGGAAGACGACGTGGAGGAGAAAGAGTGCTTGTATTTTATGGAAGCTGACGGAGCTGTGAGAGTGTTTGAGCGGGGAGCATAGAAACCTTCCGATAGCCAACCAGTGCATGAATAAAACTCACCAGGCAGTAGACGTCATGTCTAACTTTTGGCGTTACGATGAAGCGTGAACAAGCTTTGGAACGAAACAGATGTGAAAGGGTGCATGTTATTCAAGATGCAAGCGGGCTATCTATCTTTGCTATCTCCACTCGACTTCCTAAAAGTCCGGCCCGGTATTCTGCCCCGGCATTCTCTGATCGTATCTGAGCAAACTAGACATGGGAGTCTTCGAAAAGTTCAAGCAAATCGCCAACATGTGTGGTACGTTGAGCAGTCTCCAGATCACTCACAGCACCCAAATTGACGGGAGCACAGGCCTTCCTAGCCTCCTTCCTAGCCTGTGTGGTGGTTTTGAAGGCATTTCGGGCCGCGTTCCCATCAGAATCATCCTCCACGTTTAGGCCTTTCGCCGTGAATTCGCTATTCTTGGCAATCCTTCCGAGTACATCTTGGAACAGCCAGGGGAAGCTCATGAACGGCATATCCGTCGAAATCATCTTTCGAAGGGGCTTCATTCGACCACCAACGACGCGCATCTGGTGGCATTCTTGGACAGCTTGGGCCATCTCGGTAGCGGTGACCTTGTACATAGCAACGGCATAAGGACCGATCTGCTGAAAGGACTTCCCACCGGCTCGCTCGTAGCAAATGCCTTTGAATTGTTCCTTCAACGCTGTGGAAATCTGGCCAATCTGCTCGTGAAATTTGAAATCACTGGTGGTTCTCGAATGCTCGAGAACAAAGGTCGACCAGACCTCAAATTCTGTCTTGATCTCATGCTGGGCCATGATGCGACGCATGTGTGCGTCATATTCTGTTTTGATCTCGCGTGCACTCGCGAGAAGCTCGTCATCAACTTGGTGTCCATAAGCCTGAGAGATACGGTCATCAAAAGGAGCAGAAAATGCAGGGACGAAATCGATGCGCTCAACCTGGTCGTAGAGCTGGCCTAGGACCTTGCGAGAGATATACGTATTTTCTTTCCTCTGATAGGTGTTGTCCATGAAGTGAGGACGCTTCGGCGGTTTCAGGTTTCGAGGCATCTGAGCTGCGTGGCCTGTTTTAACGTAATCGACAGCCTGGGAATGCAAGTTTGCAAGCTTTAGGCCTGCCATACCATCAGTAGCTGTACAGTAAGGAGCTGAGAAAGATACTTACACGTCTCGTCTCTCACGCCTTCCTCCATATAATCAGCGTTGGCAAGGTGAGCTTTAGCGATTCGAGACAATGTGTCATTCTTCATGTAGGTCACAAAGAAGGTCGTAAGATCATCTATCCCGATATCGCGCCCATGAACCATCACTGGGGGCCGAGAGTAGTCCATCGGCTCGACATTCCACTCGTGAGGCAACAAGTCTTTATCCCAGATAACGAGGAAGTCATCACCATCAAGATCACCCCCAGAACACATACTAGCGATATCTCGATCCCCAGTCTGGGGCAGGACCACAACGTCCTTAAGATGATGTAGCTCTGCAACGTCAACACCACGAACAACTCGGACGTCTCCAGGGTGCAAAGAAGGATTGCGAGCGAGTAGCATTGGTCCCAAGATTACTTCGGGCTTGCCTTCAGGATTCTTTGACAATTGCACAAAGACTTCTGGCACATTTTTAGCCTTCTCTTCAATTGGGGCGTCGTTGGGAGGGCTAGGAATATTATTGTAATGGCCTCTCAGTATCGCTGTTTCGTCGACACAGCCGAAGAAAAGCCCCCCGCCACTAATTGTGATCCTTGCCTTTTCTTTCAGATACTTGATGGACCACGCTCGCCATAGCTGCAATAAAGATGTCAAGAAAGGCTCCTCGGTCTTTTGAAATCCGTCGAGTATCATGCTAGCAATAACCAGAGTCATCTGATTGTGATCGATGTCCTTTTGTAAGATAGCTAAGGCCATCTTTTCGTTGGTCATAGCCTGTTCAAGATTGGAGAGTTGCAATCGCAATTTTTGGCTGAAGACATCGTCAGGTACTCCTAGAGCAGAGAGAATGAGGATAAGCTGCTGGTTGAGGTTTGCGCAAGCGAATTGCGACCAGCGGATGATCTCCAAGCCGTCGTGGTGAGCTGGAAATTTATACTGGCTTCTTCGAATGTAGACTTCCCTATGACCGGGCATAGGCCAGACTGCAAGTACTCCTTTGCAGCCGCCTGCACGGATCTGGAACACGCTCGGTGGTTCTTCAGAATTCTGCAAGAGACCTAATTCCGATGCAGCGACCTGTGCAAGGAGCGGAGACATCTTGCCAACACCATCAGAGAAATTGTATCCATTGCGTACGATGTCCTCCATCTCCTTGACCTCGGTCGTCGCGCCATGGATGGCCCGCGTGGTTGAGAAACATTGACCGAGACGAGCAAGGTATAGGGGTACCGTTTTGATTTCCTTGAACATACCCATCCAACTTCGAATTCTCTCAGTTGAGAGATGAGGAAGTGGGGCAAAGAAATAAGCACCATGCTCTCTGAATTGGGAGTTTCCGCAAGCTAGAAACTCGTACGTGCGATCTCCAACAACGATGCCATTAGCTAGGACTCGTTTGACACGGGTGAAGACCTCGTTCATCGTCTCTTTGTCGGTAGCGTAGATTCCTCCCTACTGCAATCAGCTTGAGTGTCTATCGCCGAAGGTAGGGGCAGTTATACATCTGTCTTTTCCTCCGTGAACCGAACTCGTAGAAAGCGATCAGCGTAATGAGAATACTTGCGTATCACGCGATTAGAAGTTTCAGCTATAGGGGTTTGGAAGTAGACGGTAGTCGGCGTGACTGTGGCCGAGCGAATATAGACACAGTAGTGTGGCACCTTAGCCCTTAGCGGTGCACCGTCCGCAATTCGAATGTTGAATAGCGACGTAGGATCGTAAACACGCTTCCCTTGATTAGCCACATACTCGAGTAGGTCCTGAGCCTCACTAGCGTGCATATTTTTTAAGTGGGAAACGAAGGCTTTGCTGAGCTTATATTCGTTGAGATAGCCATTCGAGATGCAGACTTCCAACTGATATCGGACTTGGAAACTCAATGGTGATTCCCTTTCACCGTTCAATTCAAGCATATCAGCCCTGAATCCATGCTGTCTAACGAATGGCTTATCGAGCAATTCCCATACAGGAGGTGTCAGCTGTTCGGGAAGTTCCAGATGATCGAGTGGCAGGGTTCCGATATTGTAGTTTTGTAAGGCCTGGCGGATCCGGCCAAATAGGTCCGTACTTTTGTCTGACTTCTTAAACACCAAGCGATAGGTAGTCCAGCGCCCTTGAAGGATTAGCAGAGTCAACATTTTGAGGGCAAGAAGCACAATTTACCCAGGTCGAGGACTGGTCTCGTTTTTTTGAGAGTCAACGGAGTTTTCTGGAGGAGACCATGCGCATAGACGACATCTGTCTGACGATACCATGTATCATTCTCGCTCCAATACTTTGCGTTATCGTCATGGGTTTGCCCCGCATCCAGCTTCTTGAAGAATTTTGGAGGAGTGTCCAGCGAAATGAGGAGAATGATTTTATCTTCCGAGGTGTCAACGCGTTGAATGGCGTCCAGCTGAGCAAGTGGGATTCGAAAGCGCATGATCTCTTGCCTGTCATCCTTACCATAGTGAGAGGGTTTCGAATTGCCGCGGCCAATTCGCTGATCCCGAATATCAAGTAAGAACTCAACCGTGATCTCACGGTGAAGCATGCTCAAGCGGAATTGAATATCATGGGCATCTGTGGGCAGTACCCTACACATGATTGCCATTGTGGATGGGTCAAGCATCATGCCAAAGTCCAGGGAGCTAGCTTTCATTACCTGGCACAGATATTAGATATAACATTTAGATTTGACAAGCCATTGATTATACCATAACCTCCTCGTGCGTCTTCTCTGCATTGACAGGACTTGGATACTTGATATTTCGTTTCCGAGCTTCAAGGAACAGTCGAGGGTTTACGGTGCCTCCAACAGTGATAGGTATTGAGTACATCCCATGCTCCCAGAAAGCCATCGCTGGGGGTGGGCTGTTCAGTGATCAGTTCATGAATGGAAGGAGGCTATGTCAAGATCAGCTCACTTGAACTTGACGGACGCCTTGCCATCTCGCTCGCCTCGCGTGTTCTCATAAAGCTCAATTCGTACGATGTTCCCTTGTCTGCTGAAGCATCGATAAAGATCGCGTGTAGTGGCGGTCGCTGGAAGATCGTGAATCTTAACAGTGAGATCTTGCCAAGTAGTCCAGTCGGGAGCATTGTAGCGGCCGGTAGAGTTCGCCGGGTATGGCCGGCTGTTGAATGGTCGAGAGAAAGGACGCTGGTAATTGACGCGACGCGAACCGAATGGCATGGAAGAGCCTCGAGCATCGCCGCCTCTGGTAGATGGTTGCTTCGAGTGGGGCATCACGGATTGTTGACCTGGAAGTCTTACCATAGGCTTGGGGATTGGGAATGGCGGAGTTTCAATGCTACTTGCTGGCTTAGATTGAGGAAGAGTGAGAGCTACAGGCAGGGTATCTTCTCGATGTTCCACTTTGGATGACACCCGACTCCCTTTGATTGGTTGCGTCTGTTGCTGCCTTGCAGCTTTTTCCTGTTGGTATCTCTGCCTAGCAAGCTTGAGGCCTTCGTATCGGTTTCCCTCACGTTCACGACATCGTGGGCTACCCTGACTTGGGGCGTTCGGAAGTGTTTTCGCCTGACGAGGGCCTTTACCATGTACTGCGCTGCCTTTCGGGCGGGCCTCCTCAGATGACGATGAGTTGACGTGTTTAGAAATAAGCTCAGTTGATGATAATGAGATATTATCAGCTAAATCTGGCTGGTCTGAGGAATAGGAGACTGCCGGCGAGGCTTGTAAGGAACAGGACGACGAAGATGAGGGCTGTGAGGATGAGGAGTGTTGAGCGGAATCTGGAGGCAAGAGCTCCGCTTCGCTAGCGTCATTTTCTGGACGTCTCTCGTCTATAATTGGAAGTCGCACCTCCGCTACTGTTTGAATCGTAGCAAATGCAACACTAGATTCTGGTACCAATGCTGGGATAAAGACATGATGAGCGACTTTGTCTCCAATCCCTGCATCTTCTGGCTGAGTATCTGGCGATCCCATGATGTATTGTTCTAGGACGTCTTCTGGTGAGCGCTGCTAAAAGGCGTCTTTGAGCAACTTCGATGACGAGGATGTGCAGTTTTCCGTAGGAATTGAACAACTTGTGAGTGAAGTAGGAGTGAACAACGTCGTTGACCTGGGCGCTAAGAAGTCAATGATCGTGCTGAAACGGAAAGGGCAGGGAGGGTGATCTTTGGCTAATACGTGTTTAGACCTCCGTGATAATGGGGTTGGAGCTAAGGATAGAGCGAGTGTAAAGCGCATGGATTGTATAAGGAATGACCGTCTTCGCAAGCCTTGATGATAATAGATGCTCGTGTCAAATAGACCCTGCCTCGAGCGGCGTGAGTGTTTGACACGGATTGTATGTGGATATTATCTAGTCTGTGAGTTATCGAAGCTCTTGGAGGACTGGACTTTGTTGCGGTAGAATGACTTGGGAATGTGCGAACTTAAGGTCCTTTTCGAGAGATGTGTATTATGGAGAGAGCTTGAAGATGATTATCAAGATGTCAAATGCCACTTGCTGGAACGAGTCACATTAGCAGTGGTGAAGAGAAGCTCATCCTCCTTGCTTAAGCACGTATGTAGTGAATAGAGAAAATTCTTCCTCTAAGATAGGTGTTCAGAGATGCTGACAGATGAAGATGACAGTCTGAAAACCTCGGCACAATGATGGAACAGGCCAATAGCAGGTTTGCCACCGGGTCTCGGGATCAGCAAACTTGAAAAGAAAACAGCCATACTCTTCAATCCCTGGACGAAGGTTGATTAGCCTATCATGATGTTTGACACAAATTTTCCAGGAAGCAGCAAACTTGGCAAGAACGAAAGCTTTGTTATGCACGTTACGGTGTGACGGAAGGACCCAGAAAGTGACAGCAATCATACGACGCACAATCAAACAGGGCATACCACCCTCCTGGGATTTGTGTATTCAGTAGGTCTGCTGGCAGCACCTGGAAATTTGTCACTTTTTTGTGCAAATTTTGCAAAGTCACTGACGGATAATGTAAATTTAGAATTCATTTGCTGCCAGAGTCAATCATCAATCCAATCAAGGAGATGACGGGGAAGCTCACTAGAATCATATGTGCAGAATATTTATATTTTTAATTCGTAAAGGCTTTTGGGACCAAATTTATTTCGGCCTCGCTGATCAATTAGCTGCAGTTACCATGCGGACATCTGTCGTCCCTCTGTCTGTATGGTCAAAGATCTTGCCAGGGTTCATCAGCCAGTGAGGGTCCAAAGCCTTCTTGATGCTACGCATGACATTAATGGTTGGATTCCCCAGCTCTTGTAGAAGCGAAGCCTTCTTGCCCAGACCGATACTATGTTCTCCGGAGCAAGTACCTTCCATTTCCAGGGCTCTATCGACCATATCATGTACACACTTTTCAACCTTGGCACGCTCTTCTGGATTCGTATTGTCATAGAGCACGCTCTCATGGAAGTTCCCATCGCCAACGTGGCCGAGGATGGATGCAAACAATCCCAAATCGTCCATCTCCTTTTTTGACACCTCGATGATATCAGGTAACCTTGACAGCGGGACTGCGACGTCGGTGGACCAGACCTCCTGCCCCTCTTCTTTGAGTGCTAGCATGCTCCATAAAGCCTCCTTTCGAGCGGACCACAATTGCTTGGCTTCCTTCTCGGTCTGCGCGAATTCGAATGTACCGCCCTGGTGCGCCCTTGCTATTGATTTGACGACACCAATGTTGTCCTGCACGCCAGCTTTCGTCCCACTGAATTTGAAGAACATTGTTGGAACCTCCTTCCAGGTCTTCCCAGTTGCCCCAGCACGGTTCACGACGTGCATTTGAACATCATCCATGATTTCCATAGCGCCAACCGGCACGCCCGCCCTGATGACTTTTGCAGCAGCAGAGGCAGCATCACGTATAGTTGGGAAAGTGACAACAGCGACGGTGGTTTTCTGTGGGATAATTGCCAACCTGAGCGTAATTTCTGTGACGATACCAAGGGTTCCTTCGGAGCCGACGAAGAGACTGGTGAGGTTATATCCAGCACTAGACTTACGCGGACGTCGCTTGGTTTTGATTACGGTGCCGTCTGCAAGGACCACGGTCAGGTTGATAACCCAGTCTTTCATGGTTCCATAGCGAATCGCATTTGTCCCAGAGCAGGAAGTTCCAACCATCCCTCCGATCTTGGCGCTTGGACCTGGATCGACTGGGAAGAAAAGGCCTGTATCTTTGATAATATCATTGAGCTGCATCCACTGCACGCTTGGCTGTACAACGATATCCATATCATCGTCGTTGAGAGCAATGATCCGGTCCATGAATGCAAAGTCGATACTCATGCCACCGTGGGGAGCTGCGAAATTGGCTTCGAGGGAGGAGCCTCCGGAATAAGGAATCATGGGCATGCGATATTTGTGGCACACTTGAGCAATCTCAGATACTTCAGCCGTCGATCTGGGATAGGCAACGGCGACAGGAAGCTGGGTGATATTGATTGAGGACCACTCAGAAAAGCCATGGGCGAGGAGATCGTCGTCGTCAGTGCTGACAGAATCATCCCCGTAGAGGGCGCGAATTCTCGCAATAGCCTAGATTATTCCAAATCAGAACCCGTCTCGAGTGCAATGTTGAGAGTGGGCGAACTTTGTCAAGGTCCTTCGTTGTCCCATATAGCGGATCACTGCTCTTTCCACGTAGTGTATCGAGACCTAATCCAGTATGGGTATTGCCGTAGAGATAAGTCACGGAGCTTGCAAAGGTAGTGAATAGTAGCACTCGACCGGTGCTCCATGCGATCCTGTCACGAGAGGCTGATGGTAGGTGGCTTTGCCATCTCCTCTGGTGAAAAAGAGAGCGCCGTAGAGGTTGGGTACGAGTCGATATGGTGCTCCGTCCAAGTCGACACCAGGCATCGCGAGTACTCATGATGGCGGAGATGGGTAGGCATCGAGGCACGGTGCGAGGGATTAAGAGGCATGGCTGCCACGTTAAAGGCTGATCTGTGATTCATGCTAAGTGAAGCCTGTGGTAGAAGTAGTTCCCGTCCTTTCCTCTAGATCGACGATGCTCCTACATAATTCTACCGGGCTTAGCCTCCCCCAGAAAACGGCAATCTCAAGCAAACGTGTCCTCTCGCTTGTCAGGCAGGGAGTCAAAAGTCATTTAAGGCTCGAAGATCGACGAGATGGGCTTGATGGGGGGTGGCCACTGGCGCAAGGGAATGGTCGCGCAGCCAACGAGAGAGTGCTGCGTTTCCATTGATCCAGAACTTCCAAACATTGCATAAACACGCATATATCCTAAACCATATCAAGGAGCCATATGCGAATGATGGAGGGTTTGCAAGAATTGTCTTTGGAAATTCGACGCATAGCCGAATGCCCGTATACACCAAGCCTCAAAGTATGTAGATATCTATGGATGGGAATGCTGCGCATTGAGATCTGTCGGGTTTCCCAAGACTTTTCCCGAAGATCTAGGCTCTTGAACAGATCAGAGCTGATACATTGATCCAGCGGCTTCATGAACTCCTGAAAGACGTGAATCTCCCTCTCCTGCATCGCTGGGCTCGCAACAATCCATGCCAGATTGACTCCTTAGCTACGTCAATACTAGAGGGTCTAGAATTATGGCCTCTCGCGCTGGATTTACTACGCATACTAGGTAAATTTGATCTGAGGCGATGGCAATGCAAAGCGTGAAACCGAATACAGCACCATATCAGTGGCCGCAGTTCCTAGATTTCTGTTCCTTGCGCTTACCTTCTCTCCAGCATATGTCCCAGCTTTCCGGGATGCTGCGTTGCAGCAGCAGCCAATGCTGTTACATACCCTTCTTACCAAGGCCACCGAGTCAGATTCGGGCTTCGACCAGGTAATGAGAATACACTCCTACCTTAGATTCTTTAGCTTATGGTAGCTTAGTTCGCTCCTGCATGTGTCTCTCTCCTTTCTTCACCTCTGGAAGCCGCCATTCCTTCGAAGGTTCCAGCGTTTCTCGAAAAATTGCTGGAGAAGGCCGTCCAATCACAGTCTGCAGAGACCATTAGACCAGTATATCAAGTCCTGTCTGGGTTCGGCCCAAGCTATCTCGATGATCTAGCATCTGATGTTCTCGCCCGCTTTCAAAAGCAGTTGGACGAGGTGCTTAAACGGTTTGACTCGAATGATCCTTTCGGGACCCTCTTGTGTTTAGCGGTGCTAGCAATGTTTGCCTCAAGATCCAAGGAGCGAACGGGGGAAAGCATACCTGCGAATAATCTACACTTTACCAGCGGCGCTGTGCTTATGGAGCCAACTGACGATTTTTCCCCTGCTCGAAAGTACTTTGTTGGCAAGAGGGCTCTTACGACCTTTAATCTGGCCGTGTTCAGAGTCATCAGTGTCTGTTCTGTCAACAGCGATTTGCGTCTCGATGGAGCTTTGGAAACCTTGAGACTCTCACAAGATATTATCAATGCTCTTTGCAGTGACGACAAGAAAGTCTGGATAGCCAATAACATTGGCCGAGCTAAGAAATTGTATGAGAAGATACTCCGGCCTGACATTGATTCAAGCCTACAATGCGCGGTACATCGGTAAGAGACTACGCTGATTTGTATTGTTACTAAACCGATCTCTAGGCTCTAGACTTCGTTATAGCCTTGTGCGGTGGACAAGTGCTACCCGGGGAGCTGAAGTCTACTTATGAGAAAGCTTTCTTGACACCGAGAGATTCTACTTTATCCCCTCAAGCGCTGGCCCTTTGCATTGTAAGTCCTCCATGAATAACGGATGGGACACGTGGCTGAGAGGCATAGGTGGCGCTCGGTCCTACCACCTTCAGCGAGAGCTTCAGTGGCCTTTTGCGCCTTGCCTGCGAAGACAGAAGTCCAAATAGTGAAGGGATAATAAGGCTCGACAATGCTTTGCGGACAGTCTCCGCCATGAAAGCGACGACGTACACACGCGAGCACTTAAGCCATGCTATCTGCGATGCCACCTCTTCAGGCCTCCTATATCACTTTGCTACTCAAGGACCACCAAGACTGAACTCCAACAGTGGACTTTGCCCGAAAGATGTCTGTTCTTCCACATACCTTGAGACTATGACACGACTACAGCGGGGATTGGTAGTCACACTTTTGAGCATGTTCTTGCGCTCCCCAATAGTCGAACAAGGCTATGATGGTGTGCCAATGATTCTAGTTGAGAAGCAGACCCAGCTCTCTACAGCTGCGACTTCTTGTCCCGGATGCGCTGGAAGCAAATTCGTCGACAAGAAGTCCAGCGTGTCGCTATTCGAGGCTGGGAGTACACCTCGAGCACTTACGATCAGCCACAATTGGAGAGAAAACATGGTCCGCGAATTGTCCAGGGACGCGAACCGCGAATACGAGTCCGTGACGAGGATGGTTGGTGAAATCTGTCGAGACCTCGAGCTTCGTTGTGACGAAGCTGAGCGACCATACCAAGAAGAGAAAACCAAGTCACGTAATCTGGAGGCCACGGCGGAGGCATCTCGAGCGAAAGTCGCAGAGCTCGAGGTCAAGTTGCGAGCCCAAGGTTCAAAGCTTGACGACCTAGAAATCGAAAAACATGTCCTGTCAAAGCAGGTCATGACATCCGAGAAGCGCCTTAAAGAGCAGGCTGGGGAGATTGAGAGAATAAGGCATGAATTCAATCAAGCCAAGGACGCCTCAGAGAGGGCAGCGCAGGCTGCCATTGAAGCCTCCAGAGATCAGGACCTTGCCTACCTAGCCAATTTGACAGCGAAGGACGATATCCTTGAAGAGCAAGCTATCAAGCTCACCATATCGGAGAGTCGTATTAGCGAAGTCGAGCACCAGATAGCCGAGCTAATCGCACAAGGAGCCAAAGACGCCGCTAGTTTAAGCAGCAACAAGACATTGATCCGGGAGCTGAACGAGGGTATCACCACTGCCAACGGCTTGGTCGCCACAAAGCAACTCGAACTTGACCGCTTGACTGAGTCAGAGGCGTTGGTAACCGTAAGTAAGGAGGAAGCAGCTACTAGAGCACAGCAAGCGTCTGACCAAAAGGACTCAACGATATTCGACTTAAGCAGCCGGCTCGAAGCAGCTGATAATAGGGTAGAAGAAGTACAGCACGAGTACGATATGTACACAAGTACCAAGGAGTCGGTTATCTTGCGCCTAAGGGAATCCCATAAGACTTCGTACGAGAGATTGCAAGCGGAGTTGGAGAAAACCCGAGATGACGCTGCCATCACTCATGAAGAGACTGTCTCGCAGATTGTCGGTCTACAGAATAAGGTCAAGATACTTCGTAAAGAGAGGGAAGAGCAGGCTAGGAAGCTCGCTGAAGCCCAGGAGCTTGGCAGCAAATTCATGGCTGTTATGGGCAATACGAACGCTTCATCGGACCCCCCTGGGATCAAGCCGCGGTCTTCAGCATTCGGGACGGATGGTGTTCTTTCCTGTGACAGTAGTAGTTCAGAGAAGCGAGCGAGTAGATTAAACCCTACTTCTCCTTTAGGCTCAGTCGCGTCAAGCCTCAACGGACCTACGCCAAAGCGGACCAAGACACGTCGCACCTCGCAAGCCTGTAGGACGCAGGGACCGACGGGCTTCAAGCTTCCTACGGCTGCGAAAACGAATCGGCGGCACACCATGCGAAGCGGTCGGACTCCACTTGCGGACTTGGGACCAATGCACAACCAGGGGCCATTCAGCCCTACTCAGCGA
>JAABUL010003194.1_pt1 | contig 24893 bp, 23 predicted proteins | sample 5559151 | NCBI WGS metagenome assembly JAABUL01 (sample SAMN10711876, study PRJNA513368) | rock metagenome | isolation source: Antarctica rocks | place: Antarctica: Victoria Land, Pudding Butte sud | reverse complement strand
CGCACTCCGCCGCCGACGCCGAGAAACCGCCCCCACCCCACCGCTTAGCTCAACATCCACCATCCCCACATCATCACGACAGAACGACACGCTGTACACACGGCGAAGACCGGACGCTTACTGACAACCCGTATTCAGTTTCAGTATTCCGGCTCGTCCCGGTCGGGCAAAAGACAATGCGGCACATGCACGCCATGCATGTGAGCAATTCTTGAACAGAGCCAATGCCCCGATCATGTAGGCCTCGTCAGCTTCACCCGAGTCAACCTACCCGGGTATTACAGAGCACTTCTTGCTCCAAGGACCAGTCAGTGGCGAGCGCGCACATCCCGGTACCACTTTTGCAAACGGAACGGCGAGACACCGCACCAGTAGCCGGCTTGGAGCGCGAACATGAGAGCCGTGGTCCTCAAGACTCCCTTGGCAATATAGCGGCGCGCGGACGTTGTGATACGAGATGGAAGGATCGCAAACCTTCCGGCGCGACGAAGGCGTGTCACAAACTCAACGTCCTCAAAAAGTGGCCATTCCGGATAACCGCCTGTGTTTGAAAAAGAGCTCTTGCGGGAAAAAATGGCTTGGTCGCCCGTGGCTCTTCGCAAGAGACGCGTTCGGAGATTGATGCCAGTCGATATCACCCGCAACGTCCAAGGGCGTGCCTCTCGAAAACGAAGAAGAAAGGCACCTCCTTCCGTTTTCGCGTCCTTCAGGCAGACGGTGATCTGGGTGAGAGCATCGGTTGGCAAACGTGTATCGGCGTGGAGGAATAAGCAAACCTCTCCACTCGCGGCGTTTGCCCCAACGTTGATCTGATTGCCGCGGCCTCGCGTCGCTTCCATGAAGCGTACGTTTCGGGGTGGCAGTCTCGAGAGCCACTCGCGCGTTCCATCCGTACTGCCCCCGTCCACGACGATGATCTCGTGGATATCTATCCGTTGCATGAGGGCATGGAGTGTTGGCGGTAAGTCTTCCCGCTCATTTAGCACCGGGATGATAATCGAGATCTTCATTCAACCTGCGTTCCCTCATACCGGGCATTCGACGTCTCAGCATCGGTCGAAGGCAATGGATTGTCTCTTCCTGGAGATGGAAGGCTAGCGAGGACACTCGCAGTATGAGGCGCTGCGATTGCTTGTGCGGCGATGTCTCCCTGCAGACGATCGAGATCTTCCGGCCGATCAACGTCATACCATGGCTCCAGTCTTTTCGGATTGAGGCCCGCGTCGATCAGCCTCTGCCAGGTCTGCTCAAACGTGGTTGCTTCACTCCAGGAAATATCTGTCAGTACGCCGGGGATGTACCTTCGGAGTCCGAGCAGATAAAACCCGCCGTCATCGCACGGCCCAAGTATTGCATCCGCTTCTTGCAACGCGTCATGGGCCTGATGGAAGAGACGCGTTGGCATTCCCGGGCTATCTGTGCCCACAACGATCGCGAGAGGGGTGATCTCGAGCGCCTTGCCGAGAATCCTCTCAAGCCGAGCGCCAAGGTCTCCTTTCCCTTGAAGCCAGGTGATCGGTTTCGGACCGGGCAGAAGGTCAGGATTAAGCAGGCCGGCGCTCGCGAGGATTGGGATTGCCCATTCGAGAGACGCAACAGCATCCCATGTGTCCCGAAAGAATGCTTTTGCCAACGCAGCCGCGCCATTTGGGCCCACCTGTCGAATCAGACGGGTCTTCACAGCACCAGCGATGGGTGGCTTGAAGAAAATGCAGACGCTTGTATCGCGAGGCATCCTACCTCCTCACCTTGAAGTAGCGAGCAAATAGCTTTCGGACCCAAGGCTTCAAACGCGCACGCATCGAAAGATCTCCGAGCTTTTTCACGGCTTCTGCTTGCGTGGGATATGGATGAATTGTGGAAGAGAATGCGGTGATTGGGATCCTTTGTCCCATAGCGAGCACGAGCTCGGCGATGGTTTCGCCGGCGTGCTCTGAAACCAGCGTTGCTCCCAGAATGCGTCCACTTTTTGAACTCACGTGTACTCTAGCAAACCCTTCGGTTTCTCCGTCGAGTACGGCGCGGTCCACGTCCGTCAGATTCACGTTGTATGTGACTACCTGGCCACCCATCTTACCTGCCCCCTCTGAAGTAATGCCGACATGGGCGACTTCGGGATCCGTAAAAGTGCACCAGGGGATGACCAGGGAGCTGGCCTTGCCGCGCCCGAAAAACATGGCGTTTCGCAGTGCGAGGCGGGCCATAGCGTCTGCGGCGTGCGTGAACTTGAAGCGAGAGCAGATGTCACCGGCCGCGTATACACGCGGATTCGTTGTCCGAAGGTGGTCGTCTACGGTTACTCCATGGCCGTCGTAGGCAACGCCGGCTCTCTCGAGATCAAGATTCTCGAGATTTGGGGTTCGTCCGGCGGCCGCTAAGATCAGGTCGCTCTCCATGCGTAACCGTTCGCCCTGGACTTCGAGAACGACCACCTTGCTGCTGTTGACAAGCTCCACGCGACCGATCGTAGCGTTTGGTACAACCCGGATACCCTCCTGCTTGAACCGCCTTTCAAGGACTGCTGCAGCATCGCGGTCTTCCTTGGGAAGGAGGCCTGCGCCACGCGTGATCAAGCAAACTTCACTACCGAGTCGTCGGAAGGCCTGCGCCATCTCACAGCCGATCGGGCCGGCGCCAATCACAGAGAGCCTACGGGGGAGTTCCGTGAGCGAGAACAGCGTTTCGTTGGTTAGAAATCCGGCTTCATGAAGGCCGGGAATCGGAGGATGAGCAGCTCGAGCACCCGTGGCTATGATCGCGCGTGAGAATTCAAACTTTCGACCACCTACGCTGAGTGAATTTTGATTGAGGAACTTTCCGTCGCCCAGAAACACGTCTACGCCGAGATCACGAAGCCGTTGCGCCGAATCATGCTCCGAGATTTCAGCACGTAACCGCCGCATACGCTCCATCACTTGAGCAAAGTCAACCGAGAAGTCGCCAGCGCCACGCACACCGTAGCGCGATGATATCCGGACGGTCTCGGCTACACGTGCTGCCCGGATCACTGCCTTCGACGGGACACAACCATAAGTCAGGCAATCCCCGCCGAGGAACTGCCGCTCGACCAGCGCCACTTTTGCCCCAAGTCCAGCCGCGCCGGCTGCGGATACGAGACCTGCCGTGCCGCCACCGATGACGACCAAGTTGTATCGTTCCAACGCTTCTGGCTGTTGCCAGCTCGGAGGGTGGACATTGTCAACGAGAGCCTGGTTGTAATCGTCGAAAGGGCCGAGTTCGGTGGAATGTTGTGTCATGAGCGGGTCTCCGGCGGGACTGAGGCGGATGAGTGGTTTGGGAGAGATTGATCGAGTGCTTTGCGAGCCGTCCTTGTAATAAGGGCGACGACCAGAAGCGTGGCAACAAGGCCGCCCCAGAACAGCACGTGCTCCCAAGGGCTTTGATGAGCCACCTTTCCAGAAGCAAGATTGGCAAGGCTGGCTACGGATGATCCAAGGTAAACATAGAGGAAGGTGCCAGGGAGCATGCCGAGAAAGGACGCAAGGACGTAGTCGCGCAAGCGTACGCGAGTTAACCCAAGCGCATAATTCAGGAGGGCGAAGGGGAAGATTGGGGAGAGCCGAAGCAGGAAGATGATCTTAAACCCGTTTTCCGCAACCGCATTGTCGATTGCCGCGAAGCGGCTGTTCTTAGCTATGCGACGTTGAATCCATTCTCGGGCAACCGATCTTCCCAAAAGGAACGCTAAAGTTGAGCTCAGCACGCTCACCGGCGAGATCAGAAGAGTTCCCCACAGCGGGCCATAGAGAAACCCGGCCGCCAAGGTCAGCACGGAGCCTGGAAGTATGAGCACGGTGGCGCCAATGTAGATGAGTGCATATATTGCCACACCCAGTGATCCGAGCGAACGCACCCACCCTACCATCGCAACCATCCACTCGCGCATCGGCAAAAGGATGAATGCGAGCACAACCATCGCAAGCAATACGATCGCGAGGGTGATCTTCAGCGTTTTTGACATGGCACCCCCTAGGATTCACGATGCGCGAGAAGCCTCAAGGTTACAAGACCGAGCGATTCGTATCTACCCGAACACCGGCGACAAATATCTTTATTGACTAAAACCTCTGGCGCATTCGTATCCGTGCCTACGCGATTTACGAAGAACGTGGAACGTCGGAAAGCGCTCCATGGGTCGAACAAGAAACACCAGGCATCACGAATAGGTGGTAGAAGCTTTCAGAGCATCGACCATTGGTGTGAATGAAAGCAGAATCGTTTGCCAGCTAATCGGCGCATGGGTCGCGAAGCTGCCGGCCAGATCGGGGTGGGAGCTCTTTGTATTTCCCCATGAAGCGCCGATCGATCCAGTCTTTCCATTGCCAGACGAGCCGTCCCTCGAAGGCCCATCCACCACGGGAAGCGACGGCATATTTATCGCCAGTCGTAATCAGGCTCAAGTACTTTTGTTGGGGATTGAAGAGACGGACGGAACGTCCGAGAAGCACCCGCTTCAGATTGCGCGCTAGCAGTGGCCCTTGGCGGACCGCGAACACGCCAGATTTCGGTAGGGGATGCTCGATGAAGCTGGCGATGTCACCCGCGGCGAAGACCCCAGGGTGGGACACGGACTCGAGCGCCTCCTTGACCGCAATGAACCCTTGCGGATCGGTTTGTAGACCTGATTCCCCTAACCATGGCGCAGCACCTGCATTGGTCACCCAAAGAATCTCATCCAACTCGTATTCCTCGCCGTTTGCTCGACGGAGGCGTCCGGGACTTGCCGACGCGATTGGGGAATTCAGCAGGACACGTATCTGTCGGTCACGCAGCACGCGCTCGAACGCGCACCGCGTTCTCGCGTTATAGCCGAGAAGAATCTCGCTGGCCTGGCCAAAAAGAGAGTACTCAAGGTGACCGTCCGTGCGCCCCCGTGCTGCGAGTAATTCGCGCAACCCGTACTGCGCGGAAAGCAATACCTCAATTCCCGCCGCGCCGGTGCCTACGACGCCGAAACGAATCCCATCCTTTGCAGCCAGGACACGCTCGACGATTCGCTCCCAATGGAGAATGAATCCCCCAATGGGCTTGACCGGCACTACATTGCCTTCCGAACCCGGAACATCTCCCATTCGAGGAGTCGAGCCGATATTGACCGAGAGCACGTCATAGTGCAGTGGCGAACCGTTTTGCCGATAAATGAGCCGTTGCGTGAGGTCGAACGCATTCACCTCGTCACAACAGAAGCACGCTCCGGCGAATCGGCAAAGCTTTCTGAGATCGATGTGGCAATCCTCGAAGCTATAGTGGCCTGCGATGAAGCCAGGCAACATTCCTGAATATGGAGTGAACGTATCGCGCGAGATCAGGGTGAGGCGGACACCAGGCAGTGGTGTTCGCCCAAAACGCTTGAGCACTTCCAAATGGCTATGTCCACCGCCGACCAATACGAGGTCCTTGCGGATCGGTGGATTGCTGTTTGTCATAGTCCTCCGATTACAAAGTATGCGCTACGCCAGGTGTTAAGCTGCAGGGCAACCTGTCGGTATCGTTTACGTTCATAGGACGATCGCGGGGCAGAATGATGCATCATTGGTTCCCGTTGGCAGACGTGCCGCAGAGCGTTGCCAGCAGCACCGCCCATTTCTTGCACTGCGATTTCATAATGTCGCCTCTCAAGAGCAACTCTAACGACAACAATTCTTCGGGTCCAACTTCTTCGAGTGCCGATCGTTTAAGGATGCGCACCAGAAGAATGAAGCATTGGTCAGAAGTTGACTCTCAAGGCAAACTGCCCAAAGCGGCGCTCGTCGTGGTTGCCGCCTTTGGCAAGGGAACCAAGACCTCCCTTGAGCTCTGTGACTTCCAGCGGAATGGCTGTTGGTCCTGCGTATGCCAACGTGGTTGGATTGACGTAGTAGTTGTGATGATTGAGCAGATCGAAGCCCTCGGCTCGAAACTCCATTTTGACGCGCTCTGTAAGAGGAAACTGCTTGCTTACCGCCACATCCAGATTCCAGGCTCCTGGCCCGCGGAAGGCATTGCGGTGGGTCATGTTGCTGGGATACGGCCCAAAATCTGAGATGCCCAATGCCGGGTTGAGCGGTGCGAAGCTCGCAGGCACTGGAACTGTCAATGAAGTGAAGGTATTGACCCCTGCCGGATGCGGCGAGCCGACATGATAGTTGATGATCGGCGTGCTCGGCGAGAGGCGAGGGATCTGGTTCTGGTTGTATTCGTTGGTAAAGTCAAAGACGGAAAACGGAACTCCGGTACGTGCCGTGAAAATTCCCGATATGGTCCAACCGCCCAGTGTCTCCTGTTCGAGCAGTTTTCCGGTCTTGAACCAGGGTGTTTCCCAAATCGGCGAAAATACGAACCGATGCCGGACGTCGAAATCGGAATTGCCCCAATCGAGCCCCGGATCGTGAAAGTTCGTGTACCCGTAAGAAGCGAGGTACGCGCCCGCCAAGGCATCGGTTGAGGCGGTCGAACTCAGGTTGTCCAGCGAGTGTGACCAAGTGTAATTCGCGACGAGGCTGAGGCCCGTGTTGCGAAAGTTTTGCTGCTGGAACTTTAGGTTCAGACCCTCATAACTACTGGATCCAAGGCTGCCATGCTCCTGAATAATGGAATAACGATCGTTCGGGCGATTGAGGCATGGAGAGGCGCAGTTTGGGGACTGAGTAAAGGTAAGCGGGTCTCCGAGGTAAACTTGCCCGGCGCCCACCATATTCACTTCCTTGTTGTCATAGAGGTGCACCCCATGCGCTCCGTTGTAATCCAGCTCAACCATCGAGTTGCGCGCGAGTTCACGCTGCACCGCGAGGCTCCAGAACTGAGTCTGCGCGACCTTGAGATGGGGGTCGATCATCTGTATGCTGACAGGCGGAAGATAGCTGGGCGTTGGATTGTTGTTGGTTGTCACAAGCGCGGTGCACGTTGACACCGAAGGCGCGCAGGTCGAGGTCAGGACGGCCGTGGCTGGTGGATTGAAGTCAACGCCATAGCTTATGTTAGCGAAGTCCCGTTCATAGCTGATGCCAAAGCCGCTACGCAGGCTGGTCTTCCCATCCCCAAACACGTTATATGCAAAGCCTACACGCGGCGACACAGTACCCCAGCTCGGTGCGTACAGCTGTCCGGACGGGCTCTTTTTCGCAACCTGAACCCCTCCGTTTCGCACCTGCTCTTCAACACTCGAGCCGGGGCCAAGATAGAAGTTAGAGTCCAGGCTCTGATTGCCGTTGTGCTGCACGCCATAGTGCTCATAGCGCACCCCGTAATTGAGCGATAGTCGCGGCGTGACCTGGTAGTTATCCTGGCCGTACAGCGCCCAATCCTTATATCGATAGCTGCGGCCGTAGGACGCCGGGGACGGTGACTGCGTGAACGCGCAGGCAGAGTTCGTGTTCAAATCGGTCATGCTTTCGGTCACCCAATAACCTGGGTTCGCGGTACACGGGAGCTTGCCCTGCGCATTGATACCGGACTCCAAAGAGACCAGCTGGCTTCCCCCAGGAGTGCCGCCGGCATTCAACAAATCGTTAAGGCTGTCCTGAAATGTATAGCCGAGCTGCTCCTGTGCCTGCGCAAACGCCGCATAGGTCACATTGAGCTGGATGTAGGTGAATTGGCCTCCAAACCGCATCACGTGTCGCCCTTTGGCCCAACTCAGATCGGGCTCGAATTGGAGGGTGTTCTGTGGGCCACGATTCGGAAATCCGCTCGATCCCCCACCGCCATTTCCGAGTCCAGGCATCTGGATATTTGTAGCCGTAACCGGGTCCACAGGTGGGGTGAGCACCAGGTTTGGTGTGTTCGCATACGCCGAGTCGAAAGTCTTCTCACTGTCGAAACGTGTGAAGCTGATCTTGGCGCTGCCGAAAAGCTGGTTGTTGAATGTGTGGGCGAGCGAGTAAAGATAGCTCTGGTTCAGTTGAGAAGCGCCAATGTCATACTGCGGGTAAGCGCTGTAAAAGGACGAGCCCTTGAACTGTTCCAAACTCTCTCTGCCTGCGCGGAAGAACATCTGAGTCTTGTCGCTCAGATTGAAATCGACACGGCCCACAAGCCTGTACGTATTCTGCGGACTGTCGCCCCCGGCGTCGAACGGCGCGGTGAAGTTGACTGTATCGAAGACTGGAGTGCTACCCGGGACGACCGTCGTACCGTTGATTAGGCCAATGGGATATCCGGCGGCCGCCAACTGACTCGCGGTCGTGACTCTGCCGGAGGAGGGGTTCACGCCGGTGCCAAAGGAGCTGAAATAGGCCTTCGCATTTGACGGCAGGATTGAAATGAAGGAAGGATCGAACACCTCCTGCGTCTCGGATGCCGCACTGCGAACGCGTGTCCATTCGGTGCTTTCAAAGAGGAACAGCCGATTCTTGAGTATCGGCCCACCGGCCTGGAATCCGAATTGATTGCGCGTGTACAGACCCTTCGGTGCCACGATGGAGCCGGCAGCCGCATTGGCAGCATCGTTGGCGTATGTATTCGCGGTATAGGCAGAAAGCCGATTGAACTCCCAAGCGGAACCATGGAGTTGGTTGGTCCCGGACTTTGTTGTCACATTCACGACACCGCCCGAAGCGCGTCCGTATTCTGCCGTGTAGTTGTTGGTGATGACGCTGTATTCCTGCACGGCATCCACGGGAATGGCCTCGCCCACGGAAAAATTGAGGATCGCAATATTCTCTACACCGTCCAGCAGGATCTCCGTGCCAGACTCCCGTTGCCCATTAATGGCATATCCCACTCCGCGTCCACCGAGGTTCTGACCACTATTGCTGTTCGTGGTGGTGTTGTCCCCATTGCTCACGTTTCCTGAAAGTGCGATGAAGTCATAAGGATTGCGCGTGAGGCTAGGCAATTGCGACAGCTGCTGCGAGTCCACCACCTGCGAGATTTCCTGGGACTGGGTATTGACACCAATGCCACCCTGCTGGGCGACCACCTCGACGTTGGTCTTGCTCGTGCTGATGGATAATCTGACGTCGAGTGAGACGTGTCCGCCCACCGTTACCTCGACTCGATGCTGGAAGGGTGTGAAGCTCTGAACGGTCGCCGTGACTTGGTAGGTCGCGGGGGCAAGGCCGACGACCGTATAAGTGCCGGCGGCTGAAGAGCGCGTGCTGCGCACTGCATTCGTGTCCAGATTCTTGACCATCACGACAGCACCCAGGACGAATGCTCCTGACGGATCGGTGACGGTTCCGGTGATCGAGCCCGCCTCGGCTTGTCCGAAAGCAAGCGGCAAGAATGTGGATAAGAAAAGTAGGAGCGCGATGATCTTAGTAATGTGTCCCATGCGAATCTCCGATTCATCCTGAACGGGCGAGCTAGCTTGTAGCTTGTTCCCAGCGCAACCGCCTTGCTTCAACAAATCCATGAGCACTCCTTGGAACTGACGCAGTTCGCGTACCTGCGTCATGTGCATGCAACCAGGCGTACAGAAAGTTTTGTCCTCGGCACGGATGAAGCGGGGGTATAACAGCGAATACGCTCTCACGTGGGAGATGCGCGGGGCAGGGCGATAGTTACAGCGCTCCAGAAAGCAGGAAGCTTTCTCACAGAGAATGCACTCGAATTCTGCAGCTTCGCGCCCTGCCGAGGCTGTATACGAAGATGCAACCCAGGGCCAAGCGGCGGAACCCTGCGAGATGATCTACCGCGTCCCACGTACTTTGCGAGAGGCTTTTGGACGGAGGCTGCGAACTCTTGGATGTTCCGTTCGTCTTCCAGGAGAATTCTAGTTCTCCGGACGGTTCAGCAGACGAAGGAGCAGATCTTCTTTGAATTGCGGCTGAACCGCATAGCAATAGGTGACTTTGTGCGGCGATTTGAGGTCGTTAGCCACGTACAGATACGGCTTCAGTGCGGTCTTCGCCTCTTGGGTGACGTCGTCTGGCGCGTTCTGTATTTCGACACGCGAGTGCATGCATTGAAAGAGTTGCGGAGAGGTCAGGAAGCCGACGGCCAAGGTGTCGAAAGGGTTGAATTCATTCAGGCCCAAGTTCTCATGCCACCAGTCCAGCCAATCCAGTGCGGGAGGGAGCAGATACTGGGCATCCGGGCCGCCGTCCTTAAGGCGGTTGACATCATTGCGATCGATCCAGACATTAGACGAAACCTCCCAAGGAGCAAGGACCAGGGGAACCCCCGAGTCCAGGAGTACTTTAAACCCGGCAGGATCAAGTTCGAAATTGAGATCCCGAAATGCTTGCTTTTGGGCTGAGTTGGCGACAAAACGCTGGCCTGGCCGCCTTCCCGCCACAGCAACGATTTGACGAACTCTCGCGGCCAACTCTGGATGAAGTTTCAGGACGGTTGCAACATTCGTTACCGGGCCAATTGCGAGGATCGTAAGACGCTCTTTCCGTAAGGCCGCTTCAAGCGCTTTTGACGCTTCCGTCTCTCTGCCGAGGTCATCCGCGCTGGCAGCTCCCTTATATGCTTGGATATTCTTGGGTCCGAACCTATCCACGATGTCTTTGCCAATCGGCCAGGTCGTTTCCAAAGGCGCATTTCCAAACAAAACGCTAATGCCACGGACTGCCAACTCCGGCGAATGAAATGCCTGGATCAGCGCAAATCCATCGTCTACCTCATGTCCGCCGAGCGCCACGGACGGATCGGTGTCGATCCACACAGGCATGGGGGACTGGGCTGTCCCAGCGATTGGCAACAAGAGCCCACAGCATCCGAGGACAAGCGACATAAGTTTCATCCAATCACCATGGAAATGGCTTCTTCAACTAGCAAGCGTTTTTGATTAAGGTCGCGGGATAGCGGAAGTTGAGCAACGCCAAGGAGGCGCCGCAACACCTCGACTCCAGCGAAGCCCCACACAAGTTCTTGATCGAGATCACTCCATTGTGCATAGCACCGCGCCAGTGTTTCCATAGCGTCGGATTCTCCGATCAGCCGCAAATGCGCCAACATCACTCCAAGATCGAACTCACGCGGCCCGGAAAATCCAAACTCCGGATCAATAATCTTCACCCCCGACCAACTGCGGAGCCAGGCACCCGGGAAGTAATCCCCGTGGAGGAGAAAGTCTCCTTCAGACAGGTATAAGTCACCCAATATAGCAACCCGGGTCCTTAATTTCTGGTTCCCCTTTACCTCATTACTCAAAAGCTCGAGGCCAGGCGTAAGGCTATCGAGATCGAAATGGTTCGCTGGCTCGAACGGGAAGACAAAGATGTGGAAGTGATTTAGCAACCGCATTTCCCGGTTCTCCAATTGCCCCGGTGTACGGTGCAGCAGCGAGAGAAAGCGAGCCAGTGATTCAACTTCTGTTGCCTGGATCCGGCTGCCAGAGTAAAGGTGCGTGAAATCCCCGAAGGGGCCGAGGTCTTCAAGGCAAAGGATACGTGAGTCTTGATCGAGCCAGCGAAATTCGGGCATGAACTCTGCTGCTGGACTGGAGGACACCAGCGCATAAAAGTCCGCTTCGACTAGGGCGCGGCCGAAGGGGGCGAAGATGTCAGGGTACTTTTCAACCCACGGCCTCGATTGCTTGAGAATGAAGGAACGAGTGTCGGTTGTCACCCGAACAATAAAGTTCATGTTTCCTTGACCAGCGATCTTTGCGCCAAGGACCGACTCTCCCCCTGTCAGCCAACCGCGATGCGTCAAATAGGCCTGAAGCGAGCTGGCATCGGTTTCCAGGAAGAACGCTCCCTCGGGTGCGGCTTCGCGGAATCGTTCTCTCTTGGAAGGAATATTCATTGAAGTCATTTCAGCCGTCATCTGAGCACCTAAACCCCGTGCGTTCGCTTGGAGGAAAGTCTCGCGTCGCCTTTCTTTACGCTGCTAAAACGACCACATCATGTACGATGCACAGATCGTCGATAGGTTACCGAGACGATTCCACTATGATGCGGGTGCGGGAGGACACAGGCATTCCCAGTGCGGGAAGGAGACCGATGTCAATTTAACCCTGTCCTGTAACCATAGGCCATCTGGGGCATCTTCCGACAACAAGGAGTTTCCATTGAAGAGAATACATATGGCTTTGCTGGGATTATGCTTTCTGTGCCTCCCGTTGCGTGGGAGGAGCGCACAACCCCATCGGGCAGCCGAGAGTCCGTTGACGCCAATTCTTGCCCGGAATGTCAATTCTGCTGGCTGGGTGGACTACGTCGGTCTCCGACGAAATCGTCCAGCCCTGAAGGGGTTTCTGGAATCCTTGCGGAACGTGGATGTGGCAAAACTTCCGTCCGACGCGGCGCGCCTGACGTTCTGGATTAATGCTTATAATGCGTTCATTCTCGATGACGTGTTGGAGTATGTGGACGGCAAGACCGATAGCGTCAAGAAAGTCGATGGCTTCTTTGACAAACACAAACATGCCGTCGCGGGCCAACAGTTAACGCTTGATGAGATTGAAAAGCGCGGGCGGGAGATGCACGATCCTCGAATCCATTTCGTGATCAATTGTGCGTCGGCAAGTTGCCCAAAGCTGAGTCCATTCGCCTACACTGCCGATGACCTAGATCGAGAGTTGAATCAGGCCGCATTCGAATTCTTCTCCGACCCCGTACGTGGGTTACGGCTAGATCGAAGTAAGAATACGATCGTCCTTTCACCGATCCTCAAGTGGTATGCGGGAGACTTCAATGGAGCAACCTCGGCAGCCAGCCAACTGCTGTACTACGCTCGCGCCGCCATCTCAGGAGAGAACGTCCTGAACTTCGTCGAACACCATGCCACTCATGACGTCGCAGACTACATCCAGAGGAACCACCCAACCGTGAGCTATCTGGAGTACGACTGGACCTTGAACTCCCAGCAACTCCACTCGGCAACTCCTTAGGGTTACAAAGTTACGAGACCTTACTTTCGAATGTTGGAAATGTCCGAAGCACGCCCGGAGCGATATTCAGGTGTAACAGATGTCGTGCCGGCGGCATAGATGCGATTCAACTGCGCAGTCTCTAGATGTGGTGAGTCAAGAGGTTGTTGTAGATGGTCTGGTGATTCTTGCCTACCATGCCCTCTTCCAACCCTCTTCGCAGAATCAAATCATGCATCACGGGGTGGACCTTCCTATTGAATAGGAACCACGGACTGTCGCGAAGATCCCTGAGCATGACCGACGACTTCTGCGCTAATGGATTGCCTTCTTGAAGTGCGATGTAGAACGAGAATTCGGTGATTTTCGATGTAGTCAATTTCGGGTTCGTGCCCGGATTGGAATCAAGGGTGCGACCAAAATCATTTTCCTATGCAGACCCGCTCGTTCGGCCAATTCCTCTTGCGAGTACCCGCGCTCGTCGCGGAGCCTTCGCAATGAACTTCGCGAACGGCTGGATGTCCATCTCGATGCTGGCTCGATCCAGAGCTGAGAGATAGGCTGTACGGTCTCCGACCTCAATCACCGTCCAGGGATAACCGCCCGAGGCGAGCATGGCGTTCATCAGGAAGCGAGCCATCCGACCATTGCCGTCCGGGTAAGGATGAATGTAGCCAAACATCCAGTGCCCAAGTACAGCGCGGACGCTCGCTTCGGGTTCCCGCTCCAGCAGGTCAAACAGTGCCGGCATGGCGTCCCGTACGGCTTCCCACCGAGGCGGCACGTACCGGGATGTTCTCAGATACACCGCGTCATTCCGGTATCCGGCGAGGGCTCCTGCTTCAATCAAACCGGCGGCGACACATGGCTGGAAGAGTTCGCGATACCACTCTCTATGCGCTGAACGGGCCAAAGTCCCGGCATTGGCTCCAGCGATCACCTGTTCGACCGTCTGCTTCACTTTTCCAAAGGCCTGCCAATAACCACGCGCCGCCAAGGCGTCGCGGCTCTGCCTGTCGCTCTGGTGGCCTTCGGGATTCCAGTCGCCCTCTTGCACGCGTTCGATCAGTTCCAGAGTGACGTTGTAGCCTTCGATCGACAGGGAATGGTACGCATCACTTTTATAGATATCGTCCACGGAATGGAGATACTCTTGTCGGTCGCTGGGAAGTCCCGGAGCTTTAGGAAACGCTGCGATGACCCCGCCGCGCATCGCCTCCCACATCGCCTGCAAACGTCCGACAATGGGCGATGTCCCGGTGTCCAGAACTCCAAATACATGTCCTTCTGTAAACGGGTCGCTTTCGCGTACGTCATAGTCGGCAGACTTCATCGTCGTCACGATTTCATCAGTGATATCAGCTCGACCGATGCGTCTGAAAGCCCCGGCAAGATGACCGGCTTTCGCGGAGTGACCGCCATTCAGCAGCGAACGCAAGATGTCGGTCGCATCCCGGATGCCTGACAGTACGACCCTCGTTTCTATGGGATTTCTCGCAAAAAACGGCTCCGGAATCTTCACGAGAGCTGAGGTTGGAGAAAACAGTCTCAAACCGGCTTTGGCCGAAAGATCGGCTGGAGATGGCATAGAAGATTGCTTGAGATCATAGACAGAAGTTCCGAAGAGCAGTTGCATCGTGTGATTCGTCCCCTTAGGGCTATACACAACGACCTGCGTAGGAATGACGGTGTTCTCGGCGTGGAGAAGAAGCGATTGCTCGGGGGAAAGGTGCCAGGACTCTCCGAATCGTTCATTGAAGTACTTCGCACAGAACTCCCAAAACGAGGCGTACCACGGCGTGCTGTCGCCCTCTCGTGTATGTGGACTTGAAGACATGACCCAGCCCCTGACTACCTCCCGGGGTAGCCGTTCCGCATGAGCCTTTCCCGCTGTGGCAGCGAATACTGGTCGGCCTGGCTATGATCCGCGGGACCTGCTGAAGCTGTATCTCTACGGATACCTGAACCAGATTCGCTCTTCGCGACGGCTTGAAACGGAGTGCCGCCGCAACGTGGAACTGATGTGGCTGCTGGGCCGGCTCTACCCGGATCACAAGCCGATCGCCGAGTTCAGACGCATGCACCGCGACGCGGTTACAGCAGCCGGGGCGAAGCTGGTTCAGTTCGCCAAGAGTTGCGGGCTGATCCGTGGTGAGTGGATCGCCGTGGACAGCAGCAAATTCCGAGCAGTCTCGAGCATAGACACCGCCCGCGAACGCTTCCAGTTGCAACGGTATCTCGACAGCATGGAGAAGGCGGAGCAGGAGACGCCTCTCGCAATCGATCCCTCTGCAGTTGAAGCGGCCTTGAAGAAACTCAACGGCCACCCCGAGCCGGAAGTCGGCTTCATGCTCATGCGCCAGAACACCCTTCCCGCTTACAACGTCCAGAGCGCGGTCGATACCGAACATGCCCTGATCGTTGCGCATGATGTCGTGCTGGACGCTGCTGACAATCGATGTTTACAACCGATGGCGGAAGCCGCTAAAGCCGCGCTCGGAAAGCGAAATCCTTCAATGTCGTTGCTGACGCCGGGTACTCCAATGGCGAACAGGCAGCAAACTGCGAAGCGGCAGGGATGATGCCTCATGTACCCGCGACTCGCACCGTCAATCCGAAGGGGAACGGCACGCTGTTCCAGCGCACGGACTTCAGCTATCAACCAGAAACGGATCCGTATCTCTGCCCAGCAGCCAAGACGCTCCGGCGCAAAGCTAGGCGTCTCGCCGAGAAGCGGATCGACTACATCGCCGATGAAGCAGACTGCAGCGCATGTTCTCTAAAGCCGCAGTGCACAGGCTCCGCAAAGCGCAGTCTGTGCCGCCACCTATATGAGGAGGCTTTAGACCGCGTGCAGGCACGGGTCACGCCAGCGCTGATGAAACTTCGAAGATCAACAGTCGAACATCCGTTCTCCACCATCAAGTACCGCATCTTCGGCCATCCTCGGCTCTTACTTAGAGGACGTAACGGAGCACGCACAGAGATCGGCCTCGCGGTAATGGCTTACAACCTGAAGCGCATGATGAACATTCTCGGAGCGATCAAGCTGACCCAAGAGCTACAGAAAAGCTGAAGCACGGTCGAGATGAATAAACCAACCCAGAGTTCCGCCCGAATCGCAGACTCAGCAGCGGCCCGAGCGCGAGTTCCGTAACAGCCTCGTTCCCGGTCCTGCACGCTCGATAGAGCTCATCTCGCATCAAGGAGCAACACTCGTTTGTAAACGGAGCCGCGCTACTTACTTTGTCGCATCCAGCAAGACAACTCATGGGCTTCTGGGGACATGGTGCGCGTTCGCGATCCAGAGTCAGACCTTCCGGGTAGCGAGGATTTCGACGACACCGACAACATCTAGTTCAGGGACAATGATGTTGAGGTCATGGACAACCTGATCGCTCATGCCTGTCCAAGTTGAGCTTCGAAGCATGACGCCGATGGCATCCCAAACAACCGATCCATAGCCTTCTGGAATCAGCTCACAACACCGGCTCCTCGCCTGATCGAACTATAGCGAAGGCAGCCTGTCAAGCCACGCGTGCTCCCGTGAGTTCTAAGAGCTAACAAAGGTCAGCGCGACGTCAGTGCGTTCTTGGTATCTGGCGGGATGACCGCCCCTAATAACACCACAATCCAAATCAATCGCTTCAGCGCAGAGCCCGGCATGTCGCCGGGCTCTGCTTGTTTGTGCTTTCACTCTAACCAAACCGCCATAGGAGAACGTATGCCAAACCTGAGGCTTCGTCACCATAACAACTGCCCGCGTTGTCCTGTCATCGGCGCGGAGGACATTACAGGCGAAGAGTTCTACGAGATACTCTCCCTTAGATTCAGCATCCGCGTCGCACGCGAACTCTCAAGCGGGCACGATCTCCTTCGTGTTGAACCGATCGTTCTGGCAAAGTGGCTCGAACATGTGCGGCTGCTCGATAGTCACATCAACCACATCCCCTTGAATTCAGGTCACGGAGTCATGGTGACTCTTCCAGCCAGCTGCGGTATGCCGCTGATCGACGGAAATCATCGCGCCGCTCGCGCCTTAAGAGAGCAAGTCCCTTTCTTCACTGTTGTCCTCGATGAGATGGAGACGCTCCGGCTGTTGCGACGAAGCATGGGTGCTCCCATTGCAGATCACTACTGGAAGCGACTGAAGGCTTCTATCCCACACCCGAACGACCAAGGAGATATGGAACGATGAGCAGCCTAACCACTGAAGTCTTCCCCATCGATGAGACATCTCGCCTTGACAGATGAGCGGTTGCTGGCTGAGGTCGCGCAGACCGCACCCGGACTAGATTCGAAGCGGTTCCAAATCATCTCGACATTAACGAGTCTACAATGCGCCCTGAAGGCTTGATAGAGGTAAGGGTTCGCCCTCACCTCTATTAAGCTACTTCGCGGCTTCGGACTTCGTCGCAGCTCGCGCCTTCGCAGCGTCAGACATCTTCTTCCGGGTGGCCGCGGAGATCTCTCTTTTTGGCGCGGGAGGAGTTGCCTTCACGGTGCAGACTTCTTAGCTGGAGCCGACTTCTCCGCTGGCACGGAACCCCTAACCGGTGTCTTGGCAGAGCGCACGTACTTTCGCTTCTGGGATGCAACTGGCTGACTTACGACTGACTGACTTTGTACTGCAGGCCCCTGCAACAACGAGTCACGGATCTTCGTCAGACGTTCAATCTCTTGGTTCAGTTCAACTACCGCTCCGGGTATGCTCATCCATCCTCCAACAAATCAAGCCTACCATCCTATTCGGCGCTCACTGAAGCGTTCGCAGATCGACAGCTCGGCCTGCATGCTCGAAGTTAAGCGCACAATCGCTTCAAAGGATGCCCAGTTTTAACCTTTAGTCTGCGCTCACTTCGGTACTTCTTGATCTGTCGCAACATACCAAGCAACATCTTTCGACTGAAACAGATCGGGATGTTCAAGTGAGGTGGGACAATACGATCTTCGCGATTCGGACGCTGTGCTCGACCTCTTTCTCCCACTCAACGTTCGCGAGACCGTCGCTGTGCGTCAGATCCCAACGCGCGGTGCGGATGCGAGGACAAGGCTTGAGGCGATCAGTAGCGCCGGCCCTAGCTTTTGGTAATCGACCTCGCGACGGTAGCCGCCCGGCACCGCGGCCTATCGAAACAGCAGGAAAAACCCACAAGCCGACCGGTAGCCAATTTATGGGCTGTTTCACACAATTCAATTCGATTCAGCAAAGGAGCACTCCACCTATGCGAAATGCGGGCAGGCTCAAGCTCGGTTATTTCCCGCTCCCGATTGAGGAAGGGCGCCGTTTGCGACGCCTCATCCATTGTCCCCACTCTTCCAGCTTACTTGATCCCTGCGTTGGCACGGGAGAGGCACTCCATCTGATTACAGCAGGCATCGACTGCAAGCGCTATGGGATAGAACTCGATGCACACCGTGCTTTGACCGCTTCCCAGGCGGGCATTGAAACTGTGCAAGGGAACGTGTTCGATGCTCACGCCAGGGTCGAAACATTTTCCCTGCTGTACCTCAACCCACCGTATGACTCCGAGATGGGATCGCTCAACAACCAGCGCATGGAGCTGCTCTTTCTCGAACACACGTACCGCTGGTTGGTATCAGGAGGAGTCCTCTTCTTCGTCGTCCCAGAGAAGCGGCTTTCAGTCTGCATACCGTTGCTCGCCTCCAATTTCACCAGCTTCCGGCTCTTCCGACTGACCGATCCGGAGTCAGTCCGCTTCGAGCAGGTTGTGCTCACAGCTGTCCGAAAGCCGATGCGCGGGGACGCGATGGAATCGAACCGGACCTTGCTGCAGCGGCTGATCTTCAATGGATGTCATCTCGATCTTGAGGACGAGCACGAACCCTACGCAGTACCCGCTACGCCTCCGGCAGTCGTCACCTATCGTGGTCTGCCCTTCGACGCGATCGAGGATCTCATCCCGCACTCGCCCGCGTGGAAGCAGGTTGCTCCGTTCCTGTTGCCGAAAGAAGAGATGGCTTCGGGGCGGCCGATCACGCCCTTGCACGCAGGCCATGTCGGTTTGCTCTGCACGGCTGGTCTGTTGAACGGCGTCTTCGGCGACGGGGCAGACCGCCACATCGCACGCTGGCGTTCAATAAAGCACACCACCACCATCAAGGAGAAGGAAGATGACGTTGAGATCACTCGCAAACGCGAGCGGTTCTCGAACGAGCTTTCTCTCGTTTACCAGGACGGCAGAACCCTCGTGCTCACGGAGTCTGCCAAGAAAGCGGAGGAGGAACCCGATGCAGAATGCACATCTACGGCTGGGGCAGCTTGAGTATCTCCGGTCCACTGCCAACATTCAGACGCACGTCCGTCTGCAGGTCGACCGGTACATGGGAGAGGAGGCTGAGGGTCATCTCCTCAGCCTTTATGGCGGCGATGCGGAGGTGGGCGCTATCGCCGCGGCCGTCCACGAGAAGCATCCGTTCACCTTGACGTTTCCCGACGGAAAGTCGCAGACCGTCAGCATGGGCGCAGATGCTTCGTGCTACCGCGGCAGCCTGGTGTCCCAGGCCGCAAACAACCGCTGGGGCATCTGGTCGCCGTCTCTCAGGCGCTCCACGCCAATGGAGCGGGAGGGAGGACCTACCTGCTGAATTACGAGTGCTCTCTCGCCTGGTCTACGCTGGTGAGCTTCCTTGGTCTGCCTGCGGATCCTCGCTGGAATGGATGGCTACTCGATTGGCTCAAATGCGAGAACAAGCTTCTCCCGGTACAGGGGATCGGGTGTGAGCCGGTGGCGATTGCTGCAACCCGCGATGAGCTGTTTCAGGCAGTCGCCAAGGGGCTCCAGGAAGGAGCGCTGTGCTTTCCGAAGGAGAACGGGCCGATCCTGTGGCCGACGTTCCGGATGCTGGATGCTCTTCGTGTCGTTCCCGCCTTGTTTTGACAATAGAGGGCTCACAGGCGAAGTCGACGGTGAGCTCTCTCTGCCCTTCAGGCGAAATGTGCGCGCTTGACCTGCTCACGGAAGTCGATCCCAGACATTTCGATTCACTTGTCGGCCGACGAAAGGGAGAGTCGATGATGAATGAAGCTTCGAGGAGCCTCGGTCACGCTTAGCGATTTGTTTTCTTCTGTTGGGAGACCAGCAGCGCGCTTTATTTTTAGGTGCTTGCCTTTTTCTGAGTAGCCTAGCGCCCGTCTTGAGCATCAGCAGTGCGCGCTTTACCTTTAGTCGACATCGTTCGCTTCTTCACTGCCGATGTTGCTATGACGTTGGATTGGTTGGCCGATCCCTTCGGCCGTCCACGTCGCTTCGCAGGCGGCTCTCCAAGAAGAATTGTTCGCGCCTGTTGCAGCCGCTCAATCTGCTGGTCGAGCGCCGCGATGATCGTACCTATTTCCATGAATTGTCCTCACGGCGAGTGACCGCTCTCCCACATCCTTGCACTTCATTCCCGTAAGCCCGTGCCTGCACCCAAACCGTAGCATACCCGCGCCAGCTTCCATGCTGGCCTTTTTCCTTTGCTCATTTGCTCATTCAGGAGATCCGACCGTGGAAACATACTTCGACTACCTGCGCGCCATGTCCCATGAGTTGGGGGGCCGCATCGTTCAAACCTACCCTGCTTTGCAGTCGCCGAAAGACGCAACTGCCCCGGCGCTTCAGACGCTTCTTCGCACTCCACTGCCGGCGCAGGCTCTCGCAATCACTGGCCTTGCGAAGTACCTGAAGAAAGCGCGCGCCGCGCGGATTGTCGCGGAATGTGGAGCGGGAAAGACCTTCATGTCGTTGGGTACGATGCACGTCCACGCTGGCACAAAGCCCTACACGGCTCTGGTGATGTGTCCGCCGCACATCGTGCACAAGTGGGCGCGCGAGGCGCTGCTGACGGTGCCCCATGCACGCGCCTTCATCGTCGAGGACCTACGGAACGGCGGCGACCCAAAGAACTCCCACGAATTGTCGAAGTAAACCTGGAGAAGGGTGTCACGGTTGTCAAGGGGATCACGACGACACTCCCGAAGCTCCGCAGCATAGGGCGCAAAGGGTGGCGGGAGCACTGCCCGCAGCCTGCTTTCTTCATCATGGGCAAGGAGAAGGGCAAGCTGGGTTACTTCTGGAAGCACGCCTTTACGGTTGCGCAAAGCGGCCGCGAGCTCGGCGGCCTCATCAATCCGGACACCGGGCATGCGGTGGCCGCGGCAGATGGTGGTTTCATCAGCCGCATGGATCTGCGTGAGGCGAAGTACAGCGAGACGTTCCAGGCTGGTAAGGAGGGAACGACTCGCTTCTCGCCGCTGTGGCAAGCGGATCGCGAGAAGATCCAGCGCATGGCGCCGCTCGACTTCATCGGCCGCTACATGAAGGGTTGGTGGGACTATGCGGTCGCAGACGAGCTGCATCAGCTTGCCGGCGACACAGCTCAGGGTAATGGGCTGGGTGTGCTGGCTAGATCCGCGGACAAGCTGATCGCTCTCACTGGAACGCTGATGGGAGGCTATGCCGACGACCTGTTCAACATCTTTTACCGGATGGAGCCGCGGCAGATGGTGACGGCAGGTTACGAGGCGGGCAGCCAGGGACGGCGCGACTTCCATGAGCAGTACGGCGTTCTTGAGACGGTCGAGAAGGTGCGACAGTCGGACAACGCCTGCTCCAAGGCCCAAAAGCGTACTGTGCAGGTGCTCCGCAAGCCCGGTGCTTCGCCGCTTCTCTTTGGCAAGTACCTGATGGAGTCGACCGCGTTCATCACGCTCGAGGACATCTCCGATCAACTCCCCTCGTACGAAGAGACGGTGCTGTCGGTCGATATGGACCCAGCTCTATCGGATGCCTACAAGGTTCTCGAGAAGGAGATCACCGAAGCGATGAAGGCGAACCGCGGCAACAAGAGCCTGATGAGCGTCATGCTCAACACGCTCTTGCTCTACCCGGACCATCCGTATGGAATAGGTGCCATCTGGGGCAAGCAGTTCGACCCCAGACAGGGCTGCATGGTTCCGTTCTTCGTCACCGAGCCGGAGGAGCTGCCCGAGACGGACACCTATGCCAAGGAGCAACGCCTCATCGCAGACATCCGCGAGGAGTTGCGTCGAGGCAGACGGTGCCAAGTCTACGCAACGTTCACGGGCAAGCACGACGTCACGGCGCGGCTGGAGCGTGTTCTCCAGCAGGCCGGCTTTCATGTCGCTGTCCTTCGTTCCACGGTCGCGACCGATAAGCGCGAGGCCTGGTACGAGCGGCAGCTGCGGGCGGGTGTCGAGGTTGTCCTCTGTCACCCCAAACTGGTGGAGACGGGGCTTGATCTGCTCGCGTTTCCGACTCTCTACTTCTACGAAACGGGCTACTCGCTCCACACGCTCCGGCAGGCAAGCCGGCGGTCGTGGCGGATCGGGCAGGTGCATCCGGTTCGGGTGAAGTTTCTGGCCTATCGAGGCACGATGCAGGAGACCTGTATTCGCCACATGGGCAAGAAGATGATGGTCGCGCTGATGATGGAAGGAAAGTTCTCCGGCGAAGGGCTGCAATCGCTCGATGCGAACGAGGATCTCCTGACTGCCATGGCTCGCGAGCTGGTCGAAAAGGGTGGGGTTGGCGAGTCTGCCGACGCCGTCTGGAAGGACCTCGAACGCGAACGGGCTAGGCATGCTCCGGAGCAGCCAAGGGCACCGGAACGACTGGATCCAGTTGCGATCGTCGTGGAACCGGAAGTCACACCTGTAGAGATGACAGCCGACGTTGCCATCACCCCAGGCCTGCAGCTAATCCACTCCACCCAAACACGTCCAAAGCGGAATAATGCTCCGTTGTGGCCAACCGGACACCTGGCAGGCGAACAGATGAAGCTCTTCGGCTGAGTCTGACCTGCAATAGAGTGCTTCGTCTTTGGGAAAAGGGCGGCTACAACCGCCCTTTTCCCGTGCATTCTAGTCCCAAGGAGGATTATTCTATGGAGGTAGGAGGTTTTCATGGTTACGAACGCAGAATCAGCACCAGCAGTCGAAGTGCAACTAGAGCAGGCACTCCCAGCACTGTTCTCCGCTCGGCTGAAAGCTTTGGCGAAGCGGCAGGGAATCTCGTTGGAGGACGCACTGGCCCAAGCGATCCGGCTTGATGAGGTAGTTCTGGATGCCAAGGGCGACAATGCCGAAGTTCTACTCGTCAAGGGCGGACAAAAATTCGCTATCAACTTCCGCTAGATCGGTCACTGAGGGATTCTGAATCCCAAGACTGAACTCTTGTAAGGCAAACCCATGACAAACAACCAACACTCGAGCCTGTACAACAGGCCGATCTGATCCTTTTGCTCAATTCAGCCTGCAGCCGCAGGTGGACGAGAAACAGGAGAGCCGACGCGACTGGGTTCGAGCTTCCTATTTGGGGATGCTTATCTTCGTCTTCGTCGGCGTGATCGCCTTCGCCTGCTACGCCAACCAGTTCGGCGACTGGACCAAAGCCAAGGACCTACTTGCTGTGATCCTTCCCGCGCTCACCGCCCTCATCGGTGCAGGAACGGCGTTTTATTTCAAGAATCCCGGGAGTTGAACCGGGCTTACTTTCCATTCCGCTCGTCCACTTGGACGGGCTTCTTCGTTTAAGCACCCGGCCATGTGCCGGGCTTCTCTTTAGAAAGGGACTTCCATGGACACAGCAGTAGCCATTTCAAACCCTGTGCTGCCCTTCATTCATTCGCAGCAGCATCCCAAGGCCTCTTCATCCGTTGCATCCGATCACTCGCTACTTGAGATAGACCGTGAACTGGACGTTCTCTTCGACCAGATGCAGGATGAACTCGAAGAAACCGGAGTCGCGAGCCCAGAGAGCGTCGAATGTTTTCATGCGTTCTGCGAGGCTTACGGCGAGAAGGTCGATCGCATCGGCCGCTTCATCCGCGTGATGGAAGCTCGTACCGCTTACTGCAAGGCAGAAGCATCCCGGCTCACTGCCAGGGGTAGGAGCGCGGAGAACAAGGTAGAACAGACCAAGTCGCTCGTCCTGTACTACCTCCAGAGCCGAGAGATGACCAAGATGGAGGGCAAGCAGTTCACGCTTCGCTGCCAAAAGAACTCGCAGGACTCGGTGAGGATCAGCGACCCCGCGCTCATTCCGCTGCGGCTTAAGCGGGTGGAAGCGCGGTTTGACGGGGAAACGTGGGAGAAGATCGTCGCTGCTGTACCGGACGAAGTGAGATCCGTTCTCGCCGCCGGCATCCATGACCTTTCTCCCATGAACGATGCGATCAAGCAGGCGGTCGCTCAGCGGGAGACAGTCGAAGGCGCCACTGTCAGCCGCGGCCACCATGTCCGCGTGGTGTAAGCCACGTGATCGCAACAAGTAGATGCGGTTCCGCTCATTGTCGAGTAAAAGCCGTTGACCGCTCACCAAAGCTACTCATTGAGTCCCAGAGCAGGAAGCAGCAGCGATGCGGATTCCTGCTCTGCAGAGGAGCACTCATGCCCAAAGGCCCGTTTACCGCAGAAGAATTCATCGCCACTCAGTGGAACACCGCAGAGAACAAAGCAGAGTTCGGAAACCATCTCCTCCGTTTTATTGAAGCGGGATTCCCACAGAACCTGTTCACAAAGACGCTTTATAACCGGCTTAGCATGTGCTTCCAGCATATAGCTCATTGCGACATCCACGGATTCTACGCAGAGTGGTTCACTACGCCGGGCGACCAAGCCCGCTTTCTCACCCGCGCCCTGCGGTCTCCCTGCTACGGCGACCCGGCTTACACCTACTCCGACGTGGAAAAGAGAGTTCAGGACGAGATTCGACGTCGCAACTATGTCGCGATCTATCGTCTGCGAGCGGCCGAGGCGCAACGGTCTGCGGAGTTGGCCCTTCTCGAACGGCTCGAATCCAAGTACGGTCAGCCACTCTTGGCTGGATCAGACCGTCCCGCGATCGAGTCTGTAAATCCCGCGCCCCCACCCGCAATGCCGAACGAAAGAGTCGTTGCGGTTCAACAATCACTCTTCTGAAACTTGATCTTGACCGCTCTCGCACCGGATTTGACTGAGTTTCCGATCTGCATTACAACCTAGGGAATCTCTGCACAAGTTTGCATCCACAACCTGATTGATTAGCTTGGAGTCAGTGGTGGAGGGGCGATGAAGCAGCAGAGTCTGGCGGCACAGTCTGTGTTTGAGAAGTATGGGCGGAAG
>JAABUL010003193.1_pt1 | contig 24902 bp, 2 predicted proteins | sample 5559151 | NCBI WGS metagenome assembly JAABUL01 (sample SAMN10711876, study PRJNA513368) | rock metagenome | isolation source: Antarctica rocks | place: Antarctica: Victoria Land, Pudding Butte sud | reverse complement strand
TAATTATTCAAATTTATAAAGTACTTTAAGGAGTTAATAAACTCCCTTACTTTCTTTATAAATTATAAGTTATTTAATATAAATCTCTTTATTTATATTATTATAAAGGAAGGCTATTTTAATATTTATTTATTTAAGGTCTTAATTTATAATAGCTATTAATATAAAAATAGCTTTATAACTTATAAATTTAAATATTAAAATAAAAGGTTTATTATAATTAATACTTTTATATTATCTGGATCCCTAAATAACTTAATATACCTTATATTATATAATTTCCCCTTAAGGATTATATTTTAAGGTATAAATCTATTTACCTCTTAATATATATTCATTTAAGGGTAATAAGACTACTTCTTATATATTATTTTCTTATAAGGATTTAATAAGAAATTATATAAATTAGGTATATTTAACTTAAGATAATTATATATTATTAAAGTAATTATATATTCTTTAATAGTTAATTATAAAGGTAAGTTTAAGGCTATTAAGTTAATATCTTATATATAAATATCCTACTTCTTATTATTCTCTCTTAAAGTAGATATTTATAATTATCTATTAAATTAAATTAAAGTAATTTTTATATTTTATTTAATATTAATATATTAGGGTTATTTTTCTTAAAAATAAATATTATAAATTAAATAACTTATCTTCTTATAAGGTTTTTTAAATAAAAGATATAATCCCTTTTATATTTTAATAAATAATATTTATTATTCTTATCTTTTAATTTCTTTTAAATTTAATTTAAGGTATAAGTTATAAAATTAATTATTTATAAATAAGAGAACTTTAATTTATATTTATATTATACCTTAAAGGATATCTTATATAATTTAATATTAAGTAATTAAAGTATAAGGTAACTAATTATTTAAATAATTTTAAGTTAAAAGGATTTATTAAAATTAAAGCTTAATAAGATAAGTTATATTTTATATAATAATATCTATTTAAAATATTTTATTTTATTATTTATTTAAGGGTTATTAAGTATTATTAATTAATAATATATATCCTAATCTTTAAAGAAATTAATAAAAGTAATATTAAGGTATTTACCCCTATTATTAATTTAAAAATAATAAATATAATATTTAAGGCGCTTTAATATAACCTTAAAATATTAGAATAATTTAAAGGTATTACTCTTATTCTTAAGGTAAAATATAATTAAAAAATATATAATATTATCTTTAAAAATTATAAAATATTTATTTCCTTTAAAACCCCTTAAGATAAATAAATTAATAATATTATTATGAATAAATTTTATTAAATATTTCCTTAATTAAATAATATCTTTATAAGGTATTACCTTTTAGCGGCTTTAAATATAATATTTATAAATAAGTTTATTAATTATAAGCTTTAAGAAATTATTAGTAATTATTATTATAAATAACTTATTAATACTTTATTACTTAAGATACCTTATATAAATATATTATAATTAATAAACTTTATTTAAGGGAATATTATAAGTATTAAAGATTAAGGGCTTTTATAAGTTTAAAATATAAACTCTTATAAATTAATTAATATTAAAAGTTATAAGGCTTTTAAAGATAATATAATTATTTTTTTAATAAATTATATTAATATTAATATTAAAGAATTAATTTATAAATAATAAATTCTTAATACTTAAGTTAAAAACTTATTATATATTTAAAATAAATATGAACTTTAATTTATTATTAATATTATAATTAAGCTTAATAATCTTATATTTTTATAAGGAATATTAAATATTATTAATATCTTTAATAATATAAAGAGATTTAATTAATCTTAAGCTTATAAATATATTATAATCTTAAAAAGTATATTAATTATATCTTAAATTTATAACAATTATATTACTTATTTTAAATATAGAAATTAAGAGAATTAAGGTTATTATAAGGTAAATAATTTCTTTATTAATATAAATTTAATAAAGGTTTTATCTAATTTTTATTTCTTTAAATAACTTATATTTATAATAATAATAATATTAATTATATTAATAATAGCTTTTCTTTTCCTTTTTTTTCCCTTTTTTTTTAAGGCTTTCTTAAACTTATTAAGTTTTAAATAAACATATTTATTTTAATTTTAATTTAAAATATAAGTAAAATAGAGTTTATAAAGGATATCCTTATAATAAACATAATTTTAAATCTAAAATAAAAAATGGCGATGGAGACAGCGAAGATAGCGAGCTATATAGGCGAATAGGCGTACGAGTTAAGAGATAAGTAGATAAGGGGGTAGGAGGGATAAAGTACCTAGGGGGGTAGATATAATAATAAGGGAGGAGATAGGATAAGTAAAAATAAAGGAGGAGGTAATATAATAATATATTAATTATTAAAAAGGTAAGAAATAGGTTTAATAAATAATATAAGTTTAATAAATAATAAAGAGTAAAAACTATATTAATTCCTTAAGATAATATAAAATATAAAGTAAAAATAAATAAATAAGATATTATAAAAGTTTTATTAAAGTATAATAAATTAATTATATATATATATTAATTATAATATTATAGGACGCGCTAATATAATAAAAGTTAGAAAGAATATATTAATATTATTAATGTTATAAAGAGGATTAAATAGCTAAGTAATAATTATATAATATATTATATTAGGGATATAAGTATCCCTAACCTAATATATATTAAAGGTAGAAAATATTAGGAAAGTTAAATAAATTATAATAAAGATTAATAATATTAAAGAAAAGAAATAATTATTAAGGATTATACTTATATAACCTATATAAATATTCTAAGCTATAAGTAGAATTATAAACTCTGTTATTATAATGTATTAAATAAAAATAGGTAATATTATAGTTTATACTATTATAATAGAGGTAAGAGAAGAATTAAAGAGAGTAAAAGAATAAGCTATAAAAGTATATAAATTAGCGCGGATACTTTAATAAATATTAAGGATAATAATTTATAAGATTAAGATAATAATAATTAATAATAAAGATTAAGTTATAATAATAAAAAGATTTAAAATAATTAATAAAAGATTATATTCTTAATTAAAAATAATTAAGATTAAATAGCTAGCTTTTCTATATAACCTAAATATAATTAATAAAGAGAAGAAATTCTCCTTATTAATTATAAAGGTTATTAATCTTAAGATAATAAATAGGTTAATTAATAAGGGAATAGTAATAAAAGATATACTCCTCTTTTATATAAAATAGGAGAGGGATATAATACTTAAATAATACTTTAATTATTATATATATAAATATATTAATAAGATTTATATAAAGCTAATAAAATATAGGAATTATATAAGAAGTTACCTAATTAATAGCTATATTAATTGCCTAGGTATAATAAAGTAATATATAATTTATAAAAGTAATTACTTAATATAATTTAAGAGTTACTTAATTAGGTAAAAGGAGGTAAAGATAATAAAGGTTAAATTAAAAATAAAGATAAGATATTTTAGAATATTAAAAAGAAAGGTAATATAAGTTATACTATTTATAATAAGAGGCTATTAAAATATAAAAGGATTTTAAATAATAATATAAAATATAAAATATAAGGCGCTTAAGGATATAATATCTTAAGTAAATAATATATTAATATTAAGGAAGGTTAAGAAATTAATAAAGCTATCCTTATTAAGATATAATTTATTATCCCTTCTAATAAAACTTTAATAATATTAATAATAATAAGAGTTTACCTTAAACCCTAGCTAAGAAGTAGAAATATAAGAAAATTAACCCCTATTTACTTAATAAATAATATAAGGGGACTAAAAATCCTATAATATAATATATAAAAAAGGAAGGATATAATAATAATACTCCTCTTAAAATATAATAAAGTTTAAGATATAAATATATTTATTATATAAGAATTAATTAGGAATTTAATAAATAGTATATTTTATAATTATAATATAAATAGGTTTTATCTAACTTATTAAAATAACTTAAAGGTAAGAATCTACTTTTATATAAATAAAAGGCTAGACCTAGAGTCCTAAGAAATATAATATAATAAAGGGGATTTTTACTTATTATAAATATAAATTTATAACCTCTAAGATTAATTTAAAGGAATTAAAGGGCCCCTTAAGTTATAAGGGATAACCCTTTAAATTTATAATATATATAGTCCTTCCCTAATAAGATTAACCTTTAATAATAGCCTATCTTTAATCCTAGCCCTTAAGGGGGTACTTAATAAAGATAGGGAATATATAATAATAAATAACTTTAACTTATATTATTTATAATAGAATAACTTAGGGAGGTATATATATTATATAATAATAAATAAGTTATTAAAGATAATAGGATAATAAGGAATAGAACTTAATATACCTTAAGGCTTAATAATATAATAGAGCTAAGGAATATAAAGTATAATTAACTTATTATTCCTTATTAAAAGTATATATAATATAATATTAAGATATAAAGTTAAATTAAAACTTAATTTTAAATTTAATTATCTCTTAATATATACTTTCTTAAAATAGTTATAAGAGGAGTTAAAACCTTATAAGAGGTAGGCCTAAAAGAAGGTAAACTTTAAAGAGGTAAGGGGGGATATTAATATATAAATAATTATCTTAATTAAAGTCTTAAACTAATGCCTATTAAGGTTATATAAAGAAATTAATATATACATATAAATATATTAATTATAATACTTTAAGAAATTATAGATAATATTATTCCTAATATAAGACCCTTTAAAGGCTTTAAGTTATATTAAATAATAAATTATATAAGGGTAATAAAGGCCTTAAGAGAGGCCTTAAAAGATTATAAATATTATTAAATAACTATTATAAAGGAGAGGCTTTCAAAGGTAAATAAGGATAAAGTCTTTATACTTAAGAAGACTTATATATTAAACTATTAAGAGGTAATATATATAATAATATTAAAGAAGATAAGTATTTAAAAGTTAATAAGATAAAGAAGAGAGAGGAATATAATCCTTAAAAAGCTCCCCTAATTCCTAATCCTTAAAGATAAAGAGGGCGGGAAGGCTATTAATTTTAAGGGAAAAATAAAGGTACTTAAAAGAATCCTCTTTCCTCCCCCCCCTTAAACTAACTTAAAAGATATTAAAGATATAATATACCCTACCTTAATTAACTTTTATGTTACCTTAGAATTTAAGGAAATATAAGAAGTAATTTAATACTTAATTATTAATAAGGCCCTAAGTACCTTAAGATTATTAAATAGGTTCTTATATATCTTATATAAAGATTTAATTAAAGGGGTAATAAAGCTCTTTTAAGCCTACCTAAATAAGGGCTATTATTTAAAGAGGTTTAAGGAGGTAAATATAATTATCTTAAAAAAATTAAAAAAATTGAATTATTTAAAGTTAAAAATATATTAATTAATAATATTACTTAATATATTAAAGAAAACTTTAGAAATAATAATATTTAAATACCTTAATAATTTAATAAAATATTATAAGATCCTCTTAAAGTAATAAATAAAGATAAAGAAGGATAAATTAATAAAGATAACCTTTAAAACTTTAATAGACTTAATTTATATAATATAAAATTAAGGGAAAAAGAATATTATAAATTTAAGATTATTAACTATTATAAAGAACTTTAATAATATATTATATAAGAGGTTACTTTATAACCTTAAAATAAAGAAATCTTAATAATAATAATAACTTAAATTATAAACTTCTAATAAAGAAGGATAATATATATTATAATAAAAATAAGAATTAACTTAATAAAAGAAATTTAAATTAAGATATCTTAAGGCTTTTTAATCTTATTAATCCTTTTTTGATTTTTTAATAAACTATTAATTAAGAAGTATATAAGGATTAAGCTCTTAATATAAATAAGAGGATTTATTAATAATATTTACCTCTTAGTTTATAATAAGTTTATTAAGGGGAATTATTATTAACTTAAAAAGGCCTATTAAATTTATTAAAGATAGGTAAAGATATATAATATAATATTTATATTATAAAAATATAAATTAATCTACCTCTTAAGAATATTAAAGAAATTTAATATATTAAAGATAATTTAATTTAATAATATAAAAGTTATTTTAAGTATAAGTATATAAGTCCTAAAACTTTATATTAACTTAAAACTCTATTAAGACTTATATATAACCTAAATTAAGGTAAAGGTTATTACTTAATCTTAAATATTTAAATACTAAATAAGTTTAACTTAAGGTACAACCTTTATAAGGTATGAGATAATATATAATATAATAATTTATTTAATATTTATATTTATAACTTTAATTTAATACCTTTTAAAAGAAATAGCTAGCGTTATAAAAACTTATATATATATACTTAAAATAATATAAAATAATTACCTAAGATTAATCCTTAATATATATAAGATAATATTAATATTAATATTAAAAGTAGAGGTTATAATCCTTTTAATTTAGATATAATTTAATAATTTAATAATAAAGTATTAAGTACTTTATAATACCTATATAAATATAATAATAAAGAATAAAAAGATTTAATGTTAATTAAGAGGAAAGTATAATTAAATTAGATATTAAGCCCTTACTTTAATATAAGAAAAGGAGAAATAGGCCTTATACGAGCTTAAGGTTATAAACTAAGATTAAATAATAATAAGTATTTAATAAAGGGCCTATTAATATAACTTTATAAAGGATATTAAGGAGTTTAAAGATATTAATAATATCTTAATAAAAGTAAAGGATTAAAAGTAACTTTAATAAGAAGATTAATAAAAGGCTTATTAAATTATTATTATAAAGGGAGATTAAGAATTAATAATAAGGGGCCTCCTCTTAAATAATTATATTAATTATTATTAGGGCTTATAAAAGGCGGAAAGTTTAATAATAATTTAACTTTATAATAAGAATAATAGTTTTAAGGTATTCCTATTTAAGGTTAATATCTTAAGAATTTAGGACTTTAAATATAATTATAATTAAGATAGGATATAAAGTATATCCTCCTCTTTTATTTAAAATTATAAATATTAAGGTTAAACCTAATTAAGGAGGCTAAAACCTATAATTTTAAAAAGATATTAACTAGGTTAAGGGATATTCATATAATAGCTTGTTAATTAATAGGAATAAGTTACTTAGAGTAATTCTAACTTATTAAGCTTTAATTAGAGTAGATAAAACTCCCCTAAAAGGTAATCTTACTATTAAAATTAATAAAGGTATCAAAAATAAAGTAGAAAAAGAAGAAAATAATTAAAGGGCTATATAAATATTATTAATTGTACGCGTTAAATAATATAATTTTAATAGAAAGGACTTATTAAGCTACCTAAGAAGTAAAATATTATAAGGAAAGGAAATAATAAGCGGGAGTTTCTAATTATAAAAGGTTTCTCTTACGCCCTATTATAATAGGTAATAGTAGCTCCGCTACTATCCTATTAAGGAGGGCTATCTTAGCGTGAAAGACTACCCTTATTAATATAAATAATACTAGAATAGGCGTATAAATAATCAATTAATCAATCAAGTATAATTTTAATATAGCTTATTATCCCCTTTACCTTTTCTTAAGGTATAATTATAAGTATTAAATATTATAATAATATAACTTTTAAGGTTTATTAATAGTATATTTTATTTTTTATTATAAGGGAAACTTAATTAAAGGATATCTTATTTAAATTAAAGAAATTATAACTTTAAATATATATAACTTAAAAGGTATTAAAGGTATTATTAAATTTAAGGAGATATAATTAATTATATAATCCTTTAATATATTTATTTCTTTATTAAGCTCCTTAAGTTTAGTATTAATTTCTTAAAACTTTTAGGTATACTTATTTATATCTTTTAACTTATTAAGATAAACTATATTAAGATATTAATTAATATTAATATTAAAGTTTATAAACTTAAAATTTATTTTAATTTTATTAAAGATAGCTTAAGCTTAAAAATTAAATTATATAAGATCTTTAATAAGCTTATAAATATTAAATTTAAAGTAATTATAAATAATAATATATACTTTAAATTATATATTTATTATAAAGGATTTAAAATTATTTAAAATTAATTAATTATTAATCTCTATAACTTAATAATTATAATTAAAGTTAAATTTAAATATAATAATTAATATAAAAGGAAAGCTCTTATTATTACCTTAAATATTAATTATTTTATCTTAAATACTTTATTAAGGATAATTTAAATTTAAATTAAAACCTTATAAAATTAGGTATATTTTTAATTAAAAAATTTTTAAATAAGGATTTTAAAGGTAATAATTTTAAAGTTAAAGATAACTTAAAGGTTATAATTAATATTAATAACTTTAATCTTAAGGAATATAATAAGATTAAGGGAGGAGGCGTAAGTCTATTTCCTTTAATTTATAAATTAAAGATAATAATTTTATTAAGAGTATAAAGGGATAATTTATTTATCTTTAACCTTAAATTATTATAACTTAAAGGTAACTAGAATAATTTATAGTTATTATTATCTTCTTTAATAATAGGCTATTTAACCTCTTTTTTAATAGCTTTAAGTAAATAAAGAAAGAACTTTAACTTAAATTATTAATAAACTTTAATAATGATATTATAATAAAAAGGGATTTTAAGTATTATTAACTTATAATAATTTAATTTAATAATAAAAGAAGGATTAATAAGGCTTTTATCATAATAAGATATCCTTATATTAAAGATATAAACTTTTAAGGGTTGAAATATTAAAAATAGTTAATAATTATAATAATTAAAAAAGCTTATTTTAAACTTAAATAATCAGTTATAATAATAAATAAGATAATTAAAGAATAAGATAATTAAAGCCTAACCTCCTTTTTAATAAAGATTTCTTAAGGGCTTAACCTCCTTTATAAAGTTTTTAAGGTTAATAAATTAAATAGAGCTATAAAGCCCTAATTTTATAATAAGGTAAAAATTATTATTAAATAAATTTTATTAAGACTATTATTAAGGGGCTTAATATACTTAATAGGAAGAAGGATTAATAAGGCTTCTATTTATTAAATTAATATTTAATATATATAAAAGTTTAGAAGTAAGTATTTACTTAAGGGCTTAATTATACGGCTTAATAGCGCTTACGCTAGAATATTATATATATAAACCCTTATAATTAATCTTTTAAATCCTAAATAACTATAAAATAACTAGGTTTACTTTTTCTTTTAAAGTTATATAATAGAAATTTATAATAATAAAATATTAAGTCCCTTTAATTAATATTAAATAATCTTTTTATATAATTATATATAATAAAGGTATTAAATACTTATTAAAGCCGCTAAGGCCTTAAAGCTATATAAATAAAGGATAAGATAAGTGATAGTTATAATAAAATTAATACCTATACTTCTAGGCTTATAACCTATTAAAATATATAATAGAATACTTAATTAAGTTATTAAGTATAAATGCGTAAGAATTAAACATAATTACTAAGATATACTAACTAAGTGTCTTAGCGCCTTAGTAGGACCTTACATTTTGATAATTTTTATATCCCTATTAATTACTAATATAGACTATTATAATAGCTTAACTATTAAAGCTAAACGCCTCTCTCTATCAATAGCGTAGGTAGGTACTAGGTACTAGGGAATTATCTTAATAAACCCCTAGGAGCGGTCTCCTAAGTGTAATTAATAACCTAGGACGTTCCTAATATAGGACCCTTAATAGTAATATAAGTATCCTTTAGTATAAAATAATTAAGTGGCTATTTATAAGGGCTTATATAAGGTCTATAAGATAATAGTAATATAGGTAGGAGAGATATAGGTATTACTTAGCTAAGATTATATATATAATATTAATACTTAGGATATAATTAGGATATAATTAGGGTATATTATAGTATTATAACGAGCTAGTTAATAAGATAGTAATATATATATATATATATATATTAGTCCTAGGATAGGGTATCTAATACTTAGTGATTTTCTAACTTTAGAGTTTCTTTAGGATGGAAGTAATATAATTTTTATATAATTAGGGGTTCTTTTATAAAGACTTATTAGTTATCCTAACTCCGCTTCTTAATATATATCTTAGGCCTACTTTTTATTATTATTTTATAATTTATATACTATTACTACTTTATTATATTATAGCTAAATTAAAAGGTTTATAATCCTTATAAATTAAGAAATTATTACCTTAAAAAGCTTTATAGAAACTAAAGCTAAGTAGCTAGCGTTCTCTTATAAAGGAATTAAAAGTATCTATTAGTAAAGGTATTAAATAAAAGCTACTTATATTAGTTATTATATTTAATTACGAGGAGGATAATAAAGAGGATGATATTATTACTTTAAGTAGTTAGTTAAGGAGGAAATATGTAAAGTATAGTAAGATAGGCTTTAATTTATTATCTATTAGATATAAGGTTTAATATAAGGAAATTAATAGTCTTTTTATTCTTTAATTATTAAAATACTACTAACTTCTATTAGAGCCGTAGTACTTTAGGAGGTAATAAAGTACGTATATCTACTTAAAGGGATAATTAGTAGTAGTTTAAGAGTAATAATAAGATTATAGATAATAAGATATAACATATTTAAAAAGGGCCTAAAACTCTAGGATCTTTAAAATTAAAGAAATAGATAGATAAACTTATTTTAGATTAATATAATAACCTTACTAATAATTTATATACGAAGTTTAATTAATTATAAGATATATATTATCTTAACTATCTTTAATACTTTACTCAGAGCCTAGGGTATAGATTATATGATTAGTATAGGGAGAGTATAAGATTATAAAGAATAATTAGAGTAGGTAAAGTCCTAAAAGTATATTAATAATTATTATATTAATTAGAAGGGCTGTAATATAGTATATATAAAAGTATATTCCTTACTTCTTATATATTAAATATAATAATTAATATAAATTTTTAGTAATATATAATATAAATTATTAAATAGGTACTTAATAACCTAATTAAAACTTATAATAATATTAAGATACTTATAAAGCTTTTTATTAAATAATACTTACCTTCCTCTTTTACCTTCGTGTTTAACTTCTCTGATAATAGTATAGATATTAGTAAGACAGATATTAAGAGTCTATATTAATGTTTCTTCTTTAAGAGTTAATATCTTCAATATATAATCTTTTTATATATTATAACTAACCTTTTATATTTTTTAGGTGTATAATTAATATTTATGGCTAGATATAAGCTTAATTTTAACTGGGATAATAATCCCTTTCCTCCTAAAGATTCACCTTTTTATTATAAGGTATTATTGAAATAATTTTATAAGATAGCTATTTTAATACGTTATAACTTATTAGATTTTACGGACTTAGTACGCGTAGAGACTAAGATGAGAAGATATAAAGCTAGAGTTAATAATTTAGCTCTGCTATTACATAATAATAATAATTATTTATTTTATAATAATTTACTTATTAATCCTTAACCTAAATTCTAATAGACTAATTTATATACCTCTTTACTATTACTCCTTATTATTATTGTATATAAGCTAGTAAAAGAATAATCATTATATTTCTTAAGATAATAATATAATATAGAATATAGCTAGGATTATATTTATAGGTAGCGCTATAGAATACTAATCTTTTATAAAGTATATTTATAAAATATATATATAATAGGGAGGTTTTATATACTTTTAATACCTTATAAAGTAAGAATTAAGTATATTAAAAAGATAGTAGATAGGTTCCTTAATAATCTTTTCAATTTATATTAATATTATATATATAACGCGATTTTAGGACTAATTATACCGTGATAATTAGTATTATATTATGAATATTAAGAGCTATAAGGAATAGGGGGAATAAAAAACTTAGCTTAATATATTATAAATTAGGACCTTGTTATAATTATATTATAGTAGGCTAGTATCTCTTAGTATATTATATTATATTAAGATTTAGATTTAGACTGTAATAAGGAACCGCGTCTAGGACGTATTAAATAATATTTAGTTAGTACTACTCTATTAATAGTGTTAATGATAGTAGAATATTAAGATATTTAGACGTGTTTACCTTAGACGTATGTATTAGTACGCGATTTAATCTCGCTTAGTACGGGAAGATTATTCGTCTTGAATTATTAAGAATATATTAATATAATATAATAATTAATAAGTTATTAAGAACTTATTAACTTTTTACCTAATTTTAGTATGAATTTGGAGTAAATTTAATAGATAATTAATAGCTTCTCTAATGTAACAGCTAGATAACTTATTTTTGAAAACCTGTTTATTAATGAAGGAGGCCCCCTAAGGTAGATAAATAAACTAAGTATTAAAATTAAATACTTATATACTATTTATATATCTTTATAAATAAAATTTAGATTAACTAGGTTAAATATTTATCTATAATTAATTTTATATATATATAGTTATTATTCCTCTATTAGAATAATACTATTTTACCTTATATATAAATATTACCTTAAAATTTATTAAGAACTTAAGGATAAATCCTTAAAAAGGGAGGTACCTAATATAAATAAAAGGATTTAATTATTATAAGTTATAAGGGATAGATTTATTAAGGAGCTTTAAATAATATAAGAATCTTAAGTTAAGTATTCTAATAAGAATCATAAATTGTAAATATATAACATTAATTATAAAGAATTTAAAATAAGGATACTTAAATAAGAAGTTATTTTATAAGTTTATAAAGCCCTTTAAAATTATAAATAAAGTTAAAGTATAAGTATATTACTTATTATTACCTTAAACTTATAAGATTTATAATATATTTTATATCTTATTATTAAAACCTTATTATCTTTATAATTATAATAAAATAGTAGATACCTTTATATAAGATCCTAAACTTATTAATAATAAGGAATAATAGGAGGTTAAAGAAATTATTAATAGGATTAATAATAAATAAAGTGTGTAATATAAGATTAAATAGGTAAGTTAAGGTAATAAATATAATTAATAGATACTTAATAAAAAATTTAATAAGGTATATAAGTTAATTTAATCTTATAATATATAAGTTAGTAATAAGTATAAATATAAAAAAATATATAATTAAAAAAATATATAATTAGCAAATAGTAGTAATATAATAAGTTATAAGGTAAGTAAGTATATATTTAATAAGCCTATATTATAATTCTACTCCTCTATATAATTATACTTACTTATATAAGTAATTTAAGTAGGAATATATTTTTATTATATCTATTTATATAATTATAATAATTATAATATATTATATTTAAAAGAATACTATTAATCTTAATATAATCTAATAAGGATATTAGGGATATATTATTAGGTAATAAGCCTAGGTACCTTATACCTTATAAAGTTTAATAGTAAATAAAATATATTAATAACTTTTTTATATTAAAGTATAATTAAGGTATTTATTAAAGTTCTAATAAAGTTAGAATATAATATTCCTATCAATAATATTAATAATATTGTAATATTATCTTAAGCTAAGGATTAGGCTCTAATAACATTAATACCTCCTTATATTATTATAAGCTATTAAGTTTAATTTATGTAACCTTTATTTAGTACTCTAACTTACTAATACGCGCCTTAAGCTTCAAATTTTAACTTTATAAGTTAATTATAATATAAGGGGTTTACTTACTTATAACTATTATTTACTTATATACTTTCTATTATTAGGTAATCTTCTTATTAAATCTCTTTTATTTATTCTTTAAGGGAGTATATTAATTAATCTTAATATATTATTATATAGATCTTCTTACCTTATTTTAGAATAGGGCTAGAATATATTATATATTAATAAATACGCTATTAGAAAGCTAATATTAATATACCTCTATATAATAATTTATATTATAATAGCTATTAATGTAATAATAATAAATAGGAGTATTACTATAATTATATTTATTATACTTTCTTAATATAAAATAAGTTTTATAAGGGAGATCTAATATACTATTAATATTAATATACTATCTTAGAATAGGCGCGTATAAATATAATTAATTATAAAAGTCTATTATAAGTTAATATATTAATTAATAATAATAAGTATACTTATAATATACTTATAAAGTTATAATATAAGTATATAGTAATATAATATTATATATTATATTATATATTATTATTATTATTATTACTACTATTTTATAACTAATATAAGTACTTATAAGAAAAGTTATAAGAGTTATAAAGAAGATAAAATATTAGGATAGGAAGTTTATTAATATATTATTATATTAACGCGTATATAATTAAAGTTATATAATTAATAATAATAGATATTAACCTTTTATCTTATTTTATATTAAATATTAATGGAGATTAATATATTTATAATTATATCTTAATATATCTACTTAATCGGAGTCGCGTATTATAGTACTATTAATATATACTTATTATCTACTATTATATTTACTATTAATATAATATATTAATAATAAGTAATAGTATATTATTATATTACTATAATACTATCCTATTATTAATATAAGTTATAAATATAATATTATAAAGTACTTTATAAAGATCTAGTTTACTATTAATATATATTATAATTATAATATCTTTATCAAGTAATAATAGTTTTATTCCGTTATTAATATATATTATAAGCGTAATTATGATTAGATAGGTAAGATAATAATATTATAAATATTTATTTATTATATTAAGATATATTCTTTATATATTTATTAGATAATATTATTACTACCTTATAAAGGTTTTAACACGCGTGTAACTTATATATATTAGCTAATACTATTATAATAGTAATATATTAAATAATTCTTTTCCCTTATTTTTCTTATTAGGTTTTAAGGTTTTTTTAATAAATATTTATATTATTATATCCCTAAGGACTAAGGCCTAGGAGGGGAGGTAATTATTAGGTTATAATATATATACGCCTTATATATTCTTATAAATATAAGATAATATTAATATAATATTAAGCTATTTCTTAGTAGATATATATTATTTAAGTACTCCTCTATATTTTCTTAAGTTCCTTAGAGATTAATTCTAATATATATATTACTTAAGATATTAGTATACTATACTTTATATTAAGTTATATTACTTAACTCTATATCTTTTATATTTCTAAGCCGCTATCTTAGAGCTAGTAGTACCTAGCCTTATATTATAATACTTAATTCAATTTAATTAGTACTTAGGATAATAATTAATATAAGTATAAAGGTATTATAATAGGTAATATATATATATTAACCTAGTTATATACTTATAGGTCTAATAATATCTATTATAATACTATTAATTATAGGTAAGTTTAAAGATATTATAAGAGATTACTTTATTATAAAGCCTAAATTAAAGCCTAATACTTTATACTTTATTAAGATTATTGAAAGGAATATTAAAGTTATTATTATAAGAGGCTTTATAAAGTAATTATAAGATTTTTAATTATCATAGATCTATTTAATAAGAATTTATTAGGCGCTCTTTGAAAAGCGTTGATAGTTTGATAAGTATAATATAATATAATAGTAATCTCTTATACTAATATAAATAGGCTTCCTTAAAAGCCTTTATATATAAGGTATTAAGGATATTAATAATATTAATTAATTTATTATTAATCTTAAGTCTAGAAAGAGTATTTAAGATAATATTAGATTTTTTTGATTTATGTTTTATTATTAGGTTAAATTATAATACATAGGATAATACCTAGATTAATCTAAGATTAAGCTTATTTATTAATAATAGGTAATACTACTATTATAACCCTTTTGCCTACAAATATATACCCCTTTTACTTACGATTACATCCTCCCTAATAGGATTTAGCTCGGTGCAGGCGGGGTAACCTGTTAGTAGGATAATCTTCCGGGCCTAACCCTAACGCGGTTCCCTGGAAGTAGCTCCCTAGGCGTAACTCTACCTGGAAGCAGCCCGTAACCCTAATGTTATTCCCTAGAAGTAGCCCCCTAGGCGTAACCCCCACGCTGTTCCCTGGAAGTAGCCGGGCGTAACCCTAACGCTAATGCCTGGAAGTAGCTACTAAGGCCGGACCCTAACATTATATCCTAGGAAGTAGCCCTACGCATGCAGCCCTGATACTATTACCTAGAAGTAGCCTCCTAGGCTTAGCCTTAACGCTATTACCCTGAGGTATTACCGCGGTACCTAGTCTACACCACGCTAACTCTATTAGGGGGGATGTAATCATAGGTAAAAGGGGGATGTATTTGTAGGTAAAAGGATTATAATAGTAGTATTATCCTTAATAATAAGGTAAGACTTATCTAATAAGAAATAAGGATTATAATAAAGTAATTAATATAAATAATAATAAGTAACTTCTTAAAAGATTTAATTAGGTAATAAATTATAAGGGTTTTACGTAATAACGTAACTACTAAGTAGCTTAGATAGTATATATACTAAACTCTCTATTTTATAAGTAATAAGACTAATTACTAGCCTCCCCTTCTTAAGGGATTCTCTTATCTATATATAAGGAAAGGGGTAGCGCGGTAATACTATAATATTATAATATAGCGCTTAAGCTATATTACTAGTTAATCCTTCTAATTATCCCTCCCTTTAAGCTCTTAAGCTCTAAGAGTATTATAAATACTATAATAATTAAGAGTCTTTTATATACCTTTTATAAGTTATAAGTATAATATATATCTTATTCTTTTAAGTTATATATTATTCTAAATTATAGTAAAGTATTATTATTAATAAAATTTAACTATTATTCCTAATAATAGGGACGTTATAAAACTATTATATAATATTTATAAATACTTTATACTTATTAATTAGGTAATAAAATTACTATTATTATATTTAGGGATATTATTCCTATTAATAAGTCTTAATATCTAGAGGTTAAGGTTTTATTATAATTAATAAGTTAATATTAAAGCCTTATGAGTAATATTTATCTATTATTTATCTATTAAGTTATATTAAGTTATATTATCCTTATTAAGATATTATAAGAGGTTAATATTTTAATATAAATAATAACTAAATAGTATTAAGCCTTTATTAAGTATATAAGAAGCTCTTATAATAATGATTTATAACTTCTTTCTTATAAAAACTAATATTATTAAGATTAGTAATATTAAGTTAAATAATATTAAGATTAATAGTACTACTACCTTATTATTACTACTATTATTATACTATTACCCTTATAGTACCTCTTACTTATAATCCTAGTAGTTATACTAGCGCTATATATATTATCCTATAATAGCCTTTTTTATTTCAATATTTCTTAAGGTGTCTTTAGTCCTAAATCTAGTCCTCCTTTATTAGGTTATTTAAATCCTACTATTATCCTTCCCCGCGCTTATTACCTACGCTACGCGTAGAGATAATAAGCTTAATTATATATCTTCTTTCTTTATTATTAGGCTTAACTAAGTCTTTTAATAATCTTCTTTACTCCCCCTTTTCTATAAGATTTACATACAGGTTAAATATAATTTATAAGCTTATTATTATTACTTGAATTTATTATCCTTTAATTTACCTTCTCACCGCCTTTAATATTATTATTTAATAAATTAATAATATTATTATCCTTACTTACCTCTAGCGTATCTTTATTAATAAGCTTTAATATATTTACTTTTATACGCGCTCTAGAGGCTCTAGTACTATCCTAGCTATTACTCTACTTAATATAACTATATTTAAGAGGATTATAACAGCCCTTAAGGGCCTTTTTAATGTTTATTATTTTAAGGTATATCTCCTACTTTCCTTTCCCCTTTTAGAGTTATATTAATAGTATATAAAATTATTCAGATCCTATTATAATTAATAAGGCTAAGGATAAAGAGGAGGATATTACTAATAATAATATTAATAATAAGTAGATAAAATATTAGGCGCCCGCCCTCCTAATAATAATAGCTACTACTATTATAAATAATAATAGAATACTTCTCCTAATTATAACTTCTCTTAACTTTACTTAAAGGCCTCTAATATATTAGGAGTACATTTTAAGTCCCGCTTATATAATTATTAATTATAATTATTTAATTAACCTTTCTATTTTATTAAGTATCTTAATTTATTATAAGAGATCTTATAATCTAATATAACTTCTACCTTATAATCTTCCTTACTTATAAGCTCTATTTATAAAATATTTGTAATATTATTACTAGTACCTATAAAAGGCTCTAATAATAAGATATAGAAAATAGGATATATTAAAAGAATTTAGGGAGATCTAATTTATAGGCTTATTTACTTATATACTTAATTACTATAAATAATCCTAGGTACCTCTATAAAAGCTTTTTAATTAGCTAGGCTAAATTAATATTTTTTATATTTAATAAGATAGATTCTTTAAGGTTAAATAATATTAACTTTTTATATTTATTTATATACTTTATTTATATCTCCTAGGCCTTATATAAGTATTACTCTAATATCTTCCTACTTTCTTAAAGGTTTTCTACTCTTTATGTTATTAATAAGATATCCCTAATATATAACTTTATTAATTAGACGTTTAACGTAGGTAAGTACTTATAAAGTACTTTATATAAGGGTAAGCTAATAGTTATATACTTTATATAATTATATATAAACTCTATTTAATTATATATAAACTCTATTAGGTATAATAGCTCTATCTAATTATCTTACTTCTAGCTTAAGTAGTATATATATATGTTTATGTTATTCATAGGCGGAGAAATATATCCTCTAGCTTATAGTAGCTAGAGTAGATTATATTCTACTTAGCCTTGTAGTTATATCTAGTTAAGTATATTATAATTAAATCCTTACTAATAATTACGCTAAGTACTCTATAAAATTTTAAATTAAATTAAATAGATCCTATAAGATCTATTTATTTTAGTCCTAATAATCCTACTAGATCTATCTAATTTAGAGTCTTATAATCGCTTAGGGGGATTATACTTTATATATAATCCCTTAGACTATCTTAAGGTAGGTCTTATAATTCTAGTATAAAATATTTATAATATTAGTATCTTATTATATTTATACCCCTATTAGATTATATTAGGCTATAATAGTAAGCTTAGTCTAATAATAGATATCCCTAGTAAGCTTAGTATTATTATAAGATATTCTTATATACTCTATTATAGCCTTTAAAGGGGTAATTTACTAATATCTTATAAGATAGGTTAGAAATAAATAAAGCTTTTTTACCTAGGAGTAGTATAGCCGCCTATAGGAGAAGAAAAGGAATTAAATTATCAATATTATAAACGCTAGATATTAGTTTATATCCATTAAATTATTAATTAGTATCTATTACTTATTAGTAATTAGGCTAGATATTATTAATATATAAGAAAATCTTAATATTATACCTTATATTTAGGTAGTCTTAATAATAATTTTATTAAAAACTTTTAATATTCCTATCTTAATTATAAATTTTAGAGCCTATTTTTTTAATATTATATTAATAAGGATCTCTTTAATATTAATTAAATTAACTACCTTAAGTAGCCTACCTTTTATCTTTAAATAAGGGGTATAATCTTAAGATATAATCTTAAGATATAATCTTAAGTTTATTATCCCTCCTTATAAGGATATATAAGTATATTAATTACTTAGTATATATATAAGAAGTCTTTAAGAGCTATCTTTATTTATAGCTATATAATTATTAAGCTTATAACCTTTTATACCCTTATATATAAGGTTATAACTCTATGATTTATTTATAAAACTTATTATTTAAGCTTAAAGCCTTATTTATATTCCTCTTAAGCTACTACCTAACTCTTATTAATTAGTATCCTAATATATTACTTAGCTATTAAGAGTAGATAGATTTAAATCTCTATTTATACCTTATTATAAAGCTTACTTTATAAGTTATTTTATTATTTTATTATCAAATATACCTAAATAAGCGGTTATTTAATATAATATAATTAAAATACTTATTTAATTAAATGTCTTAAGCTTATTAATAATCCTTTTCAAGATATACTATTATAATTATCTTTATAAGTTTACTATTAATTCTATTAAGACTTATTTATTTATTTATTTATATTATAAGTACTAGAGGTACTATATTATTTATAATTTTATATATTATATATATTCCTCTAAGCTCCCTTATATAAACTATATAATATTTACTATTACCTAGGTATATTATCTAAGATACTTATAATTATAAGGCTTAGGCTAATACCCCTATCTTCTTATCTATCCCGCTTCTATTAGTATAAATATATAAGAAGGTATAATTAATATTAATAATCTTATTATATATTATTATAGCTTTAGCTTTACTATTATATATTTATATCTTCTAAGGCTCCTATTATAGTAAGATAATAAATAGTATATAATACTTCATAATCTCTTAGGCTAGTTAATATATCCTTATCTTTAATTACTTTAAAGGGCTCCTAAGTTTAACTCTCTTTTATAATAATTTTTCTAATTTTATAATAATATAAATAGCTTTAATTATATTATAATTAAGATATATATAAATTTTAAGTATAATATTTATAATTACTTTTTTAATACTTATTATATTCAGAGCTAATAGTATTCTATATTAAGGGCTACTCTTAAGATATTCTTAAATCCTCTTAAAATAATATAAGCTACTCTCTTTTAAATAACTTATAATATTATAAAGATTTATTTCTATTTAAGTTTATATTTTATAATTATTAGGATATATTATATTATATATTTAAATAATAGTATAAGTAAGATTATTCCTTAATAAAGTCTTTTAAAGCCTTTATATAAGATACTTTATATAAATTTAAAGTAATAAATAAGGCTATTTAATTTAATAGTAGCTTTTCCCTCTAGGGATTTAAAGTAATCCTTTTAATTTAAGCCTAAATTAAGTATTAATCTTAATAATTTAATTAATTTAATTAATTTAATTAATTTAACTTTAAAGCTACCTAAATTAAGCTTCATAATGAAGTTATTATTAAGGAGTCTCTTTATCCCTCTTTTTATTATAAGTTAAAAGTAAATAAGTTAATACTTTTTAATATTAAACTCTAAGGTATAAGTAATTACTTAATCTTAAATATTATTATAAATATCTTTAGATATCTTATAATTTATTCAGGTTATAAGTCTTCTTATAAGTATATTAATATTATTTATATATAATAGTATTAGGTAACCTTTTTACTTATGAATAGCTAAGAGATTTATATTATAAAAAAGATAAAGGATAAGGGATAATAAAGAACCTTAAGGGATTCTTATTATAATATTATATGTTTATAACCTTTCTTTAAGTATAATAATAATTATTAACTTATTAAAAAAGAGCTTTATATCTATTTAATAATTCTTTTATTAATACTTTACTTTTATAAATTATAAATTAATTTAAGATATAAGATATTATTAAATATACCTTTAATGTTTAATATTAATAGTAATATTATTTAGTTATCCTTAGACTTTTAAGTATTATAAACTCCTTTAATTATTATATATATTATATTTATAATAGATAAGAGCTTATATCCCTTTATATATTCCTTGAATAGGAGTTGATATTATTTTATTAAATAATTTATTCTTATAATAATAATCTTTTTAAATCTCTTTCTTAATATATTAAGAAGGATAATTAATTAATATAATTTTAATTATATATAATTATCCTTCTTAGGCTTTCTTAATACTATTATCTTAATATATTAAAAGTATTTAAGGTAATATTTTAAGTTAAGATATATATTAAGGATCTAATTTACTTAAATCTTAATATAATTTATAATTAATTAAAAGGAGATAGAATATTAATTTATCTTTACTTATAACTTTATTTAAATAATCTATAAGTATTATTTATTAAACTTCTTATTTTATTATTATTAGGAATTCCTTTAGGATTAAGTACTTAAATCCTTTAAAATTATTTAATCTAATTTATATATTAAAGGAAAGAAGCTATTCCTTAATAATATTATCTTCTTAATAATCTTTATTACTATTATATTATTTAGGCCTATAAATTTTAAGGTAAAAGAGGAGGATCTTATTTATTTATCTTTAATTTACTTATTTAATTTCTAAAGTTTCTAATTATTATTATACTTTTTTATATATTACTTTTATCCCTCCTTTTATTTCTATTTAATAAGTCTCTTCTTATAATTTTATTAAAATCTAAGATATTTCTTATCTTAATTCAATCTTATATATTATTATAATTACTTTAAGTTATAAATCTTAATAATTATTTATTTATATTATTTATTGATAAATAGTTTTAATCTAAGATATATCTTTATAATTAATATAACCTTTATAATTATAATTATAATTATTATAATCAATTATATTAGTTCAATATCTAGCTCTTTAATAATATTAATAAAGCTAATAATATTAGGAATTACTATTTAAAGGTTAATAATAAATACCTCCTAATTTATATACTTTTAATTATAAACCTCTCTTAAGGGAAGTAATAAGATATTTCTTTCTAATTTAATTTAAACTACTTTATAATTTAAATTATAGTTTATAATCTTTATAATTCTATATTTTATTATAATATTAATTATGTTTATTATTATAAAGGTAAGGTTAATAGTAATACTTTCATTATATCTCTTTTATTTAAATAAGGATAGGCCTTTAAATATTAATAATATAAATTTAGCTTTGTTAATAATCTTAATTAACTTGTTTACTTTTACATATTAATATTTCCTTAAGCCTATTTAAAAGAGGTAATATAAGTTAAAATTATTTATTATTAAATATTTATTTATTATATTCCTTATAATTATAATTTAAAGAGTATTTAATAATAAGATTTATAAGTAATTTAATATAATCCTTATCTTTATTATTTAAGAGTAAGCTTCTTATCTTTAAAAGGGGAATATATTATAAATATAAAATGACTTTTAATTAAATTTTTATAATTTAAGTATGATTATTATTAAGTTATTATTATAAGCCTTAAAGTATTATTTATTTATAAGGATCTTTATATTAATATAAGTATATACTTTAATAGGTATCTCCCTATTTATAAGATAATATAAATAGAATTCTAAAGATATTAAGTAATAAGTCTAATTTTTCTTTATATACTTTTAAGGCTCTTATATTATGAAAATATTATAATTATATAATATTATTTCTTAAAAGAGAGGGATTATAATATTAAATAATTTATTTATATTATATTATAGAATTTTAAATCTTAATTTATATAACTTTAATATTACTTTTATTAAATTTTATTCCAATTTTTTTTATAATAGTTATATCTTTATTTATACTCCTTAAATTCCTTTTTAGACTTATTATTTATTTATTCTTATTTAATATATTAATATTATTTAACTTAGAGCCCTTAAGGGAAGTTATATATATTTTAATTATTATAACCTACTTTATTACCTATTTTATAATAATTAATATTATATTAATTAGCTCTTAATCTTTAAATATTAAAATTTAATACTTTATCTTTAATATTATAAGGATTTTTTATAAGTTTTATATATATTTTAATTATATATTCACTTTATTTATATTATATATATAATTAAAGAGATTTTAAAAGTTAAGTTTTTCTATTAAAAAGAGAATTTATAAGTCAATTATAATTAATTTAATTAATTTATATAAATCTTTACTTTAGAATATTATAGCTAATTTATTATATTTATTATATCTATTAAGATATTTATAATAAGTGTATTTAAACTTTTATATTATTTATTATTATCCTTCCTCTTAATATAATTTTTTTAAAGGGAAGTTAAGGGACTTTTATTTATTATTACTCTCTTACTTATCTAGTGGATTAGATTAAATTAAGAGCCTTTCAATATTAATTCTTAATATTAGGACGAATTAATTAATTTTATATATTTTTCTTTATTAATTTATATTAAGGCTTTTATTTAAGGTATTTATACTTAAGGGGTTTTTATATTTATCTTAAATAGAGCTCTTATTTAGGGGGCTTAAGTCTAAGGGATTTTTATAAATTAAGAAGATAAGATATCCTTTATAATATTATTTTAGAATTATATAAATATAATTAGAATTATTTTAATTATTAAATTAATTACCTTAAATATTATTATTATAAATATAATTTCTTTAAATAATATTATTTTAAATAATATTACTTTAACTCTAATTACTTTAATTATTATTATAACCTTTAATTTATTAATCTTTTAATTAAATTTTATAATAATACCTTTATTTAATTTTATAATTTAGTATGTTTTTATAAGTTTTACTTTAATTTAAATACCTTTAGCTTAAATTTAAGGAGTAAATATACTATTATTACTTTTAAGGTAAAGAGATAATAATCCTTATTACCTTTCTACTATTATTACTTTAATAACCTTAAGCTTCTTATAATTTAAATTAAAAGTTAAATAAATATTTAATAATTAATATATTTAACCTTAAAGCCTTCCTTTTAATATTTTTTATAATTATAAATATTATAATACTTTATATAATATATATAAGTTAATATAAAATAAGAGTATTAATATATAATATAATTAAATTTTTAATATTTAAAATACTTAATAATTTTATTAACTTAAATATATTTATAATATTTATAATATTTATTTCCTTTAATAAAGCTTACCTAGCTTAAGCCTTCCTTTCAAATTATGTTTATATAATAAGTATTTATAAATTTAATAATATATATTAAAGATATAATTAATAGATTCTTAACCTTATACTTATTTAATTAATTAATATACTTTATCTTAATCTTTAAGCTTTAATAATTATTTACCTTAATAATAATTTA
>JAABUL010003192.1_pt1 | contig 24907 bp, 21 predicted proteins | sample 5559151 | NCBI WGS metagenome assembly JAABUL01 (sample SAMN10711876, study PRJNA513368) | rock metagenome | isolation source: Antarctica rocks | place: Antarctica: Victoria Land, Pudding Butte sud | reverse complement strand
TACGGCAACCTATCCGTACAATCGTGTCCACGATCCAAAACACCGATTTCCAAACCCTAAACCCCCACTTCCAACATCTATGAATTAGAAATTCTGAGGAGTGCAAGTGTTAGACAGCGTATATAGAAAGTGAGAATAGCCTTAAACTATTCAACGATGACGATGCTACGTACACTCAACTTGTCTATGGCGGTCCTAGGCACCCGGGCGTGCGGGGGTATACTACCTTGCATCTGACGAAACTGCATGATCGCAGAACCAATTTTATATTATTACATGAAATCCAGCACTCGTACTCCGCAGAATTCTAAGATATGGTGGGGGAAAGTCATACGGATAAATCGCCGTAGTTCGGGTATCCACATGGCAACACTCAACTTGGACCTTTTCCTTGGCATGCTTGAATGAATGACCCAAGACTCAAAGAGTCTATTGGACCGATGGCGGATCACTCAGCTGATATGGACTTTCCTTGTACTCTGTAAGCCATATTGCTCGGCTTTTGGTAAATTTTTGATTCTAATCAGACCTAGGACCATTATCATCCCACTTCCCACACATCGTCTTGCATCTTCCGCCCTCCGTGCCCTCAGTGTAGATGCCGAACTGTCACCACTTGTCCGGCGCACGTTCTCTCTTGCGCCGCCTGATTTCGAAAAGGGCGGAACACCATACGGCTCTGCCGATGCGAATGGTGTAGCGCGGCTCCACAGTCCAGCGTCCTCTGCAGCAGCGGCGCCAGTCAACGTACCAGCATATGAGAGGTGGACCAGCCTGCGGACAGAATATAAGGCGGCGACGAATCGAATGCTTAGGGTCGCTGTCAATGGCTTTATGGAGAGTATGGGGGTCGTATTGAGCGTCATGGAGGAACTGGACGTAGATGTCCTCGCAGAGGATACTTAACAAGCCGTGATCACCGGACATATCCCAATGCGGCGGGGCCTTGTGGAGCAGATTCACGGCCCAAAGCTAAGGAGACTAGTGGTTCGTCTAACATGCAAATATTCAGCTACCCTTCTAAGTAAGTGCGGGCAGCCTCACGCGGTTTTGCAACAGATGCTAATCAAAATCGACAAGTATGAGCTGAATTCTGTATGCGTATCATTTTTGGCATGAGGTAGTGTATTCAATTGTCAAGGAGTACCACTTCAAGGTCGCGGGGCCTGTTCTGGGCGCTCATCCAGTAAAGGCAGATGGTACTCCTCATGAAGTTTCTTTGCCTTATCCCGAGCATTCCTGGGAGGCGGATCATGGGACAAATGTTTCCTGACCTGCATATCTTGCAACTCCGATTTCGGCAATCGACCAGATTTCTTTCCTTTGACATGTTTTTCTTTAATCGACGTCACAAGCCCAAGGTGTTTACGCAACACCATACCTCGCTCCTCCAGTACACCCACCCTTCGTATTACACGATCTGAAAGCCGACGCACTTGTTCCGGACTTGTTCGTTGTTCCATTGGTGAGCTGTCTATTGCAGACTCGGACGTAGAGTTCTCAAACTGCTCCTCAGCTTCTACCTCACTTCCAGACTGTGACACGGGCAGTGTCTCCTGCAGATTTTGGGGGATAAAGGATACCCTCGAGGCTTCCCTCTTAGTCTCCGGCTTGTCTTTCATTGCGCTTTGCTGTTCAAACCAAGCATCCCAAGCGCCGCGCACACGATGCCGTACCGACTCCTCTGAGTCGTTTCCAGCTACGTTTCCTTCTGCGACCATGTCATCCTCCTCCGATAATGATGGTCCGAGGACGTTTTCTTTTTGCACGGAGCTTGCATGTTGCCGTATCATAACACGAAGTTGATCGCCAAAATGGATTGTAGGTAGCTTTGCTTCGTGTTTCCGAATGGGGCGAGGGTTATAGTACACCTGATTTCTAGGTCGCTGCTCACCTCCTACTTCCATATCCTCAGATTTAACACTTGTAATATCCTTTGGTGGCTGCTGAATAGTGTGGGCGATGTCATTTTTGTTTCTTTTGTATGCATTGGTACCATGCCGTTCTAGGTCCTCTACAGCAACCTCCCTTTCTCCGGATCGCTTCACCCAAGTTTGAATGTGTGATTGCACTTGGCTGAAGCTTGAGAGTGGGATACTGGCTGCGCCTACCTCCGGGCCTCGTTTTATAAATTTCCGAATAAGCTGTTTTGAGGGTCTGCCCCAAAGCTTTGCTACCTCTCGGCCGAGTGCCAATCCATTGGAGTATGTCACGCCATCAGCTTTCCCTTTCGCTTGACGTCGATCTCTGGGATGGGAATCTATGGTAGCAACGTGTTGATGAGGAGGCATAGTACTCACAGCTTCCATAAAGTCATCCGAAGCCTCCCATTTAGCCTCATGGGATCGCGTCATTGTGCTCTTTATGGCATTAACCCCTGTCCTTGTGCGCTTCTGTGGAGTCTCAATATGTGCATGTTCACCCAGGCGTTGCGATCTGCTCGGTATCACTTCACCGGTAGGATGAACAGCCTGGATATCTTCTTCAATAGACCAATTCATATACGGCGCATCCAATTTGGTTGTCAAGACGGATTTGTCAAGTACTTCAAAGGGTGGTAAACCATACCCCAGTTGTTCCGGCACGAGATACTGTACATTGCTTGCTCGTAGATCTGTCTCTAAGAACGTAGACTAAAGTGCAAGGTCAGTATGGCCTAACGGCTAACGGGAAGTGTATTACACTCACTTCTAAACTCATCCCTTGCTCAGAGAGCATGCCGAAATGATGTTTGATGACTGTACAACCCGGCTGTGATGAGGAATCCGTTTCAGTGATTGGCGCTTCTGGCATTGCGTCCATACTCGAAGGTAAAGAGCCAAACCTCAGTGAGAGCGATCTGAGATCTGCCGCTAAATCTAATCTCGGAATAGCCTCGCTGATTGACTCTAGTATTTGGGGTGATTTGTAGACAAAGAATTTCACGGTATCACCAGGGTTCACAAGATTTACAAAAGCTTGCATTTCCTCTGGCTCAACACCTTGGTCTTCCCAGTATGACGCTCCGAACACCTGCTGTCTTGCATGGTAATCAGAATCTGGGTCAAGCGCCAGCAGTCCTTGCTTCTCGCCCCAGCCTCCTCCACCACTCAGCACTTTGTGCAGCTGACAACCAGTCAAAACGGCTCGTTGTATCTCGTGGATCGCAGTGCCTCCAACGTCGTCGCCGGATTGACCCGGGTAAGGATAGTTGGGAGGCCGTACAAGTGCCCAGATACCAGCCTGTTCGGTTGGAATTCGGCCATCCCTGATTGCCGCCGATATTGCATTCTCCAGTTCTTCTGACGCAGGCACACCTCCATCCGAAGTGTCATCTATAGATATCCTACGGATGATGTTGCCAATGGCAGCTGTGACAGTACGAGTAGGCGTGATTGGCATAAGATAGGAATGTAGAGACTGATTGAATCCTGTACTCTGATCCGGGAATACATCGGTCAGGTGCAGAGTCTGCTGCGGTAACTTGGCCTTCTGAATGCACGATAATGTAAATGACGACTCTGTACTTTGAAGAGACCTCCAGCGTTGGGCGATCAACGTGGAGGGCTTGCCGTTTTTGAAGAGGGTATTTGCTACAGGTAGCTGCAGTACCCGCGATACGAGAGGCTGGGTTCTTTCCTTGCCATCAACAAACACAGGAACAGTAATAGCAGTTGGCGGAAAGGCGAAAGACAGCGTACAATGTTGCTGGATGGACATTGTGGAAAGGTGCTTGGACTCTGCCCGGGCAGACCAAAGGTCGGGGGCGGCGGAGTTGGAGTCAAGCACAGCGAAGGACATTCCTTCAGATCCATCCTCGGTCTGCGTTTTCGGTGGGGCAGCTTCTGCTACAGGCTGAACATCTATCCAGTTGGCCGGTCTGGCAGATGTGGGATAGGGTATCCGATCAACGACGGCGGCTAAAACATCGATTTGTTGGTCGTCTTTGAGATCAAAGGTGTGTCGTAAAACATTGGGGAGAAAATCTGCTGTTCCCTCCAACAATCCGATGTGAGCTGGAGTTAAAAGTATGGTCAGGAGAGGGATTCTGCCCAACGGTATTGAGAGTTTCTGGATCTGGGAAAGGCTGATACTCGATGACTGTTATGGTCAGATATGCTGCTTAGCTGCGAATCCATGCAGATAAGATACAAGTAGTAGGGAGACCTACAATAGTCGAGGGAGATGAGGACAGGAGGGACCAGCAGCTTGACTGAAACCGTTGATCATCATGCTGATCTGCCACATACCGTTGTTGCGAACTTGAAGAGAAAGCACGGGTATGACTCCGGATGCCCAGGGCCCAGCCTGTGAACCTCTTTCCTTTCGATCGAGCAGATGCTTTACATGAGTCTCTTAAAAGCCTCCAGCAGAGGCCGCTGAGCTGCAATATCATCTCAGATGCATCATCCAAGAATTTGTCATTCCCTTCACATAGAGCACATCTCCCTACAGTTATTAGGCTGGTTACGTCTGACCGTGAGACTGGAGTCGGTTGATTATACAAGTAGGAGCACAGGTTAAGCCAATTCGCGAGTCTCAATGTTCAAGAATGTGGAGAGGTGGTCGCTAGCACTATGGCTCCGAGGCTCCCTTACCCTCGTGGCCCTCCAACCTCGTACCTTAAAGTACCTAGGGGAGCAAGATCTTGGCGGAGATGATTCCGCCCTGCTCAAACGCTATCCGTAGGCCCAGACTACTGACTTTCCGGTTAGCGCCCTTCACCTTGCACGCAATCTGCTGCAGGTCGCCTCGTTTTTCACCAATGATGTTAGGCGTCCGGGTCTTGAACCTTTCTTGTACATCTTCAGCCGTCTCTGTTACGCGCAACTAGACGGCGCCCTTCGAAGATTGAAGTCTGCCTCTACACAATGCATGAAGACCCTGACAATCGTGATGAAGCCAGACACCATGACCAAAATTTGCTTCCTCGGGATCTCCAGCCTTTCAGGACGTGGCGCATCAAGCTCATGCCTTTACAGCGGACAATGCAGAAGATCTAAAGAGGCTCATCAACCAAGCATAGCAGTGATCATCGAAGCAGGCGTGCTCCGCGTGATAGTCTTATCGAGTCCCTTTACACCGAACAGTATGTACCATCGTACAGACTACGCAAACAGATCTGGCGGGGGAGCATTGGACGAGACTCGATTGCTCGCGGAGTATGCAAGCAGCAGTCCGTGCTGTGGTACGCCGTTGTGACCATACTGATCGCAGCCATTTGGCAAAGTTGCACCAATCATTTCAGCCCCAAAGGTTGATGGCTTGCCCCTCACGATCTACGAAGGCAGAAAGGTGTGGGGGGTTATGGCATACTTCGTACTAGCTGCTGGTTGTAGTAAATTGCCATAAGCACCGAGTCCTCCCTTCCTCATGCACAATTAAATTGGGTCGCTGCCTTTGTCCATTTTCGTTTTCATGCTTGTTTCAAATCTGAAGGCCACTTCAATCGGCGCCAAGGCTTTCATTTCACTTCTCATGACCAACAACGAACCACTCTCCTCCTACAATCTACACCCCCAACGCTCTTTACACCTCGTTCATCTGGCTCAATATTAGCGGACATCTCTCTGTCCTGTGTTGTCGCCGTCCATTCATTTATTACTCGTTGCTATTGACAGTCGCTTTGTACACTCCTTCAACTGTATGCTTCCCACTGTCCCTTGATTACGCTTCCTTGCCTGGGCTTCAATCTACCAAACTGGATAGGACTTACTAGATTCAGATACTTCTTCGCCTTGACGGTGAACTTCTAATATCTACCGACATCATCTCCCACGTCCACCCGACATTATCCTGACCTTCATACACTTCTTTCCAGCCTCCAATTCCTCATTCACCCAGAGGTCACAACAATCAGCTACTATACACGTACTCTTTCCATGTCGCCTTAGCCTAGTGATGATATCCCGCACTGTACACAAACACCATAGCCAGCAAGAATGGCTCAAGTCCTACCCTTGCATTCGCATATGAGCATGGACACGACGAGAGACAATGGCACGTCTGCACCTCTCCCAAATCCACCTTTTGTGTTTCCAACCCCGGCCGGGGCAACCGGTGAGGCGAGCTCTCATACAAGGGTACCGTCAGCAGTCGACTCTGCTGGCTTTCGACGCTCTGCCCCTCGATCCAGACCACAACGACTCTCCCTGAACGCTTTACCAGCTTTTGACTTTAGTCCTGCTGCCTCCAATCCTTCAATTGCTCCTCCCAGTCCGCCGCGGTCCCCAGCAAGACGAACCCCCCCAGCTTATCACTCAGTCGGACATAAGAGAAATGGAAGCGAATTTGTTGGAGGTGACATTACAAATGGTGGCCTCATGCTTGTCAGCACAAGCCCAACTAAGAGTGAATCATCAAGTGGACACCGAAGAAAGGGAAGCGAGCTAGGTGGAGGAGACATAACCAATAGCAGCCCTATGCTCGTTACTCCGACCTCTACACGGTCAGAAGGCCTGTCGCTTTCTCCGGCTAATACTCGACTCGGACCTCCTACATCGAGACGTGGTCATGCGCATCGACGCTCTGGTGCTGTCTCTAGTCATGATCTCTCAATGATCTTGAAGCCTCCAACAGACGAAAAGGCCGGCAGCGCACCTACTACACCTTCAGATTCGATTTTCCAGCCTGCACTGCCGCCCGGACTTGATAGGTCCACATCGCAACCTGTACTTACCACCGTTATTCATGAATTAGCCACGACACCAACAGGTCAAGGAGACCTGAGCCTTGGTGGTCAGCCACGTCCACGAGCTCGGTTTGCCGATGCTGTTGAGTACATTCCACGACCGCTGTCTACAATCTCTTCAGAGACATCGAGCAGCATGTCAACGATTCGTGCCAGCCACTCAGTTTCCAACAGCATCTCGTCCGTCGTAAGCGCTCATACCCTGAATTTCTCATCTAATACGAATCAAACGCTCCGTCGCGGCCAGAATTCGCAGGATCTAATCCAGGATCAATCACGATCCAGGCCCAGGACCGCTGAGCCTCTATTTCCGCCCTCGTCTGGTGATTGGGAACCGATCTCAACAGATGCAGAGGCAACAGCAACGCGGCCCTCAACGGCACCTTCAAGAGATTTTCTACCCAAGAGCGTAGAGACTTCAGAATTCATGTCCGCTCACAAGATCCCGACTCCCACCAATGGTACTCATGATAAACTCTTCTCACAGCCTGCTTCACCTGTCTCCTATTCAGCTGGAGGATTTAATACTCAATTACCAAGACGGCGACCCATGTCGCCGACTGTGAGACCTAGGACATCTCCGGAGCCAAAGGTAACAAAACGGCAGCGAAAGGGAAGATCGTGGGTGGGGCTTTTGTCTCGAAAGGCAAGGCAGCTGGATTTCAAAGAAGAGCTGGAGCGTCGATCAGCCACGCCTCCTTTGCGAGACCCTTCTCCAGAGGCCGAACTTTCTCTCGATGATATCAATTTTGATGAAGAGACCACCTACATCATGGAGACTGGAACTCCTTATACCTCAAAGACACCAGGCATACACAACGATTACACAGCATGGAAGCCCCGAGAGTCAAGCTCGCTCTCTGATCTCGATAATTCAGAGTCTGTACTAGACATTGATGAAGCCTTGGGAGCTTCTGACGCTCCGAGCGTGGGACCGTCATTTGAAGAGACGATTGGAGTAGCAGGGCCTTCGGTCGGTAAGCGTCTAATGCATAGCAGTGGGGCCACTGGAAGCTTTGCGGGTCCGGGCATGCATTATCATCGTCGGGCTGAGAGCGCTCCGGAGATGGAAGCCATTGATCATTCTAGATTTGGATTCCCACGACTGGGAAGCAATCCGGCCATGGCAATTGAGGAAGAGGAGGAAGAGGAGGATGACGAGGATGAGAGCAAACCTCTTTCTGACAAGACTGACATGGAAGTCCAAACAAGCCGGAATAATGTTCAAGGAGATCAAGTTCCAGGTCTGGGTGTCAATATCGTGGAAGCTGACACCGTATCTGAACAGCCAATGCAACGAGCCCGACGACGACCAGCTAAGGACCCGAGCCAACATGGTGCGTATCCACATGCAGAGACTCCCAAGCTAGAGCATCATAAAGAGCTCAGCCCGGTCGAGATTGTGGGGGCAGACGAAGAACCTCGCTTCTCTGTTATCACCAAATCTTCAGATGAATCTACCATAACGCCTACGCTGTCTCACGACCCGCTGGACACACGTGCCCTCTCGGCACCTGGCGATTTTGCTATGCCGACACCAGCTCTGACTTATGCGACATCCGAAACCCCATCTGCTATCTCCTCCCCTGATTTTACCAGAACTTCTTTCGACCACCCTCGGATGCACACCGCAACCTCCTCGATTACAGACAGGGCGACCTTGAGTTCATCACGAGCTGGTGACCACGGACTGGGTTTGCACAGCTCGGTTGATGACGTCCCGTCGCTCACCAGCAGTGCGTCCACTATGAGCGCTCACCCAACCCGTATCTCTAGCAGCGCAAACTCGGCGGCAGATCGCTCCTTGTCCCTTTCAGCTGCCGTTCCCGCCCGCACAAGGCCGGTCTCAGCTCACAAGCGATTGAGTCTTGCAAGTCTCTCGAGATTAGCAGGAAGCACATACAATAAGAGTAAATTGAACATCGAGGAAAGTGCACCCGTGGATATGGTGGAGCGTACCCAAAAGAAGAAAGGAAATCGCATCAGTCGGATGATGAAGTTCTGGAAGTCGAAAGAAAAGCTTTCGTCCTCCTAAGCGGACACAATGACTATGCGAGTATCGCAGACATGATATTCGGCGTTTGAGCGATGGGTTGGTTGAGCGTCACAGCAAGGTAACGGTCATGGTCATGGAATAAGAATACTTACTCACATTTTACGGAGTCACTGATCGAGTTTCCTTTCATAAAATTATGTTGCCAGCAACCCCTGTTGGGGGCAACGAACGATAAATCTTTCACTTCACTAGCTCATTGAAGAACACGGTCAGATCGCACGCTCTCAGCTCTAGAGACGAAGAACCAGAGATCCAGCTTCGTGGGCGTGTTTCCTGAGCTTTATGGCCAGGCCAGTCCTCCTATCAGCAATTCGACGACCGTCATCATGTTCAACAATAGTCCAATGATCTAGTCACTCTTCTCCTGGAATGCACCTCAGCTTAGCATGGACGAAGTCGTTGGCTCGATTTACAAGCGCTTCCAAGAAATCGAATATGTGTTAGTCGCTGTATAGCTTGAGCTCTATAATGGATAGAGAGATGCATATTAGCGAAGACATCCCACATAGCTTGAGCAAAGGTAGCATCCCAAATCAATATTCATGAGTCAAACAGGTTTTTTCCACGAACAACTCGATCTGACTACTATAGTCTCTTGCATTGCCATTGACCCATCACAAATCTCGAGATCGATGGGATGGTATTTCAGTACTATAACAAAATAGTCCACGTCCAGCCTACCTCATTGTAGAGAAGGGAACCATTTCTCGTGATCCGTAACCACAATAAACCTCCGAGTTGGCTCTCCTTTGACGTCTGGTGCTCGAGTGCTACAAATGCGGACTCTGCTTGAGCCCATGGTCATTCACTCGTCAATATTGTCATTTGGCAACTGCGGCCAGATTTACTTCATCTTAGAAGCACGAAAGTCCTGTGAGATTTCTTCAGCCGCTCCACCATGCGATTCACCACCATCTTATGTATTCAGCGTCGAGCATCAATTACATTGGTTGCTATTGTATCGGGATCAATTGTTGGATTCATCAGCTTCATTGGCCTTATTTTGTGAGGTATGAGGTCGAATTTGGGAGATTCTCTGTCTTAGAATGCATTGGAAACTTGGCTGTGGCAGTGGGTGGAGTTTTGCATTTGGAGGTTTGGAGATGTTTCCTCACGATATAGCGCGTCTGTTTCTTTGCGCGTGGCTGCTCAGTATCTGGTGTCGGTAATGCAATCTCATTTGGCTGTGGGGTTTCTGCTCTAGGAGTTTTTTCCGAAATCATGAAAGTAGATCTTGGGATGCAGATGAGTGAAAACACTATCGTGAGGAGGAGTTCTTTTCTTCTGGATGAAGAGATGATAAGAAAAACTTCAACATTCGTAGCCGCCGTATCTCCAGCCTATCTATATGCTTCTTTTCCGACGGAACAGGCTATAATTCATATCGTGTCGTCTCATTCATCATGCATGGATTTCGTATTATAAGTTAGTATTGAATTAGTCCAGCGAGGCACTGACAGTCTTCGTCAATGTCAACGGGCTGGGAGATACGCTACCGTCTTCACTGGCCCCAAAACCACTATCGTGGCCACTTGGTCCATTAAGACCGTCAAACGGATCGGCATCGATATCCCATTTTTCTTCAACCTCGTCTGCACTGTTCTCACTTACATCATCGTCCGCATCCGGTTCCGCGTCATCTTCTTCCATGTCGTCGCCCGCCAATCTCCCAGCGGCCCTCGTTGCATCCGTCTTGGTTTCTGAAGTTCTGAAACCCTTTTGAACTGCTCCACGAGTATTCCACCTTAGCGCCCTTCTCACACTTTCGAACCATTCGCCACCTGTGCCGGTTTCCCCTACGACAGTGGGGAATGGATAACGCCCTGCCTCAACCCTAACTTCGTCACCCCTACAGAGCTCAACGCGTCCCTTGCCGTCAAAGCTGGCATACGCGGTGCTTCTGCTGCTTCTTGGTACGCAAATGCGGAGACATAGTGTATCGCTAAGAACCATTGGTCGGAAGGAAAGAGTGTGCGGACATATAGGCGTCAGAAGTATGCCAGGTATGGAAGGATGGGTAAGGGGTCCGCCAGCAGAGAGAGAGTAGGCGGTACTGCCAGTGGGAGTGCTGATGATACAGCCGTCGGCTTGAATGATGGTAAGAAGGTGGGTATCTCCATAGAGCTCGAGATTGGACACATAAGGAGATGGTCCACGGTCAATCACCAGCTCGTTGAGAACCTCGAACTGGGTGTCCTCTATGAGATCAGGGTTGGCAATATTGCTGTCTTTCGAGGAGCGTGGTAAGCTGTCTTTCCTAGAGGGTGTGGAGCGGTGATGGCTGGCACGATACACGGTGCAGGTGAATCGCATTCGCATATTGACACGCATGCCGGATCCCTCCATGATGCGGTCAAGAGTAGGCTTGTAGGTGTCGAAGGGGAAATTAGTGAGGAAGCCAAGAGATCCGAGAGAAAAGGAGAGGATGGGTGGAACAATGCGCTGAAAGAGCCAGGAGGTGAATAGGACGGTGCCATCACCGCCAAGGGTAAGGACCAAGTCGAATATCTCGGGAGAGTTCCGACAGAGGTCTGGCGTCCAGTAGCGAAGCATGTGTTCGTAGCGTGGGTTGGAAGCTAATAGACCATGGGCATCGAATCGTTTTGAAGTACGGAGCTTGGCGTCGACATACACTGTGACACCGAGATCTGAATTGTAGCGCGGCGTCTTGAGGAGGAACTCGGCTAGATCGCGGGTAAGATAAACCAAATTGTTGTCTCGAGCCTTGGTTATAATCATGATAGTGCGAACGACGCATTTAATAGGTCGGCGCTGCAGCTGCTTTGAAATTTCTCGGACACTGGTTGCAGTTTGCATGAGACGTGAGTGAGAAATGCCGTCGTCCTCTGCTGATATTTCTTCCAAGACTCGTTCGACATTGACTGCGTCATCAAACCTCTGGTGGAAAAAGCATGGCGACTGGGCGAACCGAGTTGCGAAGGATGCTCGCGGATTACTACCAAGACCCGACATGGAAGCGGAGAGGCTCTGTCCGGACGCCCTGACCTGTTTCGGTGGTTCTGATGGATTGCGAGCCGCCAAAGCTTTGAGCATGTGATGCGTTGCAGGACCCAAAGTCATATCACCTTTGCGATGACCCGGCAGCGATCTGGGCGCTTGAAGAGATGAGCATAACGCTGCTGTGCTTGGTGATGAGGTGGCTTCCAATGATGACTTGCTGACTTGGGATGAAGCATCTGATATGGTGCTTATGGGCTCCATCATTTCCTCATTGTGAACTTGATTCCTCTCGTTCGTGTTCAACGGATTGATTTCCATTTGATAGTCGTGCAGCAGTGCGCTGCCGATTGGTAAGCCATGTCTTGAGTTAGATTCTAGATTAACTTGAGCTAGAACCTCCCGAGTATTCTGATCCCGACCAATTGCATTCGGATCCAGGGGTATTTGATTTATTTCTGAATCGCTCGGGTTCAAGTCAAGATTCATAGGTTTTGGCATCTCGTCAGAGTTCTATCTGAATGTAAGACAGTGTTTCTAGAAGAGAAAGTCGCCGAAGTTGCTCCTCAACTCGAGACGTCAGACAGCCGGTAGATGGCGTGGCAAATCGGAAGTCATTCCTCATCTGTGAAGGTATGGCATGGTTGATGCGAAGAAGTTTGTGCAATTGTTTCCCAAGGAATGGCGCTGCATTGCGCCGCGGCGGCGTCAAGCAGGAGTGTGAACGACATCAGCTTTGCAATTGTATCAGCTTTCGGTATGGCTATATCGAGATTGCGCTCTGGAACCCCAACTCTGAAGCTCCAGGGAATTGGCATCCGTGGAGAGACGTTCGGAGGGTTTTGAGGAACCGAAAGCTGCGGGCAATAAAAGTTAGCGTGTGCTTCGGAGTACTAGCGTCGTGGATGTGCAGAATCTACATAAGCGCAATGCATGATGCACGATACATGCACATCGATCGCTTAATATTGGAGCGTGCCGGGTCACACAGACGGTAGAAGGAGAAAGAGTTCTGCAAGTGTGTGATTTCTCTATAGACGCTATAGAGGCAGGGCACGTGGCAGAACAGCGGACTAGGGGTCCTTGCGAATGGCATTGAAGCGAAAAGTCTATTTCAGGCACGCTGAGAGGCCTGCCATACCTCCAGGGATATACTGATAGTTCCCACTTGTCATTGATCAGCAGGCTCATGACAAAAGCTTGACGTTCGAATAACCCCGTGCATCAGAGAACTAGGCGTTGAGTCGCGGCTATTGCTAGAAAGCTCGCCTCTTCGATGCAAAGACTGGGATGCTGCACGGAATCAAAACCTCGTGTGGGAGGTAAGGTGAGTTGGTGGTCCGTTCCCTGTTGACGTTCGTTGAAAGACTGCACGCCCTGGACGTAGTATTGGCTGTACGCCATTCTTGACTCCGTTTTGATGCGTAGTCAATGTCATGGTTCACATTCGCTCTTGCTCCCTTGGTGTCTCATTTCAGCTCATCCTCTGCTTCCATTCTCGCTCCTTTAGAACTTTCCCTTGCACCGCATCTCTCAACATCCGTTCCAGATCTACCTCGTCTTCGGAGTCCATGTCGACGTTTTCATGGTCGCTATCGTCTCGGTCTTTGCCATGGCACACCATGAATGCCCTTCCATGAACTTCATCCCAGATTTCCATGCTGAAATCACCCTCACTTTCCACAACCAACAAATCTCCTAGAGATGAGAAGGCAAAAACGTGAATCGACGAAGCCGATCTCAATTCTTGGGGAGAAGGATCCGTCGTGATCGTCCCTTTCGGTTCAACGGCGACCAATGTGGCGGTCAAGGTCATTGCAAGTGGTAGAGACGTAGACAAGAGAGCCAGAATCGAAGCCTGTAGAAGTGCTGGCAGGACCGGAAGGCTCTGATTTTTGTTAGACTGGTAAGCTATTTATAAGGAGACAACGTACGGAGTCAACCTGAAGCACGTTTTCCGATGTAGACTCGTGGCCGCGGTCAGCGATTATTTGTAGCGTGATTTGGATCAGGGTGCGAGGGTGTGCAGAGACGAGTATGACATGCCGGAGGGTGTTTTGAATGATCGATTCGAGGTGCCTTTCACGTACGCCTAATAGGAGAGGTCAACTGAATATGCACGGTCCGTATTGAGGATTTGCTACTCACCTCCCAAGCCTGAAGCAGGCCTAACCGTGACATCGATAGCTGCTTCTTCTGGCAACTCGTCCCTCCGCTGCACTTCGATGGGCCCATTGACAGCAGCGATCACCTTATAGCCATTGATTGAATATGTTGCTGATCCGTCGGCGCGATGAAGTGGTGAGAGCGTCGTATTTGCCATGGTATATAGCATAATATGCTCTGCTTCTGCTCGCTCGAAACCCGCTCGCCAAAAGTTGCCACAAAAAGACGACCTTGGCTGTAGTATACACAGGCCAGCTAACTCCGTACTATTAGTTCTATTTGCTCCACCTCGACATCTAACAACGAGTATCCTACCAGTTCAATATGCCTTCGGCGACCTCACAATCAACTCCGCCCATGCAGACCAAGTCTCCAGCCTCCTTGAGCCGCCACCAACTCAACAACTTGCCCCGCCTTATCCCTCGCAAGAAGAAATCAATTCCGCTGCAAAACCCCGTTCCAGTACCGGAGACGCCTACACTACCACCTCCCCCAGACCCGTCTACTATCACTTGCGCTAGACCAACACGCCGCATCATTCATCCTTCGGACCATGACCTCTTCCTCTCTTCTCCAACTTATGCGCTCATTCTCTCCTTCGTTTTCTCCCTCTCCGAATCCGCCGCCGATACGAAGATATCCTCCATCGATCTCTCTTCCGCCCATCCTTCCATTCCTAAGATACTTTCTGTTCTCGACTCGATCGAAGAGACCATCGTTCTTTGCCCACCCACAGACCAAGGCGGCTCACGCTTTGGGAACCCTGCCTTCCGTCAATTCATTGATGAGATTTCTACTCAAACCTCAGATTGGCATGCAGATCTGGGTCTCCCTTCCTCCTCCATCTCAGAAGTCTCAACATATCTCGAGCACTCCCTGGGCAACCGCGCCCGTATAGACTATGGCTCGGGCCACGAGCTCAATTTCTTGATTTGGCTGCTTTGCCTGAATCGGCTTTCTCTTCTACCCGATTCAACGTTTCCCGCCCTCGCACTTGTCGTCTTTTCCCACTATATCAGGCTTTTGCGAAAAGTGCAGAGCACATACTATCTTGAGCCCGCTGGATCCCACGGCGTTTGGGGGCTGGATGACTATCACTTCTTGCCTTTCCTCATTGGGGCATCGCAGCTTCTGCATCACCCATACATACGACCATTGAGCATACACAATGATATCGTTCTAGAAGAGGAGGGAGATGATTATCTTTACCTTGATATGGTGCGCTTCACCATGAAATCGAAGACAATAAAGGGCTTGAAATGGACGCAGCCGATGCTCGACGATATATCCGGCGCGAAAAGCTGGGAAAAGGTAGAACAAGGCATGCGAAGGATGTTTGTAAAAGAAGTGTTGGGAAAATTGCCAGTCATGCAGCATTTCATGTTCGGCGGTCTTGTGCCCGCGGTGGAAGGAATGAGTATAGACGATATCCTACCCCCTGAGGGCGAACTGACGGAAGGCGGAGAGATCCATGTTGGAGAGGATGGAGCAGGCCATGTGCACAGAAATGATGCTTGGGGTGATTGCTGTGGGATCAAGATACCAAGCACTGTCGCAGTAAGTCAAGAGGCGAAGAAGACGGGAGACAGGGAAGGGTTGAGGAGGGTGCCGTTTGATTAGATCTTTGTTCGAATCGTCGCGGGATCATCAGACCTTACCTTTCGAACGGCTGGTCAGCTTCCAGAATACCCAACACGACCACTTTCAGGCTTGTGAACGATGTTAATCCACATGATTCGTCGCTGAACACATGTGTAACAGGCTAGAGCGAAGGACGAACATTATGACGTGGCTCTCTTGCGAGACTTTGAATGGATATTAAAGGGAAGTGTACTTTCGCATCCAGATGAAGCCTCAATTTATCTGATATCATCGAGACCGTTCATTCCAAAAGTCAGGTCACTGCCCGATACCAGGTGGAAATCAGACTGCTTCTGCAGAAGCTAGTTCAATACAAGAGGTCTGAGGGGAACTATCCCGGGTCACTCTAATCCTTGTCGACTGAGTAATGAGCGGAAACGAATTCTCAATCAACATCTCTGACTAGAATTGCCACAGTCCACGTCTCATGGGCTAACGTACTAGTATGTCTCAACTATACGTCGAGGCTAGACACCCAGTTCGCTCAGGAGCAGATATCTCCTGCGAAATCCTCGCTAGCATGTCTGTCTCAGCAAATTCCATCATACCTCCTATCCCATGTCCCGACGACTTTGGCACTCGTCTCCGCTAGGCCTTGGCAAAAACCCCTGAAACGAGTGCCTTGCCAGGACGTGGGATAGCCGCCTCTTTTAGCAAGGTTTTCGATGAAATAATATGATTGACTTTGTGCATTCTCTTCTCAAGGACTTGGGCGTGTCTAAGGAAACAAGGGCCGGCGGATTGGAACAATTCGTCCCGAGATCGGAGAGGATAGAAACACATCCGTCAGGTACGGACTCTAAGAAATTCGATGCTCAGTATGCATCAAGGGTGTTTTGACACGAAAGGAATTGCCTATTTGCCGCTAGACCACTGTTGGGTCTTTGGAGGACACACCCAGACTTTCTAAAGCTATGACCCTTCACAGCATAATGTGCAGAGTAAAATGGCAATGGGAGTTGAAAGACCTTCACTAGGTCTCCTGGCTGGAAAGCAGGCACTAAGCGTCTAAGCCTAGGGCAGAGCTTCGGTCCCGAAAACGGTCAAAAAGGGCGCAAAGCTCGTAAATAAGAAAAAGCTAGATACGGCTAGAGCGACGCTCATTCAGCTAGCGTTGCCTAAATGCAGACTCGTCATATTTCTACTTGGCAGAGAAACAGACTGGTCTCGCAGCGAACCTCGGAAGATGGTCCGAGCCTCCGAGGGATCGGGCGGGCCGAGGTTCAACGAGGTTCCGAAACGCCTGGTAGACATCAAATATGACACCCATGTAGTTTGTTTCCTGGTAATAGCCACTTTCTTGTAGCTTTCATATCTAGCGCATCTCCTCAGCATGGCGCCTCCTTCTCGCTCCCCTACCCCTCCATCAACCAAACGCCTCCTCCAAGAGCTTAAGAACGCCGTTTCAGAACCATCCCCTGTCCTACAATCTCTCGGTCCCATCTCGGAAGCGCAGCTGTTACACTGGGAGGCTGTAATGAAAGGCGTCCCAGGTACTGCCTACGAAGGTATCTGCACCACTTGAAGTTCTGCGGCCGCCTCTGAACGGGTATCGGCCCATAGATAAACCTAGCGGGAGGACTGATGAAGTTATAGCTGGTCGCTGGAAGCTCGACATTACCGTCCCTCCATCCTACCCAATACAGCCGCCAACAATCAATTTTCTGACGCCGATATGTCATCCCAATGTGCACTTCCAGGTACGCTCCTCGACCCAACTAAAAGCAATCAGAAGCCCCCAACTAACATGGACCGTCCGCCGAAACCAGACGGGGGAAATATGCATTGACCTTCTGAAAGACTCCTGGTCGCCAACCTACACCCTCACCACCACTCTCGAAGCCATCCATCACCTTCTGTCATATCCGGAAGTCGACAGTCCGTTGAATGTGGATATAGCAATGCTGTTGAAGAATAATGATCGGATAGGTGGAGAAAGCTTGGTGAGGTTTTGGTGTGCAGAGAAGAGGTGGAGTGGATGAGTATGGATAGCCGGTTCTATCGATTAGGAGAGTGAACTTGACGACATAACGAATATTGGTGCGAGATTACGATCGTGTGTACTGCATTACCTAGCGGCTTTGAAGCGATATAGCAAGGTGTTGGGCAATTGGATAGGAGATTTTTACAGCTATCTCGAAGGCGGCTTGAGAAGGAGAACTCGATGATTTGGCTACATGGCCCTTTGGCCGTTCAACTCAGATCATAGGTTTCAATATGATCCATTGACGCAACGATCCCGAAGAGAAATATGCTCAGCCCCTATTCCCCGACGCTTCAGCTCCATACAATTCCACTCGTGCTCCTACAGAGTCATCCCTTGCCCCCTCAACAATCCCCATGCAGTGAAGCCACCCTTTCCATATACAAAAGCACAACATAGCTCGGATATCACACCTCGACCGCCATTCCATGTCCTCCCTCCTTCAATGGTGCCTGTCACAACCGTATTAGCTTCTATCTCATCCAACTAATAGCCAGTATCACCCACAAACCACATGACATACCCAACAGTATACAAATCTATACCGGCGCAAAGGCTCCTCATAGGTTCAAAGATGTTCTATTTACAGCAAGTCTTGTCTGGTATGGAAGTATGCAGCGCCGGCGTATGACAGCGCAGGGATGACGATGCCAACGGTGCAGTTGAGTCCCTGGACGTGTTAGCAGCTACACGGCTTGCTTATATCATCGAGTGCCACGAATGATAAATTCAGGCTTCCTCAAAACCATGTCTACTCCCCAGCAAACATCAGGTTCTGACCTGTTTCCTCATACATCTTAGTGATATAAATGCTGCCTCTGATTTCACTGGCTACCTCGCCGCTCGAGTCATCTTGTCGGGCGACAGTGTAATGATCCTGCTTGCGATTCATGGCTAGTGTGACCGTGACACACATGTTCAACAAGGCGTCGGGTCCAGCTTGTTTCCCAGCAGGGCCACAGCGATTATGCGTGAATTGGGAGGGGGGGGGGTACGGTGTGAGTGAGGGAAGCAGTGAAGAGGATTGAGATTGCTGTGGCGGTAGTGGAGGGAAGAGTGAGTAGCACCACGGTGGGATGCATCATTAACGAAAGAATGTGTCTATATCCAATAGAATGAAAACTGGGGTTTTCGGAGATAAAAAGAAAACAGTCCTGAAAGCCAGAAAGGGTAGTAGCATCTACATTCGTCAGAGATGGTCAGGTACCAGTCGATCCGTCATGCTTATACACAATTTTGTTACTATTGCAGCAAGAGCGTCCTGGTAATAAATTAATATACCTCAAGGTGGAAGATATGGCAACTGCGGATCGCGTGAGGGTACAAGTAATGAGACGAATTTTCATTCTCAAAGGAAAGCTCCGTTTGCCTCACGTGCTAGGTTTGAAAACAACGAAATTTTCAAGGTCTCATTGGTTTCAGATCGTATCAGAACAATCAAGATGTTCTCGATTGGGACAGACTACCAACGTGGACAATATGCGTAAGGAGGTCCATCAACTGCTGGAGACAAGACAGCACAAAGCGATGCTGATAACATAATTGATCATATTCTGCACCCAGAGTAGACCAAATGAACCAAAATAAGTTCAAATCTTGCCTGAGCACCAAAGATCTGAAAGAGAAGTGTTCTTACACGTCTAGTATATGCCTTCGCTTGTAAACTGCTCACAAACCAAATTCTACATTTGGCTTTTCCTTACCACCGAACGCCGCGTAATGCCTTCGCATATAGAATCCTGCCGCTACTTGGGGAGTCTAGAAATGGAAGGCGTAATATGGTACCCGAATACATGGAATAAGTGTTCACCGCAATTCCAGATTACTCATTGTAATGGTATACCTATACACAGATGTCAGCTATTGCCATGTGATGTTGCGCTAGACTTGGAGCGCTCACAAAATAATTTGGCAAACCCCAACAGCCCCAGCCTAGCCTTCTTGCCATCTTGGCGAATCCTTCTGTCTCCATCAGATGATAGAAGGGGAAAGGTGGGAACATAGCTCCATCGCGATGTACTTCCGCCTTCACGAGTAGCGCTGTGCCCCCTACGCCATCCAGAGGTACGATTGCTCTTTGTTCTCTGTTCTCAGACTTGTCTGCCGTCATGGCCATCAGTGTCCGATACGTCGCGATGTCCGCATATCCTTCAAGAATAATATCGTCTGGTGCCATACCCGCCGCCATGTCTGCAGCAGCCTGGCTATCCTGCCATGAATTGTAGTCGTAGGGTCGAGTGTCTGGCTTCCCCTCATCGTTGGTATAACGCTGGAAGCAATTGGGGACAAGAACTGGTTTGTCGTGAGAGGCCAAATCTTGTATGAGAGTGGGAGGTGTCTCCACGATGTCAGCATCCAACCAGAGAACCCATGATGTAGATGGACCGATAGTTGTGAAGAGAAGCGAATTTCGAGCTCGTGACATTGCAGCTCGACGAGCTTTCTGATTTTCCTTCTTATGCCGCTCCGCCTCGTCTTGAGATGACAGTGGTGGATCGAAATCTTGTCGCATGATGATAATGCTGGCGAACCTTTTCGCTTCGGGGCCAGTCTGAGCAGCCGCTATAGCGACTTGTAAAGCCGCGGTTGCCGCATTGCCTTCTTTGGTCTTTGGTATGATAAATCCGAGAGCGATCAAATGGTGTGGGTAGGACAGGGCGAGAAGGTTGTTCCAGTAACCTTGGTAGAATCGAGCGAGAGGTGTGAGGATGAGAACGGTCTCTTGATTGCCAATTGGGTCGGCTGTTGTTGTCAAATTGTTGAGATGGTAGTGGACGACTGGTGGCGGTTTCGCTTCGCTGAGTGAGGCATCGGGCTTCACAAAGGGAGCCGTGGGAGGAGAGAGTGGATGAGCGGCCGCATTTTTCCGCTTTGCCGTAGAGACTGCGGCTGCGTTCGAGGATGGGGAGAGGATGAAGAAAAGGAAGCCAACGGAGAGTAAGGCGGCCAGTACGAGTGTAATGGGATTAGTCCGCCGTATCGACCTTGCCAGAGCCATGTTGAACGCGAGTGTAGAGCGCCAACGTTCTCGGAATGATGGTGGCTTCCCCGACTCCTTCGTGTCGCTGCGCGCGAAGTGAAGCTTATCTCGACAGATACCATCCACTTGTTCAGGACATGCTGGTGCGGGAAAGCTTGAGTCAATGCTTGAGCCACAGGCCCACGACGTGCGTACGAGACGGTGATTGTTGTAGCTGTCGTGGCTGGATGACTTAGATCGAGGTCGCAGTACTATTGAAGTCAGGTTCTTTTCGGTCTCCTGGAGCTAGTGACCGCGGCCCGCTCGATAATCTGTCTCGCCAGCGAAAGGCGCCAACCCGAATGTGGCCATATAAACGAAGGAGAAACACACGGAATAGCATAACGAGTCATGACTATTGAACCGAGGACTACGAATCAGGGCCGCTTTCTCGCAACTTCCCTGGTGATATGTATGTTGTATTTCCTCTGCTTTCAGCCTCTACCAAAAAACATTTGCTTGAGTATAGGTTTCCTATCTCTCTAGAAACCGCTTCATAGATATGAGCTCTCAGCCATTGAAGGTGGGCAATGTTTAACAGACAAGGTCTGAGACCGAACAGATTCGCATGCGACCCAACCTCAAAGGGTCGACTATGAGAGCAATGTTCCCATGTCAAATGCTTCCCACGTTTGCCGATGACCTCTGCAACAGGGTCGAGTCCAATTTTGGCAAGGTTCTGAGGCTAATCACTGGGAACGCTTCACTGTGAACTATTTTCAGCTAGAATCTCCATTATCTTCGGGATTTGCGATCCGAAATTGGTGAGTGGCCCATCATACTCAAAGAAGAATATAATTCGATTGAGTGGTAGTACGCTTGAAGGAACCAGCTTGCGTAAGGAGTTTGTTCCCCAGTTCTTGCAATCAAAGCCCGGTCCGTCTCGAGGTGATGCTCGGTTTAGTGAGGAAGAGAGGGCTGCCGAAGCCGTTTAGAGTACAAAAGAGCACCGGATTAGAACGAGTTAAACTATCTGTGCTTTCGGAATGTTTCACGGCGTCTGCGAGCAACAAGGCAGAATTTCATATTCCCAATCCAGTAAATCGACTGCTACCCGCGCAGCAACCATATCAGCGACCTCCTCGTATTTACGAAGCAATCCTGTCGACCGGTCGCCAACAACCTCGTCCCGTCGTGGCAATGCTCCCAAATCAGCTTCATTATCATCAAAAACGACGCATTCCCGACGCACAAACTCGTTCATGGTGAGCCTACTGCCGTTGTTGAAGCAATGCAAGCAATATTTTAGGAGCACTTGAAGCTGGTCTTCACGTCTTTGTAGCTTAGAACTGAGGAAAAATATTGGGTCAGGCGACATTGCGGCGCGGAAATCTACGACCACTGATAGTATGGATCTCTGAATGACATTGCGTCGAATGGACAGTGATGACTGCGTGTGGTCGGCAAGTGAGGTCAGGCCCCGAAGAAACTTGCAGTTCTTGAGGAAATTTCCGGGAAAACGGCCAAGTTTCAAATGGAGTTGGGAAGAAAGGGAAGCTTGGGAGAGATCGTTGCCTTCGAAGCTAGAAGATGCAGAGATCTAATCCTGTCACATGGCAGGTGTGTCTGCGAGGTTCTATTTACGAATGATTTCGCTGGAGCTTTTCTCACGCAGAGAAGGTTAAAAATCTCAGGGAGCAGCCCCCGTAGTTATTCGGTTTCATTCAATTGTCATGCCACAGATAGCTCTACATGAGATCCAAAGATCGGTCATGTCACTATGATGCCAGCAAAACCATCTTGTATTTCGATTACGAACATAGCTAAACCCAGAAGACCAATCCAGACCAGAAAAATCGCTAGTGTTTCGACACAAGAAAAGCATGTCATTGTTTGAGGAAGAGATCTATGCCTTGCGCCGTCTTGACATTTCTCCACAGCTCGAAATTTTCCAACACCCATTCCACTTCCTTACAGTAACATAGCACCGACTAAAGAGGACATGGCAACCACCAGACCGCAGACCAAAGGACCGAGCGAGAAGTCTTGCATGCCGCTGGTAGCGGAGCTCTTGCTCGAGGACGATCCTGAGGCACCACTGGAGGTACCTGTCGTGGTGGGCTTTCCACTTCCAGCAGATGCAGTACCACTGCTACCAGCACCAGCATCTTGGGAACCACCTCCGGCAAGACCAGGGCCCTTGCCAGCCCCACTCTTAAAGTATTGACTAGCCTGTGCTGGCATAGCAGGCAAGGCATCCCCACTGACCAACCAGCTGTCGGATTTGGTGGGGCAGGTGCTGGGAGAGCCGTTGGCGTTGTAACCTCCGTCACCGGTGGGGATGGGGGTCGATTGGAAGGCAGATTGGAGGGCGGTGAAGTCGTTGAGCTCACTGACACCGTTGCCAGAGACGTCGACCAAGCCGTAAAGATTTCCCGGGGCTGCAGTACCTTCCTTGCTATACTCGTAGACGAGACCACCGGAATAAACAGCGGTCATTTGGCTGCCATAGAGAGTAGCAACCTCTTGAAACTTACGGGTGGTCTTGACACAGCCATACTCCGAAAGGAAGATAGGGATGGAGTAGTTGCTGAAAGCCTTGACCTTCTGCTCCCAGGTGGAGGTCTGGTAGGAGGAGGGATCGCACCATGAGTAGTCATTGAAAGCGAAAAAATCACTGCGCTCGTCATCGGTACCGCAATTCATGTAGTGTGCGGTTTCAACACGGTTATCATCGATATCGGCAGCGGAGTATCCGACCGGAATTGAGCGGTATTGGCGGTTGCCAATGTATTGCTTTAGATCACGAGTAACAGCCTTGACATATGGTGCGGATATGGTCGTCGGAACGCTGTTGATGACCTCATTTCCGGAGAAAAACAACAGAGTATTGCTGTATCCATGGAATGCATCGATTGTAGCGAAGAGGCTCTGCAGATACTCGGCGTTGTAAGATTTTGCAGGCGATTCCTGGTTGATGGAGTATTTGGGGGTGTTCACGTCCAACGCAAGGTAAATACCGGCTGCCGCAAGTGCATTCATACAGGCATCGTGGTTCTGACTGTTGTCGATAGTGTAGACACGGACGGTATTGATCTTCAGCTTTTGAAATCTGTTGTCGGGCGGTCAGCCAACATAAAGCCATGGTATGCATCTGTTGCTCTCACTCCACAATGTCACGTGTGCAGGTACTCTGATCAGCAATTGGATCCACAGCATTAGAGGAACCTCCAGGTTGGTAGTCGATACCGCGGATATAGAATCGGTTGCTACCGGCAAAGAACGCTGGAAAGAGATGTCAGCATTTCCATTCGCCTACACGGCAGAGGCGCTCTCACCATTGCCCTTGACTGTGACTTGAGGAAGGGATGTTGCTCTCTTGAAGTAAGAGGGAATTAGACCATCAGGAATAGCACCAGCAGATACGGCGGTAGCACCGAGGGCCACCGCGAGCGGTGCGACAGCGTTGACTCCTTTCATGATAGAAGATGGGAAGGTATGGATTCTGTGAAATTTTTTGCGAAGCAGTTGAAGGGAGTAAAAGATAGCAAAGCCTGGGGAAACGCGTCAAGAGAGTGACTGTGAATTTATTAGTAAGATAGATGAATTGATGACCGCAAGAACGAGTGAGCGGTATGAAGAATGAACAATGAATTTATCGGCGAAGATTGAAGGAAGACATGATGAATTAGGGGGGTCTCCGGCAAATTATGAAATGTCTCAGGAGAGGCGCTAGGAAAATAGTGCGCCAACGCAAGGCCGCCCTTCTGGTCGATCTATTTTAGTTTACGTGCCAACCACCTTTGACCTCCAATCGTTGATCGAGTGCTACCTACCTCACTTGATCCGCGATGCCTCAGATACTAAAGTACGTACTCCATCTCAAAGAGAAGCGAAGACCTCCAAGGCTTCTGCCGCTATACACCTGTATAATTCTGTCGACCAATCTCAAGTGGATGAGGCCGCGAGTTAAGGGGCCAAGTGATGCAATTTGCCATTGCCATTGCCATGGCCCTTGGCATCTCGTCAGTCCCCTGTAGGCTAAGAGCTGTATTCGCGACCTCTGAATGCTTCATATGGGAGTAAATGGTATGAAAACACAGGTACACCTTGCTAGCCCATCCCTGAACCCGCTGCTTCTTCGAGCCTATACCATGATTCTCGCGTCTACAAATAAATGGTAGAAGAAGACATTATTATCCATGAAGGAAATCAGGACATCGAACCAGTCATCTCCGCTGTGGCGAAAGTGTTCCTGAGCATGGCCTGTCGGTAGAGCTTTTGGTGGCAATGTAATTATTCATTTACCGCCTTAGTCTGGGAGAAAATGGATAAATGGATTCACTGTGGCAAGGATTTGAATAAGGCATTTTCGATTGTGCTTTTGTTCCCTGTCAGCGAGCGCTGTTCTGCGGAGGAAAGAGAATCTCGACAGCCAGTGGGTGACAGAAGTCCGGCATCGAGAGGCTCTTT
>JAABUL010003188.1_pt1 | contig 24931 bp, 7 predicted proteins | sample 5559151 | NCBI WGS metagenome assembly JAABUL01 (sample SAMN10711876, study PRJNA513368) | rock metagenome | isolation source: Antarctica rocks | place: Antarctica: Victoria Land, Pudding Butte sud | reverse complement strand
GCACCGCCCAACGCGCCTTCCGCCTCCGCTCCAAAAAGAACACCCTTACCCTCGAAACCCGCGTGCGCGCGCTCGAACGCCATATCAATGACCTCAACGACGCTTTTTTTGATATCAATGGTTGTGTTGAGAGTTCGGGTATTTTGCAAATGCGCTGGAAGGGGGAAAGGGAGATAGGCGAGAAGTGGGGGAGGGAGATGAGTGGGTGTTTGGAGCGGTGTTGGGGGATTTTGGGGAGTGGGGAATCTGAGGAGGGATTGTTGAGGGCAGGTTTTGGGAAGGGGGAGGCGGGGGACGGAGGGGACAGAGGGGGTGATGTGGCGGTGGAGGGGGATGAGGGGTGCGATAGGTTCTGCGTGTGGGGGTATGAGATTGTGCTGTAGTATTGGTTTTGGGGTGATAGTAGCATATTAGGTTGTAGAGAGTAGAATTATAATTCTAATACAACAATGAGTAACGACAGAGGCATACATTCTAAACTCAACACAACGCTTTCTTGACAAGAGAATAGCAGAGTAGTAACAAACAACTCAAGCTTCCACGCCTCGATGCCCTTCCAAACCCTTCAAGCCACTAGCCTTATAGAACAACGAGTCCTACGTCACCATTTATCAGTCAGTACGTTCAGTGATACTCAACGAAGAAAGACTCTTCCCTTACCGGAAACGTATGTTTAAAGAACGTCGTCACGAACCACACCAGTCGCGCGTTGCCGCCTCTCCAGTACCACATCTCGGATTTCTCTTTCAGCGCGTTTGCTACGACGCCGGCTGCGAAGTGTGAGGGGGCCATTGCTTTTGAGGCTGTTTCTGAGCCGTTGGCGGCGCTGTTGATGGAGGTTTGGAGGGGGTGGTAGAGGGAGTCTGGGGTCGGTTAGTTGTTGTTGTTGATGTTGTTGGATAAGGGGGGGTATGTACCTTTGGGGAGCTGGATGGTTCCTTGTGCGGTGAAGAATCCTGTGTTGACGAGGCCGGCGACGACCTGGAGATGGGAGTTAGCGGTTTGGTCCTGCGTGGGTGGGCGATGGAGGGGGTGGATGTACTGTGATGACTTGGACGTTGAAGGGAGCGAGTTCGAGGTGTAGTGTTTCGTTTAGGAGATTCATAGCTGCTTTGCTTGTGTTGTAGATGCCTATGGGGTGGGTTAGGATTGATGTTCTGATGTAACTTGGGCAGGACAGACCGGTGTATGGTTGTGCCATTCTACCGACTATGGAGCCAATGTTGATCACTTTCCCCTTGGCAGCGATGAGGCTTGGAGCGAAGGCTTGGGTGACCGCTAGGACGGAGAAGACGTTCAGGTCGTAGACTTCTCGTGCCTTCCTTAGATCGGCATCGAGGAGCGGTATCGTGGCGCCTGTATAAGAGTCAGTCTCGACCAAGCAATGGTAGAAGGGCAGCAAGAAAAAGGCACGACTCACCCGCTCCGGCGTTGTTGACTAAAAAGTCTAATTTCCCACCTGTGGCTTTTCGGACCTCTGATACTGCTATCTGGATGGACTCTGGAGATAGTACATCGAGCTGCAAGACCTCAATGCCTAGACTTTTGAAGTCCTCGACCTTTGCAGAGTTTCTCGCAATTGCGAAAACGCGGACCCCGTTCTTGTGGAACTCTTGGGCAAGTGCATCGCCGATTCCTCCTTTGCTGCATCCAGTGATCAGGGCTGATTTGGTCATCTTGAATGTTGGTATCTGGTCAAATTGAATTGCGGAGAAAGGGTCTTGGAATTTTAGGCTGATTTTTTTTCGGTGTATTCACTGAGAAGTAAGGGAAACGAGGCGACAATACTGCACGAAAATAATGGAGAGCATATCCTCCAGCGTAGTAATGGTATGAAATATAAGACGATGATTCAAAGCTGAATAATCTCAATAACTGTTATTGCGAAGACCGTTTGCCTGTACCTAACATAACCCTCCGAAGGTCATTACACCGGAAGCCGACATGACACAAATACTAATTCGACTGATATCGATTTAGATTGCATGACAAAGCTGGCATTGCAGCATAGCACAGTTGTAACCAAGGTCCAAGATCTGGCCGCAGACAACCAAGTCGGTTGATGAAGTAATTGAGCTCGGATGCAAAGAGAGATGAGGTATAAGGATGATGGCGCGCTAGCTCTTGAATAACCGCAATAGAAAGTTGGTCGGATTACTGATCAGCCCGACTGCATCGCTCTTTGTAGACCGTTTCGTGTGAGCGACACAGCTTATCAGGATGGGAATTGATGTAGACACGGTTGTAACAGTTTGAATGAGTCGGAGGCGATTGTTTTGTGCCGGCATTGTCCGTAATGTGTGGTTTCCTTGTCTGCTGAAGATGTTCCACGAGAGGCACCAAGCACAAATCTTAGTGCAAGCAAGAATGAAGAATGCAAGCTCCCTTCTCATGTTATGTGTTCATACGACGTGCCAAGAATAAACACTTTGATCTCGCAAAACTCCGACAGAATGTTGTTGCCCAGCGCTGCATCAGTAACGGGACGAAGATGTAGGTCCTTTGGACTGCACCAAAAGCCGGCATTATCTGATTGATATGGGGATGAGTATTATCTTAATCGAGGGGGAGAAGAGAAGACGAAGAAGTAACAGAAGTTCATGTTGTGTGTAGGAGGGAGATACATTCCTTATTTACACCATAAAATTCCCAGCCGGAGATACCCAGGCTCTCATCTCCGCCAATGATGCCTCGGCAAGATGGATTCGCGCTAGTGTACTCGGTATGTTTGCGGAGAAGGTCGAGTCCAGCTTCTTTTTACACATTGCACCTTTTCATCCTCCCAATTGAACATCCACCTCATCTCCATATATACTCCCTGACCTCGTCATGGCTCCTTACAATGATATCGTCCTCTTCCACTACCCTTTCTCCCCATACGCGCGAAGAGTACGCCATCCAACATCCCAAAACACCAACAACCCCACTAACGACACAACTCCCAGATAATCTGGTACCTTACCCTCAGAGGCATCGACTATGCGCAATGCGTAAGTTTCAACCCCTCAACGTCTTTCAAGAGACAACCTGACACCCTAAGATCCAACCACCCACACTCCCCCGCCCCGACCTCTCCACATTAGGCGTCTCCTATCGGCGCATTCCCCTCATTTCCATTGGCCGCGACGTCTACTGCGACACCCGTCTCATCATCGCCAAACTCGAGACCCTCTTCCCCAACAACTTAGCCCTGTCCGCCAGCACCCCAGAGCAAAAAGCAATCGAGCGTCTCCTCTCCTCCTGGACCATCGATGGGGGCATATTCGTACGCGCATCGCAGGCTATACCGCCAGAGATACCACTACTCAACGACCCCAAGTTCAAGAAGGATAGAGAGGAGTACACGGGCCGGAGCTGGAGCCAGGAGGACGTCAGGGCCATGAGGCCGGAAGCTTTGGCGCACCTTAGAGATGCATTTGACATGCTTGAGGCGGGGCTCCTTGCAGACGGGCGGCAGTGGATCCTAGGGACTGAGAAACCAAGCCTGGCTGATATAGAAGGTTCGCACTCATTCCTCTCCCCCTTTCACCCGCAGCGCCCATGCGTCAGATCTTTCATAGTACGCGGTCTAGATCGCTGACACCTTTTGATTCTAGCTATCTGGCCCTTCCACTGGCTCCTCTCCATGAAGTCTGCTCTTCCCCCCACTCTGGTCTCCCCTAAGACTTACCCCCTAACCCACGCCTGGATCACCCGCTTCAACGCCGCCATTGCCGCCGCCAAGTCCTCCCTCCCAAAGCCCACCACTTTGAGCGGGCACGACGCTATTGCGCAGATTTTGAAAGCCGAGTATATGGAGCCTGAGGCAGGCCTAGAAGAGGGAGATCCGATTGGTTTGAAGCGGGGAATGGAGGTGGAGAGCTGGCCTGTTGATAGTGGATGGAGCCATCGGGATCGGGGGCGTCTGGTGGGATTGACCAAGGAGGAGTGTGTTTTGCAGGGGGAAAAGGTGAGGATCCATCATCCAAGGTGGAATTTTAGGGTCCGGGAGGTGAAGGGAGAGGAGGCCAAGTTGTGAGTGTAGATGGGCAGGGTAGTGGAACTATTTTTGGCTACAGAAGGCGAAGATCAAAAAGGTGGAAGGCGTGAGATAATCAGATTCATTATCAAATCTGTATCACCTCTTGGGATATACATATATTGAAGTCCTTGCCATTTATAGTGCGACTAAGGAAACCTCCCTACACTCGATCAGCTCCGACTACAGTATTAATCCTTTCTTCACCACTTCCTTCACGCTCGATCTGCTACCTTACCCACTCATCGACTCAACGATACCCGGACCCGGATCCCGTGACAGGAGCAGAACCCACCGTGCTGATCTTCGCAGTCCGCATCTCCGCGCTCTTCTTAAGGTCAAATATGATATCCGCTCCTAGCGGGTCACATGCTATCTACCCAGGCACACCAACTATTAGAGCCCGCACCTATATCCGCGGTGAAGAACTTTCGTGATTCTCCTAATACCCCTCCTCCTGGTTTGTGCTTAGTCCATCGTTGCCGCAACATCACGAATCGCTTCTTGGCCATCTCGGTTCCTGAAGCACTGGGCGCCGTATCCGATTTGTGCTTCTTACCTAGCGGATATAGCCTCAGCACCAGTGTTTGGCTCAGAGAAAACGGAGGAGAAATGGGGTTCGTCGGTCGATGCAACTTTTGCCACCGCGAGGTCCGTATATTTGGATTACACGCAGCCCACCCAATGTTCTATCGATTAGCATCATGAAAAGACACGTTGACGACGTGATTATGCTTCAATCTCGAATGTATATTTGTATATCTTAGAGTTGTGTGCCACAAGTGTATGGCGGCCTCAGACACGTTGTCTTCGTAGGCGGATGATCATCATGTGGTTGGACACAGGGCCAATTATATCTATGAACTTCTCTTCCACGTTTTGAAAGATAGCCTGGAATACTGAAACGAGTGCCTTGCCAGAAGAGCGTTAAGTGGCTGAGATGAGCAAGCTCGCGGTGGATTCCAAAGTATATGTTAGGGCTAGGGTCTGAGAAGATTTGGTGGGTCACGTGGTTTGCAGTTAATCTTGCAAAAGCCCCCAACCTTCCCAGATACTCAAAACTACAGCCTCCCAGACTGGTACAGTAAAAGAACCGAGTGAGCCATCTCTTTCCGATGCAAATTCTCATACAGTCCGCACCTGCACAGCATGTTGAATGCGTTCCGCTATCAACTTCCCTCCTTCTGCAAGTCGTGTTAAATGAGAGCGCGCCATCTAGTCATCCCCTAACAATATGAATAATGTACTGCAGTTTCTCCACCATCATCATCTCCACCCTCAGCCTTAAAGCCTCGCTCGCGTATCTATTCCCCGCGCCCACCCACAATCCAACCACTATAAGAGCACTACCACCCCCAACAACAACAAACATGATCAACCCCGCCCCCAACCGCGGAAAAACAACCTATCACATCCCCTCCACGGACCTAACCCTCCACCTAACCCTCGGCCTCGACCTCCCTCTCCCCCTCGCCTCCATCCATTCCTCTCTCAACGGTGCACTAGCCATCGCAAGCTCACACAGCCCGCAATCTCTAACACCGCCTGCAGTGGTACGCTTCCAGCAGGCTGAGGGTGTGAGAGATGGCAATGCGACGTTCGGGATTGTGGGGGAGGTGGTTTTTGACTGTAATGAACTGAGCTGGGGAGATGTGGTGGGGCCTTTGAGGGGTCTCGGTTCGTGGTACGATGAAAGGATATTGAAGGGAGAGAGGCCATAGAGATTTGGTTCAAACTCGTAGAGGGAGGGGAGGAGGGGAGGGGGCAGGTAGGAGTTGGGCATCTGAGGAGGAGGGAGGTAGAGGAGGTAGGGAGGACTGGTGTTGTGGACATTGGGGCGGGGAGCTCAGTTTGAGGGGTTGTGGGGGTGGAGTTGGATCTGGAGCGAGATGATAGTGCGGATGTAACTACTGAGACGAGGACGCATGGGTAGGAAGTGTCTGGGACTTTTGGCTAAAAAGAAGTGCGTGTTAGCATGGAGCCATCGAGTATTTGGAAGAATCGGGGCATGGAAAAAGAACAGATCGATACCGTCATCACGTCATTGCAAGTGGAACATCCACGCAGCATGCACTCGATAGATGAAGGCCGATCGCGATGATGGTCAGGCTGGGCTAGGAAGCGCAAGATTTGACCGTTGGAAGAAAAACACTTGTTATGCGCGCAGCAATGCTTAGTCTGCAGATTCGCTCCTATCCCAGCCATAGCTGATGACGTTCTCGAGGTTCCATTTGAATCAACATTAATGAGTCCTTCGAAACATTGGATTCATCCACACCCCAATTGCGACGCGGGATCCTGAATGATGGACGTGGATTAGGTATCGAGGAGCCGATACTGAAGCGCTGGGACCAGCAGATCAAGACTTAGGATATCTTCAAGGACTTAGCGATGTTAAAATTTAGCGTTCTGGGTTTCGTATATGTATACCTGCCCAGGGCCTTCCTTACACGGCTCTGAGTTCTCGATAGTTTCTTGCTACTAACACAAGTCTACATTGGCAACAGCCAGTCCTTCGATAGTCTTTGATGCCTGCCTGGAGGCTCTATCCGTCAAGACGCCAAAAGCCGAATGATGCTTATGGAACGGTCCTAGAAACCTGTCTCCCACGTACAAGGCCCATTGGCAATGGCCTTCCACGCTTCCTTCAAGTTATTCATCGCCCTCTCCTTCCCACCCACCTCACCCCAATTCAGCCCTTCCTGCTTGCCCTTATACATTGCGCTTCGGTTACAATCCACTATCTCGTTCATATCATTTGCGATTTTTGCCATTGTCACTTTGACAGCCTGGTTTGCGACATTTGGATCCACCTTCTTGGGCGTGACGAACTGGCTCTCGTGCAGCCGATAGGCGAACTTTGAAGACGGGCCGCTGCCGAACTGCACATTTACATGTGGTCCCTTGTCATTGTCGAAGTCCCATCGTACTTGCCAGTACATGCGCTCACGGCTCTTGAACCTGTTCTTATTGTCCCCCGTTCCTACGATGATTTCTTCTTTAATTCGACGTGGCCATTGAGACCGGTGACGTATGCGTTTGCAAGGTTTTTGGGGAAGATGTTTGTGAGTATATTCTCGGCGCCGTCGAGGGCGTGACTGGTGTCTCCACCGAAAGCGTTGAAGGCGTCTTTAAGAGGATTTATGGCGGACTTCGATTCTTCGCCGCGTTTGGCAAGGTGACCATCTGTGCTTTGGGGGATGGAAGAGCGAACCATCTTTCCGCCAGGGCAAGCCTCAGGGGCTGGTTAGTCAGATCCCTTGCCGCCCGAATTTCCTCCATTACCTCCTCCATTGCCGCCACTAGAGCCCCCTCCACTTCCTGAGGACCCCCCTCCTGAGCCACCAAATAATACTCCCCCTTAAGATTCTACCAAGTCTTGAGCCTCCTGGAGTTCCAGCTCCTGTAAAACCAGCACTGCCTCCTCCATCAGGGCCATTGGCTTCAGCGCCTGGTGGACCGCTAGTCAGGCAGAAAGGATTGACACAATTAGTTGCGGTGCCTGGAGGTCCCCACCAGGTACCTCCTGGGCCAACGCCGATAGGTCCAGTGTATGTTGCTAGAGCACTGTTTGGACTCGTTTCTGTGACCGTCGTCGTGATGGTCGTTGTTTGGTGACAGTATCCAAGTCTGAAAACGTTTCTTTGGTGTAGGTTAAAGTGCCTTCATGATAGAGCAAGTTAGTAGTCGGAGGAGCGCTTATAGCAAAGGCGTTAGATGCGGTGGAGACGGGTCCGCCTACTCGAGCTAGTTTAGCTAGGGGCTAGTGTAAGGGGTTAACTATTAATTAGGGGAACTTAAGGAGTATTAATATTATCCGCCTACTAAATTCTACTTATATTCTCTATCCTTTTAAATTTTAAATTATATATAGTTAATTATTTATTTTTAAAGCTTAATATTATTAATTCTATTAAAAATTTATTATTTTTAATATTATTTAATATTATATTTACCTTTCAATTAATTAGATTTATCTAAATAGCTTATAAAGAGATTATTGTTATTAAGAAGGCTACTATTATTAAAAAGGTAGTAATTAAATATTTTATATATACCTCTATTAAATAATTTATTAATAAATTTATTATTAATTAAGTTATTATTAAGAAAAGTATAATAATTAAGACTACTTATAAAGTAATAAATAAATAAATTATTAAAGAGGACTTTAATCTTATTAATAACTTTATTATTAATATTAATATTAAAGAAAATAACTTTTTAAAGACTTTATAAGTAAAAGTAATTAAAAAGGAGGTAAAATAATAATTAAAATATAATAAAAAGATAGAGAACTTATAAGATAATATAAATATAATAATAATTTATAATTAAAATTTAAGTCTATTTATATTAGAAGTATAAGTAAATATTAATATAATAATAATTATTATTATATTATTATATTTATATAATCTTACTAGCCCCTTATAACCTTCTTAATATAATATTCTTATACGATAATTATTTTAATAATAATAATAATATCTTTATCTACCTTAAATAAATTAATATTAATACTTATTATTAGGTAATATACCTTAAATATAAATTAATAATTTTATATAAGAATAGTTTTAATTTAAGACCTTATTAATTAAATTTTTTATATATTATAATTTTATTTTAAATAATAAACCTTTTATTATTCTTTTTATTACTTATTTTTTAACCTTAAATTTTAAATAGATTTATAAGATTTATTATAAAAGTTTTAATTTTAATAATATAAATAAGCTTATTAATACTACCTTTTAAAAAGTTATTAATTTAAATAATAAGAGTAATTTAAAGAATTTAAAGAACCTCTAATAATCCTTCTTAATATATAATTAAATTATAGCCTTTTTTATTTATCCTTATCTATAACTTAGCTTTTAAAGTATCTTTATGAATTATTACTTCCTCTTTATTAAAAAGTCTATTATTTATATATTTATATTTATTAAGGCCTTCTACTTAGCCTTTATTTAAATTTAAATTTATAAATGCTAGGATCTACTTAATAATTAAAAGAAGAAAGATTATATCTTTATAAAATTAATATTTATTAAGTATAATTAAATATTTATAATATTATTAACTTTAAGATAATAATATCTTAATATATTGATATCTACCTTATAATATATTTATAAAATTTTTAATAAGAATAAGTATAAGAATATTATTACTTATAAATACTCTTATATCTACTTAAATTATTATAGAATATATATATAAATTAATTATTATAATATTATAATAATTCAAATAAATATAATACCTCTTAATAATTATATCTTAAAACCTAGATATTAGTTTTATTAATAGACTATTAATATTATAATCTTTATATATAATTATTAAGGGATTCCTTTATATCTTTATATTAATTAATAAATTATTATTACCTTAATTAAGATTATTATTAATAAATAATTAAAGGTTTCAATTAAGGTTTTATCTTAATAAGATATTTATTTTAACTTTAATCTTACTTATTTTATAAGAAATTAAAATTAAATATCAAGGTCTTAAGTAAATCCTTATAAATAAACTTTATAAATCTATTAAATAAGCTTTAAATATCTTTATAATAAATATTAAGAAATAGCTTATATATTATTATTTAATAATATTCCCTTAATAATCTTAGTATTAGTATATCTCCTCCCTATCAAGTCTTATATCTAAATATAATAATAGTTTTAAATAGATATATAGCCTCTTTTATCTTAAAGAATACTTAATTAATAATTTATAATTATATAATTATAATAACTTAAAATATATCTTATTTGATAATACTATTAATATCTTAATTAAAATAGGCCTAAAGATAGTCCTTATTAAAAGAGATCTTTTAAATATATTTAAATATATATTTATTATCTTATTAAATTAATAGTTACTAGGTTTCTTATTTATAAATATATTTTATAAAGAATAGTTTTTATTATTTAAGTTATATATTACCTCCTTTATTTTTAACTTATTTATTAAAGTATTTAATTAAATCTTAATTATAATTTTATATTAAAGTATAATTATCTACTATTTAAATAACTTCCTTATTATCTTATCCCTTAATATAAATATAAAATTATATAAATAATAACTTAATATACTTTATAAATAACTTAGCCTTATAATTAATTATAAGAAAGATATAAAAGAGATAATAATTAATTTCTTAAACTTAAAATCTAATATTATTAAGATATAAGTTTAACTTCCTAATAATAAATTAAAAAGAGGAGAAGTCCTATTATAAACCTTACTAAATAAAACCTCTATTCCTAGATCTAAGCTTAACTTATTAATTAGTTTCCTATTATCTATTATTAAGGTTATTTTTTTAGGTAGAGCCTTTTTAAGATATCTCTATAATATTTTAAGTAGATAAGGTTCTTATAGTTATATTAATAATAATATAAGGTAAGATTTATAATAATAAAAGACTTTCCTATTTATATAAAATAGGATCTTATTAATTTATATTATTATTACTTATATACCCTACTACCTTTAAATTAATACCTTTAAGATTATTAATATAAGAGGCTTTTTATTAGATTTTTTAACTTAGGTCTTAGATATTAAATAGGTCTTTAATATTAAGATCTTAAATTATTATATTAAAAAAGATATTTAATTTAAAGAGATAAAAGTTATTTATATTACTCTTAATTATCAAATATTTAATATTATTAATAAGGTACTTTATATCTCTAATAATAATTAGATTATATATTATAATCTTATTAAACTATCTATTTACAGACTAGTTATAACTCCTTTATAAGATGTTTTTATATTATTAATATAATATAATATCCTTATTATTAAGGTTAAATAGATCTATTTATATAAAAACTACCTAATAGATATACTTTCCTAAATATAATATAATAAAATTATTAATATATATCCTTAATTATAAAGTCTTATTAGCCCCTTCTAATATTTAGTTATAACTTATTAGAAGATTAGTATAAAGTTATATACTTTATAAAGGCTATTACTTAATACTTATAATAAGGTCTAATACCTAAAATATATAATACTTATAAAATATTAAGAAACTTATATATTAAATATTATATATTAGCTAGCTATTAGCTCTTATTTCCTACTTCTTTATACTCCTTAAATAATTAGATTAGTATACTAAGTAATAATTAAGTATAAATATTAATAATTAAATTATACCTTATTAACTTAAGATTAATATATATTAATATAAGATATAATAATAATAATATCTTCTACTACCTCTTATTAAAACGCGTTATTAATAGTATTTATTAAATAAGAGATAAGAAAGACTCCCTTAAATATTAATTAATTATAAGGGATATCCTATTATATATCCTATTAATATTTAACTAATTAATATTATTTAAGTTTATAATATACACCTCCTTTTATCTTACCTTTACTAGTTTCTTATATATTAGTAAATTTATATAGAATACTAGTAATCTAAATAAGGAGTTTATATACTATTTTATAATAAGATACTTAATAGTCTTATATAAAAACTATATTAAGTTTATCCTTCTATCCTTTAAAACAGACCCCTTTTAAAAAGGGGTAATACTTATTATTATTATAATAAATGATAAGGCTTATACTTTATACTTACTTTACTATCTATTTAAGATATTTCTTATATATTTATTAAATCCTCTCTTCTACTTAGGCAATTTATTTATAAGATAATTAATTACTAAGGTCCTCTAAGATACTATTAAATTATTAGGATATAATAATTATTACTTAAGCTACTCCTTCTATTAAGAGGCTATTATATAGGTAAGAGAGTCTAGTCTTAATAATAATAAGATCTAGCTACTTAAATAATAAAAGTTAGACTTATATTATTTATATATTATAATAAATATTACTTATATATTAAATACCTCCTAAAGGTATTAATAAAAATACTTAAATAGTTAATAAATTACCTTATATATAACCTTATCCTCTACCTTCTTTTATAGCTCTATTTAAATTAGATCTTAAGGGGGTTTTAAGTATTAAAGCTACTTTAAGAGGCTTTATACTTATTATATATAAGTTAATAGTAATAAACTAGTTACTTAATAATTAAATAATAAGATATTTATATATTAATATTATTAATAATATACCTTATTATATAATAGATATATATAACTTATAATGATATATTTATAATAATATTTATAAAAGGTAATATTGTATTAATTAAGCTAATTTAGCTAGGAGTTAATATAAGGGGTTAGCTATTAATTAGAGGAACTTCAATAATATTAATATTATCTACCTACTAGATTCCACTTATATGCTCTATTCTTTTAAACTCTAAATTATATATATTTAATTACTTCTACTATCTTATCTTAAGACTATTCTATATATATATATTTAGGCTTACTTATCCTAGGACTATATTACTTAAATATAAGAGGTTTTTAAATACTAGAGCTACTTTAGAAGGCCTTACAATTATTATATATAGGCTAATAATAGTAGACTAGTCGCTTAGTAGCTAAATAATAAAATATCTATATATTAGTATTATTAGTAATATACCTTATTACGTAATAGATATATATAAATTATAATAATATATTTATAGTAATATCTATGAAAGGTAATACTATACTAATATTATAATAGTAGGAAGTAGAGGTAAATTACTACTAAGAGATCCTCCTCTAGGAGCCCTTATACTTCTAGGAACAGCTACTATAACTATAGGATACGAATAAGTAGTAGGTATAGTAGTATATATACTACATCCTATAATTAATAATTTAGCGTGTATAAGACTATTAGGAAACCTTAGCGCTTAATATTAAAATTCCCCTTTCGTATATAAACCTATATAATAATTAGTAGCTTTAATAACATTAGCTTTTAACGTAGTTAATAGTATAGTTTTGAAGTTATATATAAAGCCTATATACTATAAATATATTCTTAGCCTTATATTATACTTATATCTATAAAACATTTTATAGATGAGAAATCCTTAGGAGTAAGTTTTCTAGGACTTGTTTTATAAGGACTCTAGTAGCTATAACTAAAACTTAGAATGATTTAAGATAATTTAAGTAAAAAATCTAGAAACAGATAAAATTAGTAAAAATAGCCTTTATTTCTAAAGTTTTTTAAAGTTTAGCGTCTAGTATTAAAAGTAGGTAACTTAGAATCTTTTTATAAAAGTTATTTTTATTCCTAATTAAAATATTATTTTATAAATAGAATTTTTAACTAAATTTATTATATATAAATATTTAATTTACTTTTTCCTCCTTTTTATTCCTCTCTTTATAGATATCCTTAATAGCTATTATATTATAACTTTTTAAGTTTTAATTAATTAGTTTTTATTTATTAGAGTAACTAGAGTATTAAGCTAGATAAGCTTAAATAAGTTTATAATCTAAAATAGTAAAAGATATTTCTAATATTAAGTACCTAAATCCTATTAAGTTACTCTAGGCGCTCTAGTAAAGTCTTATCTATAAACGATATTTATAGATATATACTACGGAATAGGTATAGGTTCCTACTCTAGATATCTATCTTAGAGCGGGGTAGGCCTAGTTTTAGGTATTATAAGTATTAGTTTAGTAGGTATATTAAACTAAGTAAGTAGGCTTAAGCGCTAAGTAAAACTAGGTATTTAAGCTATTACTTAAGAAGCTTAAGAGGCTTAAGCCTTAAGTATCTTAAGTTAATTAAGTTAATTAATCTTAATATAAATTCCTTTATTTATATAATAATATTACTTTTATAATATATAAAAACTTTATATTTAATTTATATTATCTCCTTAATATATAAATAATAATATTTAAGTATTAAATATTATTAAATATTAATTTAATTTAATAAAGCCTATTTTTATTCTATCTTTAATATCCCTCTTTATAAAGCTTAATTAAGTTAATTAAGAGTTAGAACCTTAAGAGGTCTAAAGATTAAAAGAACTTTAATATTTTAAATATCCTTAGGATAAATACCTTAGGATAGAATTTTGTCTTAAGTAAATAAGAGAACTAACGCCCTTTACTTAATAATAAAAATAATAATATTAAAGTTATTGAATTTAATTTATATTATAATAATAATAATAAGCTTAAAAACTAACTTATATAATTTTAATTATATTTTAAATTTAATAAATATATTATATAAATTAAATAAAGAATTTTATTTATTATAATATATATAAGAGGATAAGCTTAGAAGTAATTTATATCTTTCCTTAAATAAAGAAGAGAATAAAGATATTAAGTAATAAATAGAGAGCTTTATATACTTTTATATTAAAATTTAATAAATATTTAAACCTTCTGATAAAAGTAATATAATAATATAAATTATTTAATATTTAAATTAATAAAAATTAATAATAAAATACTTAATATAATTTTAATAATATTTTATTAAGATTAAGTAAGATAATAATACACTTATAATAATATATTAATAAGGATTAAAAGATAATATTAAAGATAAATTAATATATATTTAAATATAAATTAATAAATTAAAAATTCTTATATTAATTATAATTAAGATTAATAATAAGCCTTATAAATAAATAATAAAAAAATATTATAGTAATAAAATAATAAAATTAAAATAATTAAGATTTATTATAAAGGGTTTTAATAATAAACTTAAAGCTTTAAGAGATCTTTATAAATTAATATTAATAGAACTTAATATAATATAATATAAAGGTAAATTTAAGGGGAGAAAGTAATAAAATAAAGATAAAAAAGTAATAACTTATTATAATTATAATAAATTAAGTTATATTACTAAGAATTAGAAGTTAAAAAATAATAATATAATAACTATAATTAAATATATTATAAAGAGTATTAATTATAAGTAATAAACCTTTAAAGAATCTATTTAATATAAAATATAATAATAAAGATTTAAATAAAATTATAAAAGTTTTAATAATAATATTTAAACTTAAAATAAAAAGTTCTTACTAAGAAGAAGAATATTTATAAAATTAAAAAAAGGCTTCTTAAGATTTAAGGAAGATTATATAAACTTAAATTAAATAATAAAAATAAAATTTAAAAAGATTTACTTAAATAAGAATAAAGAATAGATAGAGGAGATTTAAGTTAAAAAATCTTAAGATTAATAATTAATTAATAAAATCCTTAAATAATTTTAAACCTTATACCTTTATATCTTAAGATTAAATTAATAATAATTTAAAAGAAAAAATAAAGTTAAAATCTTATTAAAAAAAGACTGTAAATAAGTTATTAATTATAAAGTATTATAATAACTTATATTACCTAGAGTATAAGGTTATATATTAGGGCGCCTATATAAATTTCTATTATAAAATATATTAGGTAATTTAGACTTATAAAGGATATATATTAATAATACTTATATACTAAAATCTTAATAAGAGGAATTATAATAAGATAAAATATACTTAATACCTTATAATAAAATAAGAGTAGAAATAATTCCCTAATTAAGATAAAGAATAATATAAGAATCTTTATATTTATCTTAAAAGAGATATTAATATAAAAGAATACTATTTAATAAAATATTATATATACTTATATAATAAGTACCAAAAGTATATATATTAAAACAAGATTATTAAATTCCTTCTTAAATAGAGAAAAGAATTATCCTTTGTATTAAGAGGAAATATAAAGAGATTTATATCTTAATCCTTATAATATAATATGTATATATTATAAGTTATAAATTTTATATAAAATTTTTAATAAAATTTTTTAATTAATAAATTATTATAATAATAAATTTTAAAGCTAATAGGAATTTTATTTCTTAAAGTTAAATATATTTAATAAGCTTACTTACTTGAAGGAAATATAATCCTTATAAGTTATAAATAGCTAATAAGTTAATATTATTAATAAATAAAATAATTAAGGAAATATACCTATTATCCTTTATAATTTAATAATATTATAAGGAGATTATCCTTGATATAATTAAGATAGCTATTCATTGTATTATTTTAAGTATATCTTAATTAAAAAAGTAAAATTTAATAATAAATTAATAGAAAGGAGTACTTAAGTTTAAATACTTTATTAATATTATTAATATCTATCCCTTATATTGATAGTAAATAATAGTAGATAAGAGATAGAATTAAAGATTAATTAAAGTATAATCAACTTTAATCTTAATTAAGGATAACTTTTAAAGTAAAGGATTCAACTTAATAAATATTAAGAAGGATTAATTAGATTAATAAATTAAAATTAAAAGTAATTATTTAAGGAAGAGATAATAATGAAAGCTTTACTTAAGTATTAACTTTAAGATTATTAGATTTTACTTAAATTAAATAAAGAGTTAATATTTAAATTAATTTATATATTTTTAAAAAAGGAACTTTTAATATTATATAAATATATTAAAAAGAATGTAAAAAAGGGATTTATTTAAGAATTTAAATTATTAATAAGATATTTAATCCTCTTTATATTAAAGAAAGATAGAAAGTTAAGGTTATATATTAACTATTAAAAATTAAATAATATTATAATTAAGAATAAATATCCTTTACTAAATATTAATAAATTATAAAATAAACTTAATAAAATAAAAGTATTTATTAATCTAGACCTTTAAGAAGCTTATAACTTAATTTAAATAAAGGATAATAAAGAATAGAAGATAATGTTCTAGATATATTATAATTATTATAAGTATTTAATAATATTATTTAGACTTATTAATATCTTAATAACTTATTAAATATTAATTAATATTATTTTAAGGATATACTTAAATAAAATAATTATTATATACCTTAATAATATTTTAATTTACTTCAAAGATAAAGATATTTATATCTTATATATATAAGAGGTTTTATTATACCTTATTTATATAAAATTATATTTTAGCCTAGAAAAATATAAGTTTTATAAGGAATTAATAAAATTCCTAAGATTTATAATTAATATAAAAAGTATTGAAATAAATCTTAAAAAGGTTAAGGTAATACTTAAATAGTTTATATTATATAATATTAAAAATATCCAAAGTTTCTTAAAATTTATAAATTATAATTATAAATTTATAATAAATTATTTTAAGAAAGTAATCCTACTTATAAATATTATTAAGAAGGATATTAAATTTAAATAAAATTTTAATTAAAAGAGAGTATTTAAATTATTTAGATAAATCTATATAATTTATTAATACTTTATACTTTCTAAGTTAATTAATTAGCTTAGATTAAAATAAATATCCTAAATCTTATATTAAGAGCCTATTTATATTAGATAGTAGATAAAAAGTAATACTTAATTATTTATTTTTCTAAGAAAATAACAAGAGCTAAATAAAATTATAATATATATAATAAAGAACTACTTATAATAATATATATACTTTAATATTAAAGAATATATATTAAGAATTACTTTAAGTTAACTATTTTTATAAATTATAAAAATTATATTAACTTTATAACAATAAAGGAATTAAATTAATAATAAGTTTATTAAGTAAAATTATTAAGATAATATAAATTTAAAATTGTATATATACTTAAGAAGGATAATAGTAAAGTAGATATCTTAAATAAATAAGAAGATTATATAATAAATAAGGATATTATAAGAAGATTAATCTTAAAATAAGAAGATAATAAATTATTTATATTAATAAGAGCTTTAATAGTAATTATATATATCTAGTCTCCTAGAATCTTAAATAATATTTAGAAGGGATATAAGATTAATAATTTAAAAAAGGTATTAAGAAGTTAATAATTAAATATAAAACTCTTAAAATATAAGAATAAAGTTTACCTATTAAAATTATATATTAAAGAAGTTATAAGGGACTATTATAATAATATATTATAAGGATATTAAAACTCCTAGGAAGAATATATATTATATTAAAATTATAAATATATATTAAAAAATATATTAAGAGATATATAACCTATTAATAAAATAAGGTAGTATAATATATAAAGTATAAATAGATATAATTTACCTTAATATTAGAATTACTAATAAACTTTATAATTAAATTATTAAAGTTAGGAGATCTAATTATAAAAGAAATTTTTAACTTAATTATAATTATTATAAATAAATTATTAAAGTATACTATTATAATATCCTTTAAAGAGACTTATAATATAAAAGAATTAAGTTTTATTTTTATTAATAAATTAGTTAAGAATTATAATATATTAAAGCTAATAATATCTAATAAAGATAAGCTATTTATATTTAACTAATAAAAGATATTAATATTAATAATTAAGATAAAATTATAAATATTAATAATATATTACCTATAAATAAATAGATAAATTAAATATATAAATTAAATTATAAAAGTATACCTAAGATATTATATAAATACAAAGTAAAATAATTAAATTTTACTACTTTTAATAGTATAGTTAATATATAATAATAAGAAGTAATTATACTATTATTATTTTTTATAAATTATAAATAATATATAAATCTCTTCCTAGATCTTAGGCTTAAGTGAGAAGTTAATAAAGTATTAATCCTTTTATCTAATATAAAGGTATTATATAAAGATATATAAAGTAAGATTAAAGAGATAAATTTAAGAACTTAATAATATATTAATAAAAAAAGAAAAAAAATATTTTTAATTAAAGGAGGAGGATAAAGTTAATCTCTTTATTAAAGATTTTAAATTAAAAAGATAAAATTAGAAATAAGGTAAGAAGCTTAAATTTATTAAAATTGAATTATTTTTTATTTAAAGAATAAAGGGATTAATAGATTATAAATTAAACCTTTTATTAGATATTAAAGTATTTCTAATATTTTATATTTTTAAATTAAAATTAATAAATTTAGATATATCCTTATAAAAAACCTTTTATTATGTTATAAAAGAAGAAATTAAGTATAAGATTAAGAAGATCTTAAATTAATAAGATTAATAATACCTTATTAAATAAATTTTTTATAATAACTCTAGAAATACCTAAAAGTTGATTAAAAATTTAATAAGTTATTAAAGTCTTTTAAGATAATTTTATTAAAGTTAAGGATTAATTAATTAATTATATTAAAAGTATTAAGTTTATTAAGAGGATTATTTAAAAAAAATAAAAAAAATAAGAGTCTTTATAAGATAATTACTCTATTTATCTTCTTTAATCTCTAATATATTAATAGATTCTTTATTACTTATATCCTTTAATTATTTTAATTAAAATTTCCTTTATCTCTTTAAGTAAGTAAGTTTTAAATAAGTTTTAAGGATCTTATTATTTAACTTCTTAAATTCTTAAATTAGCTTATTTATATCCTTAAAATTAGGGGTTAAATTATATTAATAATTATAGTAGAAATACTCCTTATACTTAAGTAATTATTAAGTTATATAATAAAGGAGGCCTTATAAGTAATAAGACTTATAAGGATATATTATTATATAAGATTAATAGAATTTATAATTAACTATTAAATTATAATAATAAGTATTAAAATATAAGTATAATATATTAATATATTAGGAAGTTAAGTTACCTTTTTAAAGTAAAAGCTTAAAAAGGGGACCTAATATTATAAATATTAATTTCATAAATTTATTAAATTATATAAATAAGCTTGATTATTAAATAAAGTTAAATAATTAAGCTATTATTTAAAAAGCTTAAAAGACTTAAACTTTAAATATCTTAAATTAATTAAGCTAGTTAATCTTAATATAAATTCCTTTATTTATATATTAATATTACTTTTATAATATATAAGAACTTTATATTCTTAAATAGTAGGTACCTACTACTTAGTAATAAGTCTACCCTTAATACCCCTAGGAAACTCCTAGGAAGTCTCCTAGAAATTATCTTAATCTTTATCCTAATCCTTTTTTTTAATAGGGAATAAAAGGGATATATAACTTTCTATTACTTAAATAGGCTAAAATTAATTGAAATTAATTATAATTTTATTTATAAGGATTTCTAAAAATAGGATTTTTAATTATTTGTAATTATATTAAATTTAAATAATTAAGAGATCTAGATATCTATTTATCTATTTAAGAAGTAGTTAATTAAAAAAAGATATATAATTAAAAGTAGCTAAGAATCCTATTTTTAGAAATCCTTATAAAATAATTTTTTAAATTTTTTAAATTTTATCTTAGCCTATTTAAGTAATAGAAAGCTATATATCCCTTTTACTTCTTACTAGAAAAAGGGTTAGGATAAAGATTAGAGTAATTTCTAAGAGACTCCCTAAGAATAATCTAGGGGTATTAAGGATAGACCTATCTTTATTAGTAAGCGGGCGGGTACCTACTATTACTTAGAGTAGGTACTTAGACTAGCCTTATATTACGACTAGCTATATCAAGTAGTACGTGTTATACTGTGGTAGGTATTCCGAGGAATAGTTACCTACATGATAGCTTCCTTAGCAGGCGAGTAGTACTCGCTCTACTTAATAGTAAGTAGAGCGAGTATCAGTCGTCCTACTTAATAGCGAGCATGGCGAGTATACCTCTTAGTACGGATTTCCTATATCTATATAGATAACGATGTTTCTTAAGTAGATAAGAGCTCCGTACTTAACTTATATTATAATTCTAGTAATCTCTTAAGTACTGAATATAATACCTTATATTAGACCTATTTAATATAAGCCTATTTATCCTACTTTCTTAATACTCCTCTTTATAAGAACTAATCATAGGTCTACCTTATTTATAGATAGAGTAAATTATAACACTTTAAGTACCCTTAGAATGAATACCTTAGAAAGTAGAGACCCCCCCCTAAGCGTCCAGAGTTTATAACGCCTAACTATAGATAGTAAGGATAGACTTAAGGTTACTAGACCCGACTTATTCTACGGTGAAAGAGAAAAGCTTGAAGACTAGCTTATATAGCTTTAACTCTACTTTACCTTTAATAGATAAACCTTGCTAATGGTATAGTAGCCGGCCTTCGCTATTATATATATAAGAGGACGAGCTTAGAAGTAGGTTCATCCTTCTCTTAAGAAGTACCTTAAGGATAAAGATAATCCAGATAATTAATATATCTAGAGTTAGATAAAGAGCTTTACATGATTTCATATTAAGATACGACGAGTCTTTAATCCCTTAAATGAAAATAAAGTAGTTATATAAGTTATTTAGTACTTATCTTAGAAGAAATCTACTACTAAGTATTCTACTTAGTTTTAGTAATATATAATAAAGATAGACTAGGATAATAATACATTAATAACGATATACCGCCGCGGATTAAAGTTCAATATTAAAGAAGAATTCATGCGAACTAGAATATAGATCGATGATCTCGATACTCTGATAATAGAGGTTATAGAGGTTAATAACAAGCTCTACGAGTTAGTAATAGAGAAATGACATGATAATAGAACCTCTAGAATAGGATAATCAGGAATCTTCGCTAGTGATAGACTAGGAAGATGATAGTATTAATAACGCGATCCGTATAAATATATATTAATAGAATTAGACTTCACTTAGAAACAAGATAAGGGAAAATTCAGGGATAAAAAGTAGCTTAAAAGGGGTAAGAAAGTAGTAACCTACTATAGTTATAATAAACCAGGCCACTTTACTAGAGACTACTAGTTAAAGAATATAGTACCGCGACCATAGTTAAATATACTAAGAAGAGTTCTATATAATAAACCTTCTAAGGATCTAGAGAACTATAACTCGACCTACGAGTAGGTAGAGGTAGAGAAATTATTAAAGGGAGTTATAAAGGGAGAATACTATTTCAAATTCATATAAAAGGTGTATTAATTCATTAAGAATCTGAAAGATTATAGAATATCATCCTAGGATATTAATATAAGAACTACGAGGTATCTTATCCTAGTAGGACAAGAGGACTTAGAACTTAAGGAAGTTCTAAAGGACCTAGTTATTAATATCTAGATAGAGGTAGACTAATTATAATAATAACTCTAAGACATCTAAGAGAAGAAGATAGAATAAGAATCTTTAGATAATAATAAGGTTCTAGAGTATAGCTTAGAATATAGATAAGAAAGTTAAGAGAGCTTGAAGGAAGAAGCGCTACGCTATAGACTTAGTAGGGATACTCTAGATAACTCTCCATTTTATACTACCGCATTACAAGGATCAAATAAAGGAAAACACTTAGAGAAGACATATTATAAAGAAAAGCTTTACGTTAAAGACTACTAATTTAATTTAGTATACCTAGAATATAGTATTATATATTAGATAGCCTACGCTGACGACTATTACAAGTACTACTCCTAGGTCCGGATAGAACTAGGTAGGTAGGTAGTAGGTACGTCTTATAAACGAATAATCTAGAGGGATTATATAAGTAATAGTTACAACTAGTATTTAGCTAGTAAACGATTTAACGTATAGTTTCCTAGATCTACTATAGACTAGTACGATAGTATAAAGAAATAACTAATATACAGCCTAAATAAGGAATATTACTACTTGTTAGAGTAGTATACTTATATGCATGATAGATACTAAAAACACCTAGAGATTAAGAAGATATACGGTTTTCTCCTTAAATAGGGAAAAGAGTAATCTCTTATATTATAAGGAGACCTAAGTAGATTAATATACTAATCCTAAAGCAATTCCTATATACTACTTAGTACGATATACATGTGAATATACTAGTACTAATCAATGGTTAACGAACTATTATAATAATAGATTCTAGAGTAACTAGTAACTTCGTTTCTTAAGACTTAGCACGGTTACTAGGCTTACTAACTCGAAGAAAGAAAGAATAGTATAACTTATAGATAGCCAATAGGTTAATACTATTAACAGGAAGGATAGATAAGGAAATATACTCGCTACCTATAATAATTTAACGCTATTATAAGGAACTAACCTTTAATATAGTTAAGATAGCTACTTATTATATCATTTTAGGAATGCCTTAATTAAAGAAGTATAATCTAGTAATTAATTAGAAGAAAGGAGTACTTACATTTATGAATACTAGAGATATTACTAGTATATAACCTATACGCTAATAGCGGATGATAATAGATAAGAAATAGAATTAAAGACTAGTTAAAGCTTATTACACTTTAGTTTTAAAGAAGGATAACCTTAAACGAGGGTCTAACTTAATATATATTAATAAGGGTTAGCCGGATAATTAAACTAGAGTTATTAGGGGAAAAGACGAACCTCCTAACATCTTATAAGAGTATAAGAAATAGATATATCTCTTTATAAAAGAGATAATAATAAAAGCTTTACCTATATATTAATCTTAGGATTATAAGATCGAACTTAAACTAGGAGAGGAACTAACATTTGAATTAATCTATATATTATTAGAAAAGGAACTTATTATACTACGCGGGTATATTAATAAAAACCTTAAGAAGGGATTTATTTAAGAATCTAAATTACTAGCAGGTTATCTAATCCTCTTTATATTAAAGAAGGATAGGAGTCTTAGGCTATACGTCGACTATTAGAAGTTAAATGATATTACTATTAAAAATCGATATCCTTTACTAAATATTAGCGAGCTATAGAATAGACTCTCTTAGGTAAAGATATTTACTAAGCTTAACTTATAAGGAGCTTATAACTTGATTTAAATAAAAGAAGGAGAAGAATAGAAAACTATATTCAAGACTTAATATAGATATTATAAGTACCTAGTTATACTATTTAGACTTATTAACGTACTAGTAACCTGCTAAGTACTAGTTAATAATATTATTTAAGCTTATTTAAATTATACCGCGATCGCTTACCTTAATAATATCTTAATCTACTCTAAGATTAAGGAAGAATATATCTAGTATATATAGAGTATTTTAACCTGCCTATTATAAGCTAGATTACTCCTTAAGCTAGAGAAGTACGAATTTCATAAGGAGTTAGTAGAATTCCTAGGATTTATAGTAAGTATCATAGGTATTTATATAAGCCTTAAAAAAATCAAGGCTATAGCGGAATAGCCTATACTATATAATATAAAATTAGTCTAGAGCTTCTTAGGATTTACGAACTTTAATAGAAGGTTTATTGAAGGGTATTTAAAAATAGCCCTACTACTCATAGATATTATCAAGAAAGAAAAAGGATTTTAATAGGAAATAAGTTAATAGAAAGTATTTACGATATTGAAAGAAGCCTATTAAAATCTATTAGTACTCTGTACCTTTTAAGTAAACGAACCTACTTATATTAAAACAGATGCCTTAGATCTTATAATCAGCGCTTATTTATATTAAGGAAAGGATAGTAAATAATACCTGATCGCTTACTACTTACGAAAGATGTTAGTAATAGAATAGAACTATAATATCTATAATAAAGAACTATTAGTAGTAGTATATATACTTCAGAATTAGAGGGTATATACTAAGAGTTATTTAGAACTTACTATCTTTATAGATTATAAGAACCTCTTGAACTTTACTATAATTAAGGAGTTAAACCGAAGACAAGTCTATTAATTAGAATTACTAGGATAGTACAAGTTCAAAATACTATATATCCTAGGAAAAGATAATAGTCGAGTAGACGCCTTAAGTAGGCGTACGGATCATATAAAATCCAAGGATATTATAAAGAAGCTAATTCTTAAATAAGAAAAAGACGGATCGCTAGTACTAATATAAAGCTTAGTAGTAACTATACGAATTATAGTCCAGGATATTACGCTAACCCTGAAGGAAGGCTATATTAATAATGAACTAGCATTATAACTAAGGATTTAATAACTAGGATAAAGATGTTACGACCCTGTCGTCTTGGAGTCGACTGGGGTCTAGGTTGATCTCTTAGAGAGGAGTGTCAAGGACGAGATAGGCAGGCTTCGTGCTAGGCTGGTCTGGTACAAAGTGTATTGTGTTC
>JAABUL010003187.1_pt1 | contig 24936 bp, 2 predicted proteins | sample 5559151 | NCBI WGS metagenome assembly JAABUL01 (sample SAMN10711876, study PRJNA513368) | rock metagenome | isolation source: Antarctica rocks | place: Antarctica: Victoria Land, Pudding Butte sud | reverse complement strand
ACCCTAACCCTAACCCTAACCCTAACCCTAACCCTAACCCTAACCCTAACCCTAACCCTAACCCTAACCCTAACCCTAACCCTAACCCTAACCCTAACCCTAACCCTAACCCTAACCCTAACCCTAAGTCTCGCTGGTCGTAGAGAGTCGTATCTTACGAGGGGAAGGCCTGAGCGAGAGCACCGACTGTTTCCTATGACTTGCTGAACTTTGCTCAGATATGCGACCCTATTTGCCTACATGTCGAGCCAATTGAAGCCTAATTCCGGTCTTACCTGGTAGGAGTTTACCCCATTTATCATCGTCCCCCTTCCATTGTTATATAATATCCGTGGTGTAGCCACGATCGATCAGAACATCCCTTGCGTTATCGAAGTCTTTGGTATACTTAGGCTTCAGCTCCTTCATCCACTCGATAAATTCAGGGAGGCTGCCCTCTACCAAGCTGCTGCCACGGGCGGCTACAGGTACTAGTGTAGCAGAAGGACGAGTAGACGGGCGTGGAAGGGAGCGTCTTCGTCGCAAAATCTCATCTTCTAGTATAGACGTCCGGACATTTTCTACCTACTTTCGAGGCGATTGATGCCCATATCCATGTCCATATCCAGACCCTCCACATCCATGGCCACAGCCATTGGCTGTATGTGTAGCTACAGGTGGCCCGAATGGGAGAGCTACTGCTTCTGCTTTGCCCCGTCTCTTTTGCCTCTATTCTTCCTTCGATTTCTCACGTGTCCAACGCTTAGTTAATGACAGTGGTGGACGTTTATCTGTCATCCTCCCACTGGTATCCCTTGACATTGCTCCATACCATAGATTGACGTCTCCTGTTTCAAGCGGCCAGTATATATCTCCCTCGTCGACCCAGCAGTAGTACGGACGGTTCTGACAGCGAGGTTCTTTACATTTCCACTTCCGTCGGAACGCCTTTTTCTGCCTCAGCTGGATGTTCCGCATTGCTGTCCTCACGAGCCAGAAGATGAGTGAGAGTAGTATTACCGACACTACCAATGGTCGCGGTAGTAGCGACTCTCCTGTTGGCAGTTTGAGTAGAAGGGGGAGAATCAATGACACCGGTTGGGGAGCGGGCGTAATGGTAAATGAGGTCAACAGTAAGTCCTTTATAACCATTCTGAACAAATGACAGTAACAGCGTGTCTACTGAGCATCACTCAAGAACATTCAGGGCAGACGTGGAACTCCGACTGTTCTTTGAGAGCTTGTTATGATAAGGGACCGCTGTAACTGAGATACAGTACGCAGCGTGCAGTCGCTGAAGACCATACTCATTGGCCCTCTTCTTCTCATCAGCATGGATTCCGTGGATATACATACTTTTATCGCTGTTGAGCTCATAGAACTTGATCTCTTGGTGGATAACATTCGCCTCCTTCTCCCAGTATGACTTCGCATTTACCTGATAAGGAACGGGGCGCAGACACGTCGACCTTATCAGATTGTACTTGAGAGTTAGGAGGGACGGTGGCCTGCTTCCGCGGCTTTCTGGTACGCTTCTGAGTGGGCTTCTCAGTAAGTTTCTTAGTAGGCTTCTAGGTAGGCGGTTCTAACTGTTAGCTAGGCGCTAGATTATGAATAGGTCTCTTATAATCAGGAAACAGCGTTAGATCGTCATCCTCCTCCTCAGTATCCTCATTATCCGATATCATGAACGTCTTTTTTACCAGCTGGTAGCGACGCTCTGTACGCAGAAGCTGATGCTCCATCCACCGATTAGGACCGAACACCTCCTCAGTCCACGCCTTAGCTCTCCTCGGACTGTATTCCTCATATTTCCATTCAGGCCTTCGTCCCGAGTTACTACTGAGCTCCGAACTGAAAGATCCACGGGGGACGTTCTGGCTGGGTTTTAGGGGAGGAGGCATGCTTTGGCTGTCGCACTGGTCTCGAGGAAGCTTTGGTGGCCGCAATTTGAGAGAGACTGGAGTCCTCAATACCGAACTGAGTCTCTTAGCAACCGGGGTAGAAGGGATGAGCTTAGGATCAGCGTCCGTGCCTCTAAGCTCTGTGCTGGATGTACGCTTTCTATCCCGCGACCCCCCGGTGCTGGGGCGTCAGGATTAGGATCAAGATGAGAGGATTGCTCTGGAACAGGGATAGCAGGCTGCTGGGCAACAGGCTGCTTAGCAGCAGGCATACGACGTCTTGGAGGCATGGCGACGGCTGTATACAAAGGACGGCAGCGAGGTCTACAGCTACAGCCCCAGTACGCAGCATTCTGCCAATGTCGCATCAACATGCCTCCGTCCTCGTTCTCAAATACAGTCCGATTATCTCGTCCCGCATTGATAACAGAAGAGATGGCCTTTGCTATTGAGAGCCGATACCAAGAGACGGCACTCTCCACGGAAAACGGCCTCCTGCGGGTATCTGTTGACGTGCAAGCTGCATCGAAGGCCGCCAACGAGAGACGCAAGCGCAATGCCAAAGCCGTCCGCCGCTGTCGTCAGCGCCGGAAAGATAGGTGGTCGGATGGTCATCTGCTCGTAATCCGGAGCATTCGTTTCCGATGCCTCGGCGGCACCGGGTATTTCCTACTGGCCTCCGCTATACAGTCAATGTTTAAGAGCAGGTCGTGGAATAAGAAAGCCAGGAAAGTAACGCATCATTTGAAGGTGAATCCCTTGCCGAGCAAGGGTTTGACATAATCTATCTCGTTCGGCGAAGAAGAGGGTTCTCCGCAGGAAGGAGAGGCGAAGAAACGTAAGATTCATCATAGCCAGGCTGATCTACATCTTACACCGTCGAGATAGACCTCACGCCCGAGTTGGACTGTGTCTTCAATGGCAACAAAGCTTAACCAGTCTCATTCTTTGGGTGCATGGAGAACGAGCTGACGCCGAAGAGAAAGAGCTGGTGGCATGGAGAAAGATCTCCCACTTGCCCTTGATGTGCGAAAGACGAGATTTGTTGCTGCGTAGATGTCGAACAGCCGAAGGGTGCGTTTCTGAATTGTGGTTGACCTAATCTGTGTTTGATTTTGTAGGACCAATTGTCTCCTTGCATGTAGCTCCGGTTCACAGGTTGTGTGTAGGAATTGCCAGCTTGGAAATAGTTTGCAGGGTCAAAGGGTGTTTTTCCCGGTCTTTCTCCAGCATGTAGCTCAAAATGCCAACAGATGTGGTCCCTAGTGGTAATGGAGCTTTATGACTGAAGTAGTGTAAAGATGAAAAGGGGGATGCTGGAGATGGTCGACTCGGCTCAAGTCCATGAACTCCATGAGCACGACTTCCATCACGCTGACGTTTCGGAGAGGGTCGTCGCTGTTCCGTCTGTTGTGGTGTCTCGTCAGATGAGTCATCTGTTGAAATGAGCCTCTGTGACGACCTTGTGTATGGAGCCGACGAACCCAATTCAGTGTTACCTTTATTCTCTTCGCCGCCACTATGATCCTGGCGCCCGTCTCTTGCTGATACCTTCCACGGCTTGGTTGCTGGAGCTTACGACAGAGCGCTCCCCACCTTTCTGCAGTTGATCAGTTGGTCGATTTCTCAGTGTAGCAATGAGCGTCTCGTGTTGTTCAAACGTGTGGAACTAGATGAATGACGAACCGCTTTCACTGCTGCCTTCGTCTCCTTGGTCGTCTCCCATGTTTGTTAATACCAGTTGAACCCTCTCACCATCCCCTCAATACAGCCCTTCTCATCTCCAGTAAGGGAGCGCTCCTCTCCCTCGATACTCTTGATAGCGGCCAGTTGCTGATTCAATTGCTCATATAAACGCTTGCACAAGCTAACCTTGTGTTGAATTGTTTTGTCCTCCCCCAATCAAAGAAATACCCTTCTCTTTCAATTTCTATCCAGATGGGTGACGAAGAAGCATAAGCGATACAAGGACACCGTACATCAGCTCTAAGATCAGCTTGTAGAGCACAGAGGGTTGCGAGACTTGGTGAGCCTCAAGGTCTGCGTGTAAGCTTTCGCTATAGGAAAAGTCCAAGCGCAAAGCTGACACGACTAACGAGACTAATACTTGGACTTGAAGTGGTGGGGAAGGACAGCATCCGCTTGGAAAGAGCCTCCATCCACTACGGGATCTCCGATAGATGCTGACCAACGAACGATTACAACGACATCCTATCAAAGGTTCATACCCGCAGTGACGATGAAAAAAGCGACTCTAAGATAGATCCGTAAATGTCTTTAGTAGAAGGTGGAACTCTTCAAGTTTCCACGTTCCAGATCAGCACAATTGTCGCCCAGGCAGAAGAGAGCGATATCGTCGTTGCGTCATTAACTCGAAGTAACGACCACCATCATATCGGGTTCATGTCGTCTCCGCAACGTCTCAATGTTCTACTCTCCCGCGCATGAAATGCTCTCATCCTGATCGGTAATATAATAATATTCCTAGACGCCCGTAAAGGTAAAGAATTATAAAGAGAGTTTATAAGCCTGCTTAAAGGCGGCTCGTATATTTATGATAGGTTCCCTATTAAATATAAGTGATACCAGGACCGTATATCCGTTCTACGCTGTCCTAAGGATTTCAACTAGTGTCCGGATGGCGGATATAATAAGCCTTAGTAAGCTCTACGAGACTTCTTATTAATATTATACACTAATAAGATAATCCTTAGTAGTGTTTTCTTATAGTATAATATATATATCTACCTATATTAATACTATCAGTTATTCAATCACTTAAAGATAGAGTACGATTACTTAATTTAATTAAAATACCCCGCAGGCTATATTTAATCCTAGAGATATTATATAAATAAATAGGCCTCATGCCGTCTATATAAGAATAAGAGACGTTTCAAGAAGAAATCGCTATAAGAAGAGTTTATACGATAATAGAGGTAAGAGTAGAAATAAAGAGAATATATAGCTAATTTAACTAGGTTAAATAAAGAGATATAGATATTAAAAGAAATAATTATAAATAATTAAATATTAAAAGAAATAATATAATCTTTAAAGTAAAAAAAGTAAGACTTAACGGATATTAGGATCTTAGCGGAATATCTATTAATTTTCTCTATTAACGTAAAGGGTCTTATAAGTACTTAGACTTCGCCTCTAACCTATTAAGGCGAGACTATTACTTCGGATAATAATATTATAAATGATATATAAGAGTCTAAGGAGATTAGATCTTAAGATTAATATACATCCTCGCTATTAGAGAGTGAATAGAACTAGTAGAAGTATATAGATAATACCTTAAATAGTACTATTAACTCTCTTAGGAAGATGATTAATCTAAAAGAAGTAAAAGTATAAGTACTTAAGATTAAGGTAAGGGCCGATACTACCTTAAGGTAGAATATAAATATAAAGGATAAGAGATATAGGATCATCTTATTAAGTAATCCTAGGATAGGTAAGACTTAATATCTAATTATATTAACTAGGTTATTAATTATGAATACTTCAGGTAAAACTATTATAACTCGCCTCTATATAAAATTCCTAACTTCTATAAGTATATTATTAGGAAATAGATTTATTAAGACCTTGGAATCTCGTCTTATTAATAATAGGATTACTAGGGCTTAAAAATATAATTATAAAGGTACTTTAGTCCTTGATTTCTTATTTATAAAGATTAAGAATTAGGTTAGGAAGATTATCTTCATTTTCACTAGTTATAATAAATAGATAGAGAAATTCTTTAAATATAATTAAGGTTTTAATAGCCGTATATTATACCGCCTTTAATTCGCTAATTATAAAGACGTAGAAATCCTTTAGATACTTAGTTAGCGGATCTAGAAGAAATATAATAAGAAGATGAAATTTAGGAGAGGTATTACTAGTCTATATACACGTATAGCTATATAATACTTTAGATAAGAGCGAGGCTATAAAGGCTTTAATAACGCGCGCGCTTTTGAAAACGTCCTAGCGAGGATTTTGAAGCGGTAAGCTAATCGGCTTCACTAAGAACGCGTTACTAGTATCCGGCCGGATGACTTCCTCTTTAAAAAGGAAGACTTTATTAGCTTAGAGCCGTTAAGAGTAATCATTTAAAGTGATATATAGAAAGAGTTATAGGCTTAACTAGGCTTAAGGCTATTAAGGAAACTATATAAGGCTTCCTTAACTATATTTATATTAACTATTAACGCGAATTAGAAGAGAAGGAGGTAATTAATATAAGCCTAAATTATATCTTTCTTAGGTCTCCTAGGATAGAGAAAATATCTATAGGGAGACTCTACGGTTAAGTATTGATAGATATAGGACTCCTCTTAAATAGTAAAGGTTAATACTCCTTACTTCCTACGCTTAAAGTATGAGATAATATGTTATACCTTTATAATTACTTATTAATTAATTATAATCTATTTAATATAGTTCTCTTTACTTTCTATTTTATTTAAAATAATTAATATATTATTTTTAATTATTATTAAAAATTCGGCTAATTTCATCGGAAGCGTCTTAGGAGAATCTAAGAAGAATACTAAGACGATCTTGAAAGTATTTAGAGGGAAAGTCTTTATTATTAATAAAGCTTATATACTATACTTAGGTAGCGCTAGTATAAGTATAATATCTAATCTATATAAGACCGCCGTTATTAATATAATAATTATTAAGGTCTAGAGTATATTAGGTAAAGATTAATATATCCTACTCCTAAAGTATAAAGAAAAGTTAGAAGAAATATTTTAAAATATAAATCTAGGCTTCTCTTAATAATTTATACTTAATAATATCCTTAACTTTAAGGACTTTAATAATAACTAGTTGCGGGAGATTCTAGAGCTTAAACTTAAAAAGTAGTACTTAGAAGCTATAAAGGAAGTGAAAGATATTACTATATTAATACTTATTAAAGGTTAATATTATCTTAACTTTAATAATATAAGAGAATTTAAAAATATAATTAATTATATTAAAGCCTTATATTAAATCTAATAATTAATAAAGCTATTATCTAATTAATCCGCTAATACTATCTTTAAGCCTTAAGACTTTAATATAAACTTTAATAAGAGTACGAATATAAGCGTAAATTATAGAGCGCTATTTAAGGATATACTAGGTTATAATAAACTTATTAATAAGTTAGAGGGGTTTATATAGACTTTATCTAGTATAAGAATAAAAGGTATTAATTCTTAAGAATATATCCCTTTTAACTTTATCTTTAAAGGTCTACCTTATAAGTATGACTTTCATATGAAAATTATAGTTTCTATCTAACTTTACCTTTATTTTTAGGTACGGGTAAGACTACTATTATTTACAAGATAGGTAAAGTCTTTTATAATATAGGCTTCCTCTTAACGTCCGATATATATGAATACTTTACTATAGACCTAGTCGCTGGATATTTAGGATAGATAGGACCGAAGATAATCGAGCTACTTGAAAAGGCTCTTGAAAAGGTAAGTGTTAATCAAGGATTATCAAGTTAGTTTTCAGAGGAGGTTATCTTTACTAACATAGAGCTAGAGGACTACTAGATATTTCTTTAGTAATATCTTGAAAAGATAGGAATTACTATTAATGAAATAAATATACGTGCGTTATTCTTAGAAATTATCTCCCTATTCTAAGAGCTTTTCAGTCTTCCTTCTTAGGATAACGGTTATAATATCTAAATTATCTTTAAATTAATTATAAGTACTATATTTTAAATTATAAGTAGCTTAATATTAAAATTAACTATCTCCTATTAGTAAATTATAGATATCCTTATAACCTTCTTAATTAGAAGAAGAGCGCGCTCTATTATAAATAGCTTCAAGTTAATAAGACTATAATAGAATAACTAGGCTACGTAGGATCTAATTAAATATTTAAATATATTAAAAATGATACTATCTACCTTACTAACTTAAGACGTGTCTAGAAATTCAAGTACGCCCGTTAACGAGCCTATATAAGTATCTAAGGTATTAGATAAACGCGATATAAGTGTTACTAACTTAATCTAGGATTAACTTTAAGCTGATAGAGTATTATAAGAACTAGTTTAGAACTCTAGCGATAACGCTATAACTACTATTAAAGAGGAGAATTATCTAGTAGCCTAGGAGGTAGTCACCCTTATAAAGGAAGTTAAACTCTTAGCTATATAAAAGGCTAGAGATGAAAGGTTATAGGAAATTAAGCGCCGATATAAGGAAGTATAGCTTAAAGAACTAGTTAGTCGACGTATAAAAGTAGAGGCTAATAAAAGGCTTAGAAAGATTCAGGAGGATGTTAAGTAGAAGCGGAAAGAAGAGCTATAGGTTCAAGTTAAGTTAAGAGAGATAGGGGTTTATATTACAGAATTTCGTTAGATTAAGTAGGCTAGTGGATATAGATATACTAGCGGGTCGCATTTTATTTTAAATAGCGAACTGGGGGTATAAAGAAAGTTGGAAATCTCGTGTAACCTTGTAAACCTTTTAAAAGATCATTAAGCAAATCGCTACGCCGTAAATTCCTATACCTCTTTCACAATTATGATATACTTTCTGACAAGCGTAGTATATTTGAAGAAGCAGGGCAACAATTTTTGAAATAGCTCCCCGAGCAAACGGAAGCGGAGGCTTCGGTGACGGACTTACCCGTCTCGCACTACCTAGGCAACCCTGAGGGAGTATTGAGAAAGCATACGAGATACTGTCGCTCCAAAGGAACAAGAAGGTCTATCACGCCTTGCGCCATCAAAAGGGCCTTGGATACCAGATCATCACGTTTGCTAGTACAAGATAGGGAACCTTTGGTCAAGGGATAGCTTATGCAAGTTCAGCGCGAGTGGCAAGGGCTACCTACTGTTCGAGCGCGAGGTTAGCTAACTTGTCCTTTATATTTCACTTCTGGAGACTTTCTCGCTCAGGAAACAGAGGAAGTGAAATGGATATAAGGACTGGAGCTAATGACCCTAATTTTAGAATCACTCGGCATAGTTAACAGAGGTTGGTATAGATAGGTAATATTAGAAGACTACGCTCTTTTCAAAGAGAAAATAGACAAGGTTCGTGAATAATTCTTAGATCAATTATTAGAAACTAAGGAGGACCGACTAAAATAGCTCTTAGCCTAGCCTTTAAAGGATTAAGTTTATTATTAAACTCTTAGGCGTGTAACTTTCAAGGAAGAGGAAAGAAATCTGGGGTAGTTTTTAATAAAACCTCCTATTTCGTTTCTGTATCACTACAATAAATTAGGAGGAGCGTATAAAAGCCTACCATGTTTTAGTATAACTACTTCGAAATAAGATAATTGTTATAAGTACTATTCGCTTGACTTCTAATTTGTAGGATTAAGCTGAGAGCCATCCTTGGAGTATAAAAAGATACTAAAGTTACGCGGCGGCCTTAGGTGGCAGCTGGCCGATCCCTTACCTTATACTACCTTCTGATTCGTCGCTATAGTTATCAATCTGAAAGTAGAATGACGTGTTTCACTTTAACATTTTTATGAAGTGGTTATAGACGGGAAAACCACCCTAAGATTAGCCCCCTTAGAAACTAGGAGAGTAGAAGCATTCAAATGTAATATACTCTTAAGATTTAAGATAGTATATTTCGGGGATCAGAGGTAGCTTTATAAAGAAAAGATTGGAAATACGCCTACTTCATCCTATAACGTTACAATAACGCATGACTCTTAATACCTAGAGACTTCGGTTTAAATATCTATTATCGATCCTAAATTTACCCGCTATGTAAACGTTTATAGTACTATTACGGGCCTTAATGCTATGAAGAGATCACGCGGAGAATACTTCGTCTAGAGGATACCTGATTTAATAGGGCCGTTTCCTTGATATTAACAGACCCGAAGGTCTATAGTCTATAGCGTCGATAGTCTTCGCAAGCCAGTATATAGTAACATTTACAAGATAGGATATACTTGCGATGTCTTATACTATATATCTCGTAGACCTTACCGCGGCGCGAACCTTCAAGTTTAGTAAACTTACTATTATACTCGTACTCATGTTTTATTTATAGCTCCTATACTATAGCTACCACGCGCTATTAATAAATAGTAGGTTCTAAGGGTTATAAAGCCTCTCTATTAATAACCTACTAAGCTCTTTAATTAAGTAGTTCCGGTACCTAGACGCTATATAAGTATTCCTTCCACTTTACACTATATTTATAGTAGAACTCGGCGCTATATCTATAACTATAATTTGGGTTAGTTTTACTTACACGACGGGTAGTAGTAGGTATCTCTCACGTTATATAGTTATAGCCCTTATACTAAAACACCTTTTCACCGTATCTAAAACAGGGTTTCTAGCCTTGCTTATCCGCGAAATTAATAAGGCTCTGTCTTATCTTATCTACTAGGTAATCCCTATTATATACTAGTACTTTGTAGTATATATAAGTTTAATTACTATAGGCCTTATAGCAAGTATAATCCGGAGTTCGCTACGATATAAGAATAAACTTAGCGTACTCCGGGTTAGCGTAGTAAACTCTATCTATACTAGTAAACTCCAGCTTAGCACGTTAATAGGCTATTAAATCTTTAACTAAGAAGTCTACTTTAATAATCGAGATATTAATCGGTTAGCAGTAACATTTTAATAAGAAAAGGCTTTCGTCCTTAATAATATATAAGAAGAAGGACTTAAGGTATACCTTATAATATATATTACTATATATTAAACGTACTATAAAATAAGGATAGACGGATTATCTATAGATAATGCATTCGATTTTAAGCTAGGGTAATTTCTTAAGTATAACTCTCTAATAGTAAGTATAATAGGCGGAGGGGCCTATATTAGTACTATAGGACTTGATACTAAAAGCCGAAGCTTCCGTAGCTCGTAGGATATAGTTCTATTTAGCTAACTCCGCTCTAATACGAGGTATCCCTAGTAAATTAGTAATATCCTAAGATAGCTGATTTTCGCCTTCATTTAAACTTAGGCGAAGTCTCGATCTTAAATAGACTATATCTCCTTGATCCTTAATTCTTAGATAGTTATAATATTAAAATCGACAGCTTTAGTAATACTATAAGCGAACTTCAGATCCTTAACTAGAATAGTTACCTTCTCGAGCTTAGCCTTGAAGTCATTAAATACTAATATATAATCCGGAGGATAATCTTTAGTCTATTTACCGGATTCAAGCTCGCGTTAAGCTTCGATCTCTTCGCGTTAAAGCTGTAAAGCAAAGCCCTAGTTATCAAGTTAGAGGAAGAGGTTAGCGTATACTATAACTAAGGCTATTATACTTTGTTAGTCTAAGTTTAATTATTAGATTATTATTATTAGTCCTTAGTATATACCTTAAGTTATGAAAGAAAAATAGGCATGATTACTACTATAATACTTTAGCGCATTCATCTTAATTACCCCTTATCAAATTAATTCTATACTTATCCGTCCGTCCGTCTTCGATAGTATTCCTGTTAATCAGTCGATATTAGGCGTAAATCCTTACTGGAAGAAGACTTAAGAAAATCTTCTATCGCTGTTACTATATACTTTAGCTGATTATTGTTAGGACATCGACCTTAAGGAACGGCTACAGCTATCTTCTCGTAAGAACGCACGCTTACAAGAGATACAATAACCTTTAGAAAGAGCTATATCAAAAGATAGGTATTCCGAACTAAAGTATCCGCTTCCTTCCCCGACTAGTAACGCTCTTAGTGAAGTAGTATATTCGTTATCCTCCTCCTACTATTCTGCTTAGGTACCCCTCCCTAGCAGGAAAGGTAGCGGAGCTACTATGTCCTATTATAGCGGGGCGTAGGAGAAATCTTCTATAGCTAAAAACTCCCGCTTATTATCTCCTTTCCTTATAATATTTTACTTCCTAGGTAATCTAGTAAGTCCTTTCTACTAGGATTACGTTATTTAGCGCGTCTAGTTAATAGTATTCACGTAGCTCTTTAGCTACTTTCCTCCCTTTCCGCTTTATTTTCAGTGCCTTTATTAATTTAGGCGGTAGAACCGCCTCTTAAGGGAGTTTTATTCGCTCTAGTTAAAGCTTAGTAAGTTGGAATTATTCTAGGTATTCTATCTTTATTAGCTAGCGGGCCGCTATATAAATACCCTTTAGCCTAGTTAGTATCTTCTTAAAGTTATAGGTTCCGGCCTTACTAATTAGGTCTAGTCTCGACTCCCGTAGCTCTAGGTAGAAGAGAAGGATATACCTTACGTCCTATTTCGCCTAGCCGTAACTATATCTGGAATCCTAGATCCCTAGGACGTTTACCTTAAGTAGGAACGCCTTAAAGCTATTCTTCCCGCTATAAAGTTAGGTCGCTAGCGAGCTTTCCGCCTTCCTTAATCCTTAATAGTAGTTAATACGGTCGCTTAAGAGGGGGCCCTTTACTACTAGCTCCTAGCTTTCCTCCGGGATAATTACCTGGTAGGCCTCCTATTACTCCTCCTATTAGAGCTACTTCTAGTCTTTTACCTTTATTAAGATATTGTTTATATCTTGAAACTCCTTAATATCTCTTACTAGGTCGTGCTAGTAGGCCTTCCGTCGGGTACCCGTTACTACTTAGTCCTAGCTTATAGCTTCAAGCTCGCGCAGGGCCTATTCCTCCTTCTCCTGCGTCAGGGTAAGGGCCTGGCATCTAGCTCTGCCACGCTTCCCCTTTCCCCTGGTTTCATACCGTGTGAACTAAGTCTGTTAGAGCCTCGAGGGCCGTCTCTATTAATCTACCCTTCCTTGCCCCTATTTATTACTCCGGGAGGAGCCTATAGCGTTCCGCTAGACTATTAAGACGCTTAGATACCACCGTCTCTAGAGCTTTTCCTAGTATATCGAGTAGCGTTATCGGTTAGTATACTTTTAGCTTTATATAGTCCGGTTTCTTCAGCTTTTTTAGGATAATCGTGTTTACCTCTTTAAATCTCTTCGGGTAGTAGCTCCTATCTAGGTAGGCCTAGAAGAGCCTTAATACCGCTTTAATAAGATCTTCGTATAAGACGCGTAGGAACCTATTTAATAATCCTAAGATCCCTAGGGCCTTATCTACGACTAGGTATTAAATTACTTCCCAGATTTCCCTAAACTCTAAGGTAGCGTAAAAGTTAATTAGGATAAGATATATTATATCCTTAATATCCTTTAGGTTAGCTTAGGGGGGGAGAGGGAAAAGGACTCTTCTAAGCGCCTTTACCTTCCCTTTAAAGTTAGTAGCCTTCCCGCCCTTCCTATCCTTAAGGGCTAGGAATTAAGGGAGCTTCCTAGGGACTATACTCCTCTCTCTTCCTTACTACGCTAGCTTCTAGACGCCTGTCTTCTTTAATAACGCCGCGTGTATTACCTCCTAATAACATAGCGTATAGGTCTTTCTAAGTATTAAGACCTTATCCTTATTTATCTCCTAAAGCCTCTCCTTTATAGCGGTTATTTAGTAATATTTATAATCTCTTAAGGCCTCTCTTAAGGCCTTTATTATCCTTATATAATTTATTATCTAGTATAACTTTAAGCCTTTAAAGAATCTAGTATCAGGGATAGTATTATTTATAATTTCCTAGAATATTATAATTAACTTATTTATATATATATTAATCTTTTTATACGACTCTAATAAGTATTAATTTAGGACTCTAGCTAGGATAGTCGCTTATATATTAATATCCCCTTTTATCTCCTTGAAGTTAGCCTTCTTCTAAGCTCGCTTCCTATAGGATTTCAGCTCCTCCTATAACTATTCTAAGGACGTACGTATTAAGAGGTAATTAGATCTAAAGTTAAGTTCTAATTTAACCTTATATCCTCATATTATATTATACGCGCCTTTAATAAAGAATAATAGGTTAATTATACTTTATATTCCTTAGCTCTATTATATTATTAAGCTCTAGGATATATTAAGTTTTATTCCCCGCTATCCTATTACTTCTAATAACTTATTTACTATTATATAATATATATACCTACCCGGATTATTCTATTATAAGTAATATAAGTTAAAGTTATTAATTATTATATATTTCCTATCCTTATTAAGTACCGCTTTAAGGGCTAGGATTATAGATAAGTTATTATTAGAAGTTAGGCTTACTAGGAAAGGATTATATATATTATAGATTTAAAGGGTTATCCCTTATAACCTAGGAGGCCCCTTAATTCCTTCGGCCTAGTCTTAGGGGCTATAGACTTATATCTATAATAAGTAGAGGTCTCCTCTACTATATTATACCTCCTAGGACTCCGGGTCTAGTCTTTTATTAATATAGAAGTAGGTTCTTACCTCTAGATTATTATAATATATTAGATAGAACCTACTTATATTATAATTATAAGATATACTATCTATTAAGTTCCTAGCTAGTTTTTATATAATAAGTATATTTATATCTTAGACTTTATTATTTTTTAGAAGGGGTATTATTATTATATCCTTCCTTCTTTATATATTATATTATAGGATTTTTAGTCCCCTTATATTATTTATTAAGTAGACGGGGGTTAATTCTATACCTATATATCTACGTCCTAGCTAGGGGCTAGGGCGGACTCTTCCCTCCGCTATTAATATTAAGGTTCTATTAGAAGGGATAACTAGCTATATTCTAATAGAGATAGCTTTATCAGCCTCTTAACCTTCCTTAATATAGACGCGCCATTTACTCTAGGTATTATATCCCTGAGTACCTTGCGTTTTATATTATATATTATTATCTAGAAGCTATTTACCTCCTAATAGCCTCCTATTATAAATAGTATAGCTTAAACTACCTTCCTCTCTAGTATCTTAAAGTATTTTGGCTTTACTCCTAGCCTAGCTTTTATCTTCTCTACCTCCTTTTACCTGATTAGGTAGCTCTTAGCCTACGCTAAGTATTCGCCTCCGTAGACCGCGTACTACTTCGCTACGCCTAGGCCGTCCGCGTGGTTATTAGTTAGGTGGCCTTCCGCGTACTTACTATATCTCGCTAGCTTCGTATAGATTTTACTAATATACCTGTACGCATAGTAGTTAAAGTGTTACCTAGGTACTATATCCCTTTCCTATCTAGTATAGAAGAGGAGTACGCCCTCTACTACTATCCCCTTATTAATTAACCTGTTCGCCGCTTCGGGGTTAGCGACCTTTATAACTAGTAAGGAGAACTTCTTCTTTATACTAGCTACGCTCGGGCTATATATAAAGGCCGGCCATTTAATCCTAATTATTTCTAGCTAGGGGTATAGTCTTTTATTAGCTACTTTTAGCCCCTTAATTACTATATATTAATCTTTATTATTAACCGCTACTATCCTAATCCTATAGACCGCTATCCTTAATATTTATTAGAGTATCCGTGCTAACTTATATACCTTTATAACCTATCCCTCTATTCTTTCTAATTCTTCTCTCGCCTTTACTATACTAATATAGAGTATAACGTCACCTATCTTCATTTAATACGCCGCGATAATGGAGTCTATAGCTTTACCCGTAGCACGGAATATCTATATAAGCTATATAAGCGTACCCCCTAGTAATTATTTCTTCTCCTTAGCATTATCGATCCTTATCGTAATCTACTTAGCCCTCCTAGCGTTCTCTACCTCTAGCGCCTTTTAGGTTAGGGGTACTTATAACCCTAGTATAATATATTATATAACTTCTATCTAGCTATTTAATCCTCTTTATACTATTAGTAGCACCGGTATATTCTTTCTAGTCTCCGCTACGTTAGCGCGTCCCTCGATATTATAGTTAATATAGGCGCGTAGCTAGCCTATCACGCTCTAGTAAAACTTCTATAATATTTTATTTATCTACTCCTACTTTATACTCTATACTATCTTGAGGAGCTTATATAGTTCTCGCTCCTTATTATTTATTAACCCTGCCTTCTTACCCCTTAACGCTTAACGTATAATCGCGTTACCTCCTCCTCCTCCTTCACTTATCCTATTACCTCCTTCCCCGTTGTATCCCCCCCGCTAGGTGCCCCGTCCCTCCTGCCCCCTAGTCTACTCGTCTTATGACTCGTACTCCTGTTCGCCTGTACGGCCTGCTATGTTCGCTGTTTCCGTCGCCATCTTTTTTTTCTAAGATATTATTAATATTTTATTTAAATATTAAAGATAATATATATTTTTAATAAAGCTATTTAATTTATAATAATTAATATAGTAATATAAAAACCTTATAAGACTATAAGTATTATAAATAATAAGAAGGTCTTAAGTTATAAGTTTATTAATATTATTAATCTTTTATATTTAAATATAATAAAGAAGAAGCTTAGATAGAAATAAGATAATAAATTTTTATAATTATTAGTTTACTTATTAATCTTATTTAATAATATATAATAATTATTACCCTTTATTAAATCTATTACTTTTAAAAAGAAATTAATTTCTTTATTTAAAAAGGCCTTTTTTATAAACTTATTTATAAGATTATCCTTAATTTATATAATAGTATTAGATTTTAGTAGAAAGCCCTTAAGAGCTTATAAGAAGCTATAAAGATATTCTTAATAAATATATTAAAATATAAGTTATTTATATATTTTTTATATAATTAATATTAATAATTATAATAGCTTTAAATTTATATATAATATATATAAAGTATATTATATTATAATAAAAGGATATTTAATTATATTTATATATTATATATCCTTATAATTATAAATTCTTTACTTTAAAGTAAAATATAAAGTCTAAAATTCCTAATAATTAATAAAGTTAAAAAATATAATAATTAAAGTAATATTTAAAATATATAATTTTTAATTATTATTTTAATTATAATATTTATTTAATATAATCTTTTATATAAATACCTAGCTCCTCTTATAATTATAAGATATCTTATAAATATCCTATCTTATAAAGTAATCTTATAAATATTCTATCTTATAAAATTATCTTATAAAAACCTATATTATCTTATAATAAAATAGGATTAAAACCTCTAAACCTATCCCCTTTTATAAGATAGCTAGGAAAGTCTATATCTTATACTATCTTATATCTTTCTAGCTAGTAATAATATATATAGGCCTATAAAGTAAATTACCTCCTAAATAATATAAATTAGCTTATTAGTAATAAAGATATAACTAATTCTATTAATTTATGTATTAAATCTATATATCTAACTACGCTAAGATATTACTAATATACCTAAGTATATCTTAATATACTAATTAATTAACATCTACTTATTATAATATATATCTAAATAGTATAGATATATATAGGCTTATAGACTAGATATATCCTAGAATAATATTAATTAGCCTATTAGTAATAAAGATATAACTAATTCTATAAGTTTACCTACTAAATCTATATATCTTAGTACTAATTTACCTACTATACCTATACCTTAATATACTAATCAGTTAACGTCTACTTATTATAATATATATCTAAATAAGATAAATAATATGTATAAGCTTATAAAGTATATATATCCTAAAATAATATTAATCAGCCTGTTAATAATAAAGATATAATTGATTTTATTAGTTCTCCTACTAAAATCCATGTATCTAACTACGCTAAGACTCCTAATTACTAGGTAGTAGAGGTAAACTATCTAATATATATAAAAATCTAGATTTTTATAGGTATTTCCTAGTTAATAATAATTTTATATTTAAGAGAGACTTTCCCTTATAATTAAGGTAGTAAGACAGTATATTTATAAGATTTAACTTTCCTAAATAGTAAAATATCTTAAAGTTATAAGTAGCAAGCTTTAATACTTATTATATCTACTTAGAATTTAGTTCCTTCTACTTTATAAATCTCTTAAAGTTACTATAATTAATTTATATCTTAATAGTAAACCTACTATCTTTTAAGTAGTATTATTACTATTTTATTACTATTATAATAATAAGTAATATCTAATTATATATCTTATAATTTTATTTTAAGTTAGTTAATTTCTAAGATTAAAATATAATAGGCTATTAATATTTATTCTTATCTTATTATAATAAAATTACTCTTATAATAAAACTTAATATATTAATCTTTATATAAAGTACTTTTATAAGGTTATAATAATAGAGAAATAATATAAAAGTAAAGGTATTATATAATATTTGTGATATCTCTTTAATAATAATTATTTAATTTAATAGCTTAGTCTTTTTATTATCTTTACTTCCTTTAAGTAGACTTATAAGTAGCTTTATTATATAAAAGTAATTATAAATAAATTAATAATAAAAGTTTAAAAAGTTTAAAAAGACTTATATATCTTAATAGATTTTAAGTTAAGGCTACTCCTTAATAATCTTTATACACTTAAGATTTATATTAATATTAAAGATTAAAATAATAAATCTTAGAAACTTAACCTACTTAATATTAAATTAATATTTTTTCAAATTAATAAATAGTAAGAATTATTATAATTATCCTAATATTTATTAAATATACTATTAATAATCTATTAGATTAGAGTTATAAATAAGGATATTATTTAAATATATTATATATATTATATTAATAAGTTTTATAAGGGCCCTATTAATATATACTTAAAGTATAGCTAGTATATTAATAAATTTAAAAGGTATAATTAAATATTTAAAGTAATTATAATAAGTATAGAATATAATCTTTTATTTATTACCTTCTTTAATATAAATTTTATAATAGGTATCTTTAAGATTTAACTTTATAAAGATTTTAAAATTACTTAAGTAATCTAATATCTTAATAATTAAAGGTGATAAGTATTTATTTTTAGAAGTTACTATATTTAAACTTATATAATTTATATACAAATATAACCTATTATCCTTCTTTAATATAAAGAGGATAGATACTTTAATTAAAAAGATAAAGTAATAAATAAAGCCTTTTTAAAGAGAATCTTTAAGATAGTATTATAATTTTATTAACTTAATTTAAGATAAGTTATAAAAAGGCTTATAAGATAACTCTTTACTTTTTATAAGATTAATAATATAATTACCTTCCTTAAATATAAATAAAGTACCTGCTTTATTATTAAAGAAGATATTAATAGCGCCTTAAAGCTTTTTAAAGATCTTAAAGTTATTATTAATAGGTTTATTTATTATTATATTAATATATATAATAGTAGATATATTTAACTCTTTCTTAATATTTTAAGTAAATAACTAGGACTTATTTATTTATATTATATTAGGATTAACTTTAAAGTACTAGCGTTCTACCTTTAAATTTAATAAAATATATTAATTCTTTAAGCTAGATATATCTAAAATAATATTAGGACTTTATTAGTCTATTATATAAAAAAGAGTAATATATTCCTTTTTATAATCTTAGCTATTTATTAATTAGTAGTATAATTAATAGGCTTTATAAATATATATATTACTTTTACTTAATATTTATACTTATAATAAGATAATATTATAAGGTTTTATATCTTATTAAATTATAAACTTTAATAAAATTAAATTTAAATAAGACTTAAAATTTAAAAGTATTATTACTTAATATTAATTATCTTAACGATTTACTCAATCCTTTATTATAATAGAGGATATTATCTTTATTAATTAAATTTCTTATCCTGTTTTTAAGGTAGTTATAAGGCTAAAAAAAATTTTTAATATTATATTAATAAAGCTTATATAAGTTTATAACTTATTGTAATTAAATTAATTAAGTTAAATATAACCTTCTTTATTATAATAATAATATATTATTATATAATCCTTAATATCTTTAATCTTTTACTTTAACTTATCTTTTTTAGATTATAATTATTTATTATTATTAATATTTAAATCCTTAGACTTTAAAATATAATCTTTTAAAGGTTTTCTACTACCTTATAATTTTAGTTTAAAATTATTTAAAGACTTTCTTTATAACCTTAAGCTATTATTATAATAATTATACTTTATTATATTCTTAAGTATAATAGCTTAAATAAAGATCTTTTTACATCTTTTAAGAATATTACTTATATTTAAAATCCTATTTTTTAGCTTTATTTTAAGCTTTATAAGGAAAAATTAGGTCTTATATTTCTTATTAGAAGGTAATAGATTTAACTCTAACTCCTTTAAATAAAATTTAAAACTTAAGATCTTTTAATTAGATTATTAGCGTACTACCTCTTATCTTTTATAAATAAGGAGATAGTAGCTAGCTAAATTTATAATTAAATTTAAAAGGAATTATTTAAAAAACTTGAAAGTAATCTTATTAAGATTATAAGCTTATTAATAAGAGTATTATTAAGCCTTAAAGTTATTCTTTAAGAAGTTTATATAATAAGTTATATAAGACTTTAATATAATAAAGTATTTAATAAATATATTAAATATAATATTAACTTTATAAAATTACTAAATATACTCCCCCTTAAAGATATCCTTATAAGTACGTATCCTTTTTAGGTAAAGAATATATATATATATAATAGTATTAATAAGATAGTAGTTATACTTAATATTAAAACTCTAATAGTTTAAGTATATTAAAATTAATTAATATAGGCTATTAAAGTAGCTAATTTATCTTCTTCCTTTAAGTAATAACTTTCTCTTCTAATATTAGTAAAGAGCCTTTAATATTTACTATTAATATATAACGTAGTTATACTAGATTATAATATATTACTCTAATAATATTTGTTAAGTATATTATATTAAAGGACTTCTTCTATATTATTATTAAGGTTAATATATAAATTATAAGGAAAAGTTAATATTATAATAACTTTAAGCCTTTTCCTTAGGAAAAGTAAAGAGATTAAAATTATAAGACTAGATATTATTAATTTTAAGTTAGTAACAAAAAGCTATAAAAGATATAAAATTAAGTAATAAGGCTTAATATAAGTTATAATATATTAATATCTTAAGTAGTATATATATTAAAACTAATCTCTAAGGAACGTAAGAAAATATAGGGGAGTACCTAAATAATATATACCCGCTAAGATATAACCTAATATTATACTAATATTACCTTGTATTTATAAGGAAGGTTTACTAAGTAGGTTATATAGTAGTATATAAGGCGTATATATATTATAGCCTAATACCTTAAGACTACTTTTTATCTTAAGGAAGAAGTTAATTATCTACTTAACTATCTCCGCGTATCTATTATATCTAATATAATATGTAGCTACTTATAGTATAAGTAATTAATTATAATTCTAATCTTTATAGCTATAGCCTTACATAGTAGATTATAAGTTATATTAATATTAATTTCTATCCCTTTTATAATAAGAGTTATAGCTATCTTAAGAGTTATTATAACTATTATAATTAATATTATATCCCTCTTACTTTAGTAGCTCTTAGGCCTCTTAAGTAGAAAAGGGATAACTACTTACCTTAACTATTAAGATAGTTATTATAAATTACTTATTAGGCGCTAGCTAAGATATAGTAATTTATACCTAATTAATAGTTCTATCTTATAATAGATTATATAATTAGTATCCTATTTATTAATATCCTTTTTAATAATAATTATTATAAAAATAAGCTAGCCTCTTATATTTATCTTAAATTAATAGAGTATTTACTTATAACTATTAATTATCTAGCTACCTTATATAATTATTAATATTAAAATAATAATAATTACTTATAATCTTTTATAAGTGATACTTAACTTCTAGCTCCTTAGTAAAGTCTTAGAATATAATAGTCTTTATTAGTAGAATTATAATTATTTACATATTAATATCTAGCTAGTTCTAAGCTAAAGTTAATTAAGTATAGATATCCTTTATATTAATTATTATAATATATAATTAGATATTTTATAAATATACTTATAAGTCTCTATCTTAATATATATTAGTAATAGAGTCTTTTTCCTTATTTAATTAATTAAATACCTTAAGTACTAATATTATAAACCTTAATATAAGTTAATTAGTAAAATCTATTAATAATATCCCTTAAAAAGCTCGCCTTTTAAAATTATTAATTTCCTTTAAGTATTAATTTAAGCTTATACCTTTTAGGTATATAGTAAGATTCTCTTTTATATTAGTCTCTTTAACTAATATTATATAATTATATACATATTTATTAAAAGTATATATATTATAAAAGATAGTCTTCTTATAAGTATATATTATATCTCTTATATTATAAGATTTAGGTAAGCTAGGATAGAAAAATCCTATATCTTATATATTAAATCTTAGTTATTTATTACCTCTAGCACCTTTTATACCTAATAGATTAAGTAGACTAGGATTACTTATTAGGTTAAGATTACTAGGTAGGCTAGGTAGATTAGTATAATTATTATTACTTACTTCATTATATATAATTCTCCTTAAGTCTTTTATATTAATAGTAATTAATTAGTCTCCTATCTTAGATATATTAGGCTTTACCTTATTGTTATAGTATTAGTTTCATAGGTATACTAAACTAAGTAAGTAGGCTTAAGCGCTAAGTAAAGCTAGGTAGTTAAGCTATTACTTAAGAAGCTTAAGAAGCTTAAAGGTTAAGCCTTTTAAGCTAGTTAAATTAATTAATCTTAATATAAATTCCTTTATCTATATAATAATATTACTTTTATAGTATATAAAAACTTTATTTTTAACTTATATTACCTCTTAAATATTTAAATATTAAATATTATTTAATATTAATTTAACTTAATAAAGCTTACTTTTACTTTACCTTTAATACTCCTCTTTATAAGACTTAATTAAGTTAATTAAGAGTTAGACCCTTAAAAGATTAAAAGATTAAAAGAACCTTAATACTTTGAATATCCTTAAGATAAATATCTTAAGATGGAATCTTACCTTAAGTAAATAACGGACCTAATATCCTTTACTTAATAATAAAAAAGATAATATTAAAGTTATTAAACCTAATTTATATTATAATAATAAAGATAAGCTTAAGAACTAACTTATATAACTTTAATTATATTCTAAATTTAATAAACGCGTTATATAAATTAGATAATAAATAATATTTATTATAATATATATAAGAGGATAAGCTTAAAAGTAAACTATATCCTTCCTTAAATAATTCTTAGAAGAATTAAATAAAAAAGAAAATAAAGATATTAAGTAATAAATAAAAAGCTTTATATACTTTTATATTAAAGTTTAATAAGTATTTAGACCTTCTAATAAAAGTAATATAATAATATAAGTTATTTAATACCTAAATTGATAAAAGTTAATTATAAAATATCTAATATAATTTTAATAATATTCCATTAAGATTAAGTAGGATAATAACATATTTATAATAATATATTAATAAGAATTAAGAGATAATATTAAAAATAAATTAATATATATTAAAGTATAAATTAATAACCTAAAAGATCTTATATTAATTATAATTAAGATTAATAATAAGCTTTATAAATAAATAATAAATAATGTTATAATAATAGAATTATAAAATTAAAATAATTAGGATTTATAATTAGGATTTATTATAAGAGGCTTTAATAATAAACTTAAAGCCCTTAGAAATCCTTATAAATTAATACCTATAAAACTAAATATAATATAATATAAAAGTAAAGTTAAGGATAGAAAGTAATAAAATAGATTACTTTTATAATATATAAGAACTTTATATTTAATTTTTATTATCTCCTAAGTATATAAATATTAATATTCAAGTATTAAATATTAATTTAATATTAATTTAACTGAATAAAGCCTACTTTTACTCCGCCCTTAAAACTCCTCTTTATAAAACTTAACTAGGTTAACTAAGAGCTAAACCCCTAAGAGGTCTAAGGATTAAGAGAATCCTAATACTTATATTTAATAATAATACTTAATTCTAGGATAGTTAAATTCTTATCCTTTAAGTAGGTAGCCTTAATTCATACCTTAAGAAATGAGTTTTTTTAAATAGCTTAGATTTTCTATAATAAAGAGCCTTTTATAAGATTATTTATTTATTATTATTATTAATTATTTTATTAAGACCTTAGTAAGGCTAGTAAATTTAAATTAAAAGTATAAGTCTTTATTAATCTTAATATATCTTATTAAGAAATTTCTTATAAGTTTAAATTATAATTTAACTTATAATAGGTAATCTCTATTTAAGTAATCTTACTAGGTTCTAGTTTTATTAAAATTAGGAACTAGTTAAGTAGTCTTACTTTAATTTTTATTAACTTATATAAAGTTAAATTATATTTATACTTTTAAGAGGTATTTTTTATTTATATAATTTTATTATACTCTAGTCCCGCTAAACTTAATAAATAGCTAGGCTATTATAATATAATTAACTTTTAATTAAAGGATAGATATATCTTAAAAGAGATAGATATTAATACTTTAATAAAAGTAGTAGAAATTAAGGGTACCTTTTAAACAGCTTAAATAAATATAAGTATTAAGGAGTAAGAGGTAATAAGATTAAAGGTTAATCTTAATTAAGAACTCTCTTTAATACCTTCTTGCTTAATCATTTTAAATATTAGAGTAGAGTTTTTAACTTAGATTACCTCCTTAAGAGCTAAATAGGTAACTTTTTATATATTAATAATAAAATCCTTAATTCTTAATTAGAACGCTAGCTTATTGATAAACTAGTTAGAGGGCTAGATTAATAGTTTTAATAATTTAGTTTTAAAGTAAGTATAAGCTATTTTAATTAATAAATCTTAAGGTTTAATAGATAATTATCTTAATTAAGAGAAGGTAGTTATAATCTTAGAAATAAATTAATAAGTCTTCTTTAATATTATATTAATTTATAAGTATCCTATTTTAATAAAGGTATTTAATTAGAAAGTAAAAGTAATACTATTCTCTTCTAATATAAATTATAAGGAAGCTATTATATAGGCTACTTATTAATATTAAAAATAAGTTTACTCCTTAATAAAGTATAGTAGCTTATAAATAAATAGCTAATCTAAAAGTAAAGAAGAAATAACTAATAAAAAAATTAATAATAATAAAGAGTAGGTAGTTATTATTATTCTTAGAATTATAATAGACTTCTCTATTAGGAGATAGTATATAGATCTTATAAATAGGGAAATAATAATAGATTTAGCTAGGCTTA